>CDYL01004309.1_pt1 | contig 44978 bp, 53 predicted proteins | sample 557761 | NCBI WGS metagenome assembly CDYL01 (sample SAMEA3182104, study PRJEB8094) | gut metagenome | biome: human; feature: gut; material: Stool; isolation source: human stools | place: Canada | collected 2013-02-12 | reverse complement strand
GAGAAAATGTTTAAGAAGAAACTTGTGGGGTTGAAGTCTATTGTAGGGATAAAGTCGGAGAGAACAATAGTAGCAACAGGAGAATATACTCAAGAGGTCAGATACTATGTAACTTCACTTGATAATACCAAACCGGAGGAGATTGCATCTGCCATCAGGCAGCATTGGTCTATTGAGAATAATCTTCATTGGCAACTGGATGTTACCTTTCGAGAAGACTACAGTAAAAAGGTGAAAAATGCAGCCAGAAACTTTTCGGTGGCAACAAAAATGGCACTTACCATACTAAAGAATGAGAAAACAACAAAAGGAAGCATGAATCTGAAAAGACTAAAAGCGGGATGGGATGAAAAATATTTGTCACAACTTTTACAGGAAAATAATTTTTAATGCGTCTGCCCTGCAGCTGTCAGACGATTAATCTATCGCATACAAAGGTATAACTTTATGCGATACGACCTTTAAATCTTAGGAGGAAAAAGACAATTCCTCCCAAGAATTTAATCACCCAACAGTAATTTAGTCACAGCGGCAGTATTCAATGCCCATTCACGAGTATATATCTCGTCCGCTTCCGGAATATCAACTAACTTCAATCCCTGTGCCTGTGCTTTGACAGCTAACAGTTCACCAACAGTTGTTTTCGCTTCCAGCTTATCCAGATACTTTTCAATGGTCTGTGTATCCAAAGAAAGAATCGTCTGTCCACCAAAAGGTATTTCCAGCCAAACGATTTCCCGTTCTTTCACTTTCAGAACTCCGAAAACAAGCCCTTTCTGCAAACTTTGGGAAATACGTACCTGATGTTGTACGCAAGAAGGATCGTAAGCTACTCCTGTTCTTTCCGATATCTTCATTGGATAGGCAGAGTTCATCCAACCTACCACCAGATTAGGAGAGATAGTCCCATTGCTATATGCATTGCAAGTGAAAGCGACATATTCCGCACCTACACGGTTCAGTTCATTCAAATCCAGCTCGATATATTCGGCAGTACCTTTCTTATTAGGAATACTTCGGATATCCCCGCTATGTTTAGCGCCAATAGCTTGCAAGTTGAAGAAGGAACAAACTTCTGTTGTGGAAGGCAAAGTGATATGACAACTCAAGTCCATATCAAGATGCTGTGCCGGAAGCCCTTTTCCCCACTGCATAAACAATCGCACTTTATCCCCCTCTACCGGGAAACGCGTTCCCTGCAAAGCACAGGAAGTATCCTGAATTGTTTCACTACGATCGCCGATAGCCAACGGGATATGGAACAACATAGGGTCAATATACATACTTTTGTTTTCACTTTCGGCAGCTGCATTGGCAAAACGGGCAGCTACGACTTCCTTACACAAATCCTGTACATCCTTCACCATCGCTTTTAGCTGATCCTCCATATACAGACCCACCAAATAATGTGGTTCTATCAAAAGAGCATTCCCCCCTAAAGGTTTCACCATTCTCTTATGTCCCGGTTCAAAGTAGTTCTCCGCATACATACCCAAAGTAACTACCAAACGTGCCGGCAACAAATGAACTACTTCTTTAAATGCAGCCAACGTCTCTTCAGCTCCGAACCAAAGCATATTCGCAAATAAAGAACGTGCAAACATACCCGGTCGCTGCTTTAACAAAGCAAATGTCTGTTCCGCATCCGCCTTCAAACGGTTGCGCTCCACTTCTCCTTGCCACACAGTATATGCCTGGCGGTAGAATATATCCATCAATTCCTTCAAATTTCCGAATTCCGGCTTACGGGCATATTCCGCCAGACGCAACGCACGTATCATACGTACCCACATCTCTCTTTTCGGATGCATGATTTCGCAAGCCTTCTCCGGAGCCATTGTCAGGTTGTTCAACCAAAGAGCTACCATTTTACATTCACGACGCGTATATTTCAACTTCAACTCCTCACGCTTCGCTTGAGCTGCCGAACGACTTTTATCCAAAACTCCACATATATGTGTGTTGTTTCTACCTGTTTTACGGATAATAGTCTTAGGCTCTATGATTTGCAGGAATCCGGTTTTCTTATACCACAGATAACGCAATATATCATTCGGAGTAGAGAAATAGATTTGCGCTTCCTGCGCTCTATCCTGTTCCACCAATGTATCTATCACCAACATCAATGTCTCCTTCATTTTGATTTCGACTGCCGGTAACGGAAGTTCGCCAAGCATTATTTTCAAGCTATCCGCTTGTGTGGCATCAAGAGCTGTACGCGATTCAAGCAAGTCACAGAAAAAAGCATTCAGCTCCTTGTCCTGCCAAAGTTCCAGCACTTTCAGTTTACTTCCCTGTCCGAAATATTCCGTAGTAGCCGTTTGGAACAGGGTTCCGCAGAACGGACAACCATTGTATCGTTCCATAGGGAATGTATTATCAGGGATCACGTGTCCGCAAGGTAGTTTAACGCCTTTCTGGCTATTAAACAGGTTAGCGATCCATGTAACCAGATGATCCAAGCGCGTTTCTCCGGTAGGTACATCCCACCCTTTCACCAATGGAGACCAGTTTAGCGTCACGCCTAATGCTTCTTTCATCACCTGAAGAATCATCATCTGTTGAGCCGGATATAACTGATTAATGGCATGCAGCAGTTCTTCGGACAAGCTATATCCTACTTTACGGAGTTGGGCTACCAATGCAATGGTAGTCGAAGTCAACTCTTCCTGCTTTTTCTCTTCTTCTATCAAAGGCAAATAGATTGCATTCTGCCTGATAGACACTTTCAACAAATCTTTATTCATAACTTTGTTTTTTTAAGTAAGGTAATCGGAAGACTGTGAATCAATGGAGCATTCCTGCGGTTTTGAAGTAAGTCTTCCTTGACCTTAGTTGATAAAAAGAGGTAGAACAGGCCGGATTCGAACCAGCGTTATCCACCGTTAAGAAGTAAGCCCCGGTTGACCTCATTTCAGATAATCCCGAAGCTGCTGTCCTACCTCTATATTTATTTTTTGTGGAGCAGGCCGGAGTCGAACCGACGACCGTCACAGGATAGAAGTAAATCTTAATTGACCTTTTTCATCAGGATAATCTCAAGATTATGTATGATGCTCTACCCACTGAGCTACTGCCCCTTTACGAAACAGGAAAACTGATAATCGTATGAGTCAATATCTTAACAGGATGTATGGAAGTAACCCGTACTTGACCTGTTTTCTTGTTTCTTCGACAAAGATAGATGCAGTGGTGCGCAGCCTTTTTGCGCAACTAAAACTTTTTTGCTCTTTTAAAGAAAAAAATAAATTCCAATACCTGCATCGTTTAAATAGAAATCAGCGATTTGCCTTACGATTCTTTACTTCTTCTACAAGTTTTGTAAAGGACTTCTCCTTTTTACGTTTCTCATGTTCGGAAGCTGAAAAGTGCCACGCTTCCCGGCGAAGTTTCAGATAGCTTGCATAAACTTTATAATCTAACACACCGCTATTGACTGCTTCTAAAACAGCACAACCCGGTTCGTTGATATGCTTGCAATCTTTGAAACGGCACGATTCTGCATAGTCAGAGATTTCAAGTACTTCGGCCAGTGAGTCTGGATTGTCGATAACCAAGCCAAATTCACGCACACCCGGAGTATCGATTAAAACACCCGAATCATTCATCAATACCATTTCCCGACGGGTTGATGTATGCCGGCCTTTTCCTGTGGACAGGCTTATATCGGAGGTAAGCAACACCGTTTTTTCACAGAGTGCATTTACCAGAGAACTTTTCCCGACACCCGAAGAACCGACAAACACAACAGTTTCTCCCTCTGATATGGATTCCCGCAACCGGAGAATCGTTTGGGGTTGATGAATGCTCGTAAAAAATACGGGTATCTGATTGGAGATATGATTTATTTGTTCTTCAACACTCTGCCTGTCAAAATCTAAATCGGATTTATTAAGTACCAATACAGGCTTGATGTTTTCTTCTAATACCTGAACCATAAAACGTTCTACTCTGCGGACATTGAAATTATCGTCAAGACTCTGCACAATAAATGCTTTATCGACGTAAGAAGCAATGGCCTGCTTATCGGCAACTGTACCACTTTTCTTGCGATACAATGTCCGCTCACGAGGTAGCATATAGACAATAATCCCTTTATTCTCATCAAATGGTTGAAAAAGCACCCAATCACCCGTACAGGGTAATTCAGCATCAGATTTCCCATACATCATGTTTCCCGTGAGTTCACACTGAAACAATCCGTTTTCGGAAACGACCTCGTAGCAGGTACGATGTACTATGGATATACGTCCATGAGGAAGAGTGCTGTAGAGTGATTCTTGTTTTAGTTGGCTTAGTTTATCATTCCAGCCATACCAGTTTAAATTAAAGTCGAATTTGTGAATTGTTTGATTTTCGTTATTCATGATCTTAATGTATACAGCGTACACGTTACAAAGCACCACGATACTTTTAGCACCCTTGTACGCAAGTTAAAAATTGAAATTATAAAGACATAAAGAGTACTCCCGGAAGGAATCATCCGAGAGCAAACGAAAGGACAATCTGTATCAGAAACACAGATTGTTTACTAAACCAAATCCGATTTATTATTTCTTGTCATGCGACAAAGATAGACTATTTTTATTTAATGGCAAAACGAGCCGTCATTTCATACCGTAGCTTGATAACCCGGTACTGCTCGGTAGCTGCCGCACCCATGCTTACATTGCTCTGCGCTTCGAAAGGAAGATAACGGCTTATGTTATTATCGGCAGGTTCGATGATACGAATCACTTCACCCAACTGCTGCCCCATCGCTTCCACCAGATAAGATGCTTTCTCACGGGCAGCCTTCAGTGCTTCAATCTTACCTTGTTTCCGATACATTGGCAAATCCTTATGTTTGAGTTCTCCGATGCGCATGGACTCAATTCCCCACGTATTGACTGAACGAATAATAGAGTTAATCTGCTCAAAATCCGTAAGCCGGATATCCAATTGCTTACCTATCAGAAACTCCTTTCCTCTCTGACGCCAATAATCTCCTATTTCCTGTGTGCGGATAGCATCATCCGTTATTCCTATTTTGCGCAAACTTTTACGCAAATCTTTCTCTATCATTGCCAATGGCACTTTCGTATGAAAATCTTCTTCTTTTTTTGATTTACCGGTGTATTCTTCTTGCCAATACTCCTTAATCTGAACCAGAAAATGAATCTCATCCGGAACGACTTCTATTTCAGAAGAACCGGTCACTTCAACGTATCGTCCATCACTTTCCTGTGCATTCACAACGATACTCCAAGTAAACAAAACAAAAGCTAATAAACATACCTTTTTCATATCTTCAATCTTAATAGTACAACCTCTTTTACAGAATGCGAATTATCATTTCACAAAGCTATTAAAAAAAACTGTAAAACCGATTTTATCCCAAGAAATCAATCAGGCTTTTTCGATCCATCAAAATAGTATCGCCATTCTTTACCTTACACTTGGAAGATGTTTTGCCGGAAAGTAAAGAAATATACCCTTTTTCAAACAGCAGCTTCAAGCGGGTACTGGAAAGAGGCAGACATCTTTTTATCAATGAGGATAATTTAAGGCTCAAGTCGAAATCACACTTGACTTGGATACTTATGATCTCACTACTCATATTCAGGATGTCTTCTAAAGAGACGGTATTTATCACCTCATATTCAACACTGTCATAATCTAATTGAAGATTATTCCTACTTGCCACTCCGGCAGAAAAGGCATATTGCCAGGCAACTTCCCTGTCATTCATAGAAAAGCTGTGAAAGAGCTTTTTATCAATCAAGTCGGGTTTAGTTCGTGACAACAGAGTCATATTACAAGTGTTATCACATTTCACATATCTATAAATCAGCCAGACATCAATGTTTTTCTTCTGTGCATTCATCCTGAACTTATCACTGCAATAAAAGCGGTCACTATCACAGTGACTGCATTTCTTAATTAATAAGGGGCAATTCTTCACCCTTATCTCCCATGTAAATGTTGTTTCCATAACTATACAAAAGCGATTATCTTTCTTTGTGAATCAATTATATTTCTCCGCAAAGTTGGATAATAGCCATTTGTATAATTCACAAGATGTCACAAGACGCCCTGAAATTTATCTGTCAAGCTCATCCATCATCTTTATAATCTGTTCTTTCAACTTATCCAGAAATTGGGTTCTGCTTTTCTTTCTATTCCTGATTTCCAAGAATATACGATAAAAATCACCTATCTCGATATTAAACAGTGTTTCGCAACAAAAAGCAATGTCTTTCAAACTCGTATTTCCATTACTAAAGCATTTACCTGCATACAAGGCGTAGATAAACTCAACCAAAGCAACTTTACTGTCCGTCCATTGCAACAGTTTACTGTCTACAATGGAAGTGAATTTAAGATGAAGTTTCTCTGTCAGCTGCTCTATTTCCTCCGACACATATTCTATCAAGCGATTATTCGCCAGAATTTCTGCAACACTCGAATCATGCAAGGTGGTAAAAGAAATATCTCTATCCAGTAGATGACAATGTATATCAGAAAGAATATCATAATTCTCCCGAATAAAATAGCGGTTATCAAGCTCTGTTCGACCGGCACGGTAATATTCATAAAAGTCATTATTCAAAAATGATTTTTGCAGGTTCTCCAATTCAATCTTCAGATATCTGCATTGGGATGACAGAGATTTGTCGATACGATTCTTTTCAATCTGATACAAACGGACATAAAACATCAACAGACCGGAAATCTGCGGTTTCGATACTTTAAAGAAAAGAATCTCTTCTTCAGCACTTCGAAACTGATATCCGGCAACAGCTATTTTCAGCGAGGTCAGTGAAACCTGTACGACACCAATGATCTGCCTGATTCTATCCAAAGGATCAACCGTCTGAAGCTCAATCCTTTTTATTTCTTCTTCTATGTTCAGCTTACTATTTCTTACGAAATTTTCCATTCATTCTCAACGCACCCACCACTCCCATCTGATTAGCATAAACCGGACTAAAAGCCTGAATACCTTAATTGCATCAGTTTTGAAAAACGATGCAGTGAATAATAAAAATGATAAAATGAAAAACCTGTTCAAGTATAGAACTACTCAAACGAAAGAAATTAGCCTGTGGTTTATGAGGCTAATATTAAGCTATAACAAATTTAAGAATTGTGCCCAAAATCATTGCTTTTAGAATTCAGATGCAAATATAATTGTTTTTTTAGGATGACATGAAGTTTATATGAAATTTTGAAATAAACTCACCAGAAGTATAGAAAAATAGTATCTTTGCCTCCGACTTTTCACAGATACTGTGAGAAAGCAATTCTTTTAATTATATAAATAAAAAAGACTATGATCAGATTAAATGTTTTTGTTCGTGTAAACGAATCCAACCGCGAAGAAGCGATAAAAGCGGCAAAAGAACTGACTGCCTGTTCTTTAAAAGAAGAAGGATGCATTGCTTATGATACTTTCGAAAGCAGCACGCGTCCTGACGTTTTCATGATTTGCGAAACTTGGCAGAATGCCGAAGTATTGGCAGCACACGAAAAATCTCCTCATTTCGCTCAATATGTAGGTATCATTCAGAAATTGGCTGAAATGAAATTAGAAAAATTTGAATTCTAAATGAATTACGAGGCTGTTCTTGAACAGCCTCGTAAAATTCACTATTTCACTATCTTTCCGAGTAGAATTAGTCGAGTTTCTTATGGATAAATGTTCCTTCAATCCAATAAGTTGCATGATTCGATTCAAATTTCAACAAGACATAACCGGGATCAGTGGGGCCACCGGGAAAATGATCGATAAACCAGTCCTGCCAAAGTTCCTGCTTCATCTTTTCGTCAGTCACAACTTCCACTTTCCCCGTTAACGCTACGCTGTCTCCTTTATCCTGAAAGCATAATCCTGCCTTCGGATTCGATAAGAAATCAATTGTTTTTAGTGAATCTGCTCCGGTAGACATCCAGATAGTGGAAATTCCTTCTGTCAGGATTTTGCTCATCGGTACAGGGCGGGGATAACCTTCTTTATTCACAGAAGCAAGGGTAACTACTTCACATCTCTGCAACAATTCTGTTGCTTTCTCTTTCATTGTTTTTGTGGTCATAAATTGATTGTTTTTTATTAACCTTGCAAAGGTAACGGCATATCTTCCCATTCTATTGTAAAAAAGCGACTTTTACCTAATCTATCTTTGTGGTTCGATATAAGTAAGTGTGGTTTCTTCCGGAACGGTTAGGGAAAGAAAAGACGCAGGAGTATTGCCGGACATCGACTTAATCTCTTTTGAAAAATGCGCTAAATCATAGTATCCTGCATCAACTGCCGTAGTCAACAGATTGGCTGATGTTGTGGTTCTCAACAATTCCACAGCATTCTTAAATTTAACAATACGGCTGTATTCTTTAGGAGTAAATCCGGTATAATGCTTGAACTTTCTCTCAAAATGACGCTGACACAAACAGACATCATCCATCAAGCTGCGAACTGAACGTTTTCCTTTGGAATGATTAATCATGTTCACTGCCATAGCGACATGAGAATCGGCAGGCTGATAATGACGCGCCAAATATGCCAGCAAATATTCTTCCACTACTCGTATTCGATCTGTGACATGCTTCTGCTCACCTAATTTTTCAATAAAAGTGTCATCAAAAACAGCCTTCATCTCATTAGTACTGACTCTGCTATTCACAAATTCGTGTAGAGGCAGGTTTGTAAAGCAAGACAAACCACAAGGTAAAAAACGAACGCCAAACATGTGAATCGATTCTGTATAAGTGACGAGTTCCGAATATTTTGTCATAGGTCCTACAAAATAGGAACGATAGGGTTGCATAATCAGACTCCCTTCTTCAACAGCATTAGCCACCTCTCCCAGCGTAAATATAAAATCGGTACAACCATCCGGCAGAATATGGATGCGCATACCATAATCCGGATTGCCCTTAAACTCCCAATAGCTATCAATGTAGGGAACAAGTAAATGAGAAGGCTGATATTCTGTATACATGGATCTATTTTGTACGCAAATATAGCGAAAATAAATTCTAATCAATGATGCGTCCGTTTGCCTTTGCCTTTTGAAGCCATTCAGGGACAATCTCTTCGAGAAATTTATCTTTGCCTACCTTTTCGGCAGCCATATCCAAACCGATATATTGCTGCGCCTTTTCTTTCGTTGTGATATCCGGAAGCGGAACATCACCAGTATATCCGTACGTTCAATTTGAAGGGGTCACTTTCAGCTGGACAAAAGGGATCAATTTAGATTGGATTCAGGGGATCAATTTGATTTGGACAGGAGGGGGCAAATGGTCCCGGATTTTCCATTTTGTCCATGCCTTTGGTTTATGTCGAACAAAAATAGTGTAAATTCTTTAAAAGAAGAGTTTTTTTATTGGAAATGTTTCCCCAAAGTCCATTTTAATTCAATTTTTAGTAAAAGGTTTCTATTTGCCAATCCTGTTACTATATTTTCTCCAACCTCATTTTTTATGCTATATTTGTATCCGAAAAAATAATAGAAACGATGATAAACTTTGCAGCTATCGACTTTGAAACAGCCAACGGCAAACGTACCAGCGTATGCAGTGTTGGGGTTGTCATCGTAAGGGAAGGAAAAATAACGAATAAAATCTATCGTCTGATCCGTCCCCGCCCCAATTATTATACGCAATGGACCACAGCTGTTCATGGCTTAACTTACGACGACACGATGGAAGCCGACGAATTTCCGGAAGTATGGGCGGAAATCAAACCATTGATAGACGGTCTGCCACTTGTAGCGCACAACAGTCCTTTTGATGAAGGTTGTCTCCGGGCGGTTCACGAATTATATGACATGACTTATCCTGATTATAAGTTTTATTGTACTTGCCGTACTTCGAGGAAAGTCTTTGGAAAAGATTTGCCCAATCATCAGTTGCATACGGTAGCAGAACGATGCGGATATCATTTAGAGAATCACCACCACGCACTGGCAGACGCAAAGTTTCCAAATGTGCTCTGATTTCATTATCTTCGCACCCACTAACCAGCGAAGAAGCATTATGAGAAAAAGAATTGTAGGTTATGCGAGAGTATCTACAGAGAAACAAGACCTAGAAAGACAGAAGATACTTATAAGGGAATATTGTAGTAATAATAACTACGACCTCGTTAAAATTATATCCGAGAAGGTTTCTGGAGCCAAGAAGGATAGAGAAAGTATTAATGAGTTATTAGCTGTCACTAAAGATACAGCTGATATGGTCGTAGTGTCAGAACTATCACGTATATCCAGAGAGAAGGAGTGCTTAACAGTCCTTAATACCATAAATGATATTCTAGAGAATGGATTAGATGTATTATTTTTGGATGATACATCTAAAGTATATTCAGCCTACACTGAACTAAATGTTATAGACATTATAACATTGACAGTAAAAGCACATTCAGCAGCCGAAGAAAGAGATAAGATTACCGCCAGAATGAGAACAGGTAAAATTACCAAGCTCAATATTAACCCATATATGTACACTGGCAGTCTTGTACCTTATGGATTTAAAGTCATAGATAACCCAGATTACAAGGGACAGAAGTGTAATATACCCGCTAGAAAGCTAATGGTAATAGACGAATCCAAAACCAAAGATGTGCAATTCATATATCAACTAGTCCTCAATGGCACAACTCTACGTGATGCAGCAGAAGAAGTTAATAAGCTAGGTTTAAGGACACAGCTAAACAAACCCTTCTGTGAAACTTCAATTAGTAAGATGATTAAGAATCCTATCTATAATGGACGAAGAAGATTCAAAGGGCTAAATCTTCCTCTCATGGATAAAATTATATCCGATAATGACTGGAATAGAGCACAAATTTGCGTCTCACAGAACCAACTATTCAAAGGTAAAACTACTAAGAACTTCAATCCATTAAAAGGATTAGTATTCTGCCCTTGTGGGTATGCTCTAATGCTTCATAAGATGATAAGAAAAGACGGTAGTGGATATTTCGTTATGACCTGTTGCAAGAAGAATGATAAAGAATATAGGAAGAAGTGTAGAAACTCTGGAATTGTCTCTCATGTACTACTACCTACCGTATGGAAATGTGTCAAAGACACGTTACTATTATCTGAATACACCACTAAAACGACTAGTGAAGTACATAGGATTAATGGTATCATAGAAGGACTAGAAGACAGAATATCTGGATTGATAGATGAAATTGATTCACACAAGAAAGAAATGGCTAGACTATCTAAAGCCATTACATTAGTGACTGTGAAAGGATTGATTACGCAGTACGAGAACGAATATGTAACAGAAGAAGCTAAAGTAACAGAGATAGAAGCTAAAATCAATAACATACGAGATGAAATTAGTAACTATAAAGCCAACATCACTAAAATTAATTCCATTACATATAATTCCCAATTAACCAATCTTACAGACCAAGAGAAGGCTAGTGTATATCAAAAGGTCTTATCTAAAGTAGTTTACTATTCCATTGATTATTTCAGAGGATTCATTGTCATATCCTATAAGAATGGCTTGGAGAACATTATAGCTATCAATAAGACTACAACAGGTTACATATCCCCTCTTCCAAGTAGTTTTAGTTTCAATGCTGAAACCAGAAAGATACGTGTCACTATTGGTAAGAAACAGACCTCTATAAAGGAATTTAGCCTATCCGACATAGAGAATATCGAATATAGCTTCAAAGAACTAGAAGCTAATTTTAACCCCCAACAATGGGATATACAAAGCCAAATTCTATAAAACAATTAAAGCTAGCTATCATTGATAACTAGCTTTATATTTATAAATACCCTCTACTTTATATATTAACATCTTATAAATTACAGTTATTACTAGGTAATAATACTACTAGTCCATACTAATAGAGCTATTAGAAGCAAGTACATGGGAATTTACTAAAGTAAGGTAGGATATATGGTTATACAAAGACTTTATATCCTACGTTTCTTATCATATCCTAGATTATAGAACTTCTTAAACATCTCCCAAATGTAGCCAATAAATCCAATTATGATAAATGGTAGGAAAGGCAGAAGAAGGCTACTCCAACCATAGCCCAAACACAACCCTATAATTACGCCTATGACATATAGGGCTGTTATAATCCCGCAACCTATCATTACCCCTCTTCCTCCTGCCATTGCGTATTTAATTGGAGTATTAGGAGTAAAGAAGTCTAGTTCTTTATTCTCTGATTGATTATTATTCATATTAATTCATTTGTTTAATTCATTTGTTTAATTATTAATACAGCATCTAATATAGTGAATACTACAACATCTTGTATATCCCAAACACAAGGTCCATTCAGTATTATTTCACATGCCTTATCAAATATAGTGATTAGAATAGCTATGAGTATTTGGGTGATAATTATCTTCTTCATTCAATTTATATCCTTCATAATTTGCTATATCCTAATTCATTTTAAGTATAATATATTTAATGGTCCTAACAATATCATCTTAGCTATAGAATAACCTCTACCTTCCCATGTCATCTTGGTAGATTCTTTAACAAAGAGAGCGTAGTCTACTAGAAGCAAACTCGATATAGCCATGTGTATCACTAGATACCATTTAACAATCTTGATAATTTTATTCTTCATCTGTAATTGGTTTTGGATATTTAGAATTGAATCCGCTAAGTGAATCTCTTAATAATACTCCCTATTGATTTTAGCAACCTACGTATATCTATGATATAAAACTACTCATTATCAGCTAATTAAACTAATGGAGGCATGTTAATCAATCGTTAAATAATAGCTTGTCTAACATCTCCTTTAGTTGTTTGGGTAACTTCTTTCTAGGGTTACAGTTTACAGGATTGTCAACCTTTACTAGTTCATTCTTATCATTTAGTTCGTATCTAGTTACACGATACTGTTGTTTCTTGTTTCTCTTCATATTCATAATTTACCTCCATTCTTATATCCTAGTTTACCTAGCTCATTTAATAACTCTCATAAATTCTTCTTATTAATATCAGAAAGCCATTGGGCCGTGAGGCATATTTCTAAGCTCCTCTAAGCTATTAACTCCAAACATTCTACATAGTTCCTCTAAAGTGGGTGGAGTTAAATCACAAGGCTCAATGAAAGATTTGTCTACTGCAATTCCTAATTCCTCCATAATATCCCACATCTCACTTGCTGTCTTTGTTTCCATACAACCAATACTCTACTGTTATCATATTCATTCATAGTTATTCATCTGCCTGTTCGTCTAGCATATCATCATCTAACTCCTCATGTATAAAAGCTAGTATTTCACCTGTTATAGCGTTCTTAATACATTTGAATCCGGGTGCAATTTCTTCAACTATCTTCTCACATTCAATAGTGCACCACTCGGGTATTGTTTTATCCTCACTTTCCATTGTCATAATTATTAATAGTAGCCGCAGTAGGAACTCCAACTGCTGTACCAAATCCATACTTGTTAAATCTTCTCATGAACTCATTTAAGATTTATAATTATAATACCTCCATAAAGATTTCTAGTGTAAGCTTTGCATCCTTATCCTCTAACTTATCAATAAATGCTTTAGGGTCTTTCCAAAACTCTTCTCTTGATAATCCATATTCATCCAATACCGAGTTAATTGCGTCTCTCTTGTACTCCGCTGTTATCATATTTATTCATTTTAGATATAGTTACCGGAGTGCCAATCATAGTTGACCATTTCGATAACCATTACGTTCCTTATCTATAAGGTCTGACATAACTTCCATTGATATACCTTTGGCGGGAATACTGTATTTCTTAACTAGACCGTCTTTAGAATACACCCTTACGTACATTGTAGTTGTAGTATCTTCTGTTTCTTTATACTTCATAACAAAAGTATGCTTAGGGCAGTACTTATGGTCTGGTGTGTAAATGTCTAATTCTACTTTTAACCGAGTGTTGTTAATCAAGTCTGCCAAATCTTCCTTATCTTTTATTAGGTTGGCGATTTGCTTAAACTTAAAATCGAAATACTTATTCTCCATACGTTTGTTGAGAGTTGTTTTAAACTCCTCAACGGTGTAGTTAGTGTAGGCATTAATGAACTTGAAGTACCCTATAAAGTCAAGTATTGAGCTTGAGTACTCTTGTATCTCCTTATGTTTACTAATAAATCCATTTATCATAGTTCATTCCTCCTATCAATAAGAAAGGCGCTAGTGCCCTAGTAATCTCTATATATAATATCATCAATTTGAGGTAAGCAATTATTAAGATATGCATCTGCCATTTGTAGTAGTGCTTCTTCTCGGCTTATAGATACAGCTTTTAATTGACCTGTATTGTATAGATGCAGTAAATGGTCTAACAGTTGCCTATCTACCTTAGATACTTCTACCAATCCTAATTTATTCATTAATTCTTCAATAGTCATCATATTAACAATTACTACTAGGTGGTATATAATCATCTGGTACATCATGTGGTTCACGTGGGTCCGACTTCCATTCACTAATAGTTATCTCTGCTAATATGTCATTCACTCCTTCTTCTGTTAATTCCCCAGAATCACATTTAGCACAAATGTTTATATTCATTGTTGCTTTCTCCAAAAAAATGAAAATTCTAGCTGTGTTTCATTATTGTTTATAGCAATAAATACATATATCTCCCCCCATTCATAGTGTATTTCATCTATCTGTAGAATGTAAGAATGTGGAATAAATTTGAATTTAAGAGTAACATACTCTCCTAAATATTTAAAACTTAGATTTACCTTCTTCCTCTCTATTATTTGAGGCAACATATTATCATATATATTATAAATAACCTTTGCTATCTTGTATGCTTTGTATTTAGTGATTAATTTGTTTGTACAAATAGCCCCAGATATTAGTAGTGGAATATATTGATAACCTCCCTCTAAAATAGCAACACCGTCCATAACTAGAAAGGTATAATGAATAATCATAACTGCCATTGTTATACACAAGACTATATTTGTAAATATATACTTCTTGGAACTTGTCAATTTATACCTATCAAACCTATACCAATGGTAATCATGCTCCCTTTGTTGGTAATCACTATTCTTGTTTTGTCCAACAAATAGTTTGTACACATCATAAGAGGTTGGTTCATATATACCTATATCACGAGTATATATATCATAAGGGCTTTGTTTATCATAATGGTTTAGTTCACGGTTTGACTGCATAAATCTAGACCGCCACTTATACTTTCTTCTCAAATATCCTATTATACTTGCTATACACGAAATAAGGCAAATAATAAACACTATTACACTCATACTTCCCAGTCTTTAATATAATCAACAATCTTCTTAAATACATCACCTGCCATTAGTTCACCACTTGCTGGTAATCCAGCCTTATTAATGGAAACTATGATACTATACTTGGGATTATTGGCAGGGAAGTAACCACAGAACTCTACCGCATACATATCCTTAGTACTATCCTCATTAGTAGATAATGAACTAGTTCCCTGCATACCTGCAACTAGTACCTTATCAGACTTGGCAGGTTGACCTAATCCGTCAGTAACATTAAATACTAGAGCTTTCTTCAAACTATCAATACTAACCCTACTTGCTATTTGTGGATTAATAACTACTACACTATCCTTATATAGTTGAGGCTGTATCATCTTCCCATTATTAGCAATAGCATTATAGAAGGTTAGTATTTGAATTGGCGATACGTGTTGATTATAACCAATACTAGACCATACAAAGGCTGTCTTAGTCCAGTTGTTATCTTTAGGAGTTACAATGTGTGCAGGCTTTAGATTGGCTATTCCATTGATACTATCTGGCTTACCATAGCTCATATTAGCTAATAAATCAAAGTACGATTGGGGATTATTAGCAAATGCTTTCTCCATAGTCTTATAAGTAGCAATATTGGAACCAACTGCCAATCCTTCTTGTATTGTAAGCTCACCATATCCACCTCTATGCCAATTATGGTCTTTAAGCTCTCTGCCATGAATTTGGTAGATACCATTTCCTGTATCAACCTTATCACTCAACTTCACCTTACCAGTTTCTAAAGCTGCCAATAGCGATATTGGGTGCATCAGACCAGTAGACTGCCATACAGAGAACTTCTCACATGATTGGTAGTTCGCACTGTCTTTCCTAGTAAGTCCAACCAGAGCCTTTATTTGCCCTGATTGAACTTCCATTATTATAACCTGCCCAGATTGGGCATTTATCTCTGATAACTTGCTTTCCAATATGGCAGTAGCATTAGTTTGTAATGTACTATCTATGGTGGAAATAGGTGCTGTTACTTGCTGTCTGGATTGGCAAGAACAAAGTACAACGATTAATATGGTGCACTTTAATAATATCTTTTTCATACGAGCATACCGTATAAATTTATATACAAATCATAGTAATGGATGCAGGCGAATATTGATTATTCAAGGCACTAACAATAACGGGAATGCCACAAAATACATTCGTACTCTGTATCTCCTTTGCAATCATAGAGATGTGAGGTTCAATTCCCAATAGGTGAATTGCTTTTAGATTATCCTCATAATCAATTAATAAGTGCACATCATAGTACCCTAATTTATAATTGCTTAAAACAAATCCCATTTTATAAAAATTATCAAATTCCTTTTTATCTCTTGGTTTATATTCAACGCCATGCTCCAAACATTTCTGCTTGAAATTGATAATAAATGTTTGTAAACGATTCATACTCTCATTCATTTACGATTATAGTTACTTCAAATCAGTTAATTTTACTAATTCGTCACCAGTATTAAGCCATAAGGCATAAGAAAATCTATTAATAGTTTGGGAAGCACAGAATTGATAATATTCTTGCATTTGTTTCTCATTAAAGAAGTGACAAGCATCCATAATGTGCATAGCGGCATCAATATAGGTGTACATATCCGTATCTATAAGCCTATAATATTGCCTTATATGCTTTTGGCATGAATTAAATATTGCATCCAAAATAGTCATGGCAGTTACATCTCCTTGCTTCTCATTTAAGAAAGTAACTTGCTGACTAATATCTGTTATAAATTCTTGGGTATTGGTATGCGGTATGCCAATTAATATATTTTGTTGTGGCAGAAAGTCTGGATGTCTGAAACGTGATGTTATGACACTGTCTATTACATTTCCCTCTTCCAGATTGATTATTATGTCACTTCCTTTTAAAGTTACCATTAATTTGCGATACATAATTCCATTTATTTATGTTTGTCCTATTTATTCTTTATGTAGGCATATAAGAAGAAACCTGCAATAACAAGTATGACTATTATATGTAATGCCACACTACCGTTACTGTTAAAATCTGCATAGTCTGACATCCTACCTCTGCTTAATAAAATTATCAATGAATACATAATCTTAAATTTTAATAGTTCTGTATGTTAGTTGCTATTCAACCTATCATAGTGAAGGGTATATAATCTAAATAATCCTTGTTAAAAGGTTGAATATAATTCTGTGGATTCATTCTACTATCTGATAATAGAACTGAATAGGTAAATAAGTAGTATGTCTGCTTCTTATAGATATTGATTTATACTTCCCAATTCTCCCCAAGAAAGTAGTTAATCATAGTATTTAAAGTATTAGAGAACTGATAGCATATAATTGGTTGCTATAATACTTTATCTTGTCACAAATATAATAATTACTTAGTTTATTTACCCAAAGATTTTAATATAAAAATGCCTAATCTCTGGATTTAGTAAAGATTTTAACAGTCTACATACTGTTTGAGAGGTAGGAGCTAGTTGTAAATATGCCTGTTCCATAGTCTATCATTTATTGTATCTAGTTCCCAATAGATACAATTCTACATACAAAAAAGGTGTGGGAACTATCAGCATATCTGTCTCTAGGTATCGCCAAACACCCACACTACAAATACACACAAGTTGCCCACACCTAGACTATGATATTCTGTTAAATAACAGGTATATAGCCAAGTATGGGCGTTGTGCATATCCTCGTAGTGTAAAATTTTGGCGAAATTCAGAGACAAGGATAATGCAAAACGCCTTTCGTTAAATAAATATGTTATTCCATTACTGGAACGGCACAAATATACGAAAAGCGTTTGTATTATAACTAAACCTGTGTGTTAAAAACTAAGACAATCATAGGTATTTAATAATTCCTCTTGCCTTAATCCCAAGTATCTTTTAGTAATTGATACACTGGAATGATTGAATAGCTCCATGAGCTTAACAAGTGCAAGCTCTGAATTATCGTTATTCATGTTGTAGACCTGTCTGCCAAAGGTCTTTCTAAGAGAATGACAACTGAAATTGCCTATATGTAACTTGTACTTCTTCTTAATCTCTTTCAGCATGACATTGATTCTCTGAACTGTGTACACTGTCCCCTTCTGACTTATTAATACAGGAGCATTTATGCCAACTGGATTTATATGCTCATAACAATCTCTGATATGTTGCTGTAGCTGCATATTAATCCTAATTGTCCTTTGCTTTCCTGTTTTAATCTCTGTAATGGTAAATTCTTCTGCATCTAATATCTGATTCCACCTTAAAGCAAGAGTATCAGAAATTCTTAAACCTGTGAAGCAACCCAAAGCGATAAGAAGTGACATCTTATAATTACTATCCCTTGCCAACTTTCTTATTAAGTTCATCGCTTCGCTCCATTGCAGATAATCTGCTGTTGTACTTGAATATTTAAGTGACATAACGTTCTGTTTTATAGTGAAACTAATAAAAGTGAATATTAATTTTGAGTTGGAATATCTAACTTACTGATTACTAGCTAAACATTCACTAATTGACAAAGTGAACATTTTTATAAAGCAAGGACACTAAGTAAATAATGTCCTTCATTCAATCTATATAAAAGGTAGGTGAGCTTCATCCAACACGCCACTGTCAACTATCCGTTTGCAAAGTTCGTGTGATGCCTGATTCCTAAGGTCTGTACCATAGTCCTTACTACCAACCATGCGAATAATCTCCACTATGGTTTTCATTAATTCCTGCTGTAGTGTACGGTGATAATACCTTGTACTTTCAGCAAACCTTCTAGGATTCCAACTATAATCGTTCAAGGCTCTTTCAAGTTCTTGCGCTGCCTTGTATTCGCGACTGCCTTCTATTACCATATTCCAAATATTTAAGAGGTTTATAAATAGAAAGAGTACCTATATATAGTATATAGATACCCTTATTAGTTCTTCATGTACTACTTCACCGTAATAATCTTGTATATAGTCCAAATAATCATCAAGAAGAATACAACAGGTGAAATTGCACACATAACAAGTAACAAGATAATCCAAGATATAACGATTAATAATGCTTGTAACATAATCTTTTGAGTATTAATAGGTAATGAATAATAAAGGGACACCCTTATTATATGGATGCCCCTTTTAAACCACTAACTAAGAAACCACTGATATTTGTCATCACCATGTAAAGCGGAACATATACCCGTTGCAAGTTCTGTAGCATTATAGGCTCTATCCAAGAATGAATCTATATAGCTGCTCTTATTTGCACCTGTGAGCAAGTTGTAGAATTTCCACATAGACAAATCATTTCCCAAACTGCCAAAGTTCTCATCATTGATATACGCTTTAGCCACATTGTTAACCTGTGTATCAGTAAGCAACATTTTAGGTATATCTTTCTGATAGCCTTGCGGTAGTGATTGATAAAGTCTCATTCTCCCAAGTAGTTGGCAGAATTGATGCTCCGTCATACTGGTATTGCCTAAAGACTGCATCAAATGTATGTGTTTGGCTGCATCGTATTTGTGGAACATTTCCAATACCGCTTGATATAAATCCCTTGTATTGGTAACTTCCAAGCAACTAAGATAACCGTCTGTAGATACACATAGATTTGTGCAAACCTTACAAGTAAAGCCAATAAACACTTTAAACCGCTCCGCACCTTTCTTTGAATAAAGATTGGTATGGTTATAAGCTCTGACACCACCAATAGTAAGTGTTAGCCTGTTACCGTGTACTGTCTCATAGATAGTAGGAACTTCAATAACAAAAGCGCACCTTTCGTAGTAGATAGTCTTGTCACTCTCTAGTAACTGGTTGGCTGGCTTATGAATTGCTTCGGGAATCCTACCTTTGATTACATGAGAAACACGAATATCTGGCGATTCAATCTGTTCACCGCTAAAGAATGTATTGGTTGCATCCTGTACCGCTTCAATGAAAGCCACATGAGATAATGTAGCTTCGTTGTCCTTTGCGAATACAGGTATAATACAATCATTCCTTAGATGTTCCAAACTGGCTTCAATCGTATTAGCTTCAATGAATAGAGGTCGTTTCTGCTTAATAATTGGCTCTTCAATTATTACCGCTTCTTCTGCATATTCACCAAAGTTTCTACTAATTCTTTGTACTGGCATAATCTGTAATGTTGATTCCATAATCTGTAATTTATTAAGTTAATATTAGAAATTCCTCTGTCTGAAAGCTAAGCAAGCCACAATCAGTATTAATAATCCAATAAAGAACTGTGGCATTAAGACTACTGGCACAATTAGAATTATTCCAAACGTCAATAAAATCTTTAAATTCTCCATACGCATAATAATAGATTAGTAAATAGTGTATTTAAGGACAAAATGAGGGCTTGACATGAAGTTCTTTCTTATCACTTATCTTTGTGCATCTTTATATGTAGACATATACAAATCGTTGATAAGTCCGCACATTTCAGAAGTTCAAAAGGTTTGTGGGCTGAATAGCAATTCATGTTATCCTTTCATTTCTCCTAATGATTGGTATGGGGGTGTTAGTAGTTTCACAGAAGCTTAGCGCACGATATACATCTGATGCGCTCACTGACAAATTAAATATTTTACTTGATAGCTGTATAAAGTCTAAATAGAAACACTGCCTAAATCTAAAGGGCGGGGGTATGAATTTCAAGTACCTATATTCTTGGGTGGGGGATATACATAAAAAGCCCCAAACCCGTTTAATGGTCTGGAGCTTTATTGCTTACAAACTAACTACAGAATAATCTCATAAGGTATATCTTCCTTAACAGGTCGCTTCCTACCTACTGTACCTGCTTGTATTGACTTCATAAAAGCGTGGATATTCTTGACATCTTTAAATCCATTCTCCTTATACTTCTTATAAATCATACATTCTCTGGATAATGGTTTGTTATTGCCTTCGTTGAAGTCTATCATGTGGTCGAACATGGCAATTAGTTTCTTTACTTGCTTATCTTTAGGCTGGTCTATTATTAAGCCTTTGACCTTTAGAATCAGACAGCCACCAATTTCATCCAATAAATCCAAATCCTTTAACTGTCCTATGTACCGACTAATAGTATCATGTCCCATGTGAATACGCTTCTCCAATTTCCTTATGGGTGATAATTTGATAACATGGCTATGCGGCTCTGTTACACTGAATAGTTTTAATATAAATCCTCTTAGCTTCAAATCTAAAGTATTGTAAGTATCGTAGAACTCTCTGCCAATTCTCCTATAATTGCCTGGCTCTACTTGGTTGAATTTGTACATAGTCCAATGCCTGTCCTTCCGTTTGGAATCTATATCACGTATAATAACCTCGCCTGTAGCTCTTAATTTGTCATTGAAGGATAATGTACTCTTACTCTTCTTGTAATTATCCAGTTCTTCCCCTACAAACCCTGCAAGCTGTTTTAATGTAGTATTAGTTTCCAAAGAATCTTTATCTGCTGTTAATAGCAAGGTATAAGTCCTGTACACATCTGAACAGTTTAGATTCTGAATCAGATTATTACTCATTACTGTGTACTCCTTGAATGGAAGTTTCGTGTCTTTCATAAGGCAAACGCTCAATATGGTTAATCAAGATAATCTGATTGGTCTTTAACAAGAATCTCATCTTAGTGGAACTTAGTCTGTTCACTTTCCTTAGTTCGCTTAGCTTCTCATATAAATTATTATTATAATGCCACATATATTATTGATTTATATATCCTACTTATCCCACCTACTGAAAGTTCGTCAGAACTTTACAGTATGGCTGTATGGAGTGTAGTATCTAGGAGTGTAGACAGGGGGTGAATAAGCACGCTCCAAAAGGGGATTAAGCACACCGCTAAAGGGGGGAATAAGCACACCTTTATAATCTGGTAATATCAATACTTCAGCACATAACTTTGCTGTATTAGTAAGCACATTAGTAGATAGTGATACTAATTAGATGATTAGTTGCAAATACATACCCTGTCTAGTATGCTTACTTATTAACAGTAAAAGGGAGAACCATTTATACTGTCCTCCCTTCATTAGAAATTATTCATGTATCATTATTCATCTTGATGTAAACGGTGTAAACCTTGTTATCTCTCTGCTTGCGTCTCTTGGAATATCCATTGAGCTTAGCCCATATTCCAATCATCGTTCTATTATCTGCTATATGGTGGGCTAATGCAAGCTCACGTAGCTGTTTGAATGTAAGTTCTGTTTCCTCACTCATTCTTAGTACCATGAATAATTATTAAATAGGTAATCTGGCAAGATAAGGTGGATTGAATCGGTAGGTATATTCAGATATATTTCAAGTTGGGCTATTCAGTAGTTTCAGTGATTCTCATGTGGTAGTGCAAAGATACTGCACTTCGGTAAGGCTACATAACAGTTGGGTCGCTATTTTAAAACTTCGTGTTGGGTGCTTTGTGAAGTGAAAATATGCCCTCTCCTGCTAACTTGGAAACTGCTTCGGAACTCGTAAACGAATCCTGCTCCGATTTATGGTGTGCAAGTGAACAGTGCACGCCTTGCTTTGAATTATTTTTCACTTCTGGGCGTATCAGTCGGCAGCCCAAAGCCCGATGTAAATTATTGTGTCTCTGATATGTCACAGTCTCAAATTCCAAGTGCGGGATAGGTTAGCCCACTCATTTGAAACGAATTAGATTTATGGCGGCAAGTCTGGAAGATGAGCGGAGCGGTCATTTCAAGATTGACAAGCCGTAGGGAATGTCAGCGTTGCGTATTCACCTCTCCGCTCTCGTCCGCATGGATAAACACACGTGAGAGTGCTTTCAGCCATGAATCTCCGAAAAATGAGACAGAACCGTTCGGAGTGTAATAAGTCAAACTCTCAACAGTTTTGTCCCACTTGCGTTCACCTTATTGGATATTTACAGTATGACAACAGGCAAATTCTAGTTATAAAGACATTGATAGAATGTATAGAAGTTACTACAATATATTAGTATGCTGTATTACTATAAGATACTGTGGTATTATAAAGTATTATAACTACTATGAATATATACCTAATTCCATACTATCATTCATGACTATTATGATATATATCTACAATAACACATTAATTTATAGCATAAATTATATGGGATTTGATTGCTTATTTAAAATATATTCGTACATTTGTGGCGTTTCATTTAGAGATACCATAATGGCTTAATTGCGCTTTATGTTCGTTTACTTGTAAACAACTTATGGACTAATACCGTAAGGAACGGCAAGCCTTTAAGTAGATTTAAAGGTTAATTTATTAATCCAAATTAAATTTATCATTATGGAGAATCAGAATGAAGCAACTTGTGTAGTATTAAGTCGTGAACAATCATTTGATTTGTATGGCTCTTGGTTTGGTAATACTGCAACACCGGCTGATATGGTTTGTTGGTGTGACAGGCAAATCGAGAAGTACGAGGAATGGATTAAGAACTGCAAGGAACTCAAATTAGAGAACCAAAAGAAGCTTCTTAAAGATATTCCAGCAGACATACTAGAAGCTATTTTAACTTCTTCTACTAATTAATACTACTAAGTAAACACTTTAGGGTATCCATTTGGATACCCTTTCTAGTTAATAGTAATAGGTTATGCTGTACACAAAAGTCCTTGATGAATATAAGATAGATTATGAAGAATATCTCCGAGAAAGGGAAGTAGACTTCTTCGGAATGAAGGATAGATACCTAAAGTATATACAGACCAAAGGAATAGACCATTTCACTTTTAAACCTATAAAAATTACTACCAACACAGGTCATATATATATTATCAGATATAGCTTTAATGCATACTGGAAGCATAAGTTTATACCATTAATTGCAAGATGTTACCGCCAACCGGAAGGCATATATGTAGTGACCTGTCATAGTACTATTACTAAAACTGCTAAGAGCGCTGCATATATACCACATTTCTTTGATAGATATAGAGATAGGATTCTTAAACGTAAACATGGCAATAAACTAGATGTTATAATGAAATTCTTCGAGCATGAAGCGCGTTTCAGTGTAGGAACAATAGCACAGAATGACAAATATCCCGATAACAGCATATTCGTTTTTGATAAATTCATTATACTAGGCAGTCCACTAGAGGATGTTAATATATTTGAGATGAGAACCTTAATCAGCTTAGATATGCTAAAGGAAATGCAGAAGGATATATGTAATGAACTTGTAGAATCCCGTATTAAAGAATTAGAAGAACATATTAAAAATGAGGATAGGAATAAAGATGAACTTCTTCGCACTTTATTAGAGCTACCCAATTATAAAGAAGTATAGCATATATAATCAGAATCAAGCGTAATCTTTGTATATTTGTACCTCACATAATATAAGGCATATATGGAGAACTTAGATTTCGTTGCTATTGATTTGGAAACAGCTACTTCTCATAGAAACTCTATCTGTGAAATTGGTATTGCTATTGTAAAGAACTCTAGAATAATTGAGAGTAAATCATGGTTTGTTAAACCAGAAGATAATAGGTATGATTACTTTAATATCTGCATCCACCATATCACTCCAGAAATGACTGAATATGCGCCCCCATTCCCTATAGTATGGAAGGAAGTTGAGACTTATTTAACCAATAATGTAGTTGTCGCTCATAATAGCAGTTTCGATATGTATGTCCTAAAAGACACGTTTCTTGCTAATAATATGCCATTCCCAACATTTAAACACTTCTGTTCCTATAGAACCGCTAAATATATAGTAAAGGGCTGTAGTAGTTATTCTCTACCCAATATATGCGAAGCTTTAACAATACCATTCGGCACTCACCACAGAGCAGAAGGAGATTCTATCGGTTGTGCAAATGTATTTATTAAATGCTTGGAACTAGCAGAAATCCATTCACTGGAAGAATTACAAGATAAATACAACTTTAGATGTGGTGAATTTACCATTAATTCCTTTACACCACAATCAACTAGAAGTAGTAAATCGAAAAGTATCTCACGCTTCTAAGTCACAACAGCCAACAAACGTTAAAGTCAAGCACATCTGATAACATTGCTGATGCAGAGGCTTGCGCACAAATAGCTTTACTTATTATTCCCGAACCGAAAAAAACAAGAAAAACAAAGAAAGCTGATAAAGATATACATGTTGGAGATTTATTCGCTTCACTTATTCCTCAACCAGTGAAAAAGAGCAAATGAAAAACACTACAACTATTATTTCAATCAATAATAGCCGTAGTGTTTGATAATAAAGTGCTAACTATGTACTTCGATTAGAGGATAGATTTTGCAATACCCATTTCCAAGCCGCGAAGTTCAGCCAATCCGCGAAGACGGCCCAGGCAAGAATATCCCGGATTCGTTTTCTTTTTCAAGTCATCAATCATTTGATGTCCGTGGTCGGGACGCATAGCGATAGAGCATTTACGACGCTGTTGTAGAAGAATAAGGCTCTTCATTACGTTGTACATGTCTACATTTCCTTCCAAGTGATTAGCTTCGTAGAAGTTTCCTTCCTCGTCACGTTGTGTACTGCGCAAGTGTACGAAGTTCACACGGTCGCCAAAACGCTCCATCATACCTGCAAGATCATTGTCGGCACGCACACCGAAAGAGCCTGTACACAAGCAGAGGCCATTAGATTCGTTAGGTACGGCTTCAATCAATTTCTTGAAATCCTCTTCCGTACTCAAAATACGAGGCAAACCTAAGATGGTATAAGGAGGATCATCCGGATGAATCACCAGTTTCACTCCTACTTCATCGGCAACAGGAGCAATTTCTTTTAAGAAAAAAATCAGGTTGGAACGAAGCTTCTCTGCATCAATATCGTCATAACGATCTAATGCTTGCTGAAATTGTTCTACCGTGAAACTTTCTTCCGAACCCGGAAGTCCGGCAATCATATTACGAACCAACAATTTCTTGTCGTCTTCGCTCATCTGCTCAAAACGAGCTTTCGCTTTAGCTATTTCTTCCGGAGTATAGTCTTTTTCAGCATTCGGACGTTTCAAGATGAAAAGATCGAAAGCTACAAAAGCTGCTTTTTCAAAGCGGAGTGCTTTAGAGCCGTCCGGCATTGTATAGGCAAGATCTGTGCGGGTCCAGTCCAATACAGGCATGAAGTTATAAGTAACTACCATCACGCCACACTTCGCCAGATTACGGATACTTTCCTTATAGTTTTCGATGTATTTCATAAAGTCGCCCGTCTGTGTTTTGATATGCTCGTGTACAGGTACACTTTCTACCACAGACCATGTCAGACCCACTTCTTCAATCATTTGCTTACGCTTCATGATCTCTTCTACTGTCCACACTTCACCATTTGGAATGTGATGAAGAGCATTTACTATACCAGTAGCGCCTGCCTGCTTAATATCCCACAAGCTAACCGGGTCATTAGGACCATACCAGCGCCAAGTTTGTTCACATAAATACATATTATTCTTTCCTGATTACAAGTTACTAATTATGATTAAAAACAGAATGATATCATCCCAATATTAGATAGAGAATGCATCAAATCCACCGTCGATAACAGCTACTGTACCTGTTACGAAGTTAGAAGCATCGCTAATCAAATAATGGATTGTTCCATAAAGGTCTTCCGGTTCACCGAAACGGTTGAATGGAGTATGAGCAAGAATGGTCTTTGAACGGTCAGTCAGAGAACCATCCGGATTAGTCAATAACGCACGGTTCTGATCGGTCAGGAAAAATCCCGGAGCGATGGCATTTACACGCAGACCGTTACCGAATTTCAAAGCCAGTTCACCAGCCATATATTTAGTAAAGTTAGCAATAGCTGCTTTAGCTGCACCATAACCCACGACACGAGTCAATGGACGAAGAGCTGATTCAGAGCAAAAGTTTACAATAGAACCTTTCTTCTGTTCCACCATAATTTCAGCAAATACCATCGTAGGCAATACTGTACCGAAAAGGTTCAAATCCACTACTTTCTTGAATGCGTCAATCTGTAAATCGAAAAAAGTTTTATCAGGAGCAATAGTTGCACCTGCCATGTTACCTCCGGCAGCGTTCAACAATACATCAATACGGCCATAAGCCTTCATGATTTCCACTTTGTTGCCTTCCAACACTTCTTTATCCATCACATCCGTGTAAAGGAACATGGCTTCATTTCCTTCGGCTTTGATACTGTCTACCAATGCTTTTCCTGCTTCTTCACTTCTGTCGAGCACAACTACTTTTGCACCTTCCTTTGCGAGATACGCAGCAATACCTTTACCTAAAATACCAGCTCCACCGGTGATAACAACTACTTTGCCTTTTACGTTAAATAATTCATTCATGGTTCTTACAAATTTATATGTTTATAATTTATTGTTCAGATAATATTTCAGATTCTCTTTGAGAAGAATATCGATAGGCATCAAATTAACCTTCTCACTGCCCTGTTTGAACAACAGATGATTACACAATGATTTAATACCATCATATCCCTGACGCTCCGGACGCTGCGCAATCAATGCGGTTATGACACCTTCGGAAAGCAACTGTGTATTTCTCCCGATAAGGTCATAACCAACCAGTTTAACAGACTGCATTCCTCTCGCTTTCAGGTAATTCCCTAAAATATAACAAGTTGAATTGAAGATAACAGCCCCATTTATATTTGGATTAGCTTCAAATATTTCATCCAGTTTCATGAAGTTATACACTGAATCATTTATTTTCAGCTCCACTTCATGCAGATTTCCATTGAATCCTGTTTGCGTGAGATAATGGCAGAAACCTTCCCGCCTGTTCTTTCCCTGATTAGAGTCATTCTTCCCACTATGAATAATTCGCGCCATCAATATATCGGAAGACGAAGAAAGCCGATCCATCAACAATCTGGCAGCAATCACTCCGGCATCATAAGACTCCGTTCCGAAATAAGCCAGTTGATGTTGCCCTCCAATGTTGGAGTCAACATACACATAAGGTATTTCATTCCTGTCAAGTTCCTGCGAAAGCCGGATAACAGAATCCGTAAACAAAGTCGCAATCAATACACCATCTACTTTCTCATTCAGCAGATTACGGATGATATCATCAAAAGTCTTGTTATTATATTGATCGAAAAAGAGTTTGGTAATGGTGATGTTATACGATTCCATTTCCGACGCTGCTTTATCTATACCTTCCGAAATAGCTTCCCAATACTCTCCCTGAACAAAAGAAGGAGTAATCGCAAGAAGATGATATTGCTTTTTGGAGGCCGCCAATGAACGTGCCATCAGATTGGGCTGGTAATGTACCATCTCCAGAATCGCCTGTACCTTTTTCCTGTTTTCTTCAGATACCCTGCCACGATTATGTATTACACGATCTACCGTGCCAACAGAGACTCCTGCCATCTTGGCAATGTCTACAATCCGAATATTTGAAAACTCTTTATCCATCTATTGATAAGTATCTTGTTTTTCATCGGCAAAAGTAAAATGAATTATTGAATTAAGCAATAGTGTGTGCGCACACACATAACACACAATAAAGAACACACTACTAATAATCAGCAAGTTAACCACAACAGCAAGGAAGTATACATGTTGTTAAACATAAGAAAAAGTAAAGATAGTATAGATAAAAAAGTACTTATCAGATGAGAAACCAGAGGAAAAGTAGCTTTTGATTCTTGAAGGAAGTGAAAATAATGGAGAAGATACACCAATATGTGTTCGTGCACACATCATTCAAATAGTGACTGATAAGGCTAGAAATAAAAGATTAAACGTATATAAAATAAAACAGGTAACCGATTCTATTTAAATCGATTACCCGTTTTGGAATTCTTATTTTCCCCACTTATCTTTTGCTTTTCCGGCCACTTTATCGGCTTCATCTGCTACTTTATCAGCAATTTCCGCACCGGCTTCTACTGCTTTAAGTCCAAGATCCACTGCTTTTCTTTCAGCATGAGCAGCAGCTATTTCAGCATCACGACCTATGCGATGGATAGCATTATAAATTTCACTTTCTAATTGTTTTGCTTTTGCTGTACGTGAAAGACGATAAGCTACTGCGCCAAGGATTGACCCAATTCCGAGTCCAATCCAGAAATTTCCATGTCTACATTCCATAATCAAGTTCTGTTTTTAGGATTAAAAATAAATTATATAAATATCTATTTAGATTTCGAGAATAAAGAAGCAATCCACAATACAAGGATAGCTCCTACGGTGGAAGTTATCAAACTTCCGATCAGTCCTGAAGCTGCCAGTCCGAAAAGGGCAAACACCCAACCGCCCAGTACACCTCCAAGAATACCAAGTAATAAATTTATAACAAGACCAAAACCTCCGCCGCGCATTATTTTACCTGCGAGGAATCCAGCCACAATACCAATAATGATATACCATATAAAGCCCATATAATCCTCCTTTTTTATTTAACAACAGTAGGTATGAAGAATAGTTCAGTCACTCAAAACTGAATTAACGACAATTTACAATCCTTAGTCTTAGAGCTTTATTCCTATCATATTGAATTAATCACAGCAAATATATATTGAGAAACGGGAAGTTTACGTACCTTTGCAGCCGATTTTTCAGGAACACTTCAATAGTAAATAGGTATTATGGTACAGAATCAGGAACAACCCGTAGGAAAAATTACATTTTCCATTTTGATTGCATTGAGTCTTTCGCATTGCCTCAACGATCTTTTACAGTCGGTGCTATCAGCATCTTATCCTTTATTTAAAGATGATTTAGGACTTAGTTTCGCGCAAATCGGACTTATCACACTAGTTTATCAACTTTCCGCTTCAGTTTTTCAACCGATTACCGGAATTTTCTTTGATAAGCATCCCGTCGCATGGTCATTGCCTATCGGAATGAGCTTTACACTGATTGGTTTGATAAACTTAGCATTCTCTGATAATCTATACTGGATATTAGCCTCCGTATTCTTAATCGGAATTGGCTCTTCCGTACTGCATCCGGAAGCCTCCCGTATCACGTTCCTTGCCTCCGGCGGAAAACGTGGACTGGCACAATCACTCTTTCAGGTAGGTGGTAACTTCGGAGGTTCATTAGGCCCTTTGCTGGTTGCTCTGTTGGTGGCTCCTTATGGCAGGCAACATCTCATCGTATTTGCATTTGTGGCTTTAGCTGCTATCGGAGTGATGTACCCAATTTGCAAATGGTATAAATCATATCTAAACCGGATGAAAGCACAGACTGTCAGTGTCAGAAAACCAGTTCATCTTCCTTTGCCTATGGATAAGACAGCCCTTTCAATCGCGATATTGCTGATTCTGATTTTCTCCAAATATATTTATATGGCAAGTCTCACCAGTTATTATACTTTCTACCTGATTCATAAATTCAATGTAAGTGTACAAGATTCGCAGCTATATTTATTTATTTTCCTGGTAGCTACTGCTATCGGAACATTAATTGGCGGACCTGTCGGTGACCGTATCGGTCGGAAGTATGTGATTTGGGCTTCTATTTTAGGAGCTGCCCCATTCAGTTTACTAATGCCACATGCCAATCTGCTGTGGACTATTATCCTTAGCTTCTGTGTGGGATTGATGCTTTCTTCCGCTTTTCCTGCCATATTGCTTTATGCACAGGAGTTGCTTCCTACCAAACTTGGATTGATATCCGGTTTGTTCTTTGGATTTGCTTTCGGAGTGGCTGGTGTAGCATCTGCTGTACTTGGCAATTTAGCGGATAAAACGAGTATTGAATATGTATATAATATCTGTGCTTATATGCCGCTGCTGGGATTGGTCACGTTCTTTTTGCCTAATTTGAAGAAGAAAAAGATTGGATAGAAATCTATATAAATAAAATCGCCCTGCTATAATGATTATAGTGAGGCGATTTATATTATTTATAATCTGAACTCGTCTTCACATTTTTAGCTTCAATATCTACTTGATTGCCCTTCATAGATACGTTTCACAGAAGTGACATTGGGATATGTTTTATTATATATTTTCGTTACATCTTCTACTAACCAACAATACAGTGGGCCAAGAGCGCGAGTAACATCATCTTCTGATGGAGTTTTTTCTGGAGAGGTGAAATAAAGCACATGGTCTATATCATTATAATTCACATAAATAAAAGAAGTAAATGTCTTTTCATCCGTTTGCCTTATCTCTCTGGTAAAAGAAGCAGTAATAACGTTAGATATATCATCCTTTGAAGGAATTACAGTAAGCGTACCACTATCTTTTGTATCATAAATAAATTTAATTCCGCCAGTTACATGCATATCCGAGCTTGCAATAACTTGATTTTCTAAATCTACTTTCTCATCACCCTCAAGTCCTTCGACTTTTACACTTACTTTCTTTGTAGTAAAGGATTTCGTACCTTTGATTATCTTTACATCAATTTTAGCAGTCAGTCCATTCGCATCTTTCACTACAAGAAATGTTGTTCCCAATTGAACGGGAGCTATCATCACATAACCATATTCTTCCTGAATCTTAGCTTTTGCTATCTCTTCATCACCAGTTTCTACAGTATAAGGAGCTACCCCACCTGTCATTCCTACAGCAGCACCATCAGTTATCTCCATTACTATATCACTAATAGGTTGATCTGGGAAATAAATATCATCTATTTCATAAAGAAAGAAACGCTCATCATTGTTATCACAGGATACTAATCCTAAGCCAATGAACAACAATAAAAATAAAAGTCTAGTTTTCATACTTTAATTTGTTAATTTGTGAGTAATAATTATCCTACAAAGTTACAATAAAACAGTTACATAACCTACGAAACTCTATTCTATTAACATACTTAACAGAAGAAAGAAAACGACCGGTATGCATCGTCACGACGTATACCGGTCTACAAGTTAAGGTCAAAGTCAAAAAATTAAGAGAGCTATTTATATGTTAGGGTTAGCGTTTATTTCTTTCTGGGGGATAGCATACAAATAATAGGTGCTATTTGCTGTAAACGGTTTACCGTTCGGGAAGTTAAGGAACCAATGTCCCAGAGGATTTCGTTTTTCAAAGCTACCACCCTCCTGCCAGCAATCGACTTCTGTCTTCTGCATTTCATCAGATAAAGCAGTACGTACTACGGAACCCTGTGTACGAAGTATATCTGTAATACCGAATCCCTCTCCCCAAAGTTCACGGCGGCGTTCCATCAGAATCTCATTGAGAACATCTTCCTGTGATTTCCCTGTCACGTCATAATCTCCCACTCCACGGGCATTGCGCAACGTATTCAATGGAATAACAGCCTGATTCAAAGCCACTCCATCACGAACTTTCGCCTCCGCTTCTATCAAATACATTTCAGAAGCACGCATCAAGACCAGATCAGCTGTATCATCTGCACGCATGTGGAATTTCTTATATCCCAGATACCCTTCACGCATCCACTGAAACAAAGGCAAACGAATGTCACCCTCGATAAAGGTATCTTTTAGATGAGGATCGGCCATAAAGCTACTATAAGCTCCGACGTATGTTGCATCCAGATAATAGAAGTTGTAGCTGGCATCCGATTGGGAAGGTATTTGAGGAAATCCCCATATCCATTCTTTATTGGAAATATTATTGAAGCCTTCGTATTCGGCTGTCGTTGTCATCAACGCATATCCTGTACGTGCGGCTTCAGCTGCTTTCGCTGCCTCTTCCCACTGCCCTGTCAACAGATAAGCACGAGCCAAGAGGCCATCCACCACGGCAACATCCGGTTTAAATTTCTGGTTATCACCACTCCTGACATAGTTCTTCAAATAATCCTGTGCCAGGTTCAGATCATCAAAAATACGCTGATAAACCTGTGCCACCGTTGATTTTCCTTTCGGAACTGTCGAACTATTACTCGGTTCGGTATATATAGGAACACATGGAGCATCTTTATCTTTCAGATAAGTGAATTGATAATGCTGCACCAAGTGTAAATAACAGAAAGCACGCAACGCCAATGCCTGTCCCTGCGCCTGCCGGAGCTCCTCCGAATCTCCCTGAATGGAAATGGCAGTATTACAGTTATCGATCGTTTTATATATCAGATACCAAGCAAATTCTGTTCTATTGTTTGAAGGTAACGCTATATCGTTAAACTGATACGAAGAGTTGAAACCGTATTTCGGACGGGAAACAATATCACTTGCCATCATGTCATCCAGACACTGAAGCGCCCGATAACCGATATTGGCATAAGTACTTGAATAATCAAACAGATTATACCAGGCACCATTCACAAGTGCCGCTGCATTTTCGGGCACAGGTACTTTTTCTGAACTTACCGCATCCGTTGGGTCCGTATCCAAAAAACTGCTACTACAACTCGTTGCCAGGAAAAGTCCGGCAACTGCGGCAAGAATGGATTTAATTTTTATTTTTCTCATAATTTAGTCTGAATTTAGAAAGAAACGTTGATACCTCCGGAGATCGTTCGCATAGCCGGATAACGATAATAAGTGATACCGGTAATTCCCTGTTCAGGGTCTAGTCCCTGATTCCGGTGAATGGTAAACAGATTATCTCCTTGTACATATACCTGTACACTGCTCAATGATAACTTACTAATCCACTGTTTGGGTAAGTTATAGGAAAGAGTCAGGTTTTTCAATCGCATATACGAATTATTCTGCAAAAAACGGGTAGAAGCCGAGTTCCAGTTATTAGTGGTAGTACTCAAAGCGGGAACATCTGTATTACGATTGTCGGGAGTCCATCTTTTTAGAATCTCCGTCGACCAGTCACGTCCTTCCAGACTTCCGTTGTGCAGGATCATTGTTATATCACGATTATAGATATATCCACCGATACTATAAGCAAAGATGGCAGAAAGATCAAATCCTTTCCAGGAAAGAGAGGTATTGAATCCACCGTATACCTTCGGGAGAGATGATTTATTGACGTAATAATAGTCAGCCGAACCGTAATCGTTTGTTGTGACACGTTTTCCGGTCGGATTGTGATTTTCATCTTCTTCATCCATATACCACAACGGATCTCCGTTCTCCGGATCTACTCCCGCCCACTCTATCATATAGAAATCATAAACAGAACGGCCTACCTGCAATTTGTTCACTCCACTTTGCGGCATATCTTTCAAAGGAAGATCCGTCACCTTATTTTTATAATGTGTCAAATTCATACCCAGTTTCCATACCCAACCATTCTGATTAATAATCGTTCCGTTCAACACCATTTCTATACCTGTATTCTTCAAGGCTCCTACATTCTCGTCAATAGAGCCATATCCCAGGGAAGGAGCTATCGGACGTGAGTAAAGCAAATCTTTCGAACGACGTGTAAAGAAGTCAAACGAACCGGAAAAACGGTTGTTGAACAGGGAGAAGTCGATACCCACGTTAAAGTTGAGGTTCGTTTCCCATTTCAGGTTCGGGGTCGCCATACGATCGGACACTAACGCATTTTCTCCCAGATTGGAGACAATGGTATAAAGTCCTTTACTCGCATAATACGTACCCAAATTATCGTTTCCCTGTGCACCATAGCTCATTTTCAGGGTTAAGGCAGATAACCAGTCGGAAGTGCTTGCCATAAACTCTTCCCGGTCGATACGCCAGGAAGTACCCAGCGACCAGAAATTTCCCCAGCGGGTTTCGGGTGCAAAACGTGAAGAACCGTCGCGACGATAAGATGCCGAGAAGAAATATTTATTCTGATAATCATATAACGCTTGCGTCAGATAACCCACCAATGCATAGTCGATGCGATATCCCGAACCTCCGGTCAGTTGTGAACCAACTACCAATTCCGGCATATCAGGCTGCGCCATTTTGGAACGTGATGCCGTCAGTTCATCGTAGCGGTAAGAATAAGCCTCCACACCGGCAAGAACATTAAAATGATGTTCACCGATTGTCTTGTCATACGTAGCGATATTGTTCCACGTCCAGGAGAAAGTGCGGGTATTCATCCGGCTGACGCCGCCTCCGTTTTCTTTAGCCGGACCTAACTTCGGATTCGTATAATCCAATGTATTATAATTAATCAAGTCAAAGTTAAAACTTGTCTTGAATTTCAATCCTTCAATAATCGTAGCTTCCAGAAAAGTACGACCGGAGACTTCATCTTTCATTCGTTCCGATTTATCCAAAGGCAAAGTAGCCGGAAGGTTCCAGTTTGCCATCGAACCGGAAGGACGATAGGAACCGAAGTCATAAATACGGTCTCCACTCTCATCCAATTTGTAGCTACCATCGGTATTCATTTCATAAATCGGATAAAATCCCGGCATGGTACGCCCTGCGGTAATCACGTTACTGGTTTTGGAGTCAGAAGAAACCGGATAATTCTGCATGGAATGTGCGAAACTCAAGTTGACGCCTCCCTTCAACCAGGAAGTCATCTCGCTGGTGATATTGGAACGAAGATTGAAACGCTGGTAACCGGATTCGAGTGCAATACCTTTATCATTCAGGTATCCGGCAGAAAAGAAATACTGATTCGCTTTTCCACCTCCGGAAACACTTAGATTCAACTCTGTGCGAAGCGCCTGTTGTTCCATGGCGTCACTCCAGTCTGAATTCCATAACGGACAGGCACCTGCCACCAGCTTTCCATCTGTACCGACCGGTTGCGCATATTGAGGACCATAGGGGTTCGGGCCACCTCCCATTAATTTCGTTACCAGGTCTTTGGATGCTTGCGTCGCGGCAGTTGCCGGAGTATAATCCGCACTCTTGGCATACTGATTGCGAAGTGCTTCCCAATATAATTCGAAATATTGGTCGGTACTGACACGATCATAATCGCGTACGGCACGGTTGGAACCTCCTAACGAAGCTTTCACCTTTACTGTTGCTTTGGTATTCTGGTCTCCCTGCTTGGTCGTGATAATAATCACACCGTTTGCACCACGGGAACCGTACAAAGCAGCAGAGGCCGCATCTTTCAATACTGTCATCGAAGATATGTCATCCGGATTAATAGAGTTCACACTACCATCAAACGGTACACCGTCCACTACATAAAGCGGAGCGCTGGAAGCGTTGATAGATCCGATACCGCGAATACGGATTTCCGCATCCGTACCTGGCTGCCCACTTGCCGCACTTGCCTGTACTCCGGATACCGTACCCTCTAATACACGTGATATGCTGGAAGTCTGTAACTTTTCAATCTCACCTGCTTTCATCGTCGAAGCTGCTCCGGTAAAACTATACTTTTTAGCGGTAGCATAAGCTACTACCATTACTTCTTCCAGTTCCTTACTTTCCGATTCCAACGTGACATTAATCACACTCCGGTTATTCACCGGTTGTTCTACTGTTCTCATTCCTACAAAACGGAACACTAAAGTACCGGTAGCAGGAACCTCAATCGAATACTTTCCATCAATATCGGTAATGGTGCCGGAAGATGCTCCTTTCAATTGTACGGAGACACCAGGCAAAGGTTCTCCTTCAGAAGTCACCGTGCCTGTCACGCGTTTCTCCTGCTGTGCTTCCGCATATACTATATTTCCTACAAAAAGCAGAAGAGACACGACTAATAAACGTAAATAGATTCTCATAATTTTGTGGCTTAAGATTTATTTGCTTGTTGTAACTAACAGTACATTGAACTTTTTTGTTTAGGAAACGAAACATTTTTTAGAAGATTGCTAGTATAAATCAACGAAAGATAGTACATTCGTGAAACTAAAAATATCTATACCAACAAAGAACCACATGGGGAAACGGGTTATTCTATATCTTTTTCTGTTATTTTCACTGTCCTTACAGGCGCAGACTGAAGAGAAAGTCTCTTTAGGCAACGATAGTACAGAAGTAGATTCCACAACAACCACCAAGCCAAGTGCTTTTAAAAGAGCGATCAAGAAGTTTATGAACTTCAGTGATTTCGATACGCTCTATATCAGTCCCAACCGTTATAACTATGCGCTGATGGTTACTCATTTCAGCAACTTTGAGTATTATTCTATCACCAGTGAATTGCCGCAGCCACAGAAACTTAGTTTTTCTCCCAACCCGCACAACAAGATAGGATTGTATTTCGGCTGGCGATGGATTTTCCTGGGATGGTCTGTAGATGTGAACGATATTTTCAAAAAAGGTACCCGAAAGAACAGAGGAACAGAATTCGATCTTAGCCTATACAGTTCCAAACTGGGTGTGGATATCTTCTATCGCCGCACTGGTAATGATTACAAAATACATAAAATCAGAGGATTTTCAGACGATATCCCCTCTAACTATTCCGAAGATTTCAGCGGAATAAAGGTAGATATCAAAGGACTGAATCTATATTATATCTTCAATAACCGTAAATTCTCCTATCCTGCCGCATTCAGTCAGTCCACTAATCAACGACGCAATGCAGGTACATTTATTGCAGGTTTTTCCATTTCAAAGCATCATCTCGACTTCGACTATACAGCACTTCCGGGATTTATCCAGGAGGCGATGAATCCTGCCATGAAAGTCAAGAATATTAAATACACCAATGCCAATATCAGTTTCGGCTACGCCTACAACTGGGTCTTTACCCGCAACTGTCTGGCATGCCTGTCTCTCACCCCTGCCATTGCCTACAAAGCTTCCGATGTGGACGCAGAAACAAATGAAGCAAAAGCATGGTACGGTAAATTCAATCTGGATTTTCTGGTTCGGGCAGGGATTGTCTACAACACAGGCAAGTATTACGTAGGTACTTCTTTTGTTGGAAAAAACTACAATTATCATCGCAACAATTTCTCTGTCGACAATGGATTCGGTACTCTCCAAATATATGCCGGATTCAACTTCAACACCCGCAAAGAATACAGGAAAAAGAAATAATTCCACAGAAACTAGAAATCATCAACTTGCTTGCTTATCCAAAGAATCTTTGTACATTTGCCACGTTCTAACGAATAAAAGTAAAAAAATCAATGAAGCAACAACGCCACATACAGACCACACGCACTCTTCTTTCCCGCTTTCGCTACTGGGGAAGAAAGAACTATGCTGCCTTTGCAAGTATGGGACGCGAATTCCAAATCGGTCATCTGCATACCAATGTAGTAGACGTTGCTCTTCGTAAGCAGAATGCTGCACAAACTATCCCTTATCATACATTTATGACACTTCAGGAAATCAAAGACCAAGTGTTGGCGGGTATCGACATATCACCCGACCAAGCAGCTTGGCTAGCCAACATGGCTGACAGCGAGGCGCTTTATGCCGCCGCGCATGAGATTACCGTCGCACGTGCTTCGCACGAATTCGACATGTGTTCCATCATCAACGCCAAGTCCGGCCGATGCCCGGAAAACTGCAAATGGTGTGCACAATCCTCCCACTACCAGACCAAAGCCGAGATTTACGATCTCCTCCCCGCTGAAGAATGTCTCCGACAGGCCCAATACAACGAAGCCCAGGACGTCAACCGATTCTCCCTCGTTACCAGCGGACGAAAACCATCTCCCAAACAGATTACCCAACTTTGCGATACAGTCCGTTATATGCGTCGACATTCGTCGATTCAACTTTGTGCTTCTCTTGGACTGCTCAATGAAGAGGAATTGCGTTCCCTGCATGAAGCAGGAATCACCCGTTATCACTGTAATCTGGAAACTGCCCCGTCTTATTTTTCCAAACTCTGCTCTACGCATACGCAAGAACAGAAACTGGCTACTCTCGATGCAGCCCGTCGTGTAGGCATGGATATCTGTTGCGGAGGTATCATCGGCATGGGAGAAACGATGGAACAACGGATTGAATTTGCTTTCACATTGGCAGAACTGAATGTTCAATCCATACCTATCAACCTGCTTAGTCCGATTCCGGGAACTCCACTGGAAAACGAGCAGCCTCTAAGCGAAGAAGAAATACTTAAAACCATCGCACTCTTTCGTTTTATCAATCCGACCGCTTTTCTGCGTTTTGCCGGAGGACGTTCACAACTTTCTTCCGAAGCGATGCACAAGGCATTATATATCGGAATTAACTCGGCTATCGTAGGCGACCTATTGACAACACTCGGCTCCAAAGTATCGGAAGACAAAAAGATGATTCAGGAAGAAGGCTATCATTTCGCCGATTCCCAATTTGATCGCGAGCACATCTGGCATCCGTATACTTCGACTACCGATCCGCTTCCTGTCTACAAAGTAAAACGGGCAGACGGCGCTACCATTACCCTCGAAGACGGACGAACGCTCATTGACGGAATGTCTTCCTGGTGGTGTGCAGTGCATGGATATAATCATCCGGTATTAAATCAGGCGGCAAAAGAACAATTAGATAAAATGTCTCATGTCATGTTCGGAGGACTGACGCATGATCCGGCCATTGAACTGGGGAAACTGTTATTGCCTTTGGTTCCTTCCTCCATGCAGAAAATATTCTATGCAGACTCCGGTTCGGTAGCCGTAGAAGTGGCACTGAAAATGGCTGTACAATATTGGTATGCAGCAGGAAAACCGGAAAAGAACAATTTCGTGACTATCCGTTCCGGCTATCACGGTGATACGTGGAATGCCATGTCTGTATGTGATCCGGTGACGGGTATGCACAGTCTTTTCGGTTCGGCATTGCCTGTACGTTATTTTGTCCCGTCCCCCACTTCCCGGTTCGACGGAGAATGGAATCCGAAAGATATACTACCTCTACAAGAGATGATTGAAAAACATTCAAAAGAGTTAGCGGCGCTTATTCTGGAACCGGTGGTACAGGGAGCAGGCGGGATGTGGTTTTATCATCCGCAGTACCTGCGCGAAGCAGAAAAGCTTTGCCGGAAGCACGATATTCTTCTTATTTTCGATGAGATAGCAACGGGATTCGGACGAACCGGTAAACTTTTTGCTTGGGAACATGCCGGAGTAGAACCGGATATAATGTGTATCGGTAAAGCACTGACCGGAGGATATATGACACTTTCTGCTGTATTGACCAGCAACCGGATAGCAGATACAATCTCTAACCACACACCGGGAGCTTTTATGCACGGACCTACATTTATGGGGAATCCACTTGCGTGTGCAGTGGCTTGCGCTTCCGTTCGCCTGCTGCTCGAATCCGGTTGGCAAGAGAATGTGAAGCGAATCGAAACTCAACTGAAAGAAGAACTGGCTCCTGCACGGGAATTTCCGGAAGTGGCTGATGTACGAATACTCGGAGCCATCGGAGTCATTGAGATGAAACGTCCGGTAAATATGGCCTATATGCAACGAAGATTTGTGGAAGAAAGAATCTGGGTACGTCCCTTTGGCAAGCTGGTATATCTGATGCCGCCTTTCATCATCACTTCGGAACAATTAAGCAAACTGACTTCCGGCTTACTTAAAGTTATTCAAAAAAGATGACAGATAAGAAGAATATTACCAGATTTTCACCCAAGAATCTGTTCCTCGGTGAGCAAAAGGGTGTTCCTCGGTGAGGAACGGGCCTTTCCTCACCGAGGAAGGATGCCTTGGTCGGTGAGAAACTTTCGGGATACTTCTTTAGACAATAAACATCTTATAGACAACTGATTACGCTTTCAACCATCCATATATCGAATACTTATTACTTAAAACAATAATTCATGACATTAGAACATATAAACCAGGAACTCCAGACCTTGAAAGAGAAAAAGAACTACCGTTCTCTCCCACCGCTAATTCACGAAGGACGAGATGTTCTGCTGAACGGACAACGAATGTTGAACCTATCTTCTAATGATTATCTCGGGCTGTCCAATGACATTTCATTGAGGAAGGAATTCTTAAAAACACTCACCCCTGAAACATTCCTGCCTACTTCCTCCTCTTCCCGGTTACTGACCGGCAATTTTAGTGACTATCAGAAGTTGGAGCAACAGCTAGCCACGATGTTCGGAACGGAAAGTGCACTTATATTCAATAGTGGTTATCATGCCAATACAGGAATACTTCCTGCCATTTGCAATACTCACACACTGATTCTTGCCGACAAGCTAGTGCATGCAAGCCTGATAGACGGAATTAAATTATCATCAGCTAAATGTATTCGGTATCGTCACAATGATATTTCCCAGTTGCAACGACTGATTGCTGAAAATCATAACGCTTATGAGCAGCTTATTATTGTTACCGAAAGTATCTTCAGCATGGATGGCGATGAAGCTGATCTTCCCGCTCTCATTCAACTCAAAAAGAGTTATTCCAATGTTCTTCTTTATGTAGATGAGGCTCATGCTTTTGGTGTACGAGGAAAAAAAGGATTAGGATGTGCCGAAGAACAGGACTGTATCAACGATATAGACTTTTTAGTAGGAACATTCGGAAAAGCCATTGCTTCGGCAGGTGCCTATATTGTCTGTCGGCAACTCATTCGGGAATATCTTATTAATAAAATGCGCACGTTTATATTCACCACCGCACTTCCTCCTATCAATATCCAGTGGACTTCGTGGATGTTAGAACGCCTTTCAGCTTTACAACATAAGAGGGCTCACCTGCTACAAATCAGTGAAAAGCTAAAGGTAGCCCTTACAGCCAAAGGATATAATTGCCCATCGGTGAGCCATATTGTACCTATGATTATAGGAGCCAGTGAAGATACCATATTGAAAGCAGAAGAACTCCAGCGCAAAGGATTCTATGCATTGCCCGTCCGTCCGCCTACCGTACCCGACGGAACTTCACGTATCCGTTTTTCACTGACAGCGGACATCACTGAACATGAAATTGACCAACTCATCAAATTGATAAACGAATGAAGCAGCATTTTATCATAAAGAATAATCAGAAGCATCTATTGCTTTTCTTCGCCGGTTGGGGGATGGACGAAACTCCTTTCCTGACCATTCATCCTACAGATAAGGACTGGATGATTTGCTATGATTACCGTTCATTAGCATTTGATACCGACTTATTAGAAACCTATTCCCAGATTACACTTATCGCCTGGTCGATGGGAGTCTGGGCAGCTTCGCAAATCATGAAGCAGTACCCACATCTGCCTGTCTCCCAAAGTATCGCCATCAACGGCACCCTCTACCCCATACACGAAACCAAAGGTATCGCTCACTCTATTTTCGATGGCACACTTCAAGGGCTGAATGAACAAACCTTGCAAAAATTTCAAAGAAGAATGTGTGGTTCAATAGCTGACTATAAAACTTTTCAAACCATATCCCCCCAGCGTCCGATGGAAGAACTCAAAGAAGAACTTGCCGCTATACAACAACAATATTTATCATTGCCGCCCTCTGATTTTAAATGGCAAAAAGCTATCATAGGAAAAGGCGACCACATTTTCCTCCCGGATAACCAATATTTGGCATGGGAAAACCAAGTGGACTCTCTTGAACAAGTGGAAGCGGCACATTACCAACAAGAGCTTTTTAACACGATACTCATGCAGCCGGAGAACTGATGCATCCATCATTTTAAAATAAAGTGATTATCAAGTATATCAGCCTATTAAATAAATATTGATTATGAATAAACGACTAATCGCAGAACGTTTTTCAAAAGCTATCACTACCTATCCAAAGGAAGCAAACGTGCAACGGCAAATAGCAGGTAAAATGATTCGTTTGCTTACAGAACACATACCTTCTCCCTGTTCGAAAGTAATTGAATTTGGCTGCGGAACCGGTATTTACTCCCGTATGCTGCTCCAAGCCCTCCGTCCGGAAGAGTTATTACTTAATGACCTTTGCCCCGATATGAAATATTGCTGTGAGGACTTATTAATGAAGAAGCAGGTTTCTTTTCTTCCGGGAGATGCCGAAACAGTCTCTTTCCCCACCGAAAGTACATTGATAACTTCCTGCTCCGCCTTGCAATGGTTCGAATCACCAGAAAACTTTTTCGAAAGGTGTAATACCCTACTCAATAATCAGGGTTATTTTGCTTTTAGCACTTTTGGAAAAGAAAACATGAAAGAAATACGCGAACTTACCGGCAACGGACTTCCTTATCGTTCACGGGAAGAGCTCGAAGTAGCTTTGTCACCCCATTTTGACATACTGTATTCAGAAGAAGAGCTTATCCCGCTTTCGTTCGAAGACCCGATAAAAGTACTATATCACTTGAAGCAAACCGGAGTCAATGGCTTATCAACGCAATCCTCTCCTACCGGAAAACAAGAGAACGATTTGTGTTCATCAGACAACAATTCAAAGAATAATTCAAGAACTAATTCTAAGAACAATTCTAAGAACAATTCTAAGAACAATCTCCCCCAACAACAGTGGACTCGTCGTGACTTGCAACTCTTCTGTGAACGTTACACGCAGGAATTTACTCAGGGCACTTCTGTGTCCTTAACATATCACCCTATTTATATCATCGCAAAAAAGAAAAAAGTATGAAACAGAATGTATATTTCGTAAGCGGTATCAACACTGATGCCGGAAAAAGCTATGCCACCGGCTTTCTAGCTCGTGAATGGAACAAGAACGGGCATCGCACCATCACCCAGAAATTTATTCAAACGGGAAATGTAGGTCATTCCGAAGATATTGACCTACATCGGCAAATCATGGGAATCCCTTTCACCAAAGAAGACCAAGAGGGACTAACCATGCCGGAGATTTTCTCTTATCCCGCCTCTCCGCATCTTGCTTCCCAGCTGGATAACCGCCCCATCGACTTTGATAAAATAAAACGTGCGACCGAAGAATTGAGTGAACGGTATGACTCTGTTTTACTTGAAGGAGCAGGCGGCCTTATGGTTCCCCTGACAACTGAACTTTTAACCATTGACTACATCGTCCAAGAAAAATATCCGCTTATCTTTGTTACTTCGGGCAAACTGGGGAGTATCAATCATACCCTGCTTAGTCTCGAAGCAATACAAAAACGCGGCATTGTACTAGATACCGTATTATATAATTTATATCCTACCGTAGAAGACAAGACGATTCAGAATGATACAATGGAATTTATCCGGACCTGGCTGAAAAAGTATTTTCCGGAAACGAAGTTTATACTGGTTCCGGAAATAAAAAAGAATCTATAGAAAAGTAATCACCGACTACTTTCACTCAACAACAATCGTACTCTTTTGTGGATTATGGCTATCATAAGTAACTTTCACCGGATACATATAGCCATAATCCTTTTTTTAAACAGTAGTCGAATATTTATCTAAAGCCTTTCTCAATGTTCTTTCCGAAATCGGTTTGGTCACAAAGTCATTACAACCCATCTCCAATGCCAATTCTTTATCCGCCTCAAAAGCATAAGCCGTCAAAGCAATGATTGGAATTTCTTTAGAATAAGAGCGGATAATATGGGTTGCTTCCAGTCCATCCATACGCGGCATTTTTACATCCATCAGGATTAAGTCCGGTTGGTACTGCTTATACATTTCGATAGCTTCCACTCCGTCTTTAGCCCAAAGCAATGTATATTCCCTGCCAATCAGATTCTTCAGCAAGATAAAATTGCTCTCCACATCTTCTGCTACCAGAATCTTCTTAGGGATATTCAGTAAATGTTCCTCTTTCTAAAAAATCAAGAGAAAAGCTTTGCTTTACGTGAGCTTTTCTCTTGATTTTTTCGTTCAACTCTCCCAGTCTTCTATCTTTTTTGTAGAATATTGTTTACATATTCTTATTTTTTCCTTCCCACCCATGCATTATGTACATGTCTTTTTTAGGGGAAGTTAAAACCTCTCCTGTTTTTCCTGTTATTTTAGTTAGATTATGCTGCCTTTCTTTTTTTCTTTTCGACCTTTTCTATCATACATACCGCATTGGCTGTATGTATCCCAAAGAAAATCCAAAGTACTTCCGTTTTCCTGTTTCTAGCTTTTATCCTGGCCAGTGAGTAATGTTGTTTCTGCGTTCCAAAACTTCCTTCCAGGCGGGTAGCTC
>CDYL01000991.1_pt1 | contig 47370 bp, 28 predicted proteins | sample 557761 | NCBI WGS metagenome assembly CDYL01 (sample SAMEA3182104, study PRJEB8094) | gut metagenome | biome: human; feature: gut; material: Stool; isolation source: human stools | place: Canada | collected 2013-02-12 | reverse complement strand
AAAAAAATAAAACTGCCACTTTATGTTAATCATAAAGTGGCAGTTTTTATTACTATATATTAGGTAAACCGGATAAACTTTTTAATTATCTTGATAATCCTTTTCTTTTCTTCTCATAGAAGAATACACCTGCAAGTGCCATAACACTCATAATCATTAAGATTACATATACTACTGAGTTAGTTGTATCACCTGTTGCTGTGCTCTCTCCTGTTTCTGGATTACCAGTTGCTGGCTCACTTGTTGATGGTTTATCTATAACCGCTCCTGAGCCTTCAGTCTTAGCATCACTATAGATGATTGCATATGTTGAGAACTTATCTGACTTAAATGTAAGTTTACCTGTTGCTGCATCAAATGCTGCATCAAGGATAGTTGTTTCACCATCGTGTACTCTCACAATCTTATAAGTTCTTGTTACTGCAGAATCTGTATTAATAAGATTTTCTGGAAGAGCAATTGTAAATTCAATCTTCTTATCTGTAGATGTTATTGTTCTCTTATCGTTACCAACCGATAATATAACGCTGATATCGAAATATGAACCAACTACATAATTACCAGATATAATATCTTCTACTGCCTTCTTATCTTTAGCGCTTACGCTGTCAGTAACAGCCTTAACGGCAACTTCAATCTTTACATCTGCTCCGTTAGCGATTGCTTCCTTCTCTGCATCTGTATATTCTACACTACCATCTTCAATAGTAGTACTTACACTGTCTTTCATATCACCTGAAGCAACTGTATCTGGTGTAAGCTTAGCAATTGAAGTAACATCTACCTTCTCAGCACAGCCTTCATGTTTACAATGACGAGACTTAGAACCTTCTTCCAAAACTGTAGGTGCTTTATCAACTGTGAATTCATCACTGAAATCATGTCCTAAAGCATCCATTTCCCTTGTCTGTTCGGCATCACACTTAGTACATAATCTGTGTTCAACACCCTTTTCTGTACATGTTGGTGCTGTCTTAACTGTCCACTCACCCCATACATGCTCTTCTGGTCTGTCCTCTACGAACTGAAGGAAGTCACCTAACTCAATCTTACCATCTTTTCCTTCTGGCATTGTATCAATACCACCAGTAACGATATTCTTGAAATCACTAAGATTCTTGAAATCTTCTGCTGTAAGCTTTGCACCTTCACTATTAACTGAATCGCCATCCTTGTTAATGAAGAAGCTTTCAATTGAATAGTAACGGCTGATTACATCTTCCTTTGCTTCCTTATCTGTCTTATTAAGTAATGCCTTACCTTCTGCATCTACAATTTCCTTGTATGTATCGTCTGAATAAGACTTAACATTCTCTACTGTAAACTGAGGTTCAACACCTGTATATACATGTAATTCCAAGTTAGAACCACCATTATTATAACCTACTAAGTTAACATAAGTTCCCATAGGATCTGAATTATTAGTAAATCCATTAGCTGTATTACCAAATGAGTAGCTGTTATATATCTTGTGATTAACTGCTATACCAGAACCACCCATCTTAAATCCATTACCATCACCCTTTGAGTCATATAATGCACCATTGTAATATAACATACCATTGCCGTAGCATACGCTGTCATAGATTTCTACTGCTCCAATTGCTCCTGTTGCGCCCTTAGAGAAGAGATCCCATCCATCATCAGCGTTATATGCTGCTATACAGCCCTTAAATACATTACCATCGCCACAAGTAAGCTTAGCAGCGAAACCATCTGCATTGTTCTGTGACTTATCACTATTATTATATGCGTTACAATTAATTATCTGGTTGTATGAAGGCCAATCTGCCTTATTATTAGAACCATCCGTTCTTGATACTGAAAGTCCTGAATTAGAGTGACCATAGAAATCACAATTCTCTACAATGTTGTGGCTGCCACCAAGTCTAACACCGCCGCCATTGCCGAACTTCATACCACTTACATACCAGTAATCACCTGATAAATCAAATGTATTAGATACGAACTTACTATCTACAAAGCTTCCGCCAAAATCAAATATTACATCTTCTGTATTATCTGGTGCTGCCATAAAATATTTCATTCCATCTTCACCAGCACCATCATTACCATGCCATATACCTGTAGTCCTCTTAAGATTATAAGTACCACCTAATGCATATACAGCCTGACCAGCCTGACAATATGTTAATGCTGTCTGAACATCTAATGGATCTTCCTTAGTACCTGCTGCTGATGAAGTACCTGTTGGAGAACAATATATAGCTTCCTTAACTGGAGCAATTATTCTACGGTTAACTGTTGCATTCATTACAACTGGAGCTGATGATGTTATATTCTGTGTTGCATCTGGTTCAAAGTATGCCTGAAATCTGTTATCACCAACAATTAATGTTGTATCAAATGTATATGTTCCTTTTTCTACTAACTTCTGGCTTTCAATTGTCTTGCCATTCTGCTTAATTGTAAGAAGTCCCTTAGTATTAACAGATACACCATATGTATAGCTTTCTGATGAAGTCTGGCTAAGTGTTGTCTGTGATACACCTGGTTTTGTAGCTGCTGGCTTGTCAAATGTCTGTGGAGCATCTGCTGCTCTGTCTGTTACATTAAGTACAACTGATGATGTATCAACTGTAATCTTAGCACCTCTTGCTGCAAAGAAACCAAGATACATATTATTTTCATCTATTGTTGAGAATGTATCTGCTGGTAAGTAATAGAAGATATTCTCTAACTCACCACCTGGATTAGTCTCACCCGTTACTTCACTTGTAACACTTGAACCTTCTACATATTTGCCTGTTGCTATATCCTTCATCCAGGCATATATACCTGAATTGTCTTTCTTTAATCTTAATTCATATGTCTGTGGTTTATCTTCTGTAATCTGATACTTTAACGATTTACCAATCTTGCTAAATCTTGTAATATTATGTCTATTAGATGCATCTCCATCTGTAACACCATATCTACCGAATACATTTACCTGTCCATAATATCCACCAACTGCAATTGAATTAGAGTAGTAGATTGATGAATCACCATCTGTACCGTTAGAATCTCTTACCATAATACCAAAACCTTCCTGATTATCAGGAGCTGTCTTTGTAATAAAGTAATTAACTGTTACGTTAGCTGTTATATCAAAGTTATCATTCTTAGCATCTAACTTTGTATAATAATAAGCTATACCATCCTGTCCATCATCTGTACACTTACCTTTTCCTTCTGGTGCTTCAATTATAACTGAACCTTCAGTAGCAGTATTTATTGTCATTGCCTTTTTGTCGATAGACTGACCAAATATAATTGAATTCCAAGTAAGATCTTCAAACTTAAATTCTTTCTTATCTCTTACTGTTGCCTGAATTGTTGTTTCAAGCGCCTTTCCATCTACTGTTGCAGAAATCTTAATATCATATGTTCCTGTTTCATCTTTCTTGTATGCTGATGAATCAACCTTAACATCTGATTCAGCGACTTTCTCTTCTCGTCCACTATCATATACAGCAACTACTTCAAGTCCGTCTGCACTAAAGTCAGTACCCTTAACATATGTAGTTGTTGTTGGATATACATCTACTTTAAGTGAATGTACTGTAGGTTTAACAACTTCAAGTGTATATTCAGCCTTTGCACCATTGTATTCTACTACATATGTGTACTCGCCTGCTACTTTTGTATCAAGTTTAGCAGTCTTAGCCTTTACATAAGCCTTAACTGAATCTGTACCCTGAATAACCTTAGCTGAACCATCTGAATAATCAGCTGTTATTGTAAGGCCTTCTACATAAGCATCTGCATCATATTCTGTGTCTGTATAAAATCTTGTTGTGTTAGGTGATGTTATTGTAATATTCTTAACTGTTGCATCTGATACGCTTATAGGAATAACAACTTCCTTTGTAATATCACCATATGTATGGCTTACTGTTACTTCTTTGTTTCCAGCAGTTGTGAAATCAACATCACTTACTTTTGTATTAGTATCATTACTATCAATAAGTGTCTTTAAATCAAATGTTCTACCACTATTGTATACAACCTTACCTACTAAACCAGTAAAATCAAGAGCTGTATCAGTTACCATATAATCTGTCTTAACTGGCATATATTCAATATACATATCAGATACTACTTCTTTGATAACTGTTATTGGCACTTCTATTGTCTGTCCTAAATATAAAAGAGTAAGCTTTCCAGCATCTGTAACTTCTGAAAATGGTTTACTGCTCATATCAACAACACAATCTGCTGCTGTGATTGTCTTTGTCTCGCCATTAACTGTTGCAACAGCCTTAAAGCCTGTCAAATCAACATCTTCATATGTATTACCCGCACAATATGTTGTCTTCTTAGGTGCTGTAATATCTGTTATTGCAACTGATTTGCTGTCTGATGTATATGATAACTTAACATTGTTGAATGTTACATTAGCATTTCTTGCTGCGAATAATCCAACATACATTGTATCATCTGTAATTAAATCTGCTGCTGAACACTCTGCAGCGACTTCGCCATCAAAGTAAAGCTTAACGTTGTCACCAACCTTCTGAATAGCGAGGTCATATGTTCCACCTACTGCTGGTGATTCACCTAATCTTTTATGTTTTACCTTTGTTGTCTTATATCCAGCATATCCCTCGGCTTTTTTCTTGCCATAGCCACCAACAAATGCAAAATTGTTCTTTGTTGTATCTAAATCACCGCTACCATGCTCGCCAATCTCATCTCTTACCATTAAACCGAAAGCTGCCTGCTCATTTGCCTCTATCGAATTAAGCGTTGCCTGTGTTGTAATAGTAAAATCTACAGAACTATCTAATTTATACATAAATGTATTAAGTCCTTGATTTTTTGCATCGTTATTTATCTTACCACCAGTGGCTTCTATACTTATTCCACCTTTTCCTGTATCGCTTGCAGAACCTTTGGCACTATTACCAAATGCACTATATGTCCATCCTTTCCAAGTTCCGTCTTCGACTGTCTTTCCACCTTCAAAAGTAGTTTTTGAAGCTGCATTAGCTTTTGTCATAAGACTATTAACCGGAATAAGGCTTACAACCATTAAGAAAGCTAATACAGAAGCGACAATCTTCCTAACTTCTTTTTTAATCCTCATAACTAGGATTCCTCCTTCTTCATTAATACGCACTTTTAATCAGATACGAAAAAGGCTTGCACATAGTAATATAGAATACAGCTTTCATTCACTATATTAGTCACTATGCACTAAACCTTTATCCAATACCTCAAAAGTTGAGTTAATATTAGCACAACCAACTTGGTGGGTCAAGATGCCTATTGGGTATTTTTTATATTTTCGGCGGTATATACAGTTTTATTTTAGATAATTTGTACAAAAGTAATGAAAATTGTATGAAAAACCTCTTAAATTTTAATTGTATACCGGTACGACTGAATTCAAAAGCTCTTTTGCAGTTATCTACATATACTTTATGTGCGTTTTTATAACCAAGCAAATAGTATTATCACATTGTATAACTTGAATATATCCAATATAAAAATTATAATTATAAACAACGGAGGTGAAATTTATATGACAAAAAAAGAGATGTTAGATGAAATGGAGGAAGCTGGCTGGAGTTATGATACAGATTTAGATTCCCCATATAAAGCCGTCAAAGAGGATTACGATGAAATGAAAAAAGAACTTTCCGATGATTCCTTACTTTTCCCTAACGGCAGAGATTATGATGCTGAAGATGAAGATGGTATTTAATCCGTAATAACATAGTAAGAGGGCTGCCGCAGCAACAACCCTCTTACTGTCTGTCAGCCAACTTTTCTTTATATCCTTCTACTACTGACGTTATTATATTTATTATGACTATGCTCTAATTAATGTAACAAGAATTAATTCATTATTTTACCAGATTACAATTTATTAATACCAGATTCTTTATTTCTGCATTTATAGCAGCTTTCTATACGTCTCCCTATCTTTTTCCTCTATATCCAGTGTATCCATTGCCTCTTCTGCTGTCTGATTCAACTTTCTCATTAATGTTCTTATGCTGTCAAGACGCGCCTGTTTCTCCCCTCGTTCCATTCCTCGTCTTTCTCCGCGTTCCTCGCTTTCTTCTACCAGCAAATCACTTATGTTACACATATCATTCACACACCCTTCTAATTCTGTTGTCATCTCAAGTCCGTATTCTTCTAACTGGTTCATCTTATCCTGTCTTGCCCTGCCAGAAAATAATACTTCTAGCATTGCTATAAGCCTATTTTTTGATTCTTCGACATCTGCTCTGCTTCTTATTCTTATAACCGCTCCATTCATTATGCTTCGCTGTGGAAGCCAGCTTGTATTGCCATAGATTACTCTTGGCTGCAAGCCTAATTCTATTATAGAGTCTTCATCAGCTTCTGTATCCATACATATCCATATGCTGTATACATCTTTGATGTCATCATAGTTTGATTTTATGAATTCTACATTTTTCTGTGAAGACACTAGTCTTGCCATATAATACACCATTCTTGATTCGATATGATAACCAAGCTTTGTATATGAAATACTTTTCTGTGCCTCAACATTTACAAGTATTTTAATTGTTCTATTATTATAATACAATGGAAATCTTATGTCGTAAATAATTTTTCCATCTTCTATATCTACGTCTTCGGTTCCATCACTTTCAATTTTAATGCACAGCTTTTCCGGAACTGTAAGTGATACTATTGTCTCTCCTATGCAGGGAATTATGTCTTTTATGCTGTATTCCCTGAATTCTGGCACTATTACTTTTACTATATTGGCTAATATCTGCGGGTCTGCCAATATACATTTAGCATAGTCGTCTCTCATTGCTTTATCTACATCAAGCTTTGACATTGTTTCTGCAAGATGTGTGGTTACTCTCTGATACTTCATTAAACCTCCTTTTCATTGGTTATCATTTATCCACCATAGTCAGTTATTCGCACTAAAATTTTAAATATTGGAATTATATTGGCGAATTGCCATTAGATTTCATATATAGTTCCGATATGGTTGCCACATATTACTATCAAACATTATTATATTTAGATTAGATACTATATAAATAGAATACCACATATCACTATGTATTGCAATAGAATATTTAAAAAACAAAAAGGCATTACCAGACCACTCAAATGGACTTTCCTTCCGTGCACACCTGGCCAGTCAAGAAAGCCCATACCATAGGCCCGATAATACCTCTCTTTATTAATTACATTAGGTGATTGCGGTTACTTGTGTTCACAGTACAAATAACAATCAATTTTGCTGAGTTTCGCAAACGCCTATTAATTACATAATTATGCCAATGACCCTCTCTTAAGCCATCTTCCACTAACAAACCTTGCAACAAAGCATACTGACCTTGCTGCCCAGTCAATGAACATTCCTATCCATACGCCAAGAACTCCCATTCCAAGCATTACGCCAAGGACGTAGCTGCTTCCGACCCTGAACAGCCACATCGAGATAATACTTGCTGTCATTGTGAATTTTACATCTCCCGCCGCTCTTAATGGATTGGATAATGTAAATGAAAGCGGCCATATAAATAATGAAACCACATTAAAGCATCTTAAAATCATTACTGTAATCTGTGTTGCCTCACCTGATAAGTTAAACCACGAAGCAATAAATGGTGCTAAGAAGAATAATGGAATATTACATATCCAGTCGCCGAAATACGCACATTTAAGCACTTTTTTAGTATACATTTTTGCCTGTTCTTTCTCACCGGCACCTATGCACTGTCCAACAACTGTGATAAGTGCAAGTCCCATAGATGAAGCCGGAATATTTGCAAAATCGATAACTGTATAGCCAACCGAATTAGCGGCTGTAGATGCTGTTCCAAATGTTGCAACCATACTTACAACCATAAGCTTTCCTATCTGGAACATACCATTTTCTATGCCTGATGGAATACCTATTGTCAGAATCTTCTTTATATATATCCAGTCTGGAACAAAATATTTTATATGATCTATTCTTATCGGATTAGTCTTTCCGCATACAAGTACTGTCATAACTATTCCAGCTGCAACACGGCTAAGCGCTGTTGACAGTGCAACACCAGCTACACTCCACTTAAATACGAATACAAACAAAGCATTTCCAGCTACATTAATCACATTCATAAGTATGCTTATATTCATACTTACCTTACTGTTGCCTACGCTCCTGAATATTGCAGCTCCTGCATTGTACATTCCAAGGAAAGGATATGAAAGGGCTGTTATCACAAAATATAACACAGCACAATCCATAACTGAATCTTCAACAGTTCCGAATATCACCTTAAGTAATGGTCTTGTAAATGAAACTGAAAATGCTGTCATTATAACTGAAAATATTAACAAAACGGTCTCAAGCTGTGCTCCTGACTTTCTTGATTCATCATCCCTGCCTTTACCTATATATTGACTGCAGACAACAGCTCCACCTGTCGCAAGTGCTGCCATAACCTGTATGATAAGCCTGTTGATATTATCAACAAGTGCAACTCCTGCAACTGCCGCTTCTCCTGACTGTGATACCATAAGTGTGTCAACAAGTCCAACAAGCACTGCAAGAAGCTGTTCAAACATGAGCGGAATTATAAGCTTCCTTAAATCTTTACTACTAAACAACATATGTTTACTCCATCTATATTTTCATTTTATGGTGTAAGTGTTAATTGCACAACTATTCTGCACAGCTTATATTAAAGAGCTGCAGAATATGCCTTTAACCCCATCACCAATCATACATTTATCACACAAAAATTCGGTCAGAAAGTACTTTTAACATTCTGACCGAATATAATAATTACATTATCAGCTGTAATAAACATCTATAAACCAGTTATCTAAGCTTCTAACCAGCCTGTTAACCATCAGCAATATTAGTCTACTGTATAAATCCAGCCCTTAGGAGCTTCGATTCTGCCCATCTGGATACCTGTGAGTGTTTCGTATAACTTCTTAGTTACAGGTCCCATCTCGTCCATACCACTTGGTAAGCAGATTTCCTTGCCGTGATCAACTATCTTTCCTACAGGAGAGATAACTGCTGCTGTACCGCAAAGACCACATTCAGCAAAGTCCTTAACTTCATCAAAGAGAACTTCTCTTTCTTCAACTTCAAGTCCAAGGTATTCCTTAGCAACGTGTACTAATGAACGTCTTGTGATAGATGGTAAGATACTATCTGACTTAGGTGTTACAACCTTGCCGTCCTTAGTAACAAAGAGGAAGTTAGCTCCGCCTGTCTCTTCAACCTTAGTTCTTGTAGCTGGGTCAAGATACATATTCTCAGCATATCCTTCTGCGTGAGCTGTTACGATTGCGTGAAGGCTCATTGCATAGTTAAGACCAGCCTTGATATGACCTGTTCCGTGTGGTGCTGCTCTATCAAAATCTGAAACCTTGATTGTAAGTGGCTTAGCACCGCCCTTGAAGTATGGTCCAACAGGTGTTGTAAATACTCTGAACTGATATTCATCAGCAGGCTTAACACCTATAACTGGATTGCTTCCGAACATATATGGACGGATATAAAGTGATGCACCTGAACCATAAGGTGGTACCCAGTCCTCATTAGCTCTTACTGTTTCAGCAATAGCTTCTACGAACTTATCTTCTGGGAATACTGGCATTTCAAGTCTTCTACAAGAATCTGCCATTCTGCTTGCGTTCATATCTGGTCTGAAAATAACTGTGTGACCATTCTCTGTTGTGTATGCCTTCATACCTTCAAAACATGACTGTGAATACTGTAATACACCAGCACATTCGCTGATAACGACTTTATCATCATCTGTGATAACACCATTATCCCATGCTCCATTCTTATAATTAGCTACGAATCTCTTATCAGTCTTTACATAGCCAAATCCTAAATTAGACCAATCAATATCTTTCTTTGCCATAACTTTATACTTCCTTTCGTATTCGACAGTCTACTCACCTTACTGTCAGGAGCTTCTACAATACCAACCATAAATGTCTGCTTTGCTGTAAAATGTCCTTACAACACCGCTGACAACCAGTAAATACGCTGACCCCTTGGCATAACACTCTTTCTTTGGTGTTTACTATAATGGATCCCATCGATTAATTAAATTAGGGATATTTTATACCCACATTTTATATAAGTCAATAAATTTTGCCTATCTAATAATTTCACAAGTATATTTTTTATGTATTTTACAGCTTTTTGAGCCGCGCTATTAGTCCAGCGCCGCTTCGCCGCACTGGACACGCGGGCGTTCGCCCTATCAGACATAATGCAAAGCCACAATTTTGTGCAAGCACAACTGTGTCTTTACATTATGTCTGGCACGGCTCATTGCTTTCGCGATCATTCATAGCTTGTAATCTGTGTGTAGAAGTTGTCGTAGTCTGTTCTGCCTTCTCCTGTGAATGCGATTGCTGTTCTTGGGTGCTGGTTAGCATTTCCTGTAATCATATACTGGACGTCACACCCCCATACAACTCCGGCTTTCTTAAGTGGAACCATATGATTTTCAATGAACTTAAGAACTGGTGAAATTCTGTACTTTGGATTTCTTAAGAAGCCCATAAGAAGCTCTGTATAACAGTTGCCTGCACCTCTGCCCATTCCGCTCATTGTAACATCAAGATAGCTTACACCTATTGTGCACGCCTCAATAGTATTGGCAAATGCAAGCTGCTGGTTATTGTGTGCATGTATACCAACTCTCTTTCCGTATTTCTCAGCAATCCTGATATATTTATCTGCAAGTCTTCTTATCTGTTCAGGATAAAGTGAACCGTAGCTGTCTACAAGGTAGATTACGCTTGCCTTGCTCTGTGCAGCAAGAAGTTCAAGTGCAAGGTCTAACTCATTCTCACTTGCTGTAGAGATAGCCATAATATTAATAGTAACTTCATATCCCATATCTGCACAGTAATTAATCATCTCTATAGCCGCAGGTATAGTATTAATATATGTAGCTACCCTTACCATATCTATAACACTTTCAGACTTAGGAATTATATCCTTCTTGTAATCAGTTCTTCCTACGTCTGCCATAACAGAAATCTTTAAGTCTGTATCATTATCACCAACGATAGCTCTTATATCTTTCTCATCGCAGAACTTCCACTTGCCGTAATCCTCAACCTTAAAGACTTCCTTTGATGCCTTATATCCAAATTCCATATAATCAACGCCTGCGGCTACATTTGCCTTATACAAATCGCGCACAAAATCTTCGCTGAATTCAAAATTGTTAACAAGACCTCCATCTCTAAGTGTACAATCAACGACCTTAATATCTGGTCTGAATGATACTAACTCGCCTTTCTGTTCCATAGTAATCCTCCATTCTTTCCCGGTAAAAGCTAAGAAAATAATTCCCGCACCGGGTGTTCTCAATCTAGTATCAGTGTACAGGAAAATATTGCATATGCCTGATATACTTCTGCACACGCTTTATTATACTTTAAAGCGTTACACTTTAAAGTGCTAAATTGTCATTATTATACCACTATATTTAATTTTGTAAAGTACTAATTGCATCTTCCATAATATCCATCATATCTAAAAGTCCGTTAAGGTATTCTTTCTGGCTTGTAAATTTTCTTTTAGTAACTGTCCATATAAAATATGGCACTCCATTTACTTTAAAATCCAAAGCCCCACCGAAGCTTTCAAGAAGTTTAGGAATTGCATCAGAATCTATATCAGCCTTAGGATATATATTCATAACTGTTCTCCAGTTAGATGCACCTCCTGCCGGATTAGCGGCAGTTTCGCCCTTAATCTCCATAATTCCTATCTTATGTGCCTTGCTCTTTATAAGTGCTACCATCAAAAGATTAGAAGCACACGAAGGAATACTTCCATATCTGTCTGAGAGTTCATCTTTCATATCTGACAATTCTTCCCTCGTTTCAAGTGCTGCAATCCTTTTATAGATATCTAATTTCTGGTATTCGCTCTTAATATATGAAGCTGGAATATATGCATCAACTTCCAGATCAACAGTAGTTTCAAAACTGTATTCGTTCTTTATGCCCTTTAAGTTATTGACTGCCTGATTAAGCATTTTACAATACAAGTCATAACCTACTGCCGCCATATGCCCGTGCTGGCTCTTTCCAAGCACATTTCCTGCACCTCTTATCTCAAGGTCTTTCATAGCAATCTTAAAGCCCGAACCAAGGTCAGAGAATTCCTTTATAGCACTTAATCTCTTCTCTGCAACCTCGGATATCATCTTATCCCTTTTGTACATAAGAAAAGCATATGACGTTCTTGTACTTCGTCCAACTCTTCCCCTTAACTGGTAAAGCTGGGAAAGCCCGAACTGGTCAGCATTTTCTATAATCATAGTGTTACAGTTAGGTATATCCATACCTGTTTCTATAATTGTCGTAGATACAAGAACATCTATCTCTCCATTGACGAACTCATACATAATCTTTTCAAGCATACGCTTATCCATCTGTCCATGTGCATACGCAACAACCGCATTAGGAACAAGATTTTGTATATACTCAGCACGTTCCTCAATGTCCCTTACCTTGTTGTATACATAATACACCTGTCCATTTCGTGCAAGTTCTCTTGTAACCGCCTCTCTTATCATCTCATCATTATGTTCTGTAACAAATGTCTGTATCGGATGTCTGTCCACCGGCGGCTCTTCAAGAACACTCATATCCCTAATACCGACAAGGCTCATATGAAGTGTTCTTGGAATAGGAGTTGCACTTAATGTAAGAACGTCTATGTTGTTCTTTAATTCTTTAATCTTTTCTTTATGTGCAACACCAAAACGCTGTTCCTCATCAATAATAAGCAGTCCCAGATCCTTAAACTGCACATCCTTTGACAATACACGGTGCGTTCCTATAACAACATCTATCGTGCCATTCTTAAGCCCTTCAATCGTCTTTTTATTCTGTGCACTTGTCCTGAAGCTTGACAACTGACCGACATTAACAGGAAAGCCTTTCATTCTCTCCTCAAATGTTGAAAAATGCTGGCTTGCAAGCACTGTTGTGGGAACAAGGTAAGCCACCTGCTTGCCGTCCTGAATAGCCTTAAATGCAGCTCTTATCGCAACTTCTGTCTTTCCATATCCGACATCGCCGCATATAAGTCTGTCCATAACCCTGCCGCTTTCCATATCCTTCTTGGTATCCTCAATGGCATTAAGCTGATCATCCGTCTCCTCATAAGGAAACATTTCCTCAAATTCCTTCTGCCATACAGTATCCTGTGAAAATCTGTAACCCTCAACCTTCTGCCTTATCGCATAAAGCCTTACAAGCTCTTTAGCCACTTCCTCAACTGCCCCTGTAACCTTGGCTTTTGTCTTCTTCCACTCAACACCACCAAGACTGTTAAGCTTAGGCTTTTTCTCCGTATCCTGATTAGCGTACTTCTGCAGACGGTCAAGCTGTGTTGCAAGCACATATAGATTGCCGTTATTCGCATACGCAATCTTAATATAATCCTTCTCAACACCTTCTACCTGTATCTTTTCTATTCCCTTGTATACACCAAGTCCGTGGCTCTCGTGCACAACATAATCACCTATATTAAGTTCGTTAAAGCTGGCAATGTTCTTTCCATCGTGCTTTTTCTTCTTAAGCTTCTTCATCTTTCTTGCACTGAATATATCATTCTCTGCAATAACAACAAATGAAAGAACAGGATACTCAAAGCCTTTATGCAGGCTCCCATATGTCACTATAATAAGCCCGCTTCCGTAATCCTTATTAAAATCCTCGCTGTAAAAGCTGGCAATTCCAAGCTTTCCCAGATCATCAACTATTCTTAATGCCCTCGTTCTTGAACTGCATACAAGTATTGTTGTATATCCATTTTTCTTGTACTTTTCCAAATCCTTGGCCAGATACTCAAAACTGTTATTATATGAGCTTATGCTTCTTGCCGTGATGTACATAGAATAATCTATCTCAAAGCCCTCAGGCTTATAATCAAGTGTCGTTAATATAAGCTTTTTATTATTCCTTAAATCACTGATAATCTCATTCATAGCCTTGACCTTATTAGTCTGGCTTGGAAGCACATAACCTGCAGCAAGACGGTTCTTCATACTCTCGTTGTATTCATACAATGTCAGCTCATTACATTCTTTCAGCCTGTTAGGCTCATCTAACACAACAAGAGTATTCTCCTCTGGAAAATACTCTGCCAGTCCAACTGTATCTGCCACAAGTGTATCTGTGAACTTCTCATAATTACCGGTACGCTCGACATCTGCAACAAGCTTGTTAAGATTATTACCCGCCTCAATCTGCTCCTTTGTACGCTTTCTCTTACCATAATCAAAACACTCAAGCTGCCTGTCACACTCTTCCTTAATATTGTACAGACCATTTTTTAACTCATCTTCTGTAAATATATATTCAGTAGCCGGGAAAATGCTGTAGCTTTGAAGCCTTTCGATTGACCTCTGGCTCTCAACATCGAACATTCTTATAGAATCAACTTCCGTATCCCACAACTCAATTCTTACCGGTGCTTCATCTGTGTACGAGAAAATGTCTATAATTCCACCACGTATTGCAAACTGTCCCTTGTCCTCCACCATTCCAGTACGCACAAAGCCCATAGCCACCAGCTTCTTTGCCAGCTTCTCTGGTTCTATTTCGCTGGAATAATCAAGGGTTATAACTGCCTCCTTAAATCTTTCGACAGGTATGAGCCTGTCTGCAATTCCGTCCATAGTTGTAACAACTGTAAGCACTCCCTCGCCCGTACTGCTATGGTTGATTATACGGCTTATACATCTTAATCTCTCGCCTGTAATCTGGTTGCCGTGTACGTCCGCACTATAGAATATGGCATCCTTGGCTGGATAGTATATTGCTTCTTTATTAAAAAATGAAGCATCATCACACATTTTTCTTGCTTTTGCTTCATCACTTGTAACAATAAGCATATACTTATATCCTGATGCTATTGCACTTGATATGTGCACCTTCTGTGTATCAATACAGCCGCTTATAAGCACAGTTCTTCCGCCGTCTTTGCCAAGCTCTTTATTTAATTGTTCAACTGCCGCCGTATTATTTACAGGGTCAAAAAATGTGTTCAAAATATCTGCTCCTTATCCATTGAATTTATTCATTCCACTTTCAATACCTTCTGTCATTATGCACTCTACTGCCTCACAGGCTCTCTTAGTTCCCTCTCTTAAAGCTGGATAAAGTTCCTCCGGAAATCTTCCAAGAACCCAGTCAGCAAGATCCCAGCCCTTTGGCTTATCCCCAACTCCGAATTTAACTCTCTTAAACTGGTCACTTCCAAGGTGTGCAATTATGCTCTTAATTCCATTGTGTCCGCCTGCACTTCCCTTTGGACGGAGTCTTAACCTTCCCGGTTCAAGGCTTATATCATCAAATATAACAATTAAATCATCTATATCTGCCTTGTAATAATCCATAACTTCTCTTATACACTCGCCTGAATTATTCATATAAGTCATAGGCTTTACAAGAATTACTTTCTGTCCTTCTATAACACCTTTTCCTATAAGACCTTTATGTTTAGATGTGTCTACACTTATATTATATTGGTCGGCAAGTTCATCTATGCAGGCAAAACCAACATTGTGTCTTGTTCCTGCGTATTGTGCTCCTGGGTTGCCTAATCCTGCTATTATATACATATTTTGTTCCTTCCTTTGGTGGGGATTTATAATTATTTTATATTGTACAGATTTTGGGGAGGTTATTCAATGTATTATTGAATATATTATTGGGTGTATTATTAGGTGTGCTGGAAAAATAAACTGCCATCAGGTTAGTATACTGATGGCAGTTATTTCATTAAGATACTTTTTCGTCTGGGTGTTCTATATGACCTGTGATTTCGCCGTCATAGATTTCGTATATCTCATCTGAAAGATAGTTAAGTTCTTCTGTGTCGTGGCACGCAATTATTATAAGTGAACCATTGGCTTTAAGCTCATCTAAAAGTCCCTTTATAAGTCCTGCTCCTGCCTCATCAAGTGCATTGATAGGCTCATCAAGAATAACTATATCAGGGCGTTCCATTATAGCCGCCGCAATTCCTAATCTCTGCTTCATTCCTAATGAATATTTCTTAAATGTTCTCTTATCGTCCGGGTCAAGTCCGACCTTTCTTATAGCATCTCTTATCTCATCATCACTAATACGGTTCTGGATAGATGCAAGTATCTTTAGGTTCTTAAAACCTGTATAATTGCTTATAAATGAAGGATTCTCAATTAAAATCCCTATACTTGGCGGGAATGAAATCTGCCTGCCAAGCTCCTTATCGTTAATGTATACCTTTCCTGATGTTGGAAGTATAAGCCCGCTTATAGCCCTCATAAGCATTGTCTTACCTGAACCATTCTTACCTTTAAGTCCTATAACTTTCCCGCTCTCTAGTGTCAGGTTAATATTCTTTAATACCTCAGCACTTTTGAATGACTTGCAATAATCTTCAAGTCTTACCACTGTACCCATATGCGTACCTCCTCATTACTCTTTTAAAGTTATTCACTATTATAATCATTTAACATTAAAATCACTTATAGCTTTATTTATAATAACACTTTTTAAGCTAATTGTATATACACAATGTCCATGTATACACTAATGATCTGTCATTAATATATCATTATAAATTCATTTACATTACAGCTAATCGTGTGTAATATTATTATATAATGATATCAGGGTCAAAGGGTCTAAACCCGCATAAGCTTGCTCATAGGTGGGGGCTTTTGACCACAACATCATATAATGCAGATACTAAAAGTATAAAAGCTATTATTCCTTAGCAAAATAACTTTTTTACCTATAGCACACCTAACACCGAAAGAGGTATTCTATGGCTTCAAGATTTGAAATATCACAGCAGATTTATAATTCAGCCTATGCTATGCACTCTGCCCATTCACATTCATATTATGAGCTTTATTATCTTATGAATGGCTCGTGCAATATGTTTATACACGATAATACATACCGTATGGAAGCTGGCACAATATTGTTTATTCCTGATAACGTGCTTCATAAGACCACTTATCTTAATAACGCTTATCACGAACGCCTTTATATAGAATTCACTGACGATTATATAAGCGACCTTATCGACATACTAGGCTTTGAACAGTTTAAAGATACATTTTATATGCACTTCTTCTCAATACCGGATAATCACAGGCACGAATTCCTATCTATATTCAGTGTTCTGATTAACGAAAGGCAGAACAGTAATGCTCTTTCACCCTGTGTATACAAGAATCACCTGCAAAATCTGTTAATACTGCTCTGCCGGTACTGTGATAACAAGCCTGCTTCCCCTGCAAGCCTTGTCGATACTGTATCCATCGCAGATGTATCCGTACAAAAGGCTATGAATTATATTATGCTTAATTATAATAAAGATATTACACTTGATGAAATAGCTGATATGCTTCATCTGAACCCATCTTATTTTTCTAAAAAGTTTAAAGCTGTTAACGGATTTGGATTTAAGGAATACCTCAATACAATAAGAATTAACCATTCTGAGCAGCTTCTTTTAGAAACGGATATGAGCATAACAGAGATTGCACTTGAATGCGGTTATGATAACAGCAACTATTTTGGTGATGCCTTCAAACACCTCAACCACTTATCGCCAACACAATTCCGCAAAGCAAAGGGTAATAAAGGAATATAGTGCGAGTGTGCATCCCCGGCACATAAAAATAACTAACAAAGCCTCCAGTGTTATATACACCGGAGGCTTTTATTAATTATTTAATATCAAAATGGCATTAATAATATGATGGGCTGTCCTCAATAACTATCTTAACACCATTCTCGCCAACATATCTTGAGTTAGCTTTTATAGTGCTGTTGCTTTCAACTATGCAGTTCTCAATATAAGCATTATCACCTATATAAGCATTATTCATAATTATTGAATTCTTAACAACTGCGTTATTGCCAATATATATCTTCTTGAACAGCACTGAATTCTCAACTGTACCATTAACGATACAGCCACAGGATACAAGGCTGTTAGAAACATTTGCCCCATAATTATACTTAGCTGGTGGCAGATCCTCAACCTTAGAATATATATCCGGATACTGCTTGAAGAAGTAATCTCTTACATCTCTCTTTAAGAAGTCCATATTAGTCTTATAATACGAATCTACTGATGATATATTATTCCAGTATGTATCAAGCATATAGCCATATATCTTCTTGATATTTCTGTATCTTACAAGAATATCCCTTACAAAATCGTATCTGTCTTCTTCAGCAGCTTTCTCAAGAAGTTCAATAAGAAGCCTTCTTCTTACAACATAGATACCTGTTGATACTGTTGAAAGATTAGTCTCTAACGGCTTCTCATCAATATCTGTTATACGTCCCTCGTCTGTAAGTGCAACAACTCCGTATCTTCCAATATCTGCTCTGTTATCAAGCTTCTTTACGACAACTGTAACATCTGCCTTCTTCTCAATATGATATTGAAGAATCTTGTTATAATCAAGCTTATATATTCCATCACCAGAGGCTATTACAACATATGGCTCGTGGCTTGACTTTAAGAAATCTATATTCTGATACAATGAATCTGCTGTTCCTCTGTACCAGCTGCTGCTCTCAGCAGTGATAGTAGGTGTGAACACATAAAGTCCACCCTGTTTTCTACCAAAATCCCACCATTTAGATGAGCTTAAATGCTCATTAAGTGAGCGTGCATTATACTGTGTTATTACTGCAACCTTCTGGATATGCGAATTCGACATATTACTAAGTGCGAAATCTATTGCTCTGTAGCTTCCTGCAACAGGCATTGAAGCAATAGCTCTCTTATTAGTCAATTCGCGCATCATTCTGTTATTACCACCTGCTAATACTATACCTATTGCTTTCATTCAACTTCACCTGCCTTAATAATAATTCCTCCGCTTGGCAACAATCCATCTGGATAATCTTCAACAGTTGTAACACCTGATATAGCTGTGTTCTTTCCAACCTTAACTCCATCAGGAACAACTGAACACTCACCAATTGTTACAAGTCCAGAATTATATATCTTAGGAAGTTTAACATTAGGTACTTCTTCTCCTACACCAAGCTCTACGTTGTCACCTATAACAACTTCCTCTGCAATTATTGACTTATTAACGATTGTATTCTTACCAATAACAGAATTATTCATAATAATTGAATCTCTGACTACGGCACCTTCTTCGATAGTAACACCAGAACCTATTACTGAATTATATATTCTTCCATATACTTCTGTTCCATCACCAATAATACTCTTCTCTATAAATGTATTATCCGCAATATACTGTGGTGGAATTGTATCTGTTCTTGTATATATCTTCCAGAATTCTTCATAAAGATTAAATACAGGAATAATATCTATAAGTTCCATATTAGCTTCCCAATATGAGCTTAATGTTCCTACATCCTTCCAATAACTGTTATATTCGTATGCAAATATCCTCTTATTATTATTGAAGCAATACGGAATTACATGCTTACCAAAATCACATTCCTGCTGATCCTTAAGCTTAATAAGTGCGTCCTTTAATACACTCCACTTAAATATGTAGATACCCATTGAAGCAAGATTGCTCTTAGGATTAGCTGGCTTTTCTTCAAATTCTGTTATTCTGTTGTCTGAATCGGTAACAACTATACCAAATCTGCTTGCTTCCTCAATTGGAACAGGCATAGCTGCAATTGTAATATCGGCATTATTAGCCTTGTGATAATCTAACATTATCTTATAATCCATCTTGTAAATATGGTCGCCAGATAATATAAGAACATACTCTGGATTGTACTGTTCCATATATTCAAGATTCTGGTAGATAGCATTAGCAGTTCCTGTATACCATTCACTATTGGTACTCTTCTCATATGGAGGAAGAACTGTTACACCACCTACATTGCGGTCCAGATCCCAAGGAATACCTATTCCGATATGGGAATTAAGACGAAGGGGACGATACTGTGTAAGGACACCTACAGTATCAATTCCTGAGTTAATACAGTTGCTTAATGGAAAGTCTATTATTCTGTACTTACCACCAAATGCTACTGCTGGTTTCGCAACCTTAGCCGTCAGAACACCGAGTCTGCTACCCTGTCCACCAGCTAACAGCATTGCTATCATTTCTTTTTTAATCATGCTACCACCTCTGATGTTTATTTTACTATCTTAAGTTGTATAAATTATATCACATATTTTCCATTAAGTAAAAATAATTTTGCATTTTTTTGATAATTTTTCGTACAATTTCTTAATCAGTATTTTTTATGTACTTAACAACAAAACAATTTGAAAAAAAAAGCTTTTAGGCATATAATCTTACTTGAATTAGTTTAAGAAAGGAAATTCCTATGTTTACAATTGATTTTAATACTCCAATACATGTACATTTTATCGGAATCGGCGGAATAAGCATGAGCGGTCTTGCAAAGATTCTTCTTGATCGTCATTTTACCGTATCCGGTTCTGATGCACATATATCAGATTTAACAACTGAATTACAGCAGGACGGATGTATAATCTCTTATCCACAGTCTGCTGACAATATCACAGGTGACATTGACCTTGTTGTATACACAGCCGCAATCCACCCTGATAATCCTGAACTTAAAGCTGCTGTTGATGCTGGTATCCCAACACTGACAAGAGCTGAGCTTCTCGGACAGATTATGAAGAATTACCATACCGCAGTAAATGTAGCTGGTACTCACGGTAAGACTACTACAACTTCTATGATTACTGAAATTCTTCTTGCTGCTGATGCTGACCCTACAATCTCGGTAGGAGGCATACTTAACAGCATAGGCGGTAATATAAGAGTTGGACGTTCTGACCTTTTCGTTACAGAAGCCTGCGAATACACTAACAGCTTCTTATCATTTAACCCTACTATCAATATTATACTTAATGTCAAAGCTGACCACCTTGATTTTTTCAAAGACCTTGATGATATACGTCATTCATTCAAGCTTTTTACTGAAAAGCTTCCATCTGACGGAACACTTATCATCAACTCAGACATAGACAATTATGAATATTTTTATAAGGATACTGACTGTGAAGTCATAACATTTGGTTCTGACCCTGAAAAGAGTATGTATAGTGCAACAAATATCACTTACGACAAATATGGCTGCTGTTCATATACTCTTCTTATTAATAAAGAAGATAGTGGAACAATTGAATTATCAGTTCCTGGTCTTCACAATGTATACAATTCACTTTCAGCTGTAGCTGCAGCCTTTAAGCTTGGCATAAGCATAGACAATATCAAGGCCGGTCTTAAGCATTTCACAGGTACTAACCGAAGATTTGAAAAGAAAGGCGAATTCAACGGTGTCACCGTAATTGATGATTATGCACACCACCCTGATGAGATAACAGCTACCCTTAATTCAGCTAAGAATTATCCACATAATAAAATATGGTGCGTATTCCAGCCACATACTTATTCAAGAACCAAAGCTTTGATGCCAGAATTTGCTAAAGCATTAAGCCTTGCTGATAATATTGTGCTCGCCAAAATATATCCTGCAAGAGAAACAGATAATCTTGGCATAAGTTCTGCTGACCTTATGGAACTTATTAAAGCAGAAGGCAAAGATTGCTACTATTACGAATCTTTTGAGGACATCGAAAAATTTTTATTAAATAATTGTATCAACGGCGACCTGTTGATAACTATGGGGGCCGGAGATGTATATAAAATTGGCGAAGAACTTCTAAAATAGCCATTTTTTACACATTTTTATATTTTGTCAACAAAGTTATCCACATTATCCACATTTTTATCCCGTTATCCACGGTTTAAGAATGTGGATTTTTTTGTGAAAAATCACATTGTTAAAAATACAGCAATTTACTGACTTTTCTTAATTCTATCCACGAGTTATCCACATTATCCACATTATCCACATTGATAACCACCTGCTTTTAGCTTGCTTTTCATTTATTATCCACTATGCTATAATGAACACAAATAAGCGGGAACAAGGAGGGTAAGTCTGCCTTTACAGACTTATTAACATAGATATATGAGTAGTTTAATTTTATCAACAGAATCAAGTGAAGGATACACATCCGTTTCTAATATTTTTATCAGCGAGTATGTTCCTGGTGCTAATGGTGAATTTGTAAAAGTTTACCTTTATCTTCTGCACCTTATGTCGTTACGAAGCAATAACATAAGCATTTCCCTGCTTGCTGATACATTTAACCAGACAGAAGCTGATATTATGAGAGCTCTGCGTTACTGGGACAGCCTTGATGTTATATCACTTTCCTTTAATGGTCCCGGCAACGGCCTGTCCAACATTGTACTTCGTGATATTAAGCACACTGGGCAAGCTGCTAATGCTATGGCTGACCCAATAGCTGCTGAAAGTGCTTCAGTTAATAGTACTTCTTCATACCAGACTGAAACTGTGAGAGCTGCCAAGCCTGATATTAAACAGACCGAGGTTATATACACAGCAGAGCCTTCAAAAGTATCCTATTCAAAGGAACAGCTTAACGGTTTTCTTGCTAATGACAACTTTTCAATGCTTCTGTTCGTTATTGAGCAGTATATGGGACGTCCACTTTCCACTAAGGAAACCAATTCCATTGTATATTTCTACGATGGATTGAAGCTTTCAACTGACCTTATTGAATATCTTTTTGAATATTGTGTAGAACACAACAAAAAAAGCATTAACTACATTGAAAAAGTCGCTCTTTCGTGGGCTTCCAAGAATATACATACAATCGCTGAGGCTAAAGAGGAGACTTCTAACCACACAGATTATGTATACCAGATTATGAAAGCATTTGGCCTATCTAACAGAGAACCTGCACAGCACGAAAAGGCTATGATTGCCAAATGGGCTGACACTTACTGCTTTGATACCGATATGATAATTGAGGCCTGCAACAGGACAATCAAAGCTATACACCAGCCAAGCTTTGAATATGCCGACACCATACTTGCTAACTGGAAGAATTCCAATGTAAGCTCATTAGAAGATGTTAAAAAAGCCGATGCCGCATATGCCGCTGGCAACAATATAAAGCCTAAACAGACAGCTTCTTCAAAGCCGGCTAACAACCGTTTTAACAATTTCCAGCAAAGAGACAAGAAGTCTGATGACTGGTACAATTCACTACTTAGCAACAATAACTAGAAAGGTTTAAACTATGCCGCTTACCAATACCCAATATGCCTCAGTTATGCGTGTATATGACGATATACGCTCACATAATCAGGCATTACAGACTGAACGCTATAACGAAGTCGTTAATAAATGTCCTGAATATAGTTTAATTGAGAATGAGATAATCACGCTTTCTATGAAAGAAGCTTCAAGGCGTATTGTTTCTGATTCATCAGACACGGATTTAGATGAATATAACTTAAAGCTCAAAAAGCTGATTGCCAGAAAAGCTGAATTACTCGCCTCAATCGGCAAACCAAAAGATTATCTTGATGATATCTATACATGTCCGGTATGCCACGATACCGGTTATGTTAATGGTTCACGTTGTTCTTGTTTTAAGAAAAAGGCTATTGACCTTATATATGAAGACTCTAACCTTAAGAACATAACTTCAAGTGAGAATTTCTCTACATTTTCATTTGAATGGTACGATAAGAAACAGGTCGATCCTGTCACAGGGCTCACACCTTACAATAATATGCACAAAGTTCTTGATGTATGCCAGTCTTTTGTACAGACCTTTGATAATAGTTTCTCTAACCTGCTATTAACAGGCGAGACCGGCGTAGGAAAGACATTTCTTGCCAACTGTATCGCTAAGGAATTATTAGACACCTACCACAGTGTGATATACCTGACTGCAACTGAGTTCTTTAAATGCTTTGAGAACAGCGATTTCAGACGTAACCTTGATAACAATATAGATGTTAATTACTTTCTTGAATGTGACCTGTTAATAATTGATGATCTTGGTACGGAAAGCAGCAACTCTTACACTAATTCCAAACTTTTTTATGTAATTAATGAGAGGCTTCTCCGCAATAAAAGTGTGATAATATCATCAAATTTTACAATTTCACAGATTGAGGATTTCTACTCAGAAAGAATATTCTCAAGAATAATAAGCTCATATACAATTCTAAGATTATTTGGAACTGATATACGTTACCTTAAACGAACCAAGATGCTTAAGAATTGATAATTCATATCATTAATTATATTTCAGTTGTAGAAGTCATTTTAATCATTTTAATTATGCTAAAGTAATTGACTTATAATGTAATTAAGATTATATTTAACTATGTATGTTTATTCAGTTAGTTGTAAATGCTTATTACTTCTATAACCGAATTAATATATATGCGGTAATGCAAAGCAGTCCGCATACATTCGTGGGTAATAATACCCACATCCCAATATATTTATAATCATATACAATGGAGGACAATACAATGCCACGAGACGAACGTCATACTGCAACAATTCCATACGGAACATTAGGAATAGTACCATTAAAGAGCTGTTCTAAAATGGGCGAAAAGGTTGATGATTACCTTGTACAATGGAGAGAACAAAGAGAACATGAGAATCAGTCTAATCTTGCTTTTAGCGGATACAAAAGAGACAGCTATGTTGTAAGTGCAAGCACACCTAGATTCGGTTCAGGAGAAGGTAAGGGTGTCCTTAACGATTCTATACGTGGCTACGATTTATATATTATGGTTGACGTATGCAACTACAGCATTGAATATTCACTCTGTGGTACAACTAACCATATGTCACCTGATGATCACTATGCAGACCTTAAGAGAGTAATCGCAGCTGCAGGTGGAAAGGCAAGAAGAATTAATGTTATTATGCCTTTCCTTTATGAAAGCAGACAGCACAAAAGATCAGGAAGAGAATCTCTTGACTGTGCACTTATGCTTCAGGAACTTACAGCTATGGGTGTTGAAAATATTATCACATTTGATGCGCACGACCCTAGAGTACACAATTCAATTCCTCTTAAGGGATTTGAATCAGTATCTTGTACTTATCAGTTCATCAAGTATCTTTTACTTGGTGTTGACGACCTTCACATCGACAGCGAACATATGATGGTTATCAGCCCTGATGAGGGTGGTATGGGACGTGCTGTATACTTTGCCAATGTACTTGGTCTTGATATGGGTATGTTCTATAAGAGAAGAGATTATACTAAGATTGTCAACGGACGTAATCCAATCGTTGCACACGAATTCCTTGGTACTAATGTAGAAGGCAAGGACGTTATTATAATTGACGATATGATTTCATCTGGTGAAAGTATGATTGATGTTGCTTCTGAGTTAAAGAAGAGAGGTGCAAGCAGAGTATTCTGTGCTACTACATTCGGTCTTTTCACTAATGGTTTCGATAAGTTTGATGAAGCTTACGAAAAAGGTATCATTGATAAGATTCTTACTACTAACCTTGTGTACCAGCCAGACGAACTTCTTTCTAAGCCTTGGTATATCAATGTAGATATGAGCAAGTATATGGCTCTCCTTATCGATACACTTAACCACGACTCTTCAATCAGCGACCTTCTTAATCCTGTTGACAGAATACAGAAGAGAGTTAAAGAATATAATGAAAGATATACAAAATAATTATTAAACAAATGAGATATGGAACTGTTTCACTGAATATCAGTGTGCAGTTCCTTTTTTTATTTTATATATTTTTAGTTAATTAGAATACTCAGTAATGGCTGATAGTACAAATATTATTAAAATAAAGGTATATGATAAATAAAGCAACACATATAAAATACATATAAAAACGGTTACTATATTATCTCTATGTAATATAGTAACCGTTACTTTAAGTTATTCAATTGTTCTTCCTCCAAATCATTACTTTACCTAATTATCTATTCTACAATGAATATAATTATTAATAATGCTTGGTATGTGTTATATTTCCATTGGATTATACCTGCCTTTCTCAATTCCTTATAATCTATATTAACATTCTTAATGAATGGTATCGATATATTCTATGTATTAATATATTGTCTGCTAAACTTGTCTTCTTTAATATAATTAATATATGTTGTTATATCGATTTATTAATATGTTTAAGGTCTTGTTTGTTTGTAATTGTATATTAACACTCACTTATGATTTTGTCAACTCTTTTTTTGATTATTTTTAATTTATTTTTAAATTATATTTTACTTTTGCGTGTTATATTAAATTGTTTGAATTGTTTGCTAATTCATTATTATTGTATACACATTTGCGAATAATAAGCCTGTTATCCCGGCCTCTGCGTAATCTGGATAATAGGCGTGTAACTATGCCCGATATATTTATATTTTGCTACATATCGTATTCTTTATATAGTCTTTCCAGTTCTTTCTTATCTGTTAATTTAACAAGCTTGTCTGAACGTCCATCTTTCAATGCATTATACAAACTGAGCAAATCTTTTTTGTTATTAAATACTTTTCTAAATAACGTGTCTTTAAATCTTCTATTAATCTCCATATCCACCTCTGTATCTTTAAAACTTACTCTCTGTGTCCATATTATTAAAATACATAGCTAATTTTATATTATTAATAATATCTTTTATTTATTATGTCACACACATATATTATTTTTGCAATATACTTTTGATACTTTTAGGCATTTTAATAAAATTAGTGCAAGAAAGAACGAAAGATGCTGACAAGTTACTTACAAACGGCGAATGACACTATAATATGACTACTTCGTAGTCACTCAGAAGTCTCTTCGAAACTTCTGATGCGTTAAAGAACAACACAAAGTTTATGTTATAATAAAAATCCCAGCTCATACTCACATTGGTTGTATGAACCGGGATTTATACTTGTTTTGATTATTCTAGCTGATATACACCAGCCATATGCTATACATTATTATTACGCTTCTTCTTATGAAATAACTAAAAGATATATTGGTATTATACAAGATGATAAAGACTCGGTGTTTCTGAGTGTTAATTTATAACATATCTATCATTACCCAAATATAAATTTTATTAGTATTCGCTATAAAGTATTATTATTATATGATGATATAAATAATGTAATTGAGCAGAACAAATATTCAAAGGATGCAACATTTTAAGATAAATTGTTGCATCCTTTTGAATTTTTATACTTATATTTTAACAAAAAACAGAGCGGTACATAATGCACCACTCTGTCCTAAATATTATGAAAATAAGAAAATTAAACTGACAATATTAGAAATCTACTTCTGTATCATAGTAGCAGCACTTAAGGAGCTTCTCCATCTCTTCCTGACTTGGCTGACGTGGGTTAGAACCTGTACAAGCATCGCTGATTGCATTAGCTGCTACTTCTGGGAGCTTAGCAAGGAATTCATCTTCTGGAACAATTCCCTGTTCTGCTGGAAGACCACCTTCGCCATAGTTCTTAATGCACTGTGGAATATTAAGCTCATCATTCATCTTACGAAGCATTGCGATTAAGTTATCAATCTTAGCTTCTGTTGTATCACCGCCTAATCCTAAGAAGTCAGCTATGTATGCATAACGCTTAGCTGCTGTCTCATCCTTAGAATTGTACTTGATAACCTTTGGAAGATACATAGCATTAGCTGCACCGTGGATAATATGTCCGCCTTCAAACGCTGCACCTGTCTTATGTGCCATTGAATGAACGATACCAAGTAATGCGTTAGAGAATGCCATACCTGCAAGACACTGTGCATTGTGCATTGCATCTCTCTTTTCCATATCTTCGTTATATGAACCAACAAGGTCGTCCTTAATCATCTTCATAGCATGAAGTGCAAGTGCATCTGTATAATCGCAGTTAGCTGTAGATACATATGCCTCAATGGCGTGTGTCATAGCATCCATACCTGTATGTGCTACAAGCTTCTTAGGCATTGTCTCTGCAAGCTCTGGATCAACAATAGCTACATCTGGTGTAATCTCGAAGTCAGCTAATGGATATTTAATACCTTTCTCATAATCTGTTATAACTGAGAATGCTGTAACTTCTGTAGCTGTACCTGATGTAGATGAGACTGCACAGAAATGAGCTTTCGTACGAAGCTTTGGTAAGCCGAATACCTTGCACATATCCTCAAATGTTGTATCTGGATATTCATATTTAATCCACATAGCCTTGGCTGCATCGATAGGAGAACCACCACCAATAGCTACTATCCAGTCTGGCTGATATTCTTCCATAACCTTTGCACCCTTCATAACTGTATCAACTGAAGGGTCTGATTCGATACCCTCGAATAACTTAACTTCCATTCCAGCTTCCTTAAGATAATCTTCTGCTCTCTGAAGAAATCCGAAACGCTTCATTGAACCACCACCAACACAGATGATAGCCTTCTTTCCTTTAAGAGTCTTAAGTGCTTCAAGAGCTCCTTTACCATGATATAAATCTCTTGGTAATGTAAAACGTACCATAACCCAATACCTCCTATAAATAAAAATATTAATAAGTGATTCGAATGGATTGTTAATTCTCTAACAATCTCTATATTAATAGTATATACCCCTGTCTTTATTTTTTCAAGTAAATATATGATAATTTATTGTATTTTATATGTATTTTGTGTACTTTTAACTATTACATTACATTATTCCCGTTATTCTTATTTAATAACTGAATATTCACACAAGCCTGCTTATAAATGGCTTAAGGTCCTTTTAATTCCCAACAGTTCAAATTAATTAAATATCATTTTCCTTTAATGCTTTTGTTACAGCAACACCTATCGCCCTTCCAAGCAATGGTGGTACAGCATTGCCTATCTGTACCAGCTGCCATTTTTTAGATCCTTTAAATATAAAATCATCGGGGAAAGACTGCAACGCGGCAAGTTCTCTCGGCGTCAGCACTCTTGGAAGCTTAGGATGAAGATTAACCCCGCCATGGTTCTCCTTAACTGTACATGATGGTTTATCCCATGGAGATTTCTTCCACGCATCAGAATAATTGCCATATAAGCTCATACCTTCTGGTACATTCATAATACGCTTTTTCATATCCTCAGTATGCCTGCTGAAAATATGATTTATTGATTTATTCTCTGGCATATCCATAAATCTTTGTATTTCTTCACCAAGTGTTTTGTATTCCTCCATAAAAGGTTTTGGATGGTAATTAGTTCCTCCAATTCTGTTACCTATAAATATAACTCTCCGCCTTGTCTGTGCCACACCATAATCAGCACTATTAAGCACAGTAACATTAATTTCATAGCCTATTTCTCTATAGTCTGAAATTATCTTTTCTTCTATTTTGCCGTTCAGCATAGACCTAAGACCTTCAACATTTTCCATTACAATATATTCAGGCTTTATATGATCAACTATTTTTAACATTTCTAAATAAAGGCTGTTTCTTTCATCTGTTACAACCCTGTTTCCAGCAAGACTGAATCCCTGGCATGGGAAACCGCCTGCCAATAAATGAATATGTCTGTCACCAATACTCTCATATAAAGCTTTCTTTGCTTCTTCGGTTCTGATATCCCTTGCTTCAACATCCTCTTTATAATTCTTCTGCCCTACAAAATTATACTTATATGTTTCAACAGCTTCTGGCATTATTTCAATTGATGCAACCGGAGTAAATCCTGCCATAGTCAGTCCACAGCTTAATCCACCTGCTCCTGAGAATAAATCAACAAAATTATATCCATTTCTTAACTCATTATGCTTCCAGCCATCATACTCTTCTTTAGTACATTCATCTTTGACATCAATCCAGTTCACAACATCGTTATATGCTGTAGCTGTATTGCTTCCCATAATTGCAAATGTATCCTTATCATTAGCCTCTTCACAATCCCCTGACTGTATCCATCTGTCATAATCATCTAGCAATATTCTCCACTTATTCTGAATTCTTGAAGCCTTTAATTTCTTTGCAGCTATATGCCTTCTAATTGTCTTCTGGCTCTTTCCTGTCTTTAAAGCTATATCCTGAATCGTATAATATTCTGACATTATAGTATCTCCTCTGAACATTAGTTTGTCCACTTCACATGTATTTATATCTAGTTTACATAATACAATAATCTTTGTCAATTTTTTTCGCTTATTTTTTTATTAATCTAAGCAGATTAGGCATATTAAATCTGAACTTGTAACAATTTCGATTCTTATGTACCTGAAATTCTCCAACTGACATTCCATTATATTTTACAGTATTACTTTCATTCCATTCATCAACCGTTTGCTTTGTAAATGTAAATTTATCAAACTCCCATTCAAAGTCCTTAATATCGTCCTTAGATATAGCTAAATAATCAAAAGCATCCTTTACTTCATATATCCACAATAACCAGTCAGAATCAAAAAGATTTTCAACATATATAGGCATAATCTTATCAATCTGTGTCAAGACCATTTTCTTAAAGGCTTCCCTGGTAACTTCCGTTATTCCTTCTTTAAGAAACTCCTTAAAATACAAAAGACATGTCTTAGATCCCGGTTGTCCTACTTCCGGAGGACACACCATTTTACCTTTATTGGTTTTTAATGATAAAGTCTGGTTACCTTTTAACACAAAATCATACGAACACTTGCTTTGTCCTCCACGTTCACCTACTGTTGAACCACTGTGTTCTATTGCCGCTGGCAGTTCTTCAAATGCCTTCTTTACTACAGGCATTAATTTTTCAACATACGATTTCATAACTCGTTTTTGGAAACTCTCCGGCTTTTTCAAATTAAAATAGTCACAAACAGCACCCTCAGCAGACATTCCCAATGTTTCATTAGTTTCTTTTACTATACTGAACCATTCCGGAATACTGGATATAATAAATCTGAACTTAAATGTTCTTCCTTTATGTGTCTGTATCTCTGCTATAGACTTGTTATGATATTTCAATGTCGTACTTTCTGTCCAATTAGACAAATCTCTCGTAAATCGAAATTCATCTCTTGTAAATGAATACTCAGCCAGCTCCTCACTTTTTATCAACTGCACATCATATATATTCTTTCTTGAAAATAACACCGTATAATCAGACTGGAATAAATTATCAATAAATACGGGCAAAATTTCATGTATATGCTCATAAATAAGCACTCTGACATCCTCCTGACTATTAATCTGACTGCCATATATATCTGCAAAATATTCATTGAGTATACCAAAACCAGCCTGTCCAACTGTTCTTGGAGCGACTTTATCACTGTTCTTTGTCGTTCTGATAGAAAGGGTCTTGCCATTATCCAGCATAAAATTATGTGGTGAAGTTGTCTGTCTTCCTTTAGTCAATTCCTGTGTATATGTAAGCAGACTTATAGGAACTGCGTTAACTTTCTCAAAAATAATAGGTATAACCTTCTCTAATTCAGAATCATACTCGCTGTTATAATTAGCATTAAACTGTGCTTCTGCCTGATTATTAATATCTAAATTATATTTTTCACAAATTTTCTTTTGTAAGCTCAGACCATAATCTGCATTATTCATCATTTTCTTCCTCATATTTATTAAATGTTATTTCATCATCAATTCTATATGTATATATGTCTATTTCTTTAAACCCATAAATTTCAGGCAGACTCTTTATTGCAGATTTTATATCTTTATCTTTCAGTCCTTTATTAACAGTTCTTGAGTTTTCTCCACATATAATCACAGGTCTTACAATATTCTTTCCATTTGTTACTGATTCAGCAACCCATTTAGAATACTTTAAACATCTGTTTATGTGATCAAGGTCAATCACATCACGTTGAAGTTCTATTACAACGATACTGTTTATAACCACACCGTCTACACTTTCCATTACCATATAATCTATTTCAGACCTTTCAAGTCCATATGGCAGATAATTGGCATACCACATAACATCTTCCCGTACTATATCAAGTTCAGCCAATTTATCGTTTCTTCTATCCCTGAACAATTGATTTAATATACACTCAATTGCTTTTTCGTATCTTATGCAATTGCCGCTTCGGACTCTTAGTGGCTCATAATCATAATCATACAGACTATCAGGAACTTTTAGATTATTCTCATTGTTATAATCTAAAGTGATTTCGTCTTCAACTTCAATCACGTCATATTCTCTTATAAATTCATACTGGGAATCATTGACATCTATCAAAGATTGTATTAAAAACTGCATTTCCTCTGGTGTAACCGGACTTGACCCTCTTGCCTTACCTGCTACTTTCTTTCCGATAATATTCCACAATTTATTTTTCATATATGGATTATTAATTACATCGTATTCATTAATCGGTCTTTCAAATACATATGCTTCGCTAATTTTTATATGAAATATAGCATTTACTCCAACGTCTTTTCTGTAAAACGGTAAAGAGACAGCCCTGTATACTCCATAAATATTTTCTGTACCTGACTCCCATAGAAAAATATAGTCGCCTATTTCTACCTGCATTAAATCACTTATAATGTCCGTTAATGTTTTATACCATCTCAATTTACCTTTGGGTTCTGGAACAAACACTGATACTTCCATTGAATCCAGTGTATTTATAATAGTATCTTTATTTACAACGAATAATCTTGCTTTCATTTACATCACACCTTTTTATTTTATTGTATCATAATTCCACAATACACAACACAAAAAATAAAAAGGACGCTCCCGACATTCTCCATTAAGAGAAACATCTGAAACGTCCTATATATTATTATTATCTAACCATTAACACCTAATCCCATTAAACATTAAGCATTAACAACTTCTTTAACAGTCTTAACAACATTATCAACTGTAAATCCAAAATGCTCAAACAATGTAGCTGCTGGACCTGAAGCGCCAAAGCCTTCCATAGCGATAACCCTGCCGTCAAGACCTACATACTTGTACCAGCCAAAGTCTGAAAGTGCTTCTACTGCAACTCTCTTTCTTACACCGTTAGGAAGCACACTTTCCTTATATTCCGCTGACTGTTTATCGAAAAGCTCCATACTTGGCATACTTACAACTCTTACATCAATGCCTGATTTCTTAAGTTCTTCCTTGGCATTAATTGCAAGACTTACCTCTGAACCGCTTGCTATGATAATAGCATCTGGAACTGCCTTTTCTGACTCAGCGATTACATAACCACCCTTAAGTGCATCCTTTGATGAACCCTCAATCTGTGGAAGGTTCTGTCTTGTAAGAACAAGTCCTGTTGGTCCACATTCATTTTCTACTGCATACATCCAGGCTGCTGCTGTTTCTGTTCTGTCACAAGGTCTGAATACTGTGAAATCAGGAAGTGAACGGAATGCAGCAAGCTGTTCAATTGGTTCATGTGTTGGTCCATCTTCTCCGACACCAATGCTATCATGTGTGAATACATAAGTAAGTGGAAGCTTCATAAGTGCTGAAAGTCTTGCCATTGGCTTAACATAATCACTGAACACGAAGAATGTTGCAACAAATGCTTTTAAACCGCCGTGAAGTGCAAGTCCATTACCGATTGCCGCCATAGCCTGCTCTCTTACACCAAAATGAAGATTAGTTCCAGCATAATTATCCTTAGAGAAATCACCGGCATCCTTCATATTAGTCTTATTAGATGGTGCAAGATCTGCTGACCCACCTATTAAGTTAGGCATTGCCTTTTTAATCATATTAAGAATAGTTCCGCTTGTGCTTCTTGTAGCTTCTGGCTTATCACCTTTTGCCCAATATTCATCAGAATTGAATAAATCGGACATATCATATCCATCAAAGTAATTATCCCATAATTCTTTCATTTCTGGATACTTCTCCACATATGCAGCAAAAAGTTCATTCCATTTATCCTCTGCCTTTGCCATATTATCAGCAAGTTCCTTGTAATGGTCATATACTTCCTTAGGAACTTCAAAATCACCCTTGCAAGGCCAGTTAATATTTTCCTTAAGTGCAGCCACATTATCAACGCCAAGAGGTTCTCCGTGTGCACTTGCCTTGCCCTGCTTAGCTGGACAGCCATAACCAATAAGTGTATTAACCTTAATAAGAGATGGTCTTGTCTTATCAGCCTTAGCTTCCTCTATTGCCTTGCCGATTGCTTCAAGGTCGTTGCCGTCCTCAACTTCTATTGTCTGGAAACCAAATGCCTTAAATCTTGTAACTACATCTTCTGTAAATGCTATATCTGTGCTTCCCTCAATAGATATATTGTTTGAATCATAGAATACAATAAGCTTCGAAAGTCCTAGTGTACCAGCAAGTGAGAAACACTCTGATGAAATACCTTCCATCATACATCCATCTCCACCAAGTACATAAGTATAATGGTCTACAACCGGAAAGCCTTCCTTGTTAAATACTGATGAAAGATGTGCCTCTGCCATTGCCATACCAACTGCCATTGCCATACCCTGTCCTAATGGGCCTGTTGTAGCCTCAACACCTACAGTATGTCCATATTCCGGATGACCCGGTGTGAGTGAACCAAACTGTCTGAAATTCTTAACTTCTTCAAGTGAAAGATTACCTATTCCAAATAAATGGAATAATGAATAAAGAAGCATTGAGCCGTGTCCACCTGATAACACAAATCTATCTCTGTTAACCCAGTCTGGATTGTGTGGATTATAATTCATATGTTTTGCAAATAATTCATAAGCAACAGGTGCTGTTCCAAGTGGTAATCCAGGATGTCCTGAATTAGCTTTCTGTATCGCATCAGCGGATAAAACCCTGATTGCGTTTACTGACATTTCTTCAATATTCATAAGTATCCTCCATTCTTGTGCATATGCACACTATAAGTTATATTTTATTATCAATCTTTAAAATCTGCTTCTGTAAGGAATATAACATCTCCTCGTTCACTACGCTTCTTCTTAAGTCCACCAAAGAACTTTCTTGACGCTCTCTTTTCAGAGTTGGCAATTGCCCTGTTGATAATCTCTTTAATATCATCAAGCTTGATATTATCATTAACACTATGAAGCTTGTCAATCTTTAAATACAGTTCAAGAAGTGCATCATCATCAACCTCATACTGTCTCTTTCTTGCAAAACGCTTTGCCATATCAACAAGTTCATTAACTGTGTACTGCTTTAATGTAATTCTATGGTTAAATGTCTTTACCATATCCGGATTAAAGTTCACAAGCACATTCATCTCTGCATCTGAATCTTCAAATATAACAACCATTCTATCTGTATCTTCGTTAAGACAGGATATAATCTCATTAATCCTCTTAGGCTGTATTGTACCTGCACCTTCAACGATAAGAGCTGTACCCTTAAGCTTGCCCATAGCTTTGGTTATGCCTCTCTGGTTAATACTCTCGCCAGATGTCTTGGCAATCTTCTTTGGTCTGTCAGGATATACATAATTAATAGCTCTTACAATTGTTCTAGCAAGATCTGTCTTATCAGAGCTTGAATTACCTGATATAAGAATGTTACCACACGAAGAATTAGTCATAGCCATCTCTTCATCAAGTGACTCGAATAAATCTACAAGCTGCTCCTCAAGTCCAGGCATCTCTCTGTATTTTTTAAATATCTTAGCAAGCTCCCCGGATAATTTCTTATCATTATGCCAAACCCTGTCATTGTCATCTTCATTATCCATTGAAGATACATTGAACTTCATATTCATACCCGGCGTAACAAAATCTGTAGCTGCAATCTCTGGCTCAGCGGCTCTGCTGTACTCTGCTTCTGAATTATTAACGTTGTTATAATTGTTAAGAACCTCATCTGTTACTGGCTCAAAATGTGTTGTGTTAAGAGTGAGTTCTTCATTCTCAGGTTCAGCGGCTTTTTCATTAACAGTATATGATACTTCTGGTCTTTGCCATTCGCTGTCGTCCTGTGCCTGTTCACTATTATTGGCAATTACATTACCACTCACCGCTTCACCGTTATTAACAACTGTGCTACCGCTCACTGCTTCGCTATTATTAACATCTTCTGCCACTTTTAAAGCTTCTCTGGCTTTCTCAAGCTCCTGTGTCATTGTCTGATCTAATATAAACGAAGCCTTTCCTGTTCTCATAGCCAGATCTCTCTTAGCCGCACCAAGTAAAACCTCTGCATCAGCTAATCTCTTAGCCTCCCTCTCGCTGAATTCTGTTCCCTTTCTTAAAGCCTCTTCTTTCTTCATGGCAACAATCTTCTCGTAAGCTTCACTCTTCTCATCTTTCTCATCAAGCATACGCTCTAACTCAACCTTAGAGAACTCTCTTGTATCCTGCTTGCCATACTTTTCTTCTCTTACAGTTTCCATCCAGTCAGCTATGCTTAACTGTCCTTCAATCTGCTCATCTTCTATGTTCTCTGCTTCATCATCTACGTAAACAGTATTAGCATTTCCTGCATTACTATCTGCTGTGCCATCAGTTCTTAGCTCACTTGTCTTTGCCGGACTCTCATTCAATACTTCGGACATTCCTGTCTTTCTTTCAAATGGAGGCTTAAATGACTCCTCATCACTAAATATATCATTAATATTCTTAGCAAGTTCTTCCTGAATATTATGAGTATCATAAAGGTTATAATTAGGTACTTTAACCTCTATGTCCATAGCATCAGCTTTCTCATCAATACGCTTTCTTGCCGCCTCCCGTGCTTCTTCTTCGTCTTCCTTGGTAATCTTATCACAGCTGTTCTCAATATTTCTTTTTGCGTTCTCGATAAGCTCCTTTAATGACATAGAAGCCTTGCTGACATTCTCATTAAGCTTCTTATCTGCATTCTCATCTAATATTCTGTTGTCCTGCTCTTTTTCAAGCTTTGCAACACTCTCATCTGCAGAATTCCCTTCTGCTTCCTGTCTTCTAAGAGCATTTACAATTGACTCTTTTAATGCACTGCTCTGGTCATTCTGGACAAGATCCATTGATAAACCAGATGTATCTTTTACACCAGCCACATCTGAACTTCCCGCCACATTAACATTTCCTGTTGAACGGTCATTTCCGGTATAATCAATATTACCCACTGGCTGTTCTCCTGCAACATCTTCAGATTTAAATCTTAAAGCTTTATCAGTCACATTAGAATACCTGCTATCTGAAGCCTTGTTAGAAGGTGCTGCTTTGTCTGAATCAGCTTTATCATCTTCATCAAGCAGATCGCCGACTTCGTCCTTTTTAAGACGTGCAAGCTCTTTCTGCTCCATAAATAATCTTTCTTTGTTAGCTTCTTCGTCAGACTTTCTTGCGTTAATCTCACTTAAAATCTTCTTCTGTGTGTTAGTCATAGTAACACCCAGCTTTTCCTTAAGCTTTACAGCTTTCTCTACATATATACCATCCTGAAACCATAATACAAGGTTATCACAGGTCTTAGAACAATCTTCTTTTCTTCCTGTCTTGTAATATAATTCGGCAAGCTCATACATATATTTCTCGTCAATCTCAGCTTCCTTATACTTTTCAAGTATATCAACAAGCTCAGTATCAGGTGCATCCTGTGCCCTTCTTAAGTCGTAATATAAGATATACTTATTAACATCGTGTGCTGATAATTTGGCGTATTCCCTGTATAATTCTTCAGCATTTTCAAAATCGTCAACTTTGATAAAGAATTCTGTGAGCTTATATATAAGCTTTCTGCCTCCAAGGTTACGGTTGTATGCAAGAATTGCCATATCTCTTGCTTCTTCGTAGTCTCCTGCCGCTTCCTGTACATTAATTATCGTTGCAAGCGTAGACCAGTCTTTTACTTTATTCCAGTTCATCTGCTTTGCAATCTCTGCTGCCTGCTTATATTCTTTCTTAGCTGCAAGCTTCTTTATCTGTTCCAACTTTATATTAAACTCATATTTATCCACGTTAAAGACCTCCATTATGTCAATGAATCGACCCTCAAATTCCAATAATACGGCATATTAATGCCAATTTAAACATTCCGTATAATTTTATCACAGTAAAGTATCCTTGTAAACCTGCTATATGAAATCAAAGCTTGCCTGTTCATAGTCCATTCTTGTGTATTCCAATTCAGTCTCTTTAACATTACTATAATAGTCAACAACAACTGTCTGCTGCCTTTTGTCTGCCATCTTCTGCCCAAGTATATAATTAACATCAAACCTTGAGGTAATCGCCGGTGTTGCACCTCTTGCAGGAACAATGAGCTGTACATGGTTTACTGCAAGCAGTTTAAAGATTGGCTCCCATATATATATATCCTTTGCCGCACCAAATGGATTATCTATAAATATAGTCTTACCCAAAGGCTGTCCATCTGATACTGTGTTCATATTGGAAATATAATTAATAATAGCTATAAGGAACTGTATATATATCCCCTGCGACTGTCCTGTTGAGCCTACAGCTTCCTCATATCTTAAATATCTGCTCTGGTCTTTTATTCTCTCTCTCTTGTAAAGATTAATTCTTACTGAATTCATATCCGTTACAATTACTGAGAAAAGCCGTTTCCATGAAAGCCTGCTTCTTATATATCTGAAACGTTCTTCCTGCTCCTTAAAGCTTTCCGCTGCAACAATTGTCTCATCAATGTAAGCTGACATTCTGTCCTTATACATTTCTTCCCTAACATAAGGAATATAAAGCCCGATTATTGCAATATCTTCATTGTCCATTCTGATATGCGAAAGCTTTGGAAGTCTTTCAAGCTCAGTCTTTATATTACAGCATGTCTGTATACATCTGTTCTCAAAGTTATCCTTGATACGTTCCATATCCTCTATTCCCTTGTGAACACGCTCTTTCTCAAGTTCAATAAATGAATTCGTATCCTCTATTGATTTAACAAGCTGTTCTGTCTTTGCGGCATTAACAGGAAGCACAACCGATACATTAACCTCAACGGCAAGTTCAGCACCATTATAGTTCTTAAGTTCATCTATTAGCTTTGTTTTATATTTGTTGAACTCATCAGCTTTCTTGTATTCAAGCTTTAATATAGATGAATACTCTTTTGCTGTCTGCTCGTATTCTTTGGCAACACTTTCAAAATCTTTAATCTCAATGTCCGATTCTGATAATTCCGCATAATTCTCAATATCAATTCCTGCATTATATGTTATTCTTTCAAGGTCTTTTCTTATAAGCTGTATCTCTTTGAGTTCATCTGACATATGCTTTCTTAACTGTGCATACTTTTCTATATTCTTCTCTAATTCTGCTACTGCCACAGACATATCATCTGCGAACTTTTCAGGATTGTCACACTCAAATTCTTCATATCTTCCATATTTTTCTTCAATCTGACTCTTAGCGTGTGCAATACTTCCCTCAAGTCTGTTAAGAAGTGCTTCTTTAGCTTCTGTCTCCCTGCTTCCGGCATCATATTCTTTCTGATACTCGTGCAGTTCATTATTAAGCCCCATAAGCTTAGCTCTGTCACTTACAGATATTGTACCAGCCTCATACATTGCCTTAAGTTCTTCTAATGTATGGCCTCTGTACTCAATAGCTTCAACACACTTATCAATAGAAGCTTTCAGGTGCTTTCTAAGATTTTCCTTATCTGAAACATCTGAATTCTTATTAGATAAAATGTCTTTAAGACCTGTTATCTTAGCGATAAGTTCATTAGGATTAATCTGTCCCGCTTCATCATTACCGGAAGCCATACTCTCATTGTAAAAATGCGACACTGTATTTTCCCAAATGCTTACAAGCTCTGAGTACTGATTATCAACATTGGTCTTATATTCATCTGCCTTAATATAGTCTTCTCTTATTTTATCAAGATAATCTGCACATTCTATAATCTGCGCTTCGGCAGACTTAAGCTGTTCAGTAAGCTGTTTTAATGTCACATATCCCGCCGTTACCCTCTCATTTACAACTGCGATTTCTTCATATCTGCTTATGTTTAATTCAACAGACTTCTTGGACTTTCTGACATTTTCAAGTTCTGCCATATCCTGTGACTTCTTATCATTATATCGTCCAAGCTCTGCTCTGTATGCGGCGATATTCTCTTTGATGTCATTTTTTCTCTTAAGAAGCTCCTCAGGTGCATCAAGCTTTTCCGCTGATGTATCACCAGCATTAACCGAAAGCACATAATCTTCAAGAACTGTCTGCTTTCTGCTATTAAGCTTTGTTATGGTATCGTTAAGATTATCAAGTTCTTCCCTTAAAATGCGTACCTTTACATCACGTCTTTTATCGTCTGTAAGATAACTTATGTCATTAAATGCAAATATAACTTTATCGCTGTTTATATTAATATTTTCATCTTTAAGTGCCTCTGCACTTATTACCGGATATACAGCACTATCCTGTGTTTCAGTTCCCAGTTCCGCTTCCTTTAACTTGTCAAAACCACTGTCAATTACAAAGCTGTACTGTATAAATGGTATTCTTTTAACAATATCTTTTCTCTGCTGTTCGCTTGCATTTTCAAGATACTTATAACCTTCTGTTACAGCTTCACCGCACACTGATTTAAGATATTCCCTGAACTTATTGTAAGAAGGATTGTCTATATAATAAGAACCTGCACTTACTGCTTCTATAAGTTTTCCAAGCTTAACTGCCTTCTGGCTGTCTTCATTATATTTGTCATTCATTCTTAAGAATTCTTTGAAAATGCCTTCTTTTAATCTGTCAGCTCCTGCAATTCCATATATTCTCTGCAAATCCTTAAGCTTGCTCTCATTCTCCTGCCTGCTTATAATCTGTGATTGAAGTTGGTCAATTCTTTCATCTAACATCGCAATATTAGACTCAGCAATATTAATCTTTTCCTCTGTCTTGTATACCGACTTGGTTGTTTCTTTAATGCTTTCTTCCAAAAGAGCCTCTGCCTTAAGAATACCATTATGCTGTACCCTTAATTCCTCTATCTTGGATATAATATCATCAACAATCAGTATTCCATAAGCGTCAGCAAGCCTTTTAAGCTCTTTCTCATCCTTTTCAATCTGCTGTTTTACAGCACTTTCCTGTCCCTGTATAACAGCACAGTTATTCTTGTCTTCCTGATGTTTCTCATCTGCCTTTTTAAGCTCATCTCTTAAATTCTTCTCATCTATAGCTGCTTTAGCTGTCTTAGCTGAAAGTTCTTTTTCTGCCTTGTCATAATACTGCTTATATATAGCTGCAAGCCTGTTTAATTCTGACGCTATGTCCTCATCCTCTATCATACGGCTGTCAATTGCAGTATTAACTTTAACAAGTTCTTTTTCGTAATTGATATAGTCACAATAATTATTAGCTGCCTCTAAAAGCATAAGCTTTTCCCTTGCAGTCTTTATCTGGTTCTCTTTCTTATTTCTATCTGAAAGTGCTTCCTTGACAAGCTTATCAAGCTCATTTAATGACTTCTTTTCCTTTAATACATTGGCTACTGCTATCTTATATTTCTTATCAGAAAGTTCATTATAAAGCTCCTGCTCTTTTTCATTATGTTCTGAAAGCTCTGCTTCTTTTCTGCCCTCAGCATTAATCACTGATAAGAGCATATTGGCAAGCTTGTCCTCTATATTGCTTTTATTAGAATAGAATTCCTTATATGTCGCAATATAATCTTTAAAATATGTTAAAGCCTCTATCTGATTATCATAATCATTAATCTGACTGTTCTTCTTGGAAAGTTCTATAAGCTTATCCTTAATATCAAGTAGTGTCTTTGCCATCATAGAGTCATCATTATCAACTGAAAGCCTGTTATTGTAAGACTTCTGTATAATCTCCTCTATAAGAAGGTCCTCAACGACCTTTCTGCTTGTCCTGTAATTAGTCTCAAAATAAGTTCTTACGTGTCCCTCTGTCTTATTGATGCCTCTTACTATCTCCCACGCACTTTCATATATTCCGTAACGTGATATAAAGCTCTGGTAGTCCCCCTTTCTGTCAAAAATGTATACTTTAATGTTATAATCTGACTTCTCCGCTTCTCTTAAATACGCCTTTAAGCCATTATAAGTAACCCTCTCACCATTAACAGCAAGCGGCAGGTTCTTTATGTCATTTTCCCCGAACTTTCTATAGAAAATGCAGTAATTGAAATACTCTACACTTGTATTATCAGATGATGAAGCCTGTGCCTGTGTTAATGTATCTGTGCCGTCAGTAACATTTTCTTCATCCTTCGCATCTCTTGCCTTTCTTGCACAAAAGCCTGTTGTCATATATCTGAAACCGTCTTTAACTGCATTGTTATCAAGCTTCCACTCAACAAGCGAGTGTATACAGGTGTTGTCACTCCCTTTTCTGAAAAGCTTCTCTATAGGCTGTTTCTCATCAAGTGTGCAATTAGGAATCATATTCTGCATAAGAAGAAGCATTAAAAGACTCTTTCCACCACCGTTAGCAAGGTCATATATTGTATTTCTGCAATTAAAACGCATTATAAAATCATCATAGAACTGCGTTCCAAAATTATATTTAACATTATTAACTCTTATTCTATTAATCTGTGGCATATCTACCTCTTTCCTGCACTACATAGTACATTCTTAAGCTGTTAAATCAAAGACTGCATAATCTCTGCCATACGTCCCTTATATTCATCAAAATAATTCTCGATAAGTGCTTTAAATCTGTCTGTTGGATAATATCTTGACTGTGCTTCCATTAAAAGCCCCTGTGACACACAGAAGTTAAGTACCATTTTCACAAAACCTGTCTTAGAATTTCTTGCGGCTCTTACATCTGCCGTATCTTCAACTGTTATAACCGGAAGCTCGTCCCAGCTTAAAGCTATCTGTTTAAAGCTGTTCTCCTCTATATCATCAATAATCATTCCAAGCTTCTTATCTATAATTGCTGACACCGAATAATCAACATTTTTAACAATATCCTCAACCTTTACGAACTCAACATAAGTCGTATTAGATGATGCCGTATAGAATTCTGTTATAATATTGTATATAACAAAATATGCCATATATAAATCTTTATTCACTTTAATGCCAAGTTCTTTACGCAGTTCCTCATTCGTATAGCCGAATACCCTGTTATTCTCTCCTGCACTGACATAAAGTCCGTTATTATACTCATATATTGAAAGGTTAAGCTTCTTAAGTGACATATGTACTATGTCATAGATTTCTGCATTGTTGTTATATTCCTGATATAACGAACTATTATCACCACGCTCAGTCAGTTCTTCACCTGTTATAAGCTTCGATACTATATCCAATGCTTTTTCAAGATTTCTATTTTCCATCGTCTGCCTCTTTTCTGAATGTAATATTCGTTACCTGCACATTGGTGTAATCTATTATTTCCTCTGTTCCCTTTTCTATAACGATATGTAACGGCTCACTTCCCTCAAAACCTTCCTTTAATATGTCATCAAGAAATGTCTCTGACTGCATATTATCTCCGCCGATAACATAGCTGTCTTTCTGACACAGATTAACAAAGAAAGAATAGTAATCAGCATTATTAAGAACTGCCTCTCCATAAGCTTCTGACATTATATTATTGAATTCTCCAAGCGTTAAAATGTCCGATTTATTCAAACATTTCCTGTTAATACACTCCTTAAGATTATTCATTATAAAGATGTAATTATGTCTTATTCTTTCATCTTCTATCTCATCTTCATATACTATATCTTCTGGTGTGTCCTCTGTTACATATTCCTTCTTATCATATCTTGCCGGCTTTACAAGAAGTGCTTCATCTATTGTCTTTATGTCAAATGTCTTCTTTATATTAAGCTTTAACAGCGGCTCTATTATAAATGCCAACAATGAAGCATCATCTGTCCTAATCATATCTGAGAGTGTAGCTGTGAAATCCATATGTGGACGAAGCCTTGAAAGCTTTGCTTTCTTTACTGCCTCATCTGTCTTATTCTGCATATCAGTACAGTCACGAAGAAGTTCCGCGTGCTTGTTCATTGCTATTTTAAGCTGGTCCTCAAGATAATGGATTTCTTTTAATGTCCTGTAATAGCTTTCTGTCGCTGATGAATTACTCTCAAGCCTTTCTATTGCCTTGTCAATAAGTTCCTTGTTCTTCTTAAAAAGCTTCTCCTCATCAACGAACCATTTCATTCCTGTATTGACAAAATCCTCATAATGTTCAAGTCCTGTCTTTACATCTTTGGAAAGCATATCCATAACTTCATTCTTCTTAACCTTAAGCCTTCCAACTTCCTCATTAATTCTTTCTATAACCTCTACTCCGCCTTTAAAGTTATTGGAATTAATCATTTTCTCCAAAAGGAGCTGTGACACGCTTATACGGCTTTCGTCCCTAATCTCTTTCGTATCAAGATAAAACTCGACCGCATCAGCACTTATACTGTACCACACAGTATTATCTTTTATTGTACTTTCTATAAACTTAACCCTTGATACTCTCTTCTTCTTCTCTACAGGGTCATAATACGCATACTCAAATGGCTTTCCCTCATTCTTCATCTTATCAAAGACATAATCAGCCACTTCACTGCTTTCTTCCTCAGTAAGCTTCATATCAAAGTCGTGCCTTATTATGTTATTAAAGAACTCCTGATACTCCTTGTATGTAACTTCCTTTTCCTTGAAGTTATTTTCCTCAATAAAAAAACGCAGAACAGCCATCACGATATATCCCATATCAAGTGCTTCATATCTGCCCTCCTTAAACTGGGAAAATGAAGTATCAATAAGCTTGAAAAAAGGATAATATTTCTTAAGATTAAGCATTCTTTCTCTGTGCTCTGTTATTATCTCTCCAATCATATTCTCCGCCATATGTATACCTCTTCATATCATTATGCCATTCTGCATATGTCCGATTTATTCAATATTAATATGTAACTATTATAATTCTGTCCTGCCTTCAAGTGCTCTTAAGAGTGTAACCTCATCTATATATTCAAGGTCGCCGCCTACAGGCACTCCACTGGCTATTCTTGTAACCTTTATGCCTGCCTGCTTTATCATCTTGCTTATATACATAGCTGTTGTTTCTCCCTCAAGATTAGAGTTCGTAGCGATTATTACCTCGTCTACATCTTTCTGAAGACGCTTCATAAGTTCTGCCAGCTTAATATCTGATGGACCTATTCCAAGCATTGGACTTATAGCCCCGTGAAGTACATGATACACGCCCTCATACTTTCCTGTCTTTTCGTATGCTGCCATATCCCTTGTCTGTTCAACGACCATAATCTGCTTGTGATTTCTGTTAGGATCTTTGCATATAGGACAAAGTTCCTCATCAGTAAGAGTATAACATTCTTTACAGTAATGTATATGCTCTTTAGCACTAATCATTGCATTGGCTATGCCCTCAACTTCTTCTTTAGGCATATTTATAATGTGAAATGCCAGGCGCTGGGCACTCTTAGCCCCAACCCCTGGTAATCTTGACAACTGCTCTATTAACTTATTAATATGACCGCTGTATATGTCCATTAGAAAAGGCCTCCTCCAAGTCCTGAAAGACCACCTGTTATCTTAGACATAGAAGCCTGTGATTCTTCTTCGCATTTACGAAGTGCTTCGTTAGTTGCAGCAACTATTAAATCCTCTAACATTTCTACATCATCTGGATCAACTGCTTCTGGATCAATCTTAACCTTAGTCACTTCTCTTTTGCCTGTTACAGTAACTTCAACAACTCCGCCACCTGCTGTAGCTGTGAATTCTTTAGACTCAAGAGCTGCCTGCTGTTCCTCCATCTGTCTTTGCATTCTCTGTGCCTGCTTCATAAGATTGTTCATATTGCCAGGCATTCCTCCTGGAAATCCACCTCTTTTAGCCATTATATAAATTCCTCCTTATCATCTATTTCGATATCCATTCCAACAAGCTCCTCTAATGCTATATAACGCCTGTTAAAATCCTCATCTTCATCAATTCTTGTGCATACCACTCTTACTGATATACCTGTTCTTTCTTCGATAAGCTCCTCTATCTTAGCGATTGTTTCTTCCCTGCTTATCACGTTATAACCACTAATAGATTTTACCATAATCTCAAGGCTATTACCATCCTCTGTTACAGTAACATCAGCCTGCTTTAACAAATTCATAAGCAGTGCATCATCCATTGAAGCCACTATCTGACTCCACTGTCCTGCTATCTGCTTTATATCATCTGTGACTGCATCATAATTTCTTCTAAGAACAGGCTTTTCTTCCTGTACTGCATCATTCCTGCTGCCAGTGCCTAAAGCACCAGCACCACCTGACTGTAATGACATATTATCAAGCATATCCTTAGTTATATATGCACCTGACTGTAATTTACTAAGAGCTTCACTTAACTGGTTCTCAAGGTCATTTACCCTGCCTGCAAGCTCCTGCATATCCTTAGGACTTTCCATGGCCGGCTTCATAAGCTTAATAAAAGCTACCTCTGCCTTAACTCTCTTCTGCGTTGCATACTTCATCTCATTGGAAAGCTCTGACAGAACTCTTATATGACGCATTATACTGTCAACATCTACGTCCCTGGCATCTTCTATCATATCCTTAATATTATCCTTGGATACCTCGATAACATCTTCTATCTTATCTATATCATCTGTTGTCTTAATCAGCAGAAGATTTCTTAAATACCACACAAAATCTGTCACAAACTGAGACAAATCCCTGCCCTGCATAATTATGTCTTCCATAAGATTCATACAGCCTGCAACATCTGATGTCTTTATTGTCTTATACATCTTGCTGAACACTTCTGTATCAACTGCTCCAAGCACGTCAAGTACATTTTCATACTTAAGCTCTTTGCCAAGATAAAATGCTATGCACTGGTCTAACAGACTGAGTGCATCTCGCATAGAACCATCAGCCGCTTTGGCTACATATTTTATTGCCCTATCCTCAACGCTTATATTCTCTGCTTTCATAAGCTGAGTGAGCCTGTCTGCTATTGTTTCTATTGATATTCTGTGAAAATCATATCTTTGACAGCGCGACATAATAGTTATCGGTATCTTAGCCGCCTCTGTTGTTGCAAGTATAAATATTACATATGCAGGTGGTTCTTCAAGTGTCTTTAACAGTGCATTGAACGCTCCTATAGACAACATATGAACCTCATCTATTATATATACTTTGTACTTTCCCTCTGTTGGAGAGTATTGTACTTCTTCTCTTATCTCTCTTATATTATCGACACCATTATTAGATGCCGCATCAATCTCTATTACATTCATAGACGTTCCTGCTGCAATTGCCTTACATGCAGGACATTCGCCACATGGACTTCCATTAACCGGGTGTTCGCAGTTAACTGCCCTGGCAAATATCTTTGCAACACTCGTCTTGCCAGTTCCCCTGGTACCACAGAAAAGGTATGCGTGTCCTATTCTGTCTGCCAATATCTGATTTTTTAATGTTGTAACTATATGATCCTGACCTTTAACATCTTCAAAGGTGTCAGGACGCCACTTTCTGTATAGGGCCTGATATGACATACTTAGAGGACTTCCTTTCTGAAGAGGTGTTTCGCTCATCGCGTATTACAATACGTTACACTTCGCTCAACTCGTAACGATGGCGTTCCAGAAGCTTC
>CDYL01015308.1_pt1 | contig 48880 bp, 46 predicted proteins | sample 557761 | NCBI WGS metagenome assembly CDYL01 (sample SAMEA3182104, study PRJEB8094) | gut metagenome | biome: human; feature: gut; material: Stool; isolation source: human stools | place: Canada | collected 2013-02-12 | reverse complement strand
TCAAAGCTTTCAAGCCCATACATAGCTTCGTCTTTATCTTTCTTGATTGAATGTTGTGTCTTTTTGATTATTCTTTTATTATCCCTTATCTTATACCTGGTATCCCTTGCCGCCATAATAGTATCCTTATGTGCAAGTATAAGGTTAATATATACGCTTCTTCCAATTATAAGAAGTAATATTCCCATCACGCCAGCATATATAACCGGTACATATGCTGGTATGACTGGTAATAAATATAATGCCGCAGGTATTAATGCAAATACTATGAGCAGAAATAAAGTATACACTAATACATCTCTGACTTTTCTTGAAATATATAATGCCATAAAAAATGAATTATTAACAATACGAGGTATATTCTCCTGAATAAATGCTTCATTAATCTCATTCTGAAGGCTCTTATTCTCAGCTCTTAAAGATGCTGTCTCAGAAGCTATTCGCTCTTTAATCCCCTGCATCTTAGCTTTATCTCTGTCTGCCTGAACCTGCTTAATTGTGTCTTTATCCTGTGAAACCGCTTTATCATAACCTGCACATATAGAGTCCGTACTTTCACTTATTCTTGACGAAATCTCATCTTCCATAGCTTTAGTGGTGCTATCTATCTCCTTGGTTATATCCCTGATACTTACTGACATACGCTCAAGACGTTCTTTCTTTTCAGCGTGTTCATTAATATCGCCAAGAATCTGCTCTAAAACCTGCTGGTCACCATTGAGTATATTCTGTTCTGCCATTATCTGCCTCTATTTTATATTAATGGTTTCTGTAGTAGTTAATAAGACATCCGTCAAGAATTATCTCACGCTCATCATCTGTAAGCTCATCCATTTTAAGTTCAAATTCTTTCATATCTTTGTTAACTACATATGCTTTCATTGATGTAGCCTTATTCTTAACCGCATCAGCTATCTTAGGTATAAAGATATAATCTCCATTAGTAAATGGAAGTTCTCCCTTATCTATTATAAATGGAAGCATACCCCAGTTAATAAGGTTAGAACGGTATCTCTTAGTAGCGTACTCATTAGCTATATTAGCCCATCCGCCAAGAACCTTCTGACATGATGCTGCCTGCTCTCTTGCCGAACCATCACCTGGCTTAACTGCAAATATTGTGCTTCCAACACCAACATTTTCTTTGCTTACATCATAAGTTTCTTTAATCTTATGCATAATATCTCTTAACTCTGGAAGTGCTTCTCCCATACATTCGCCAGCTTCTCTTGCTTTCTCTGCCTTCTGTACTTCTTTAGCACGTCCAACATATGCTGGGTCTTTTCTTGAAAGAGCAAATTCTGCAAGTCCTAAAGGATTAGAACGGTATGATGATGTCTCTCCTGATGGGATAAGTTCATCTGTTGTTGTAACTGGGTCGTGAATTTCTGATACAACCTTAATGATTAAGTTCTCTGGGAGTGCTACCATCTCTGGCCAGTCCTTAATATTAGGTCCAAACTGTATTTCCTGTTCTGGGTCTGCTACACCCTTGCTGTCAAATACTCTGTTAGCATATATAGCACTATCAAAATGATATGTTGGTCCTGTGAATTCTACATCACAATCTGTAGCTGCTGTAAGGAAGCCCTTATTAGCTGCTGTAGCTGCAATAGATCTTGCATCCATAAGTGCAACTGATGATATCTGTCCATTCTGTAACTTAGAACCTTCTCTGTTAGGGAAGTTCCTTGTAGAATGTCTGATAGAAAATGCGTTGTTTGCAGGAGTATCACCAGCACCAAAGCAAGGTCCACAGAATGCAGTCTTAACAATTGCACCTGTCTCCATAAGGTCAGCAAGACGTCCATTTCTTGCAAGCTCCATATATATAGGTGTACTTGCTGGATATACGCTTAATGTGAACTCGTCTGCACCTATTGAATGGCCTCTTAATATGTCTGCTGCCGCACAGATATTCTCAAATCCACCACCTGCACAACCAGCGATAATTCCCTGATCTACATAAAGCCTGCCATCTTTAATCTTATTAGTAAGCTTGAAGTCTACCTGTCCGTCAAGACTTACAAGTGCCTTCTTCTCTACATCTCTTAAAATATCCTCAAGGTTAGCATTAAGTTCATCAATAGTATATGTATTACTTGGATGGAATGGCATTGCTATCATTGGCTTAATCTTACTAAGGTCAACATATACAACTCCGTCATAATATGCGACACTGCCAGGATTAAGTTCCTTGTAGCTCTCGCTTCTTCCGTGTATATCATAGAATTCCTTAATCTTTTCATCAGTTCTCCATATTGATGAAAGACAAGTTGTCTCTGTTGTCATAACATCAACGCCAATTCTGAAATCAGCACTTAAGTTAGACACACCTGGTCCAACGAATTCCATAACCTTATTCTTAACATATCCGTTAGCGAATACCTCACCTATAATTGCAAGTGCAACGTCCTGAGGACCTACGCCCTTCATTGGCTCACCTGTCATATAGATAGCTACAACACCCGGCATATTAATATCGTATGTCTTATTAAGAAGCTGTTTAACAAGCTCTGGTCCACCTTCACCCATTGCCATAGTACCAAGTGCACCATAACGTGTATGGCTGTCTGAACCAAGTATCATCTTGCCGCCTTCTGCAAGCATTTCTCTTGCAAACTGGTGAATAACGGCCTGATGTGGAGGTACATATATTCCGCCGTATTTCTTAGCACATGTAAGTCCAAACATATGATCATCTTCGTTAATTGTTCCACCTACTGCACATAAACTGTTGTGACAGTTAGTAAGTACATAAGGTATTGGGAACTTCTCAAGTCCTGATGCTCTTGCTGTCTGTATAATTCCTACGAATGTAATATCGTGTGAAGTCATCTTATCAAACTTTATCTTAAGCTTGTCCATATTATCTGAGGTATTATGTGATTTAAGAATTCCATAGGCAATTGTATTCTTTGCCGCCTCTTCACTTGTGATATTACTGCCTGTCTTAGCAGCTACCTGTGCTAATGCTGTCTGGCTATCTTCAATAATTTCTGTTCCATTAATGAGATATGCCCCACCTTTGCTTAACTTAACCATTGATTATTGTTCCTCCTGAATATTATATATGTTATTAAACATCTAGCTATTAATTATATGCTTATATTTTATAAATAAGGTGTAACCTTATTCTTTATAGCATTAATAACATCTTCTTTAGCTTCTCCCGGCTTCCAGCCTACATTAACTGTATCATTCTTATATCTAGGAATGATGTGCATATGAAAATGGAATACTGTCTGGCCTGCTGCCTCGCCATTATTCTGTACTATATTAAGTCCTTCATAATCCAATGACTGTTTATATGCTTTGGCAATCCTTGTAGCAACCTTAAATATATGAGCTGCTGTATCTTCATCCATAGAATATATGTCATCATAATGGTTCTTTGGAAGAATTAAAACGTGTCCATCTGATGCAGGACCTGCATCAAATATAACTTTTACAATATCATCCTCATATAATGAATTAGTTGGTATGTCTCCATTAGCCAGCTTGCAGAATATGCAATCATCTTTTTTCATAGAGCATATCTCCTCCCATTTATTATTTACTTATTTTATGTTTCAGTATATACTCGTATAATAACTTAAAGCAAGGTGGATTACAATATTATTTGCTTTAAAAGACAAAAAAGTACAGCCAAATGGCAGAATGGGGATTGTAATGCTAACTTTTAACGAATATACAACTATATCCAATAACTGTAGTGATAATAAACAGTTATCTGATGCAATTAACAGCGTATGCAGTGCCGCCCTTGAAGAAAGCTCTGTAATCTCTCACGAAATCAAGAACCAGGCAGCCTATTTAAAAACCTGCTACCAGCTTCTTTCAAGCCGCAATGATGAACTTCGCAGTAACAAATTCTGGAATAATATGGGTTCAACAATAGATGAACTTGTTAATTATCTTGAAAGAACATCTATCTACAGATACAGCTTCAAGCAAAGCGAAACGGTAAGCTGTACTCTATCTGATATCATTAACAACATTAACGAATATATCAAATCAAGATACAATGGTCTTATAGCCCTTGATACTTCTAATATCAGCCTGGAATGTAGTTCAGCTTCAATATATGCCAGCTCTCATTATCTTAATATTGCCTTAAAAGAAATCATTGATAATGCTTACGAAGCCGCCAGTGAGCGTAACTGTAACAATTGTATACTTATATTGTCCGCTATAATATCACCTGACATTAAAGATAAGCTGATTCTTTCAATAGGAAGTAATAAAACCAATAACGGCAGCTCTATTTACCAGCCTGACAATATCAGCTCCTGCATTAACAATGACATTAATGATAATAACTGTAACAGACCTGGACTTAAAAGTAAGCTCTGCAAGCCTTTCTACACAACACACAAGGGGCACACTGGTCTTGGTCTTTCAATTGTGAACCAGATATGCCTTTTAAGCGGCATTGACTGGAATATCATATCCGATAATGATGTAGTAACTACAGTTTTCGCTTTTAATCTTCAAAATTAAATACTTCGTCTAACATTCTTAATGTTCTGAAATTACCTTTGGCTGTCATATCTCCAGTCATAAATGCCCTGTGGAATGTAATTCTCCCCTGAACTATGCGGTCAAAGGTTTCTTTAGACATTTTACCAATAACATCAGCTTCCATATCCTGACCAAACTCTACTGTAAGATTGCTTCCCTGAACATTAACTATAATATTCTTATCCTTATCGCTTATCATAAACATATACCTGCCATTATAATTAAGCTGTGGCTTAAAATGATTTCTGAATACGCTAAGATAATAATCATCTCCACCATTCTGTTCATCACTAAGAAGTTCTTTATATATGCTTGCAAGTGACTCTATATCCTCTTTCTGTGTCTTAACAAATTCATCATCAGATGCATACTTAGATAGCTGTTCACTCTCCTGAGGTGTGAAATTAACAACCTCTTTAATAACATTCTTTCTTATAGTCTGACTGCTTGAAGGAAGATTTCTTAAGCCCTTTGATATGGTTCTGTATATATTTTCAGCATATTTTTCGATTATCTCTTTATATTCGTTATTAAATTCAAAATCTGTTGTATCGTCTACATAAGCACTTAATGACTCGCCTACAACTCCACCTATTATCTCCCACGAATTGCTGAGTGCTGTAACAACTTCACGTTCTCCATATGCTCTTGACATAACCACCGGAAACATATACGTAGATGATGTTCTGCTCTTGTCCGCATATAGCCAGCAGGAGTCAAGAAGTGTCTGCATATAGCCTCCCATACCAACCCACTCAACTGTAGTAGCAAACACAACTCCGTCTGCCTCAACTACTGACTGCGAAAGAGTTGTAATTGTATTCTTTATCTCATAAAGATTATACCTTGTAACGTGAACATTAAGTTCCTCTAACACTTCCTGGATTCTGTTAATAACGACAATTGTCGGGTCATCTACAAGACCTCGTCCACCATAATATATGTTTACATTCATATAATTAATATCCTCCCAAATATACCTGTTATCAATTAAGCTTTCCGATAATTGTAACACAAGTATTAGATTTTGGCGACATTTACTGTACTGACTTTATACACTTACTTTATACTATACTTACTTTGAACTCATACGCCGCAAACTTTAATATATCTCCATTATTAATATTAACTCTTGTATGCACCTTCAGTCTCTCACCATTAATATAAGTACCATTAGTCGAATTCATATCCTCTACAAAGAAACCTTTATCGCCATACGAAAAACAGGCGTGAAGCTTACTTATAACCGGATTGTCTATGTATACATCAGAAGCTTCCCTGATGCTTCCAACTGTGCAGGGAAACTTACACAGACCAATGGTATTATTAACATTATCATATTCTCCATTATCAGGTCTTACATCAGGAAACAAATCATCTGTCAGACCTTGAAGGCAAAGCTTATTATTCTTATTATCTTCTTCTGCCAGTGATTTAAGATAGTCACTTAAAAGAATTGTATGCTCACATTCTTCTGCCCTATTATCTACATTTCCCTCATTATCTTTAATAACCTCTGCCGTTACAAGCTTATTATCAATCTCCTCGTTAAGATCAAAACGATACGGAATTTCGTTGACATTTTCTGACTTCGCCTGCTTTAAATCTCCAACAAGCACACCCGCCTTATCTGCAATATAGAACAACACAATTCCAGCTATAAGTAATGCTGCCGATACAACTGTATCCAGCTTTACAACCGCATAACTGCGAAACAAAAGACTTGCCGCTGAGTTATATAACAATAAAACTGCCGCTGCCTTTAATATAAGCTGTGTCTTTTTGTCAATGCTTTTATTATGCTCTTCAACACCAACTGGCTCCGGTCTTACCGCTGATAATATCTTCCCATTAGCATATGGTCTTTTATCTTTAATATCTGTATGCGGCTCATCAGCACTGCTTCCCTTATTAATATTTCTTTGGGAACTAAAATCCGGTACACTATCCGATTTTCTTCGGAATTTAGAATTGACGGTGCTCTCATTATTATTTGCACCCCTGCAATTTACCACACTATCAGCATTATTGAGAACCTTAGAGCCTGCCATTCCCTCTGTATTATTGATAATATTAGAATACTCACCACCCTCCGCCGTATTATCAGAACCACTTTTATCCACCGAATTACTTTCATCTTCATTATCTTCAAATAACTGCATAAGATTATATGGTGTGTAATCTCTTACGAGAATTCTCTGGTACGCTTCATAGAATTTTACAAGTCTTATTTTTTCAATTGAATGGTCAAATCTTTCTAATATATATTCATACAGGCTTCGCATTTTCCCATAAAAATCCGTATTATTATCCAGCAGGGAATACATAAAATACACTTTCTTATCTACTAAAGAAATATATATACATCCTGGGTCTAATATTACACGATCAAGATTAAGCATATATTCATTTACAACTCTTGCCATCTTAGATATGTTGCCAAGCAATGACTGCACATCAGACATATTAACCTTGCCATATTCAAGCAATGTGCTTAACTGCTGTTTTGAAGTTATATCATAATATATACATTTTCTTGAATTAATCTCGTTAATGGAAAATTGAAGAAAATAATCAGGCCTGTTTCGCATAAGCATTTTCATCTCATACTCAACCAGCTCATTGCTATCAGTTATATCAACCACCGCATAACTTATATTATTATTTCTTTCATATTTAATGCTTAAATCCTCACCACAATACTGGCTCATTATCCAACCACCTCCATAAGAGCATTTGTCTTTCGTATCAACCGGGCATTATCTATTTTATTTACATTTTCACTAATATTACATATATCTGACATACCTGCGTAACTTCCTATAACCGGAAAACTGGCACTACACACTATGCTTTCGTCCTGTTGATATACCCTGTCATCATATATATTTATATCCCGAAGGAACATAGTCCTGTCTGCCGCATACCTCTCTCCTCTTTTTATCAGCTCTTTCCTTGCAGTAATATCACTTTCCTTTTCATACTCTATCGATATCTGACTCACCATATTCCTTATGATTATCCTATCGTGCATATAAATCCCAACACTTATCAGTGCAATAATTATCATTGTAAATATCGGAACAATAATTGCATTTTCTACTACTTTCATACATCTCTCCATTTCTTAAACACTGACAACTGTTACTGTAATAAAGTTCTTAATATAGTTCCACCACCAATAACACAACACACTAATGACACCAACAAAAATGGTATATATGGCATAGACGTCCTTAGCTTCATTCTTCCTCCTGCTATCAACGTTCCCCCGGCGATAATTATTAGAAACATAGATAACAACACTGTCTGTATCGTTATATACATTCCTGTAAGCACAGTTATATATGCTATTACTATTGCATCAGCCTCACCTGTTATATGTGTGATCCGTGCAATAATATAAAGACCTGCTCCTATAATAACTGCCGGAATATAATAATCTCTAATCAATAAATGTAGTTCTAATTCATTTCCATCAATAACGTCTGCTAAATGCAGCATAATAATACCAGCTCCCATAACCACAATACTTATAATGTTAATCTTTCTTCTTTTTATATCTGCGTATGACATCGCCGCAAGCCATATAATCAAATATAATGTCTTTAACATCTGCTCCCCCCCTGTCTTATTCCTGACACTTTTCGCACAACCTGCGGTCACTGACACTGTCTTTACTGACTTTCTGAATATTTCTTTTAAGTTCTGTACAATTACGCGAGCTGTGGTATCTTGTCCCATATAATGTATAATAAATTGATGTTGTATCTTTTGTCTGTCCGCAATGTTCACACGAATAATATTTAGCACCCGAAGCATTCCTTAAAACATCCATACATGACCTGTCAGCCTCCAATATGTATCTTAACAAATATGTACATTCCTTATCAGTATGATATACTTCGCCCCCGGCTGTAATGTACACATATTCTTTATCTGACACATTTCCTGCAAAATTATCTTTATCCTCCCCAAGCCACGCATTTATCCTCTTTCTGTCGGTAACTCTTATTGTAGACAGACCAAATATATCAAAAGGATTTTTGATACTGTATGTAAGCTTTATATCTATAACTGAATTGTTATTTAATATCTTAGAACTCATAAACATAATTCCGGCATTACCACCCATTATGTTATGGTCAGCAGCATAATCTGTTCCTATCTCGTCTATAAGCAGTCGTCTTATTGTCTCTGCCACCATTCCCTTTGGGACATTTCCACTATTTTCATAAACATATACATAGCCTGCACATTTTCTTAATGTCACATAAAAGGCATTGTTGATGTGGATTCGCACTGCTATAACCTGCATAATAAACATAATTGACATAACAGCATATATAAACAGAGGAATTACAATTGCTCCCTCCACACTTGCCGAAGCATTTAAGTTATGTGCCTTGCTACACTTTATGGTTCTTGATAATATTCTATTAATTACTGGCGTTATTAAATTCCTGTAGTTATGGATTGTCCGCATAATACTATGCACTCCATTTTCTTTTTTCTGCGGGTAAATCTTATCTTTCCTCCCTTCTTAAATATAATCAACCAACTTATTCTGTGTAGAAAGGCACATTTGCTAAATATAACTGTATGACAGCTTCTGCCTGTACACACTGCCTGTTCCATTCATCTTAAAATGTGCAGCTCCGAAAGCTGCATATATGTAATTCTTCATTCTGAATCCGCTGTGCCCATACATAATCATTCTTAATTCCATTAATGCTGCAATGCGGTAATTTCTGTCCGATTTGTTCATAAACATAATTAACAGCTTTAAATATTCTTTATAACCAATACCATTATCCCTGCCATTTTCCTCAACTTTATTATTATTCACAGCCTCATATGATGTAATATTATTTATCAGGGATTGCAAATTCAGCTTTTCATCTACTAATGAACTTAGCTGTAATATCCAGTTATCCCTGTTCTTAATAAGAGCTATTGTTTCTCCTGCCAGCAATTTTCTTAACTCAACTATAGATTCAGCGTATGCCCATATCGAAACAATAATGTACTGCACAAGCCTGACTGCCAGATCACAGCCAGTAACTCCCACCAGTGCCGCCGCCAGCATATAAGCCTCTGACATCTTATCCTGTGAACTTATAAGATAAGATAGGTTAACACCCTCTCTTATAACAGCTAACTGATTAATTACCTTGTATACATTCTTTCTGTCATTATGTTCACCTCCAATAATATATTCCATTTCATAATCTAATAAAGCACTGATTCCTGACCTATCATTATCACCCGGTGATGTGTCCGTATAACAGATAAAATGCTTCGCAACATATTCCGTGCTTAATACATTTTTCTTTAATGTATCTTCATTCCCACTTGCTTCGATACTTCTTTTTATTACATCTTTATTTATAAAAGAAATGTCACGGCTCTTAATGTATTCATCTGCAAGCTCCTGTATTTCTATATATTTGTTAGAAATCCTGCCTTCTGTCACAGTCTCACAAATTCCTGCCTTCAGGTATTCATACAACTGCCATACTGCATTTAACGAAGTATTAATCTGTTCTTTCTGCCTATCTTCATACTGCATATCACCATCATCAGACTGCTCTAACATATCAGCCAGCTCTTTCTTTAAGTTCGCATTATCTCCATTAAACTGCTCAGAATATGCCTGTGCCTCACTTATATTTTCACCACATCTGATATACTTACTTTCTTTATCAAACACACCGCTATACATTCCATATTCCATAGCCTTAACAATCTGCTCCTCGACACCATATCCCTCATTATCTGTCATATACGAAAACGTATTAAAAGCACAATCTGATAAGCTTATATCTGGTGAATAACTGCTTATATTTTCGTTAATATAACTACACAGTTTATCATTGAGTATGTCCGATTTATTCAATGCAAATATATTAAAATCTTTAAGCAGCTGGTTATTATAACTTGCAAATACTGACTCCTCCGACAACCTGCAGCTCTGTTTAACAACCGTATAATACCCTGATTGCAGTGATGACTTAATGCACGTTGTAATCAGGGAAATCACAACCATTAATACCATTGCCGCCATAACTGTCAATTGTGCCGGCAATGATATATGTAAAATGTCCTTATTACACATATCACTGCTCATACCACAACCAGCATTATATATATTATGGACATCACAATTAACAGCATTATGTATATTATGGACACCATAACTAACAGCATTATTACCCCTACTGACAGCTATCATATTTTGTTAGCCTGGGAAGTCATCTTTGATAAAAGCTTATTGACTAATGATGTTATCTGGCTTTTAAATATTATTACAAGGCCAATCAGAACAACTGTAATAAGAACTATTTCCACAACACCCATTCCATCTTCTTCATTCCAGAATTTCTTAACTGACTTTATTATTACATTTTGTGCTATTCTATTTCCCATATTTATCCTCTTTTCTGCGTGCATTTCTTTCTAAAAATTATACATTTTCCTAAAAAGCATACATTTCCTCCCAAAAATTATACATTTTCCTACAAGGCATATATTTTCTCCTTAAAGTTATGTATTGCTTCCTGAAAGATTAGTATCCTGCACGCAACGATACCAATCTTCATATAAATAGAACTTCTACCTGTTCTTGTAACTTATTCTTATGACCTGTCCTGCATTTTTACACCTGAAAGCTTATGACTGCTGGCACCATAACAATTATCATTACCACTATCAACAGCATAAACATAGGCATTAATAATCTTGTTGCTGCCTCCTCTCCTTTCTTAACTGCAAGGCTCTTTCTTTGTTCAAATGCATCATAGGATTCCTGATATAATAATTCTTTTAACTCTTTTGTTCCTTTCTTTATATTAGTCTGTAATAGTGATGCTAATTTCAGGTATTCTCTTGTCTGACATCTATGTCCGAATTCTTCATAAGCCTTATATTCACTTATACCTGACTTTATCTGGCAATCTGTTATATACATCTGCTCATACACAATTCTCTCATCTTTAGCACTTTTCTTTTTCCTCATATAATCTTCTATCATCTTCTCCCACGCCCTGCGTACTGTCATTCCTGCACCAAGCAGAAGCGTAAGCTTGGATATGACCTCTGAATAGTCATACTGTAACTGCTTCTGCCTAAGCTTTTGTTCCTCTTTAGCTTTGGTTTTCTTCTTGTAATAAATAAGCACTATAACAGCAATTACAATTATAGCTGCAAATAAAAGATTATTCTTACTTCCTGTCTGTGATTGCACATAGGCATATGTAACACTGGTGTTGTTTATTGTATCCGGCAGTTCTATAACAGCTTTATCCTCATTTTCCTTTAATGCGTTGTCTATAATTCTTTTAAGTGTCTGCTTATCTGTCGTTAGCATACTATGCGGATTTTCCCCCAATGATTTAACATTAATATCTATTACTCCGTTTCTTGTATAATCTTCATACGACATTACATAATTCAATGCTGTTTCTACACTTTCACCTACACCAATATTTTCGTTATATACCGTTCCGTCATAATCTATAATCCGGTAATCTTCCGGATATATATGTATATTGACAATCCCATTACATAAGCTGTCAGGGAACTGAATTGACATAACAATATTATCCAGTGAATCATTATCTTTTTGCAAAATATCCAGCAGTTCATCATATGCCCTGTCAAAGCAGGACATCGTTTCCTCATAAGTCATCTTTCTTGGACTAATAACAGTATCTATGCTTATAGTAGTTCCACTATTCTCATCTTTAACGTCAAGCGTTATCTGTTCAGGTTCTTCACCCGGCTCTGGTCTTTTTATTTCCATTTGTACACTCCACTTATCTTATATATTAAATCACTCCTCATATTATCCACCTGCCGTATCATATGTATCATATATTTATGTCTGTTATTTTCTGTGACAGCATAACTGCGGCGGCATATATCAGAAGGCATATTGTCATAACTATAATTCCCATAACATTGCCATAAAGAACATCAATATATTCAGGAGATGTTAATCTAAGATATAATGTAATCACCAGCGGCATACATACCATAACTCTTTGCTCAAGCCTCTTTCCTGTAATTATTGTATCTATCTGCTGCTGGACTTCTGCCTTTTCGTGAATTATATGCGAGGTCTGCTTTATAATTCCTATTACATCACCTCCGCTCCTTTTCGCATATCTGAATATTTCAGCAAAATATTTTATGTCATCCAGATTGGTACTTGCTGCATAATCGTCTAATATATCTTCAAGATTTTCATTTCTTCTTATTCTGTTCACAATCATATTAAAATCTGCAACAATTACTGCATTTTGTCCATACAGCATAACCAGTTCCTGCAATGCCTCTGCAAATGAATTCTCAATTGAGTAACCCGTATTCAACGCAAATGAGACTGCCTGCATTCCATCTCTGAACTGTCTTATAAGCTCATTATCATTCTGATACCTTTCATTAAACCTCTGCTTTTTAATATGATAAATAACATAAGGGCTGAATATTATTACTGGAATTAAACTATCATAAAATACATAAGAAACAGCAGTTACTATCAATACTGCCTGCAAAAGATAAATGTAATCATTCCTACCAGATAGATGTGCCTGTTTAATAAATTTATTAAGATTTACATTGCATTGTTCCTGTGTCTTTTGACCACTCAAGCTTTTCAGTATTCTTAAGACTGTTATTCTGTCTTTTAAGTGTGCCAATAATATTTCCATTTTTATCTTCGCCCTCCTCAACGTACTTATATAATGGAACAAGTTCAAATTCATTATTCTTATAACCACATACTTCTGTAATCTCCCATACCTTTCTTGTCTTATCCCTCATTCTTTTTAAATGGACAATTATGTCTATTGCAGAAGCAATCTGCCTGTCAATAGCTTCTGCTGGCATATCTATTCCCATAAGAACCATTGTCCTTAATCTTGTAAGCATATCCTTAGAACTATTACTGTGTCCTGTTGACAGGCTGCCATCGTGTCCTGTTCCCATTGCCTGTAACATATCAAGAGCCTCCTCACCTCTTGTTTCACCTACAATTATTCTGTCAGGTCTCATTCTTAGGCTTGACCTTATAAGATCTCTTATTGAGACTTCATTATCACATTCCATATTGGACTTTCTTACTTCAAGTCTTACAAGATTGCCAACCCCCTGGATCTGCAATTCAGCCGAATCTTCAATTGTAATAACTCGCTCATCTTTGGGAATAAAATTAGACAGTGCATTAAGAAATGTTGTTTTACCACTTCCTGTGCCACCAGAAACAAATATGTTGTAACGGCATTTTACAAGTAATTCAAGAAAATCTGCCGCTTCCTTAGTTATAGAACCTAACTCAATTAATCTGTCAATATCTATTGGCGTATCATAGAATTTTCTTATCGTTATGACTGGTCCATCTATGGCTATCGGCGATAATACCATATTCACTCTTGAACCATCAGCCAGCCTTGTATCTACAATAGGTATCGCTTCATTAATTGTCTTATTCGACATCGCCGCTATTCTCTGTGCTATATCTTCAAGCTTCTCTCTGCTTTCAAATTGTTTATTCCATTTAGTTATCCTGCCTTTCTTCTCAATAAATATATCTTTATACCCATTAATCATTATCTCTGTTATATCATCATCTTCCAGTAACTCCTGTAATATATCAAGACGTTTAATTGAATTATAAAGCTGCTGCCTTAAAAGTTCCCTGTTATGGACAGATATAGCCCTATGCTGTGAAATCTCATATATACATACATCTATTACCTTATACAAATCCTCATCGGACACGTCCAGATTAATATCAAGCTTTTCATAGACTTTTTGTTTTAATTCAAAGAATAATTCTTCCATAATGCCTGCTATTCATACTTACTCCCTATGCTATGCTTAACTTCTTCTATGTCATTTCTACACCATATCTAATAAAGAACTTACATAACCATACGCATCTGTATACATAATTCTTTTAAGAAAACCCTCATCCATTGTATCCTTCATCTTAAGATTAATTCTCATCATTCTGTCAACAATAGCTTCCTTCCCGCTTTCAATAAAATATCTTTTCAGATTATTAAATCTGCAATTCTCTATATAATCTCCACTGTCAGATATATATACATTACTGCATCTTCCCATAATGCTCCAAGGCTTGTTAATTCCCTCTGATATATTAACAACAATATAATCATATTTTAAATTATGTGCCAGCTCATCCAGCAGACCACTTATAAGCCTGTCATTAACATACGATATATCATCAGCACATACCACAGCCGGTATATAGTCAAATAACTCATTCGCCTTTATACATTCTCTAATCTGCTGTGTAAAATGCTCTCCTGCCTGCTTAAACATATAGAATACATCTGACAGATTACTACACCCGTCAGACATCATAATATGCTCAATGCCTGAGAATTCATCAAGATTGATAAAAAGTGTCCGTCCCTTTTTAGAATATGCCGCCGCAATAACCATTGCCAAAGTCACTCTTAAAGTCGAATTAAAGCCATACACTCCGATATATCTGGTAATATCCTCAACCCTCTGCGTTCTATCTGGTCTTTGTCTTGTAATTGACCCTAAAAGCTGGTAAGCTGGCTGGTATTTGCACACACCGATAAGCCCTTTCTCTTTCTTATCATTAATAATTCCTGCTTCTTTCTCATCTTCACACAGAACAATAACGCTGTTATCATCTGTCTTAATATCCTCATGATTAATGCCATATGTGTATTGTTCTTCATTAACCATTAACACATCTGTCTTATTAGCTAAAATGTATCTGTTAAACTCCTCCTCTTTGGTAAACACTTTAGCCCTGTAGGGAATATCCTTACTGTCGTTAATTATTCCCATAAGCCTTTTGGCATAACTCTCATCATCGTCATATATCACGCATATATTATCTTTTGCCAAATACACTTTCCTCCATACACTATATAATCTTAATTACAGTATCTACAGCTTTATGCTTTAATATTTAATACCACCATAATTGCCGCTCCAAGACACAAGGCATATGTATAATGAAATCTATGTATTGTATGTCTTCCCTGCTTTATTAAAACATTATCTCTTATACATACACCCTGTCTGCCTTTAATTACGCCAACATTCTCTAATACACCTGTTAATACACCACATACCATAGCCGCACATATCAACCTCACAATATATGTAACACCAATCAGCAGTCCGCACACAGCAAGAAGCTTAACATCTCCTGCACCTACGCCGCCAAATATATACACCATATACATAATTGCAAAACCTGCCATACCGCCATATATATACCCTCTCACATCACCTCCATACATCAGGCTTCCCATATTAATAACAACACCAATAACCATTCCTGCAATTATAATTCTATTCGACACCTTAAAACGTCTGTAATCATCAATCACCGCCATCATTATGATAATAAACATAGCGGCGTATCTTATGTACTGCTCTGTCATATTCTCTTTAATTCTCCCATATCTTATCAGACAACTTTATATATAAATTGCCACCACAATACAGTTGTCTTAACTCTATTATTCTGTTTAATGTATAGAATTACCAATTACTGACTATACTTATAAAAAAAGAGGAAACGAGGTAATTCTATTGAAAATGTTCAGCAAGAAAAAAAATCCTGCTACATATGATGAAAAATATCTTGTTGAGGAAATTAATATGACAAAGGCTGCGCTTAGTGCCGCATATGCCAACTTTGATAACGCAACTGACCCAGACCTTATAGATTGTTATATATATCAATTGAATTCTGAGCAGAAACGCTATAAATACCTTCTTCAAAAGGCTAAAGAATCAGAAATATATGCACCCAACATATATCTTATGCAGGCATCTGATATACTCTAAATATGTGATGTATATTAAAAATATGGTGTACATTATATATACTATTTATTTAGTATATTGTCAATATGTTTTCTTATATTTTTTATATTTTTCTAATACAATTACTACATTTTACTATTTGACTTTTAAATACAGCTCGTTTACACTGTAGTTATCATTTATTTATATGCGGTTACACATTAATGTACTATAAAGAAAAGAGGGATACCTATGGATAATAATTTCAACAGCCAATCTGATAACAGTTCAGATTGGAAAGCTAATTCCAGACAGAAGAATAAAAGCAGGACTGGCAGCAAAAGCAAATTATCTGTATTGACAATTGTTCTGCTTGTTACTGCCATCGCTTCAATAATAGCCAATATTGTCCTGCTTGTTACCGACTCCAAGAGAACTGCTGATACTGTAGCAAGAATTGAGGACAAGGACATTGAAACTGCACGCAATACTGAGAAAGACGATATGCTTAACCTTATCCGAAGCAGATTTGAGAACGGTTCATCTACACTCTCATTATTAAAAGAACTTTATCCTGACAACATAGTATATGTCAATAGAAGTGGTAATTATGTATTTGCCGATATTAACCCTAAGCTTGCCGCAAGCGAATATGATAAATCAGCCTTTGCCCGCAATGATAAGGGATTGATGACTTATTCAGGAACTAATGCCGAGACATATACAGGAATTGATTTATCAAAGCACAACTCTGATGTAGATTTTGCAAAGGTTAAAGCCGCAGGTGTGGATTTTGCTATGATTAGATGTGGCTACAGGGCTTATGGCTCAGGACTTCTTGTGGAAGATACTTCATTTAATACTTACACAACTAATGCTATCAAGAATAATATAGATGTCGGTGTATACTTCTATTCACAGGCTCTTAACAAAGAGGAAGCTATCGAAGAAGCCAACTATGTACTTACTCTTGTAAAGCCTTATAACATTACATACCCAATTGCTATTGACGTAGAAGCTATAGAAAATGACAGCTTCCGTCAGGAAAATCTTTCGGCTAGTGAATTAACTGACGTAATAATCGCATTTTGCGACACAATTAAAGCTGCTGGATATACTCCATTAATCTACAGTAATCTTTTGTATTTTATGGATAATGTTGAACTTGAAAGACTTGAAGGTTATGATAAATGGTTCGCCGGTTATCAGACTGCCTCTCCATATTATCCCTACAAATACGCTATGTGGCAGTATACTAGCACAGGTTCAATAAATGGAGTATCGGGCAATATAGACATCAATATTGCTATGAAAAAGCTGAAAAAATAATAATTAACAATAACGCGCAAGAATGACACTCGCAGCTATGCCTGCCGCTGTTGCAATTAATGCACCAGCAAGTGTCCAGCGCGTTTTTTTAATGCGTGCCGCCATATAATATACTGACATTGTGTAAAATACTGTTTCTGTACACCCCATAAGTATAGACGTTATAAGTCCTGTATATGAGTCTGTTCCGTACTGCTTGAATATATCAAGGCTAAGTCCGGTTGCAGCTGACGAACTGAACAGCCTTACTATAATAAGCGGCACTATGCTTGCCGGTATTCCAAGCTTTCCACACACACCGCTTAAAAGTTCAGCTATAAAATCAAGAAATCCAGAAGCTCTTAATACTCCAACCGCAACCATAAGCCCAATCAGTGTAGGTGCTATTGAAACCACTGTCCTCATTCCATCCTCTGCACCATTTACAAAGTTATCGTAATTATCACTCTTTTTGTACATTCCATATCCAACAATAATCAATATGACAAACGGCATTATATACGCTGAAATCTTAGTTATCATCGCTCCCTCCTTGTCATAACCCTGCAAAATATAACAGCCGCAAGCGTGCTTATAGTTGTTGCTATTATTGAGGGAAATAGTATTGCGGTCGGGTCAGGACTTTTGTACTGGCTTCTGTATGCTATTATATTTACTGGAATTAACTGAATTGAAGAAATGTTAATCACAAGAAATGTACACATATCACAGCTTGCTATATTCTTATTCTCATTAAGCACAGCCATCTCTTTCATAGCCTTTATGCCTGCTGGTGTAGCCGCCCAGCCAAGCCCTAGAAAATTAGATATCATATTGGTAACTATATAGCCAAATGCTTTTGACTCACTTGGAACACCCGGAAACAGCCATTTTATAAGAGGCTCTATCCTGTATCTGCACCTGTCTATGAGTCCCGATTTCTCTGCTATTTCCATAAGACCACACCAGAACGCCATAATGCCAAACATAGTTATACATAATGTGACCGCTTCCTTAGCAGAGTCAAATGCCCCCTGTGTGACACTTTCTATATTGCCTGTGATAAGGGCGTATACAATTCCTATGATAATCATAAAGCCCCATAACCAATTAAGCATAGAACCACCCCACATATGTTTGGGATAATTCTATGCTTAATAATAATGTATTATTCTAATTAGACGGAACAATTGAATGTTCTTTTTTGAATTTTAATATCATCTCTCTTGTAAGACTTATTCCATCGTCTTCTAAGTCAAGGTCGTCTGCCTTAACCCACGTTCCAAGTGATAATTCATCTTCCTGCAATGTGATTTTATCATCACCGTCAAGCTCACAGAAGAACCCTGAAAGCAGTGAGCCGCTAAGTCCCCAAGGCTGGCTCTTGTAATATTTAAGGTTCTTGACCTTAAGTCCTACTTCTTCCATTACCTCACGCCTGACTGTCTGCTCTATTGTCTCTCCAGCCTCATTAAAGCCAGCGACTAAAGCATAATTCTTATATGTTCTTCCTGCATACTTTGTAAGCAGAACCCTGTCGTTATCTGTAACTGCCACGATAACCGCAGGACTTATCTTTGGAAATACCATATTGCCACATACCGGACACTTTACCATACGCTCTTTGTTATCGTGTATTGTAGGTCTGCCACATCGTCCACAATAATGATTGTCCCTGTACCAGCCATACAGATGATATGCCGTTATTGCTGCAAATGCTGTGGCTTTCGGTTTGGCTTTTCTAAATGAGTCTACCCCGACAAATGAAAATCCTTCCACCACTGATGTATACTCATTATGCACTTTGGAATCTGCCATTTCACCAGCATATTGTCCTCTTAATAATTCGCCTTTTCTCTGTGCAAGAAAATATTTCGTATCATCCACAGATAAAAGGTATGTAAATGAATAATTATCAACAGAATCTTTTGATATACCTGTCTTTATCCCCTGTATGAACTGCTTGTACAGTGGATAAGTTAATGTATCTTCTTTAATATACTTCGCAAGAAGTGATGAACCCTCAAAGAAGAATACTACATCATTATCCTGCGGACTACATTCTACATATTGGTTATCAAGTCTATTAGGAAATATATCCTGTATCATTGTTCTCTCCAGCCGTATTACTAATTGTTATATATGTCCGATTTATTCAAAAAATATAGAATATAAAATTCTATTTTCTCCACGCTTACAAGCTTAGAAATAAACCATCTCTTCCACTGGTGGCTCTGCATTTTCAACCTTTTCTACATAAAGAACAGGTCCTTTCTTCTTGTATGCCATCTGGAATTCATTCTTGATTGTTGCTGTAACCATTATCCACTGTCTATTCTCTAAAGAAGCAATGTTATTATAAAAGCTTATATAGCCAATAAACTGTGTATCCTCAGCACAGCAGGTCATAACCTTTCGTCCTGGTACAAAGTTCTTATCTTTGAAATATTTATTCTTTAATACCTGACCCTTAAATCTTACTTTCTTGCCAACATATACATCTGGTCTTTCTGATACATCCATATACCATATTCCATAATCAGCATCATCAACCTCGATAATATCCGCATTAACATCATAAGGAAGCTGTTCTGCAATTGACATCATCTCTCCCTTATCGTCCTCAAATACAATCTGAAGTGTGTTATTAAGTGCTCTCATACTTCTTCTGTAGCTTCCAAGATCCATACCTGACTTACATCTGTTAAATATAACCATATCTGTATACTTAACAGTCTCTGCAATTATTGATCTCATATTGTTCCACTGAAGATTGAATGCTGTAGCATCAATAAGTGTTATTGACTGGTATATCTCCCAGCCTCTTGGCTTAGCTGTTCCCATAAGAAGGGCTGGATCCCACATACCATTATACTCAACAATTACTATCCAAGGGTCATACTCTTTATCAAGTTCATTAAGCTTGGCTTCTGTTAATTCTTCTTTTTCAAGAACTACCATATCCACACCATTATCTTTTAAAAGCTTCTCGCTGTATTCTTCTTCGCCTTCCTCACATACGATAAGGAGCTTATTCTTTGCCTCTGCAAACTGTCCCATTGCTATAGTATCTGAGATAAATCTGGTCTTGCCACTATCTAACTGGCCATTTATTAAAAATATAGGAATCTGATACTCTTCCTGTGCCATTATATGTCCTCCATCTATTCTAACTATATATAACACTGGGGGCTTATGCCCCCAGTCTGTGATGTCTGCGGATTGTCCAGTACTTTAACTTCCGCAATTATACATTAAATAATTCTTTAAGAGCAGCTTCTTTTAATTCTGCTCCTATTACACATATTCTTCCTGTAAAATCAGGCTTACCTTCCCTGATTTCATATTCTTCTGGTACAAGGTCAAAGAACATCCACTTACCATCTGTGCAAGGAAGCATACCCTTAGCTCTTAAGATGTTACCATAATCATCTGTCTCAGAAAGCTTTCTTAATATCTCTGAAAGTTCTTCCTTGTCATACTTGTTAGGAGTTTCTACGCCCCAGCTTGTAAATACTTCATCGGCGTGGTGATGACCATGCTCGTGATGATGTCCACAGCCACACTCGCCATCGTGATGATGATGTTCATGCTCTTCATCGTGGTGGTCATGTCCGCAGCCACATTCATCATCGTGATGATGGTGATGTTCGTGTTCTTCATCGTGGTGGTCGTGTCCGCAGCCACACTCGCCATCGTGATGGTGATGTTCATGCTCTTCATCGTGGTGGTCGTGTCCGCAGCCACACTCGCCATCGTGATGATGGTGATGTTCGTGTTCCTCTGCAACCTTTGCTGCTGCCTCTGCAAGCATTTCAAGTTCAAGATTAGTAACATTTTCCATAGCATCAAGTATCTGCTTGCCATCAATATCATCCCAAGGAGTTGTTATAATATGAGCATCCTTATTAAGTGATCTGATAAGTTCAATATCTGTCTTTAACTTGGCTTCTGACACATTCTGTGTTCTACTAAGAATAATAGTTCCAGCGTGCTCAATCTGGTTGTTAAAGAACTCACCAAAGTTCTTCATATATACCTTTACCTTAGAAGCATCGGCTACTGTTGAAGCACTGTTTAAACGGATTTCATTCTCAATATGAAGATCCTTTACAGCCTTAATAACGTCTGAAAGCTTTCCAACACCTGATGGTTCGATAATAATTCTGTCTGGGTGGTACTTCTCAACAACTTCCTTTAAAGATGTTCCGAAATCACCAACTAAAGAACAGCATATGCAGCCTGAATTCATCTCTCTGATTTCAACGCCTGACTCCTTTAAGAAACCGCCATCAATACCTATCTCGCCAAATTCATTTTCTATAAGCACAACCTGCTCACCAGCAAGTCCTTCTTTTAAAAGCTTTGCAATAAGAGTAGTCTTACCTGCTCCCAAAAATCCTGATATAATATCTACTTTTGTCATATTATCCTCCATTCTGTCTATACATTTAACTAATAATTTACCTTACCTAATTTTTATTATACGCTTGTTGTCAATCCCCTCTTTCAAGTCTTAACTGTTCTGCGTATTCGCTTATCTTTCTGAGTCTGTGATTGACACCCGACTTGCCAACAGGCGGGTCTAACAATGCACCTATATCTTTAAGGTTCATATCCTCGTGTTCAAGCCTTACCTCGGCAACCTGTCTTAAGCTGTCCTTAAGGCTTCCAAGACCAACTGTATCCCTTATATATATTATGTCCTTAGTCTGCTTTACCGCAGCGGCAACCGTCTTGTTAAGGTTCGCAGTTTCGCAGTTAACCTTACGGTTCACGTCATTACGCATTTCTTTAAGAATCATAACATTGTAGAGATTCATCTGCGAAACATATGCTCCCATAAGATTAAGCACATCTGTTATATTACTGCCTTCCTTCATATATACTATATAATCATTCTTGCGGACTGTAATCTTAGCATCAAGCCCGAAGAATATAAGCATATCACACAGGCACTGTGCATCTTCTTCATAGTCGCATACTATTTCATAATGATAGAACTTATTAGGATCGCTTATAGAACCTGCCGCTATAAATGCACCTCTTATAAATGCTTTCTTACAGCAGTCCTTCTGCACTATTCTTGGGTCAACAAATACAGGTTCAATATTATCAAATGTTTCATCAGCCCATTTAAGTGTCTGCAATATTTTAGCGACATATTCCTGATTTTCTATTCTGATTGTTGTGTCACGACTGCTCTTTGAAACATATATTATATCGCCTGTATCAATATCAAATATCTGCTCTAATAATACTATAAACTTGTATCTTGCAATCTCGTTCTCAGTAGACATCTCTATCTGCATTCTTTTGCCCGATGCTCTCCTGATACGTCCTGACATTCCCATAATCGCAGCAAATTCAGCTATCTGGCAGTGTCTTGCCATATCAATTCTGGTGCTTAATTCTTCTTTAACATCTGAAGAAAACGACATTACTTATCTCCCTTTCTCTTAGCATCTTTGTCTATATCACGATGTTCAGCTTTACAGCCATATGGTGTACTTGCTATTCTTGCCGCCAGCTCATTGGCAAGTGTTACTGAACGGTGCTTTCCTCCTGTACAGCCAACAGCTATAACAAGGCTTGACTTGCCCTCTTTTACATAGTTAGGAAGAAGAAATTGTATAAGATCATCTACCTTATTAAGAAATTCTTTCGCCTCTGGTGCTTTCATTACAAATGACTGTATTGGTTTGTCATTGCCTGTAAGCGGCCTTAATTCTTCAACATAATATGGATTAGGCAGAAATCTTACATCAAATACAATATCTGCATCTACTGGTATTCCGTATTTAAAGCCAAATGACAGCACAGTTACAAATAAATTGTTATACTCCTTACGTTCAAGAATTATCTTCTGTAACTCCTGCTTTAATTCTCTTGTAAGAAGCGTACTTGTATCAACAATATAATCTGCCCTCTGCTTAAGGAACTTTAACTGTTTCCTCTCAAGCTCAATACCTCTGTCAACTCGTCCGTCCTTCGCAAGCGGATGTGTCCTTCTCGTTTCTTTATAACGCTTTACAAGCACTTCGTCACTAGATTCAAGGAATAATATTTTATAGTTATACTGGCGTTTTTTCATATAATCAAGTACGGACTCGAACTCTGCAAGAGAATGTCCGCTTCTTATATCAACGCCTAATGCTATATTATTATATCCGTTATCCTGTTCCTGACAGTCTGCCAGCTCCGCAAATTTAGGTATAAGCGATATAGGCATATTATCAACACAATAATATCCCTCATCTTCAAGCATATTTAATGCTGTTGATTTACCTGCACCTGACATTCCCGTTACAATAACTATCTTCATAAGTTCCTCCACGGCATTTAACTAAAATCTCCGAGCTTTATAACCTCCAGTTCAAGATCTACACCTGACTGCTGTTTAACTTTATCCTTAACCATATCAGTAAGCATACACACATCCTTTGCTGTTGCATTGCCTGTATTAACAACAAAACCAGAATGTTTCTCTGAAACCATTGCTCCGCCAACTGACACTCCTTTAAGTCCTGCATCTTCTATAAGCTTAGCTGCAAAGAAGCCTTGTGGACGTTTAAATGTACTTCCTGCACTAGGATATTCCAAAGGCTGCTTAGCTCTTCTCTTAACAGCAAGTTCCTTTATAAGTGCCTTGATTGTGTCAGTATCACCTTTCTGTAATCTGAACACAGCACTGACAACTATATAATCCATAGCCGCTATACAGCTTGTTCTATAACCTAACTCAAGTTCGTCCCTGCTAAGGCTTATAAGCCTGCCGCTTCGGTCGAGTACATCGGCACTAACTATTATGTCTTTAATCTCTCCACCATATGCACCTGCATTCATTCTAACTGCACCGCCTACGCTTCCCGGTATTCCCGTTGCGAATTCAAAGCCTGCAAGTCCCTTATCTGCCAGCTTGTTACCGAGTCTTGACAACATCATTCCTGACATAACCTTTACAGTAACATCATCAATATATTCTACCTCGTCAAATGTATCTGAAAGCTGTATTACAACTCCTCTTATTCCTTTATCTGATACTAAAAGGTTGCTTCCGTTACCTATAACGCAGTATTCGATGTCTGATTTATTCAAAAATTGAATTAATGATTGTAACTCCTCAATAGAAGATGGCTGTACATAATAATCTGCACAGCCTCCAATTCTAAATGTAGTATGAATATTCATAGGTTCACCAGTTCTTACCTGTGTGTCACCTACAATTAATTTAAGATTATCTAACAGCTCATTGTTATCCATAAGCTTCTTACTCTCCAATCTTTTATATTAACCTAATGCCAGCTTGGCAGCTCCATACATACCTGCATCATTACCAAGTTCAGCCCTAACTATCTTAGTATTCTTGCACGCGTGAAATGCGTATTCTTTGTAATACTTAGCAACTCTTTCTATAAGATAATCACCTGCCGCTGATACTCCGCCACCAATACATATAACCTCTGTATCAGTCATAGCGGAAGCACAGGCAATGCCTTTTCCTAAATATCTGCATACATAATCAACAATCTTTATGGCACACGCATCTCCTGATTTGGCTTCATCAAATACTGCCTTAGCAGATATATAAGGAAGTGCCCTAAGTGCCGATGGCTCATCGGTTGCATTTAACATTCTTGTCGCTGTTCTGACTATGCCTGTTGCTGATGCCACCTGCTCAAGACAGCCCTTATTACCGCAGTTACAGTATTCTGTCTCCTCCTCTACTATAGGCAGATGTCCTATCTCTGCCGCAGCACCATTGTATCCGCATATTGGCTTACCGTCAATTATAACTCCGCCGCCAACACCTGTTCCTATTGTAACTAATACAACGCTTGAATATGCTTTCGCACTTCCCATCCAGTATTCACCAAGTGCCGCCATATTGGCATCATTGCCAACTTTAACTTCATAGCCTGTCATATCTTTAAAAGTCTGTGCAACGTTAAATACACCCCAGCCAAGATTGACACATTTGTTGACTGTTCCATCTTCTCTTACAGCACCCGGAACTCCTATTCCAACGCCTTTAATCTCATCACAGCTTCGTCCTGCCGCTTTCACAAGCTCTGGAATATGTTCTTTAATGTCTGATAAAATAAGACTTCCTCCCTCATCTTTCCTTGTTGGTATCTCATCCTTGTATACAAGCGTGCCATCTGTTGTGAACACGCCGCATTTGCAAGTTGTTCCACCTATATCAATGCCAAGAACTATATCCTTAAATAAACTCATCTTCATCATCACCCCTCATAAGGTTCTCTTGTACTCTTCTATATAACTCCTTAGCCGCATTGTAACCCATCTTCTTCTGTCTGTGGTTTACAGCCGCAGCCTCAACTATTACTGCAAGATTACGTCCCGGTCTTATTGGAAGTGAATGACACACTACTTTATTGCCAAGATATTCTGTGTATTCTTCTTCAAGTCCAAGTCTGTCATACTCCTTGTCCTTATTCCAGTCCTCAAGCTTGATAACCATATCAATCTCCTGAGTTTCCTTAACACTCTCTACACCGAAAAGTGTCTTTACATCAATAATACCAATACCTCTTAACTCTATGAAATACTTGGTAACTCCCGGTGCTGAACCAACTAATGTTTCATCACTTACTTTTCTAATCTCGACAGCATCATCTGTTACAAGACGGTGGCCTCTCTTTATAAGCTCAAGTGCTGCTTCACTCTTACCTATACCACTCTCACCTGTAATAAGCACACCTTCGCCATATACATCAACTAATACACCGTGTATTACTATACAAGGTGCAAGCTGTACTTTAAGCCATCTTATAACTTCTGCTGAAAATGAAGATGTTGACTCAGCAGACTTTAATATTGGAATCTGATATTTCTTTGCAAGCTCTATAATCTCTGCCTCCGGCTCTAAATTCCTACAGAAGATAAGGCAGGGAATATTGCTTGATAACAACTGCATATATCTTTCATAACGCTCTGTTTCTGAAAGGCTCTTAAGATAAGCATATTCTACATTACCTATAATCTGTATTCTGTCATTATCGAACTGGTCATAAAATCCGGTGAGCTGTAACGCTGGCCTGTTAAATTCTGGAACGTGAATCCATATTCCCTTAACATCAATATCAGGTGTAAGATTAACAAGATTCATCTTCTCGATTACCTTGAATAAATTAACTCTTTCTTTTCCGTTCATATCTACTCCAATCCTGCGCAATTATGCCACATTTTATATTTCATTGCCTTACTTAAGACTATATATCTTCTGACTATCTATTATTAATAGTTTAACACAGTGCAATTAATATTGAAAGACATTAAAATAACACATCAATGAAAATATTTGTATATGTTCTGCGCTACATTTTCTGTAATTCCTTCTGCCTCCATAAGCTCACTTACATTGGCATTACGGATTTTGTCAATATCAAGAAAATGTTTCATCAACGCTTTTCTTCTTGCTGGTCCGATTCCTTCAATCTCATCAAGAACTGAGCTTACCTGCTTCTTGCTTCTTAATGACCTGTGGTATTCTATCGCAAATCTATGTGCCTCATCCTGAACCCTTGTTATAAGCTTAAAACCTTCACTATGCCTGTCTATTGGAATTTCTACATTATTATAGTAAAGTCCCCTTGTGTTATGGTTATCGTCCTTAACCATACCGCATACAGGAATATTAATATGAAGTTCATCAAGAACCTCCAGTGCAATGTTCACCTGTCCTCGTCCACCATCCATCATTATAAGGTCCGGGTACACAGCAAAACCCCTTGTCTCTTCCTCACCTGCACGCTCTCTCATTCCTCTTGTAAAACGTCTTGTAAGTACTTCTCTCATACTCTTATAATCATCAGGCCCTTTGACCGTCTTAATCTTGAACTTTCTATAATCATTTTTCTTAGGTCTTCCGTCCTCAAATACAACCATTGAACCAACTGACTCAACACCACTTGTATTAGATATATCATAAGCCTCTGCACGCCTTATCGAAGCAAGCCCAAGCCAGTCTGCTATCTGCTTCATAGCACCTGTTGTCCTTTTCTCCTCAAGCTTAATCTTCTCTGCATCTTTAGTTAATACCATAAGTGCATTCTTATGGGCAAGTTCAACCATTTTCTCCTTATCGCCCTTCTTTGGCGTGATAATTGTAACTTTCCGCTTCTTCCTGCTTGAAAGCCAGTCGGCGATTGTACCAGCATCCTCAATCTCCTCCTGTGTCATTATCACATTGGGAATATATGGTGTTCCACCATAATACTGCTTCATAAATTCTGACAAAATGCCGCTTCTGCTGTCATTCGTTGCAACCTTCATATGGAAATGCTCACGTCCAAGAAGCTTGCCCTGTCTTATAAAGAATACCTGTACAACTGCATCTTCCGCGTCCATAGCGCACGCAATTACATCTCTGTCTGTTGCATCATCTGCTGTTATCTTCTGCTTCTGTGCGATCTGCTTAACGCTGATTAACAAATCCCTGTATCTGGCGGCTTCCTCATATTCCATACGCTCGGAACAATCCTGCATTTTATTCGTCAGCTCATTAATAATCTCAGAATAATTACCATTAAGGAAGCTTATTACTTTATCTATATTTTTTTTATATTCATCTTTGTTCACATAACCCTGACAAGGTGCATTGCACTGTCCGATATGGTAATTAAGGCATGGTCTGTCCTTGCCTATATCTTTAGGAAGTCTCCTGTTGCACGTTCTTACCTTGTAAAGCTTACAGAGCAGTTCAATTGTCTCCTTGACAGCACCTGCTGATGTGTACGGTCCAAAGAATTTGCCAGTTCCGTGCTTCATTGTTCTTGAGAATAACACTCTTGGAAATTCCTCTCCAATAGTAACCTTAATAAAAGGATAACTCTTGTCGTCCTTTAACATCGTGTTATATTTCGGTCTGTGTTCCTTTATAAGATTACATTCAAGCACCAGTGCTTCAAGCTCAGAATCTGTCACGATATACTCAAAATATGCAATATGTGAAACCATCTGGACAACCTTAGCCGAATGATTTTTATTACTCTGAAAATATTGTCTTACACGATTTTTTAATATCTTAGCCTTGCCGACATATATAATTGTGTCGTGTTTATCGTGCATAATATACACTCCCGGCTTATCTGGGAGCTTCTTTAATTCTTCTTCCAGGTTAAACATTCCATACCTCGTTTAATGTTTCATAATTTACTCTTTCTTAACCTTAATCTCTAAGACAACCTACAGGAACTATCCTGACACCATTATCTGTAGTATATGCCAATGGTGCAGTTGCACATATTACAATCAAAGCATCTGGTTCTCTGTACACTGCTCTTGGATGATTACTGTCCTTCAATGCCTCTGAGTTATATTTTGTTATTATATCTTTGAATTTCAATAATGATTTTTCTGCTTCTGGAATCTTTCCTGCCCCTGTTTTAATCTCAATTAACGCATATCTTCCATCAGCTAACTGATACACTGCATCTGCCTCTAACCCCATATCATCTGCATAATGCATAACTCTTGCATCGTGTGTCTGTGCATATACAATCAAGTCTCTTAGAACCATATTTTCAAATGCATGTCCAAACAAATCTAAATCATTATTAAAATACTCTGGACTAACCCCAAGTGCCGCTAATCCTATTGATGGATCTACAAATATATGTTTCTTAGCCGAACGTATAGCTGTTTTAGAACGAATCTGTGGTGTCCATGCATCTATATCCTTTATAACAAATAACGCTTCCAATACATCTATATATGATGCTAATGTAACATCTGTTATATTCTGGGTGGACTTGACATCTGCATATATACTGGTTCTTTTAGCCTTAGTTGCCATATTTCTCGCATATGACCATAATATAGTTCTTGCCCATTCCGGGTTTCTGTTTGTTCCATCAAAAGCACTTATATCCTTACGATATATCTGTCTGTAATAATCCTTAGCTATCTCTAATTGTGATGTCTTATTCTTAAGAGCCATACATCTTGGCCACCCACCACGACATACTGCAAAAAACAAATCCTCCAAAGATATATCTGGTTTCATTCCATCAATATCATAATTAACATCATTCATAATCTTTGACAAAGATACTGTTCCATTGGATTCGCCAGTTTCCCATAATGTCATAGGATACATAGTAAGTTCTGTTATTCTTCCTGTTCCAGTATGTGGTGTGCTTATCTTTTTTCCTGTTGAACCTGTCAGATAATATTCGCCAACATTATCCGGATTATCATCACAGTCTTTCCTTATAGTTCCCCATATCTTTGCTGCATCCTGCCATTCATCAAACAGTATTGGTTTTGGATTCTTCAAAAAAAGTTTCGGTGCTGTCTCAGCAACAGCTATATAACCATCCCTTTTTTCTTCATCTTGGAATTCTATAATTGTATTACATCGCTCTTTGGCTGTTCTGGTTTTTCCACAACCTTTAGGTCCTGTTATACTGATTGCATTAAATGCTCCCTCTCTCCTATCAATCTCATCATCTATAATTCTTCTAATATATTCCATATCCATCTCCTGATTTCTGATATTTTCAAATTTGCATACTCATATATATTTCTGCATAATATATTGGTAATGTATGTTTTTATGGCTCTCTTACGCTCATTATATCATCTAACGTTTGTTTTACAAGTTTATTTTGATTTTTTCGAATATTTTATTTTAGTTTTTTCGAGTATTTTATTTTGTATTTTTCGAGTGTTTTATTTTGCTTTTTTCGAATATTTTATTTTGTATTTTTCGAGTGTTTTATTTTGTATTTTTCGAATTCTCTTTTTGGATATTTTACACATTTTCCTTAAATATAATCTGTTACTAATAATTAATATATGAAGATATATAATATTTTAGTCAATTATGTATGAATACAATTTATTCATTTGACAATAATATATATTGCACCGCTTATGCCTAAAACCAATAAATGTAATTCTTTTATGCAGGCAATCGATATATTCTCGTATGATATTTTTCAACAAAAAACAAAGTGTGTTTGTTCTGACTACCGGTCATAACTCACACACTTTGTTCTTTTACACATTTCCTTATAGCATTAATTATTCAAATATTCAATTTAACCAATTAATTTCTTTCATATATTCTTTCACATCCATCATCATCAGTTAACTTTAATTTATCTCCTGATAATTCGTAACTAGCTACATCTTCACCTATTTTAAGCCTTCCATTCTCTGCTATCCATTTTTTTGAATGTCCATTTTCTATAGCTGAACCATCACTAAACAATTCAACCTTATCATAACCAACACTGTACATATACTTTGCATTCTCACATTTTATAACTGGCATTTCTACCAATGTCCATTTACCTAATAAATTATCTTTTGAATTGCTATCAACATTCTTTTTTCCACAGGCACTTAAACATACTAAAACTAATACCAAAGCAGTTATTAATATTCTTTTCTTTTTCATTGATTATTCCTCACTTTCACTACATAATTTTATTATCAACTATAAATCCGAAAAACCTTAGATTTATCCAATCACCCCATAGACTATTCTTATTTTTTTTTTACGCCCGTATTTTCATAAAAAGCCTGTTCTCCTATTTCAGCATTATTAGAAATTGTAATTTCTTTTAACTGTTTACATAACGCAAAGGCTAAATCACCTATTTTTTCTAAATGTTCACTATTCTCTATCTTTTCAAGATTTCTACACCCCATAAATGCAGAATTACCTATTTTTTTTACATTGCAAGGTAAATATATTTCCTTAAGTTGATAGCAATTAAAAAAGGCATCTCTCGTAATTTCATCCATTCCATTTGACCAATATACATTCTCCACATTCGAATACATAAAAGTTCCCGGATACATTTCTGATATATTATCATCTATAACCACCGTTTTAATATCCAGTGATATATGATTTTCTCTTAAATAATCTTTCCAATCTTCTATAACACTTCCTTTTCCTTTTATAACTAACGTATTATCTTTATAATACCAATTAGCATATGCACCACATTTTCCTTTATATTCAGCATTTTCTTCATTTATAGAATTCATTATTTCATTCTTTTCATTCTGCCATTCTTGCTGTCGCTTGTCTGTTTCACTTAATTCTGTAGTTGTTTCTTCATTAGTTATAACATTGCTTTTATTGCAAGCTGATAACAAAAAAAATGTCAGAAGCGTACATAATATCAGAAATATTTTTTTCATAGCACTTCTCCTCTATAATTTGAACAATTCTAGTATTTTAGATTTATTTTCTTTAAAATTATACAGATATATTTTACCATCTTTGATATCTATGTAATTTTCTTTAAAAAAGTTATCTTTTACAAACGTCTGATTTGTACTTGTCATAGTAATTCCAATATCTTTTTTACTTTTTATATCGTATACTTTATATCCCTCATTATCTTCATACAATATTACATCTTCATACAATTCTTTTTTATATCTAATTTCTGTACTCTGTAGTTCCTTAATCCATTCACCATTTTTATTTATTATTCCATAATATTTCTTACCAGAAGGATTTTTTATAACAATATTGCAATAACCATATTCATCAAAAACATACTCTTCTAATTTATTCGCAGCACTAATACCAGAATACTTATCGGAACTTTCCACATCGAATTCTGACAAATCAATAATTGTATTTCCATCTAAATCATAAAATTTCTTATCTTTATAATTATAATAAACCCCATTGCTATATGTACAATCCAATGCTTTAGATGTACTACCAAGTACCTGATTACCATGTACATCTAATATTCCATTTCCGCTTACACTTCTATATGACATATAGCCATTTATATAACTACTATGAGCTTGATATGTATCTTTAAACACCTCTTTGGTTTTTATATTTATAAAATATGAGTATGGCATATCTTTTAAATAAATTATACCATCGCCAATATAGTCCACTTTTAATGTTGATGATTTAAAATATTTTACATCTATTTTATTACTTTTCAGACTCTCATCATCGGTACTAACAGAATACTGAATATCACCTCTTACATCTTTGAACACTAATTTTGCAACACTTGAAGTAGGATTTTCTTCAAATATAGTTGCTAATATCATAGGGCTTTTATCAACCAAATATATATTATAAAATTTATCATCTGATTTTATGTATTTATAAGATATATCATTTCCATTAATATCTGTAATTTTATAGTATGCATTTTGTTTTGCACTATTAATATATCGTTTTGCATATATTGTATAAAAAAATTCCGTTGGATAATTATCATTACTATACTCGTTTAAAATCTGTCCATTCGCGTCAAATAAATATACCTTATCATCAGATGTTCCTAAAAAACGATTGTCATAACTTCCTGTATATTTCACGCTTTTTAATTTAACATCAACTATATTATTTATTTCTGTTGATTCGTTTTCTTTTTGATTTGATACATTAACATTCTCACTTTTATTTTCAGGGTTATTAGTTTTGTGTGAGCATCCTGCTACTAATAGTAAAGCAATTGAAATTATTAATATGTATTTTTTTCTCATCATTTTCTCCTTTGCTTTAAGTGTATGCACATATTCCCGCCCTTGTAGTTTATTAAATAATATCATAGTTGCCTATACAATTCAAGTATAATTATATTATATAGGCAGGTGAACTATGGATTACTACAAAATTGGACAGCGTATCAGGAAATTTCGAAAAGCAAACAACTTATCACAAGAACAGCTTGCTGAAAAAATTGGAATATCAGTCACTCATCTAAGCCATATTGAAACTGGAAATACAAAACTCAGTCTGCAAGTTCTGGTAAATATTGCCGATTGTTTATCGGTTCAAACAGACGAATTACTATACGATACAAATATCAAAAACTCTTATTTAAAAGAAGAAATTCTTGATATTATAAGCAATTGTTCAACTCAGGATTTTTACATACTTAGAGATATTATTAAAGCTGCTAAATATTCATTAGACAAATACAAAAATGAAAATTTAAACTCGTAGATTAAAGATAGAAAGCTTTTATTATAACCCATCAACTTATATAACATCTAATAAAAATACTTTATAAGTAAAAAGGAAGCTGCACTAAAATCTAAGATTTTAGTACAACTTCCTTTTGTTTACTAATTTATCATCTACTTACAAATACTATCTATGCCATTATCATCTAACTTAAGTCCTGCTTTAATTCTCACGCTTTTCTTCCCAAGTCAAATGCCCTGTGGTTAAGCTCTCTGTATTTCTCTGGGACTATCTCATCTATTGCTTTATCCCACACCTCATATGGAATGTCTTTGAAATAATCTGATAATCTTCCCATAAGTACAATATTAACCGCTTTGGCCGACCCTGCTTCTTCTGCTATTGATAAGAAATCTTTAGCATCGACCTTTGCACCTGCACTCTCAAGCTTTTCAATAATATTATCTGGATACTGCATAGCACCTGTAATTACCGGCATTGGGTCAACTTCCTGCGTGTTAGTTATTATCTGTCCGCCAATCTTTAAATATTCAATCCATCTTAACGCTTCAAGCTTCTCAAATGAAAGAATATAATCAGCCTCACCTTTATCAATAACTGGAGAATATACCTTATCTCCAAATCTTACATAAGTAACAACACTTCCGCCTCGCTGGCTCATTCCGTGTACCTCTGACACTTTAACATCATATCCCTGCTGCATAAGAACATAACCAAGCAGTTTACTTGCCAGAAGTGTTCCCTGTCCGCCAACACCAACAATCATAATATTCTTAACTGAATTACTCATACATATTCCTCATTTCCGACATTATCAGATGCCCTGCCTAATTTCACATCAAGCAAATCTAATTTGAACAAATCGGACATCTAATACTTTTTTCTATTCCATTAACACCTAATATACATCGCCTTACAACATTATATTGCCTCGAACTTACACATCTGTGAACATACTTTACAGCCTATGCAGAGTGTAGGGTCAATATGTGCTTTCTTATCTTTAACTGCAATTGCTGGACAGCCTATGCTCATACACTGTTTACAGCCAACACATTTGCTTTCATCTACACTGATTGGTGGTTTATGTACTGTTCCTTTAATCATAACGCAAGGTCTGCGGCTTATAATAATAGATGGTTCTTTAGCTGCAAGCTCCTCTGTAACAGCTTCCTCAACTGCCTTAAGGTCATATGGGTCTACAACCCTTACTCTGTTAAAGCCCAATGCCCTGCATAATGCTTCAAGATCAACCTTTCCTGCTGGTTCACCACGAAGGTTCTTTCCTGTAGTTGGATTTTGCTGGTGTCCTGTCATTCCTGTAATAGAATTATCAAGGATAATCACTGTCGAATTACTCATATTATAAGAAATGTCTGTTATACCTGTCATTCCTGAATGAATAAATGTTGAATCTCCGATAACACCTACGCTGTTACTCTCTGCTTCCTCACCTATAGCTTTATTAAAGCCGTGAAGTCCTGAACAGGAAGCTCCCATACAGACATTCAAATCCATTGCATTAAGCGGTGCAACTGCGCCCAATGTATAACAGCCAATATCACCATATACCATACATTTTTTCTTCTTTAAAATGTAGAATATTCCTCTATGTGGACAGCCTGCACACATAACTGGAGGACGTGCTGGAACATTTTCTTCTATAGTAATATGCTCTGGTTCTTTCATACCAAGACATTTTCTTACAAGGTTCTGGGAGAACTCGCCGCATATAGGAAATGTATCCTTACCAGCCACCTTAATTCCAAGCTGTTTGCAGTGATTTTCAATTATAGGGTCTAACTCTTCAAGAACAATAACCTTATCTACCTTCTGTGCAAAGTCTTTTATAAGCTTTTCTGGGAGTGGATTAATCATTCCAAGCTTTAATATGCTAACTTTATCACCTAATACTTCCCTTGCATACTGGTATGAAGTAGAGTCTGTGATAATTCCCACACTTGTATCCTCACCCATCTCAACTCTGTTAAGTTCTGTGCTTTCAGCATATTCTATCAATGCCTTAGTTCTCTCCTCAACCCTTATATGAGCATTTCTTGAGTTAAGTGTCATCATTACTTTAGCTGGGTCTTTTACATAAGGAACTCTATCTGGCTCAACTCTTTCCTCTGTATCAACTATGCTCTGTGAATGGGCTACTCTCGTGACCATTTTTAAAAGGACTGGTGTATTGAACTTTTCGGACATTTCAAATGCTTTCTTAACAAATACTCTCGACTCCTCTGAGTCTGATGGCTCAAGCATTGGAAGCTTCGCCGCAATTGCATAATGCCTTGAATCCTGCTCATTCTGTGATGAATGCATACCCGGGTCATCTGCAACACACACTACAAGTCCTGCATTAAGCCCCTGATAAGATATTGTAAATAATGGGTCTGCCGCAACATTTAAGCCTACGTGCTTCATAGCACACGCCGCTCTTACACCACCAAGTGTTGCTCCATGAGCCACCTCTAATGCAACCTTTTCATTAGGTGCCCATTCACAATATATCTCATTGTAAGCTGCTGCCTCCTCTGTAATCTCTGTACTAGGAGTTCCCGGATAACTTGATATAACCTTACAACCAGCTTCATATAACCCTCTGGCAACCGCTTTGTTGCCTAACATTAACTCTTTCATACCTTTTCCTTCCATCATCTATAATAATATCTGTATTGCATATTAATCTATAATCACAATTATGCTTTGTTCTCCATCGCAACAAGCTTATCTGCTCCATATATTTTACGAAGCTTTGGTTTCTCTATCTTACCTGTTGCATTTCTTGGTATATCCGCAAATATTATCTGCTTAGGTCTTTTATAACGTGGAAGCTCAAGACAGAACTTTTCGATTTCTTCCTCTGTACAACTGACTCCGTCTTTAATCTCTATAATTGCTGCTGTCTTCTCGCCTAGACGCCTGTCAGGAAGACCAATTACCGCCGCATCCTTTATCTTGTGAAATCTTCTTAAGAAATCCTCTATCTGCACAGGATATATATTCTCTCCACCTGATACAATAACATCTTTCTTCCTGTCCACAAGAAAATAAAAGCCATCTTTATCCTGCATAGCCATATCACCTGTATACAGCCAGCCGTCTTTTAATACTTCCTTTGTAGCAGCTTCATTTCTATAATAACAAGTCATAACTCCGGGTCCTTTAACACATAGCTCACCGACTTCACCCTGACAGACTTCATTATCATTCTCATCAACAATCTTACATTCCCAGCCATAACCCGGAATTCCAATTGCACCAACTTTATCTATATTCTCAACTCCAAGATGAACACAGCCCGGTCCAGTTGACTCTGACAAACCATAGTTAGTATCATATTGATGATTAGGAAAATATTTCCTCCACCTCTTAATAAGTGATGGTGGAACTGGCTGAGCACCTATATGCATAAGACGCCACTGCGATAAATTGTAATCTGATAACTTAATCTTTCCTGAATCCAATGCATCAAGAATATCCTGTGCCCAAGGCACTAACAGCCATACTATAGTGCAGTGTTCACTTGATACTGCTGACAATATCTGTTCCGGCTTCGTTCCTTTAAGAAGAACCGCCTTACTTCCTGCAACAAGGCTTCCCATCCAGTGGAACTTTGCTCCTGTATGATAAAGTGGTGGTATACATAAAAATGTATCATCTCTGCCAGTAGAATGGTGCTTCTGTTCCATAACAGCCGCCTGTGTAAGGCTTTGGTGCTTATGAAGTATTGCTTTAGGAAATCCTGTTGTTCCTGATGAAAAATATATCGCACCATAATCATCTTCCGTTATCTTAACATCTGGCTCTTTACTTGAACAATCAGCAACAAGCTCGTGATAGCTTTCTGCAAAGCTTGGACAGTTGTCTCCTACATATATAAGAAGTCTTCCTCTTAATAATCTCTCAGCATTAACCTCTATTCTTCCAATGAATGCAAAGCCAAATACAATGACATCTACCTGTGCAAGTTCAGCGCAATAGTATATCTCATCTGAGTCATATCTGAAATTAAATGGCACTGCTATTGCACCTGTCTTTAATACACCAAAATATATTGGCAGCCATTCCAGGCAGTTATACATAAGAATAGCAACCTTATCCCCTTTCTTAACTCCACGGCTTATAAGCATATTGGCAAACCTATTGGCTTTCTCATTAAATACGCTCCATGTAATCTCACGCCTATATGGCATATTGGCACTTGGCTGTATTAAATCAAATTCTTTCCAAGTCGTTCTCCTTGTATCTTTCTCATCTGGATTTAGTTCAACCAAGGCAACTTCATCGGGGTATAACTCGGCATTTCTTATTAAATATTCTGTTACTGGCATAGCATTTTCCCTTCCATTATTGAATAAATATATGTACTAGCTTTCTTTAAAATACTACATATGTTCTACGGCTAAAATTCATATTTTATTTGATAAATTATCTTAATAAATAATAGAATACCACATTTTACACAAATAAAAAAGAGTTGCAAGGCAACTCTTTAGTCAATTATACCATTTCATCACTTATAATCTTTCCGTCACATATATTAATAATTCTGTTAGTGCTGCTGGCGATATTGATATCGTGCGTAACAAGAACAACCGTTTTACCCTGATTATTAATTTCTCTTAAAATATTAATGACTTCTTGTCCGGTGCTCTGGTCTAATGCACCAGTCGGTTCATCAGCAAGAATAATATCTGCATTAGTTACAAGTGCGCGTGCTATTGCCACGCGCTGTTGCTGTCCTCCCGACATTTTCTTTGGCAATTTATCTTTTTCTTCCACAATATTCAACTTTTTCAATTGTTCATTAATTATTCTTTTTCTATCTTTTCGTCTTATATTGTTAGCCAGCAACGGCAGCTCAATATTCTCATAAGCTGTATAATAATCCATTAATGCAAAATGTTGAAATACAAATCCTATATTCTTCTTTCTAAATCTATGTATGTCCAATTTATTCAATCGTGACACTTCTATGTCATCAACATAATAACTTCCGTCTGTAACACTATCCATACAGCCTATTATGTTAAGAAGTGTACTTTTACCACTCCCTGATGGTCCCATAATAGCTACAAACTCCCCATTATCTATAGTTAATGATACCTCATCTAACGCTTTTTTATTTTCAACCTTTGCATCATATATTTTTGTTATTTTATCTAATCTTATCATATGCCTGCCCCCTATATATATCTACAACTGGATATATCATCGCAATAACAAGTGTTATCAGAAATAAACCAACTGCTAATAATATTAATTTGACACTCCACAATCCCATACCCTGAATTGTTGAATACCTTATAAAGCTATATAACACATATCCTACAAAATACATTATTACAGTAATTATCATTAGCAGTAACAGATTAACTGCAATATCCGCTATCATTCTTATATTGCTAAATCCAAATACACGTTTTATTGCAAGCTCTTTCTTTCTCTGTACCGTCCAGAATATTGATATAATTATGCTGTTAATAAGGCAAAAAGTATATACCATAACATTAGTTTTAATATTTTCTTTCTGAAGAGTTTCACTCACTGTGCTTTCGCCCGTATCTTTCTTGCTATATGACACTATATTACAGGTATTATCAACATTGACTACATTTGAATATACTTTATTATAAATTTCCATAATATCTTCCTTATTACTATATACTGTCAAAGATATATTAGACAGTGAACTAAATGACTGCTTAAGACTATCACTCATACAATCTATATTAAGTACAATCTTATAGTCCCAATAATCAGATACCGGACTTCCTATAACACCTACAACCTCATATTCCTCCTGACCAAGTGTTATATAATCCTTGCCATCCCTATTATATACATATCTGTATTTATCACGTCCTAATGCCACACAATTTCTGCCATTATCCGTTTCTTTATCGGGTATATGTCCTCTAATCATAGGATAAGGGGTTGACTCATTAACTGCCAAAAGCACTTCACAACGGTTCGTACTTCCAATTTGTGCCACTTCTACCGACATACGTCCTTGTGCTAACACATTTCCTACATCTACATTTACTGCCGCATATGATAATATATCTTTCTTTGCAAATGTATCTATATTCAGCTCTATCCTATTCTTAGCCAGAGCCTTAAGCCTGTCATTTTCTTTTGCATAAGCTTTATTAATCGTATTAAGCACTCCAAATATTGCTGTTAAAATAACAAGCTGACTTAATATGAAATATATCGAAACAAGCCTGTATCTGAATATTTTATTAAATATTTTTCTCATTCAAATGCCCCCTGAATATGCTGTTCAATAACTTCTCCACCGCTAATCTTATATTTTGAAAACCTCTGTCACTAACCTACTGATTTAACAGCTTTCACCATCAATCTGCACACCCGGTATTTTCTATAATTAATCTACTGGTTTGATAACTTCTGCCACTTTCATTCGTGATATTATAAACATAGGCACAATACCAGCTATAACAGTAACAATCACAAGTTCTGCCAGATACATTATTGGAACAGCGACACAATGACTAAACCAGTCACCATATTTAATCATATCCAGCTCTGAAATGTTATTCATAAATACTTTTCCAAATATATTTTTCTGACATATAAGCCATATAATTATTTCTGGAATTAACACTACAAAGACATTTTCCATATAATTAATTGCCATAATACTTCGCTTGCTAACTCCACAAGCAACCATAATTCCCATATGTTGTCTATTCAAAATACACGAAACTATTGCCGCAGAAGACATTGATATTAATGCAAGCAGAAACAGCAAAACTTCTGCACTAAATGAGCTGTCCGCTGTTATATTTCTTAATTCTTTTTCATTTGCTATTTCCTCTGCCTCATTAATCACACTTACTCCAAGATTACGCTCTGCCGCCCATTCAACAATGTCCATCTTAAGTTTATCTGCCACTGCCTCATCATCAACTATATAATATGGTGTATCCGGCATACCTCCTATATTATCAAAATATTCATAATTGGGAGTTATCACAACAATCGTATTATCAAGATTATATGAGTCTATATCACTAACACCGCCAAATAACTTTCCCTTTAAAGGCCACGATGCTCCCTTTTTTAAATAACCTGCAATCTCGCAACTTGATTTCTCATTTTCCTCATAATAATTAAATTGAATTCCTGTTTTATACTCATTCCTATAACTATAGCCCACATATACTACATTCTCACTACCATTTTTTATACTTTGCAGATTATCGCTATCCAACAGCAGATTACCCATATTAGCAATATCTTTTTCTATAACAAGTGTCTTTACAAGTTCACCATTAAGTATCATTTTATTGTTATTAAATCTTCCACAAGCAACAACACCTTGATAATTACGAATATATTGTATAAGCTCATCACCTATCTGAGGAGTATATTCAGGACTCATTAGATTAAGATATTTTACATAGTTAACCTTATCCGGATTTACCGCAAACATCGAACTCATTGAATTAATTCTATACTGATTAGAAAAATATCTTGTTGCTATAACATCAGTCATATATATAGATATTGAACTCATAGCAAGAAGCAGTATAATCATTATCTTTTTTTGAAAAATATCATCAAGCATAAGCTTTAATATATATCTAATTCTCATATTTCTCACTCCCCTATGAACTGCCCTATATGTTCCTGTTTCCACACCTGATACTTTTCATTATCAGATATATTGTAGCAATTATCACCATTCATAAGGTAAGCAAACCCTGTTGTTTTAGATACTTTTAACACAAGTAAAAACTGACCACAATCATTCTCCTCTGCCATCTTCTTATAATCTATATAAAATATACTTGTATCTGTTATATATTTTTCTCCTAAATATACACAACTTACAAAATCTTCATTTGGACAGTCTTTCACCAAAAAATCCTTATATGCTCTTCCATCGCATTTAGTTATATCGCCAAACCTCTGCTCTATCAGATTATTAGGTATTCCGTACACTTGCAGTTTCATCTCTGGATATTCGGGATATAAATCTTTATACAACGCAAAAGTTATACATCCCACATCATATATACCCAATTTGTTAATTCCATTATTAGCTGTTAATGAAAAGGTTTCTTTAATCTGCTTTTCCTGTGTTGGATATACCTCTTCATCAGCATTATATCCCAACATTGGATTGCTCACATATATAAATTGACATCCATAACTCTTTAATGTTGCTGTCTTTGTGCCATCTGGACGATTATATCCAGAATATTCATATGAAAATACAAATTTAGCGTCATCTTCACAATCAAATACCCCAGCAACTTTGGGACTAATTAATGGAGTATATTTCCACACCATTCCATTATCTGTCTTTAACTCATTTACCCAAAATCCACTATCTATAATCCTATCGTCACTGTTGTCTGATGAATTCTTTTCGCTCTCAATATCAGATACATCTTTACCCAATGTATTATTTTCCGTTATTGTTACACTTGGCTTATCTAATTCTATATCTGCCTCTGTATTATGAGATGATGTTGTTCCTGTTCCACAACCAGCACTTATCGTCATTACCAGAAGCAGTAATATAATATATACTTTTTTCATAAGCTCCACCCCCTCCCTTATATAGGTATAACTTAGCTTCAATACATTATTTATTGAAGCTAAGTCATATTTTCATTTAATTACCAGCAAGAAGATAATTCGACTCTATCTCTTGCTTCCCCTGAACTTGTTCTGTGCAAACGATGTATACTATAATAATCTTCTGCCCAATCCCAGCCAGTATTTTCGTGTACCGACCCCTGTACCACTCCTGACCAATAATCGGACTCTTGTCCATCCTGATATGTTGTACGCAAATACAAAGAAGCATATTCCCCACTCCTATCATTAATAGTTCCGGCATCGCAACACTTTATGCCTCCTGAACTTGTCGCATTATTATAAGCGTGTCCATCTTCCATATCATAACTTTCTGCAAATACTGGAATTGTTCCAATTACCCCTAATGCAACTACAACTGCAACTGCATTTCTAACTAACTTGTTCTTAACCATTCTAATACCTCCAATTTCTATAAATTTAGTTACACCTATCCCTCATCATAACCTAAAATAGGCAAGTTACAATTGATTGCACATGCAATTGTGCAATACCCTTCTACATTTCTATTTCTTTATTCACCCCTCTCATAGCATTTTGATATATAATAGCAATATTTAGGAATTCCCCATTAATTGCATTATATCTGTATCTCGTATAAAAGAATACAATTCCCAATATACTATCACTAGCCTCTAACTAGATATGACAATACGGTATAAACATTTCACCCCTAATACATCACCTTATAACATTTGAAAATGTATCCTTATACACAGTTTTATCTATCGCATTAACAAATATAATTTCGTTCTTTGATGCATTTTCTCCTATAACAGATGGTATTTCAATAACAATCACCCAATATGGAGCTATCTCATATCTGGTATTGTAATCTATGCCATCGCCACCTGTTACCTGAGGTATATATTGTAATTCTGCCCGAATAATATTCTGTTCTGACACATAATCATACTTTGTCATTGCAATATTTACAGCAGTATCATAACTTATAACTTTATCCTTAACATCTTCCTTTGTAATAAAATCATATTGATAAGATGTATCAAGATAGATAAGTCCCTGCTTTCCATATATAACTTTAACCTGTGTTGGTACACCACTCTTTAAAATATTATCAAATGCCACATCTGACATTGTCTGGTTATCAAGCTTTCTTTTAAATATCATACAATAACATTCATCATCTTTAGTCCAATCGTCTAATTCACTTGTCAATTGTAATTTAGCTTTAACTTTCTTTTGACTATCAACATCTATAACATATATATCTGGCTCATCGCATACTTCAATTTCTAATTCTGCAAGAATATTACTAACATCTGCCAAACAATCTTCCTTTGATAAATCATCAAGTTCATCTAACTGATACCAGCTTTCATCACTCATCTTAATTCCATATTGTGTTGGAATATAATATTCATATTTAAGCTGCGTATATGATGCACTCCTGTACCCTATATCACTGCCGCTAATACAGTATCCACCATCACTGTATTTATATATGTATCTTAATATATTGTCTTCTTTGTCTTTTATCTCTCTGCAATTTACTATTGATGTATCATCTTTTCTAAATAATTCTGCATTATTATCTGCTTCTTCTTTATCAACTGCTCTGCGAACAGCCTGACTTATATACCATTGGTCTTCGTTACCTACATCATAAAGCTCATCAGGTATCTGATTATCCATAACTTCCTCTGGTGTAATATTATCTTTCTCTGTTATCAAGCTCTTATTATTATCACTTTGATACTTTGCCATATTGATTGTAGAATTTGGCAAAAATAAACCTGCTGATAAACTTATTAATAATACATCTGCTATTAATGTTAATTTCTTCATAAGCTGCTCCTTTTCCGACTCATCTTCCGTCTTGTTATTATCTCTCAACTAATCTATTATCTTCCGTTTCTCACACACATTGCTTCTATGTCCCAAAATTATCACATTATTTTACTTCATACAACCCTATTTGCAAAAAACGACTATAGCAGACAAAAAACGACTATATTTACTATTACATTTTATTAGAATAATTTAACCACAAAAAAATCAGATATATATAGTCATCTATAATGACCAATATATATCTGATATTAAATACCACTATTTCATTATCAAGTAATATTCCCGCTTAAACTTTTAACCGCTAATTATTTTCTTTAAATTCCAGTATTCTCTTCTTAACTTCTTTATATCGTGATTTCGGAACTCCCAAATCTATGCCATTCTTTAGGTACACACGATAACTGCTGATGTTATTAACATACATCATATTAACTATATAGCTTTGATGTACCCTTAAAAGATACTTATATTCCTTTAATTCATTCTCTATGTCATCAAGCTTGCTCTTGACAACATAATCACCAAATTCCTTACCGTGTATATGATATGTAACTTTATGACCACTGCTTTCTATATAGATAATCTTACTGACATCAACCTCTTTACTGCCAGAGTCACAACTGATAATTCTCTTATCAGAATTAATGTAATTCAGCTTATATAATACTGCATTCATACATTCATAGATTGAACCCTTTAAATCCATACTATCCTTCAATACACATCTGAACACATCATACTTATAACCCTGTATATTATAATCTGACATTAAGGTTATAGATATTATTATAACTCTATCCGAATACATTCTTATCCATTCAGCTACTTTAATATTATCTATTCCTGTCATATTAATATCCAGAAATACTATGTCGTAATTCACTATCTTATCTTTTAAACCAATCAGCTCACTGCCCGAACTGTACATATCTATACTATATTGCAATTTATTCTCATTAAGATATTCTTCTAAAAGCCCACTTATATTCTTTACGAACATCTCCTCATTATCACATATAGCTATATTCATCACAATCTACCCCTGTCTATCTATTCTACTCTGCTTTTATATTGTGTGAAATTATGTTCATAACAATACGAATATTTAATTATATAGGTATAATTTATCACGTCATTAATTCAATAACAATATACCTTACAAAAAAAGACTATAAGAAACAAAAAAAGACTATTTACATCTAAAATATCTATAGCTTAAGTTTTGCTTATTGCAGTCCGACATAATAACGCCAGTTTGTATTCTCATACATATCACAAAATGCTGAAATTCCTGCCATCTTCTGCTTAAGTTCATTGACCTTTTCTTCCCCAAGCTCTCTCCTCTCATCAGCTGAAAATGTATACTGCCATCCATTCTCGCCATACTGTGAAAGCATATCATAGCTTGTGTTAAACTCACCCAGACCAAGCTTTTCGTCCAAATACACTAAAGCAGCATTATAATCTGCCTTAAACTGCGCAAGTGCCTTATCCCTGTCCTTATATATCTGTACGCCATATATATTGTATGCACGCTCATATACATCGTTGTTATCCAGCTTCTTGTACGCACTTTCATCTACCTTCCTTACAGGTATCAATGGTGCTACAAATACAGCTATTATGCCGACTGCCACTACTATCGCTGCCACAATCGATACAACCTTTAAAACATTGCTATTACCGCTCTTAGCTTTCCCCATAAAAATCCTCCTTTTCATTGATGACATCAACATCTCCTGAAAGTTCTATTCTTCAATAACCGTTCTATTAATAACCGTCCTATTCTTTTGTAAATGAATAAAACTCACAGCCTTTATAATCTAGTACTCCTTTATCTCCTTCTTTAATATTATCAAATGTCTTCTCATCTACATCAAGTTCAACATCTTTCCCATTGACATCAAAGTACAATCTATAAGCTATTCCCTTATTAGATGTGCTTCCATACCCCGGTGCTGGTCTGTTAGAGCCTAACGATGTGTTATATGCCTTTACTTCTCGGTATGCTTCTTTGACTTTGGATATCAGAACTGCATTTTCATTCTTTCTCTTAGCTATAAGCTTCTGATATACAATGTACTTATATACCGAACGAAGTATCCATAATACAAATATTATCGCTGTAATATAGCATACAATTCTAAGCCATAATGGAAATTCTATAACTCTCATATTATTAATTCTTTGTCCCGGACTTTGTATAACTGGCATACGCTGCACCTCCTATTCACTATATACAGTAGTATAGTTTATCATTTGTATATAACTCACGCTTTACAATATTTTCTAATACTAATATAACATTGTATTTATATTTGTGCAATAGGAATTAATACTTATTTGTAAGATTGATTTATATAGTCTTTTAAATCATTTGCTACTATTTCATATATATTTTCCGCTATTTTCTTTGCCCTCCTGCTATCAAGTTGAATATTTTCCGCCACCTGAAGTATCTCTTTCATACCCGGATTACGCCCATTACCATCTACCATAGTTGCGTGCTCTCCACCTATAGAATTACTGTATGTCAAATCATATGCTGGTGATAATTCCCATACTTTCTCATTATCATTATAAATAAAAGAAAAATTCTTAGAATGGTCATCACGATTATGTGCAAATACATTAAAGCACATAAGGCGATACATTTTTTCAACTTCTTCATAACTTTTTGTAAGTATAAATGTCAGCTTCATTAGCTGGTTATAATCAAGATTCGGTATTCTATGCGAAGTTTCCAGTAAACCACTCACTGATACCATATGAATTTTCTTATCTCCCTGTCTGTCAAAACGCTTTACCGCAAAATATCCTGAACCTATTGAAGAATTAAGCAGACGTGTCTCTGGCATATTTATACCACATCTTCCTGCACATAACGAATATTCATATTCCTGCTGTCCTATATCTTTGCTATCATACGATGACGGAAATTTTACTATCCATTCTTCTCCGTCTATATCATAGTATACCTTGGGTCTTGCACCACCTGATGAACCTCCCATTTGAAATATGGTATCAAGACTTTCTGAATTATTAGTTTCAAATATTCTTTCACATTCTTTGGCTATCTCATCTAATGACATCTGTTCTTCTTTTTGCAAAAATATATTTTCTGGATAATACTCAAGTGCTCCCATTCCACTTTTACCCACTATGGCAATACACACATCAAGCTTCTTAACGCTGACCATCAATAACCTCCTGAATAGACGAATATCCTTTTTTAGCAAAAAGACTTTCAAAATCTTCCTGACAATTCAGAACAAAAGCAATCTTAATAAGGGAGTCAAGTGATATATTTCCCGTCTGTTCAAATCTTTTTAAAGAACCTAAACTTACACCTGCACGCCTGCTAAGCTCTGCCTGCGTAAGCTTCTGTTCTTTTCTTCTTGCTCTCATTCTCTTTACAATATCATTATTAACATCTTTTGGAGTTTTCATTAAATCTAATATATTATTCATAGCTAATATATTAGCTATTTAGTTAATTTTTGTCAATAATAGCTAATATATTAGTCATTTAAAAACACCACCCATTAACTTCACGCTAATGAATGGTGTCTTTACATTTTATTAATATCTACATACACCGCCTGCTGGTACATTTTCTGCCCTGCAAGCCCTGTACATATTATAATATATTAACTTTCTATACATCATGGTTCTTAACACCACGAAGTCGTGCCATAGCTCGCGCCATAGAGGCTGTCGATACGTGATATTCCATAATGCTCTGTTTCTGTGCAAGCTGTTCCCTCGCTCTTTCAAGCGCCGCCTCAGCTCTGAACTTATCTATTTCTTCAGGTCTTTCAGCCGAATACACTATTATATCAACTTTGTTGTGTTCAACTTTAAGAAGTCCTGTCGAAACTATAGCTTCCTGCCATACAGTTTCTCCTGGAACTCTGAATCTTAATTCTCCTGTTTCAACACTACAGGTCATAGGCTCGTGATTAGCCATAATAGCCATCTCTCCATCGAAACCATCAAATATAAGAATTTCACAAGGTCCATCGTAGAATACCTTATCGCAGGCTATTAATTTCAATGAAAATGTATTCAACTCATACCTCCTTGTTTATTACAAAGCAAAAACTACACTTCTACGACATAGAAAGCTGTCTGCTTTCCTGTCTTGTGAAGCAGATCCAGCTTTATCTACTTTAATGTTTCAGCCTTAGCCTTAACATCTTCAATAGTACCTACATTAAAGAATGCAGCTTCTGGATATTCGTCCATTTCACCATCAAGTATTGCCTTGAAGCCCTTAACAGTATCTTCAACCGGAACATATTTACCAGGTGTACCTGTAAAGTTCTCAGCTACATGGAAAGGCTGTGATAAGAATCTCTGGATTTTTCTTGCTCTGTATACAGTAAGCTTATCATCTTCTGAAAGTTCTTCCATACCAAGGATAGCAATGATATCCTGCAATTCCTTATACTTCTGTAAAACTTCCTGAACACGTCTTGCTACGTTGTAATGTTCCTCACCAACAACATCTGGTTCAAGAATTCTTGATGTTGACTCAAGTGGGTCAACGGCAGGATATATACCCTGTTCAACAATCTTTCTTGAAAGAACTGTAGTTGCGTCCAAATGTGAGAATGTTGTTGCAGGAGCTGGGTCAGTAAGGTCATCGGCTGGTACATATACAGCCTGAACTGATGTGATAGAACCTCTTGTTGTTGAAGCAATTCTCTCCTGTAATTCACCTAAGTCAGTTGCAAGAGTTGGCTGGTAACCAACGGCTGATGGCATACGTCCAAGAAGTGCTGAAACCTCTGAACCAGCCTG
>CDYL01022848.1_pt1 | contig 57641 bp, 69 predicted proteins | sample 557761 | NCBI WGS metagenome assembly CDYL01 (sample SAMEA3182104, study PRJEB8094) | gut metagenome | biome: human; feature: gut; material: Stool; isolation source: human stools | place: Canada | collected 2013-02-12 | reverse complement strand
TTATTATATTGCAAGCGTATATAATAGCCCAAACGTGTATATAAGCGTATAATATTATAAGCATATATACAAGCGTATAGATATATATGCTTATAATACAAGCTAGTACATACTATAAGCTTATAATATATTACAGTAATCTTGTTAATATTTTGTTCATAATTAAGGTATTGACATTGTTGTGATTTTGTGGTATAATGTATTCATAGCCAAGAAAGGAGGCTAGAGATGCCAAACGCTGGAAAGGTGTTCGAGAATGAGATAAAGAATAGCATACCTGATGGTGTGATGTATTATAGAATTAAAGACCCGGCTCAAGGATTTGGTGGGAGTAGTACGACAAGATTTTCGCTTCACAACCAATGTGATGCTTTATTATATAAATATCCCAGATTGATAGCTTTAGAATTAAAAAGTACACAAAGCACAAGCATTCCTTTTTCTTTCACAGACAACAAAAAGAGCATAAAGAAGTGCCAGATATACGGGCTATGTGACTTTTCATTGTATAAGGGAATAACGGCTGGATTCTTAATGAACTTTAGGAAAACAGAAAAGACATATTATTTAGACATTGATGGATTTCTAAGATTTATGATAGACACAAGTAAATCAAGTATCAATGAGAAAGACATTATAGAATATGGAGGAATAATTATTCCTTCTCAGAAGAAAAGAACAAGAAGTGTTTATGATATTGGAATATTATTTAACGAAAGGAGGGAAGAAGATTGAACTTGTATGTTGACTTCGACAATACAATTGTAAATTCGTCAGAAGTTATAGTGAAGATGCTAAACGAACAATTTGGCGAAAATAAAGATTATAGAAAGCTGAGGAAATATGATTTTAAAGATTTATTTCCGAACTGTTCATATTGGGATATAGAGAAGTATTTTGAAAGTGACAAGATGTTTGAGCAGTTGGAGTTATATCCAGAATCATATAACACACTCAATTCTTTCAAGGATAAATTTGAGAATATAACGATTGTCACAATTGGAACAGAAGATAATATAGAGAAGAAAAGGAAGTTTATTAAAGATAAATTTTCTTTTAACATAGATTTAATTGGTATTGAAAATCATGGAAGAAGTAACAAGAGCAGCGTTGACATGCGTGATGGTGTGTTTATTGACGACCACGTTGATTGTTTACATAGCTCGAACGCTAAAATAAAGATACTTATTAAAACAAATGAAAATGCGGAATGGAGTAAAATAGAACCCAATGAAGATATTTATGTAGTTAATAACTGGTATGAGGTTTACTCTATCTTAGACTTTATAACAAAAAACGAGGAGATGTATTTATGGGATACATTGTGATAGTAGGAAAGAGTGCTTCGGGTAAAAGCACAATAGCAAATGTTCTTTCGGAGGACTTCAAATACAAAAAAGCTATTTCAGCAACAACAAGGCCCATTAGAGCGGGAGAAGTTGACGGAGAAGATTATTATTTTATCACAGATGAAAAATTCACTGAAATGATAAAGAATGGAGAGTTTATTGAGTGGGCGGAATATCGCGGATGGAGATATGGAACCCCAAAGAGTGAACTTGATAAGGGTGAGAATACTATTTTCGTATTGAACCCTCAAGGATTAAAGGCTTTTAAGTCTCTTGGAATTGACTGTATAAGTTTTTATATTGAGACTGAAAGTGGGTTGAGGATTATAAGACAGCTTGATAGAGGCGACGACAAGAAAGAAATCGAGCGCAGATACTTTACTGACGAAAAGGATTTTAGAGATATTAGGAAATATGTTGATTATGTAATTAACAATGATACAGACATAGACGAATGCGTAGATGAAATGTTGTTTGACATTATGTATTCAGAGAATCCACAATCATTGGAAGAATTTTTAGAGAAACTTGAAAACGCTTTTGACAAAGCAAATGAAAATATAGAATAACGGAGAAGATACTATTGGTAAATAGGCAATTCTATATCTACAAGTTTGAAAGCAAATATTTGGCTAAGAACAAATATAACATCAAGTTGACTTTCAAACAGGCCAAGGAAAGCGACAATATCATTGCGGTATCAGATAGTCAAATGCTTCGCAGCATAAGAGACATACAACAACGATATGTTGATAGATATAAAGTTGAGTTGTTATTTAAAAAGAGAGATGATATAAAGAAGCTACCATCATCAAAAGTTAATTCTTCTTTGATAAGAGAAATTAACAAACAAATAAACATGATGATGTTCGTACCTGAATATGTTTCGGTTATTATTACAAAACCAGCACATTACACAAAGTTATTTACTAACGGATTGTATATTAACGGAAAGAAATATATAAGGTTTTCTTGTTCGGCTTCACAGGCTAGAGTGAATACGATTATAATGGTTCAAGAAGATATATCTTCTGAACTTTATAGAAGATTGAATAATGGTAGGCATGACAAAAAACTAAATCCAAGTAAGTTTAATGCTTATCTAGGACTTAGCAGTTCGGCAACAATACCAGTAAGCACACCAAGGGTTTGTGTAGTATCAGACTGTTTGATGAAAAGGAACACGCTTGTAAACTACGTTACAGAAGTAGATGAGCCATTGTGTGACGATATTATTGAACGCAAGGAAGTAGAGATAGAATATAATTATTTTGACGGGATGGGATTGATTTCTCCGCAACAAAGTGAAAAGTGGGCACATGAACTTGAACTTGATTGGATTCCTGCTGAATGGTGCATACGCAATGCTTGGATAAAGGGAATGGTTTGTACATTCCCTATCCAAGAGTTCTGTGAAAAAGTAAATCGCGGAAATTATATGATTGAAACCATTTATAAGAACGAGGACGGAACTCCGAAAATGGCAGACTTGAGAAATATTGATGTTATTATCAGTGAATCTCAATTCAAGATGGCTGGATGCTATGATAGCTATGAGGAGTATGAACGAAACGCAATTAGCAATAAACTTTCTTGGGGAATATCAAAGTACGCCCCGAAACAAGATTCTAACAATCTATATCTAAACTATCAATCTTTACAGACGTTAAAACTTGACGATGATGATGTTAAGGACTTATGTGAACCCACTGTTAATTGGATTCGCGGCGTCACAAGAGACAACATCATGTATACTTCTCTGTTCCTTATGGGGAAGTCGGTTGGTAAAAAAGGACTAATAGACTTTATCAACAGTAGTGATAATTACTGGTTGAAGTCGTTGATTGTAAATAACGAAGTTATTAAAGATAGATATGTTTCGGATAAGATATATGATAATATTGTGAACAAGATTAAGAGCGCCTGTATGGGCAAACTTATTGTTAATGGTAATTATCAGTGTTTGGTGTCTGACCCATATGCCATGATGGAACATATTTGTGGGTTACAGCCTAATGGTTTGTTAAAAGAAAATGAGTATTACTCTAAATACTGGAACGATAGAGGAGTATCACTTGTTGACAGCATGCGCTCACCATTGACGTACAGAAGTGAACATAATCTATTAGACTTAAAAGAGAACGAAGAACTAAATCATTGGTACAGATATTTAAACACTGGTATTGTGGTTAATATTCACGGCGACGATGTTCTCAGATGGGCGGATTAATAAAATAGTCCGGGAATATAGTAATATATTCTAAAGAATATGGTGAACCTACAAATGTAGGGTGTATATTCGACGATTAGTAACCGTAGGAAATGACGGCTAATGAATATGCTAACAGGGGAAACCTAAACCTTTCAAGGCATGGCAATCCTGTGGTAAGTCTTGTAGCTACTTAATCTCTCAAGTGGGTGATTAAGTGAAAGAAATTAAAGAGTTCAAATTTTATGACAACTGTTTTTATTGTGATAGAGAGGGAAACATATATAATAAATCATACAAACGGTTGTCAACTAGAGTTAGTAAAAGTAGAGATGGATATTTAACGGTAACGCTTTGGGGTAAAGATGAAACCGGCAGAAAAAGATATACAGCAATTTCTGTTCATACAATCGTTGCTAATTTATTTGTGCCAAAGCCAAATACTGATGAAGTTCTTGAAGTAAATCATAAGGATTGCGATAGAACAAATCCAAACGCTGATAACCTTGAGTGGGTTACACACAATGAAAATGTAAAATATTGTATCAGCCTTGGACGGCATGTAAATCCAGATTGGTCTGGCACAAATAACCCAAAAGCCAAACTAAATGAAAAAGATATTCAGGAGATTATAAACCTTTACAACTCTGGGTTAAGGATACGCGATATTAAAAGAACAAATAAATTTAACGTATCAGAATCAAGAATAGGACAAATAATAAGTAGCTACAAGAAAACTCAAACGACTACAAGTGTTAGCGGCGGGTGAAATTCCCGTGCGCGAAGTGCCATACCCCTATTAAATAGGGTGAAGATATAGTCTATGCCCAAGTTTGAAATAAAACTTGTTTAAATACAGAGAAATCTGGGGTGTTAACAGAGTGATTATGACTTCGACATTCTTGCCACTACCTCAAACAAGACTATTATCAAAGGTGTATACAAAGATGAACTTGCTGTAACATACCAAAAGAAAACAACCGATAAGATTAATTTTACACAAGAGGACTTGTATAAGGCCGACTTACTTGCTTTTGGTTCTGATATCGGGGCGATTACAAACAAAAGTACATCTATGTATGCTATGCTTCCGTTGTATAACCCAGATAGCCCACAATATAAAGAACTTGAACGTAGGCTTATAATGACCCGTGTGGCGCAAGGAAATAGCATAGACAAAGCCAAGGGAGTACAAACAAAGCCATTCCCAAAGCACTGGGCTAATTATCAAAGGATTTCTGAAGAAGATAGTGAAGAAGTAAAACAAAAGAAAGAGTTCTTTAATAGTATTCTAGTCGAAAAGAAACCTTATTTTTTCAAGTATCTTTATAAAGATAGCAGAACGGCATATAATAAGTTTTTAAGAGAAGAAGAATCATATAGAAAGATTTATGGTATTGATTTGGATTCCATTCGCGGCAAAGATGAGAGTGAACTTACAGAACAAGAGAAATATTATCTTGCTTCAATGAATTATAGAAACCCGCTTATTGAGTCTGATTGTGAAATGAATCGAATTTGTAGATATCTTGAGAGTGTTGATTTTGACATAAAACACCCCAAAGAAGAACGTAGTGATATTTACAAGCTATATATGAATGACGGAATAGAGAAGAATATAAATACATACAACTCTGTAAAGAGTGCCGTCAAAAGTTTTTTCTCAGCTTTAAGAGAAAATGTTTCTATGAATGATTATTCAACTTCTTTGAAATATGTTCCTGATGAAGAATATAAAATATTAAATAAATATGATTTGTTCAAAGATAAAATGACCGAAGTATGCTCAAATGTAAATGAGCTTACCAATTATTTGGTTGAAATTTTCTACGTTGACATGAGGTCGTGCAATAAAGATATTCTTTGGAAAACATTTGGAAAGACCATATTTGCGAATGTATATAATAAATCTTCAAAGAAAGTTCTTATTCCGCAAGTTGAAGAAAGCGGAGAATATGAATACTTGTTCGACAGATACAACATCTTGGAGGTAGACTTGGTTGGTTAATGAGTATAATGAAATATCTTATGCTAAGAAGATGCTTGACAGTGGATTCTTAACCAATAAGAGAATGTACGAACTCAACATCTTAGCCAAATACTTCTTCCATCTTGGTTTTAAACCCAAAAAAGTCGAAGAAGAAATAATTGAATTTTGTAATAAGAACTTTGAGGACTTTAACGAAGCAAGGTACTTTGACAAAATCCAGTCTATTTTAAACAATGCTAAAAAGGTGCCAATCATAGAGGTTGGCACCATCCCAATTACAAAGAAAGAAATGGAGTTTATAGCTTCAATTAAAGAGCCGTTCAAGTTTAGCAATGTTCTCTTTTGTCTATTGGTGATGAAAAAGATTCGTGACAAACTTGGGCATCAGCCATACTTGAATTGTAAATATACTAAATTCACCAAAATGTGTGGACTATCCTCCACCAACGTCATCTATCCCATCATTCGCCGCCTAGAGCATCTCGGCTTCGTCCGTGTTTGTCGAAACTCCAACCTTGAAATCTTATTCAACGTAGACTGTTCAAATTCTCCTACTGTTATAGAAGTCAATGACTTTGACAATATCTATGCTTATTATCATAACTATCTTGGCAAAGGGAGATATGTTGAATGTTCATCTTGCGGTAAGATGGTTCGAGTAAAGGGAAAATGGCGTAAATACTGTAATGAATGTTATAAGGAAAAGCAGTTAGAATCTGATAGAGAATATCAAAGAAAGAAATATAATTCTAAAATTCTCGATTAGTTTGGCTCAATTTTCACCCCTCTTTTTATCATACTTTTCCTATAACAATTTAGACACCCCAAAATAAAAACGGCCTAAAAATATATAGGAAAGAGAAGAAAAAATAGTACACAATAAAATCTTCACAGAAAGGTGTAAATACGTTTGATAAAGATAACCAAGCAAGAATACGAGCAAGGAATTAAGGTTTCTGGATTCAAGTGCCGTAACCCAATTTCTCATTCAGGGAAGAACAACAAGTATTACTATATAGTAGAAACTGACTACGAGAACTACCAGAAGTTTATTAAAAATAAAAACAGGTTGGGAGCTAAATAAATGTCCTACATCTTCGACACTAATATGTTCATGGAAGATTTTGACGTGAACAAATACAAAGGCGAGAAGATATATATACCGATTGTGGTACTTGAAGAACTTGACAAACATAGCCACAGTTCTGATAAACTTAGAGCGTACAAGGCTCGAAACGGACTAAAGGCAATTGAAAAACTCGGCCAAGTTAATTATGGGTTTAACGGGATTGAGGAGAACAGAGTTTCTTCTTTCTTGGACATGAACGTTAAAGACAATTTGATTATCGAAGCCGCCCATCTGATTGCTCAAAAAGATTCTGATGCTGTGTTGTTGACACATGATTTAAACATGTATCAAAAGTGCGTAGCCCTCGGAGTCAAATGTAAACATATTGATTATTCAAAGACACCAATTTACAAGGGGTATATTGAGGTTGTTGGAACTACCGACACAATCAATAGATTCTTTGATGAAATAGACACCGATACACTTTACCCAAACGAATATATTCTTATCAAGGATGTATCTACCAACGAAGAAACCGAGATGCGTTGGACTGGCGACAAATTTGTTGGGCTTAACTTGCCTGATTCTAGGGTAGTTAAGGCTAAAAATGCTTTACAGAGATGCGCTCTTGATTTGATGATGAACAAAGACATTACCGCTCTTGCTATTCTCGGCGGATATGGTAGCGGCAAAACATATTTATGTATGCAGATGGCTCACTATTTTGTTCTTGAAAAGAAAGAGCAAAGTAAGATTCTTGGTATCAGAGAACCAAATGGAGAGGGCAAAGATATTGGTTATCTCAAGGGGACATTTGAAGATAAGACAACAAGATTTTTCCGTCCCATTGAACAGCAACTTAAAGGCCCAGGCGAATATGATTATTTAATCCAGTCGGGTGTAATTGAAACTGAAATTCCTTTCTATATGAAGGGCACAACTTATGATAAAACTATCTTCGTGGTTGACGAGGCCGAGGATTTGACAGAAGCTCAAATCAGGCTTGTGGGAACTCGTGTTGGAGAGAATAGTAGAATATTCTTTTCGGGGGACTTTGCTCAATCAGTGAAAGATAAAACCGTTTCTAACCCACTTGTTAAAATGTGTGAACAGTTAAAAGGCAACAAGAAATTTGGTTGTATTTATTTAGACGAGGATGTTAGAAGCGAAACCAGCAAAATGTTTGCTGACCTATTCAATAATTAACGAGGTATATAATATGGATTTTGAATTATCCCCTATCTTTATTCCAGAGGATTTGTCTAATCTTAAACTTCCCACGCCAGAACTTGTTACGTTCTATCAAAGTCTTGAAAATAGAGTTTTGTGGTTAGATGATGAAATTGGCGACCAGCTACTTGAATTTTCAAAATATATTATTCGTTGGAACATGGAAGATGATAAGGCGGAAATTCCTATTGAAAACCGAAAACCAATTAAACTTTTAATTTTTAGCCCCGGCGGAAGTTTATACGCTTGTAATCACTTCGTAGATGTTATTGAAATGTCCCGAACACCTGTGTGGGGTATAAACGTTGGAATGGCCATGAGCGCTGCGTTTTTTATTCAGCTTTCTTGTCATAGACGACTTGCTACGAAGAATGCGGTTGCCTTGATTCATCAAGGAAGCAACGGAATTAGTGGAAACGCTGCTGACGTTATTAGCTCGGCTAAGAATTATGAGCAACAATTGAATAGGCTGAAAGATAGAGTTCTTGAAAAAACAAATATTACGAGTCGTCTTTATAATCAAAAGCTGAAAGAGGATTGGTATTTGGATTCTTCAGAGCAATTGAAATACGGGATTGTCGAGGCAATTGTTGAGGATATCTCTGAATTGTTTTGACGAACAATAGGAGTAAACGGAAATGGCAATAAAAAAGGCAAAAACAAAGGAGCAGCTTACTAGAGAAGTTGCTAAACGCACAAAATACCTTAAAACACCAGTTGGTGAAATTATAGAAGCCCTTGAAGATATTATGAGTGAGAGCATTATCAATGGGGAAACAATTCGATTTAGCTGTTTTGAAATTGGTAATAAGGTTGTCCCACCAATGAAAGGCATTAACCCTAAGAGTGGAGAACCTTATATTTCAAAGGAACATACAGTTCCTTATGCTAAAATTCGACCTACATTTAAGTCACTTTATAGGGAGCTAAACGAAGATGAAAAGTAAACAGGGTATTTTTGATTCAACGAGCCGAAAGATTGTTGGTACTCTCAATCTTGATGATGGAGTCGTTGTTGTAGAAGTAAACGGAACATCAGTAACTTTGGATGAAGTATTGCAAGACTATAATGGTTGTGATATTACTATTACAGTAGGAGATAATTCTTCCGGGCTTACGCAAGAATAAAGGAGCGCTGTTATGAACGAGATTAAAGTCCGTGTAATACAGCTTTGTATTGATAAAAAGCGAAGAAACGAAAGAGCCTTTTATGGTTCTATCGCGGACACAATTCGAGATGAATTTGGGGTTGATTTGCCGATAGAGCGAATCAGAAGTATTTCAAGGCAGTACAGACGAGAAAATCATATGGATGATAATTTCCAACCAATTGACGCAGAATCAGAAACAAAACCTGTGACTGTTTCATTACAGGCAGATGGTTCAACTGTTAGTGAAAAGACTTTCTCGGTTGCCCATAATACGGAATTAACTCCTGAACTTCTCTTAGAGAAACATGGGTTTGACAAGAATACATTTGAACTTGTATCTGCTAAAAATAGTCGTTGGAACGTACAGAAAAAGGGTTCTGGAGTTGTTGATATGTACAGTTCTAAGATAACTGTACGTCCGGCTAAAGAGTTTGTTTGGAGCCAATCTAATATTGATAAGGCTTTTAAGAACATTAGAATCCAATCTTCTCCGTCAAAGAAAAGAAAACCAGTTGTTCACAATGGTAGATGCCTTGTTGTGCCAATAAGTGATTTACACCTTGGGCTTCTTTCAGAGAAGAAGGTATCTGGTAATGATTACGACTTAGAAATGGCAGAGGCCCTTTATTACTACGCTATTGACGATGTTATGGCAGAAGTTGGAGAAACAGAATTTGAGAAAGTTATGTTCATTATTGGAAATGACTTTATCAATGCCGATAACATTAACAATACGACTACAAAAGGAACGCCTCAAGACTGCTCTAATCAGTGGCATACAATTATTGATAAAGCAATTGAACTTTGTATTAATGGAATTAATAAGCTTGCTACAATAGCGCCAGTCGATGTTGTGTATGCCGTAAGTAACCATGATTATCATAGTATGTATGGGGTTATGAACGTTCTCAAAGCTTATTATAGAAATGATGAGAACATTACTATATATGGCGACCCAGCTGAAAGAAAATATTTCAAATTCGGCGGTGTTATTATGGGCGTTACACATGACTTAAAGCCAGAAAAGGCATTGGAGATTATGTCGGTAGAGGCCCATGATATGTGGAGTTCTTGTAAATCAATGATTTGGTTCCTTGGACACTTGCACACGCAAATGGCTTATAGCAAAAAGGGATATGTCGAAGTTCTTCGACTCCCGACAATAAGCGGGTGGTCACGTTGGTCTAACCAACAAGGATATGTCCAAACGGAGCGCAAGAATCAAGCGTTTATTATAGATGCTGATATTGGCATTAAAACAACAATTAACACAGTTATTAAACTGTAAATATAACCCTCGTATCTTTTCTTAGATACGGGGGACTTTATTTGCTGGTGTAGCTCAGTTGGTAGAGCAGCGCTCTTGTAAAGCGCAGGCCGTGAGTTCGAGGCTCTCCACCAGCTCCAAGAGAAAAACGGAAAAATCGGAGGATATAAGAATGCCTAGAGAAGTGGGAAAGAGAAATGCGGGTAGAGCTATGTCCGGTGGTGCCGATGGCGTAAGAAGAAACAGTCGTGGTACACCAAGTAAGGCGCAAATCGCTCTGCTTGAGAGATATAAGGTTGACCATAATAAATCGGGTGTTATAGACAATACTCTCGATGAGGTTATGTTGGATTGTATAGGAGATATTAAAGAGGCTATTGACAATCTTATTACATATGGCGATACACATGTATATAGGGTTTTGCCAAAGGAACTTGACGAGAAGATAAGAGCGTATGGAATGTTCGCTCAAGAATATTTTGGTAAAGATGTTGAAGATGCTAAAGGAAAACCTGTGTTTATAGTCCCAGCAAACTATAAGCAATGTAATAAATGTTTGAAGTTTAAGGATAAGACAAATGGTTTTTTTATGTCCTATTCAGATTCAGCAGACGGGGCTGTTCCAATCTGCAAAGATTGTTTAAACAAACTGTTCCAACAATATCTTAGAAAGTACGGGGTTAGAGAATCATTAATCATGGTTTGTCAAAAGATTGATGTTCTTGCTGTACTTGAACTTATAAATAAGTATACTGAATACTATAAAACAGCAGATGGTAAAAAAGAAGTTCTTAACGGTAGATTCATAGGAAATTTTCTGAGAGAACTATCGTTGTGGCTTACCGTATGTGATGTTCCAGAGTCTGATAGGATGTTCTGTAAGAGCAATCTTCATGGTGAACCGTTTAGAGATATTGGAGCATCAACCAGTCTTGAGCCAATTTATGATGACATTTACGCAACTAAGACCGAAGAAGAAGATGAAGAAGGATTTGAAACCTCTCAACGCAAATATGCATCAGCAACCACGTTAAGGCAAAAGTGGGGAAATTTTGACATTATTGATTTACATTGGCTTGAAGATAAATATAATGAGTGGTATGACAAGTGTGAAATTGACGGACTGTCTAGGGAGAAACTTGTTATGCAGCTTTGTTACGAAGAACTTTCGATTGTAAGAACCCGTGAAAAAGGCGGAAACGTAAAAGATAAGGTTAGAAGCTTTCAGGCGCTAATGAAAGATGCTGAACTTACGCCAAAGAAGCAAGCCGCTAATAGTTCTTCTGATGCCCAATTTACATCTTTGGGAGAGTTTATAAAAGCGGCTGAAACCAGAGGGCCAATTATAACAAAAAATAAGGCTTTTAAAGACGTTGATAGCTTCGAAAAGTTCTGGCGCTCTGTTGCTGGGGCTATTTCTAGAACTCTTTGTAAAGATAGTGAGTATGTAAAAGATTTTGAGGAAAACTACAAAGACTATACAGTTGACTTTGTAAGTGCTGCTAAAACCGAAGAATCAGCCCCCGTTATAGAGGGTGGTGAAGAAGATGGCAAAGACAACTAAATCTTCTAGGTTCTGGGGAAACTTTAATGAGTGGATAGATTATTGGCGACTTAACATCCATAGGTTTGTCCTTGAATATATGGGTGTTAATGTAAAGCTATTCCAACAAATACTTCTTTACTTAATGGACTCCCCAAGCTGCAAAAAGGATAATTCTTTTATATTCTTCGCTTCTCGTGGTTTGGGTAAGTCGTTCTTGACGATGGTATACTGTATAGCAAAGTGTATACTATATCCCGGAATTACAATTAAAGTTGCTTCTTCAACAATGCATCAGGCCGTTCTTTTCACAGAAAAGGCTTATGAGATAAAGAATGGTAGGCCAAATATAGAAAAAGAGATAGATAGAATATCAATTAACAAAGACAGTGCTGAAATAGCATTTATTAATGGTTCTACTATCGAAGCAGTTGTATGTTCAGATAACGCTCGTGGTGCTCGTGCCAACATTCTTATACTGGACGAGAGTCGCCTTATGAGTAAGACGACAATTCAGAAAGTTCTTATTCCTTTCTTGACAAAAGCCAATCGTGACCAACCTTGGGCTATGGATACTAGATATTCAAAGTATATGGAAGAAAGAGAGCATAACTCAACAATTTATCTTACTTCTATTGGCTACAAGGACGAATGGAGTTATCAAGATTTTAAATATTATTGTGATAGTATAGCGGATGGAGATACTTCAAAGTGCGCTATATCATTACCATATCAATTTGCTGTTGAAGCTGGTATAATTAGAAAGTCGTATATTGAGAACCAGTTCCATGATAAGAACGCTGATATTAGTGGACTTAGAATGGAGTTTGAGGTTATACCTCATGGCGAATCGGAAAGTGCTATGTTCACTTTCGACGAAGTAAATAGCGCAAGACAGCTTAGAGTTCCATTATTGCCACCTACTGATGATGAATATATAGAATGTAAGGGAATATTAAAGACGCTCCCATACTATCAAAAGAAAGAGCCAAGAGAACTCCGTGTTATAAGTATGGACATTGCTGTTGGCGCTGGTAGAAAGAATGACTTAACAGTTATCACAGTATTTAGGTGTATAGAAAACCTTGAATATTATGATAAAGAACTTGCATATATTGAAGTAATGAGTGGCGTAAACTTAGACCAACAAGTTATAAGGCTAAAACAGCTATTTTATGACCTCGAATGTGATTATGCTGTGGTTGACGCTGGCGGCGCTATTGGTATTGAAACGATAAATGCGTGTGGTAATATTACAAAAGATATGGTTAGAAACCGTAGATATCCAGGTTGGAAAACCATGAACAAAGTTGAAAAGTATGATATGCGTATTTCAGACCCAAATGCTGAGCCAGTTTTGTTCCCTATACAAATATCTGGTGCTGGTGCGTCTGCTATGCAGTATAACATGCTTGTTATAGCTCAACTTGAGTTCCAAAGACGTCGTATATCTTTACTTGTTGAAGAAGATACGGCAATTCAGGAACTTAACAAGAGATATAAATATATGACAATGAAAACAAGTAATGACGGTTTAATGAGGGATAGAGCTAACAACATGTTTGGCCCATTTGCTAATACAACTCAATTGGTTGATGAAGCAATTAAAACTCAAATCGTTAGACTGCCGAGTGGAAGATGGGTATACGACGAAAAGAATGGGCGTAAGGATAGAATCATAAGTATGATTTATGGGCTTTACTTTATAAATCAACTTGAGGAAGATTTAATCGCGGTTAATAAAAGTGTTAATATTAGCGACTATGTTTCTTCAAAGAACTATTCTAAAAAGGGTGGGGCAATCAATCCTTTCGCGTCAAACATCAAAAAATTAGCTGGATTTGGAATGAGAAGATGATTTATAAAATATCATTTAACAGCGACAATCGACCAGAGTATCGTGTACTTATGGACACTATGGCTAGAGTCGGTGATTATTGTTATAGTTCAAGAGATTTCTTTTTAGACACAGATAAAACATTTGAAGAATTATTTTCCTTGTTTAATGGCGGGCTTATTGAAGAAATAGGCCCGTCTTATGATTTGTCCGCATGTTCTGAACTTGTTAAAAAGTGGTGTCACGAAAAAATGGCATTAAAAGCGTTAAAAGAGTTCGAGCAAAGCGAAGAAGGACAAAGCAGAATGAGAGAGATAATGGCATATTTAGATGCCATAGAAGAAAAGAGAAGAAAGGAGGGGGTTAAGGTAAATGGCAAGACAAGTTCAGAGAGCGCCACAAAGGACGGCGAAACAGAGCGAACCAGCTCAACAAACTCCGCCAGTGAGTGTACAACAAGTTGAAAATAGATGGAAACAGGTATTTAGTAGTCCTGTTGGTGCTGGATTTGGTGGTGTATATCCAGGTGGATATATGCTTAATGTCGGGGCTAGTTTTGTAAATGACCCATATCTCCTTAATTCTAGGATTAAACAACTGTCTACGCGTTCAGCTTTCACAGATAGAGATAAGATAGAGGAATCTCTGAAGAATCCTGAAAATAATGAGTTCTTACTTCGTGAAGCAACGCACAGTATGATTTATCTTACATATCCTCTTTATAGGCTTCAAATGCTTTATGAGGGAATCTTAAAGTATAGAAGTTACATAGAACCAAGATATGTTAAAAAAGAGGAAATGAATACCCCTCGTTTTAAGTCAGACTGGAAACTTGTCGATATGTGGCAAAAGAAGCTCAATCCACAAAAACAATTTAGAAGAATTGTTGCGGAAGTCGTTCCAGAGGGTAAAAGGGCTTACTATCTTAGACAGTCATATAATAGTACAACAGATAAAGAGAACGTAAACTACGTTCACTTTCAAGTGTTGCCGAGCGATTGGTACAAGATAATTAAACATTCTACTGATAGCTATGAAGTAGTCGCTTTCAACTTCGCCTACTTTTGGCAGGCTGGTACAGAACTTGGACAATTTCCTGCTATATTCACAAAGTATTATAGCGAATTGATGGATGCTACAACGGTGGACGAAAAGGGACACAGATGGATTGACCCTTACAAAACACCAGAAGATGTTGTGGTTGAATATAATCAGGACACTATGTCGTGGTTCTACTGGAAAGAACTCCCGGCGGATGAATGTTTTGTATTCTCTTTCACAGAATCAGACGACTTACAAATATCTCCGTTTGCTTCTCTGTTGTTACAGGCGCAGGACTTAGCGTCTTATTCGTTACTGCAGCAACAGCTTTTGACAGTTCCACTTTATTCAATGCTTCTTGGCGTAATGCCATTGCATGATGATAATAAATCTGGAAACTATACAGACGACTTTAGACTTTCACCAGAAGCAGTTAATGCTTTTGAGCAGAAAGTAAACTCTAGTATGCCTCCAGGAACAACATATAATATTGTTCCGTCTGAGAACAACGTTCTTTATCACTTCCAAGAAATACCAAATGCTGGTGAAATCTATAATAAAGGGTTACAACAGCTTATTAATACATCGGGCGCTTCTACGCTTATGACAACAACAGAAAAACCGTCTGTTGCTCAGGTTGCGGCTGGTAAGATTATAGAGACTAGATTTATTGACAGAATGTATGACCAGTTTGCTTGGGCGTGTAACATAACACTTGAGAAGATGTATAATCTTGGGGACTTAAAATTCCATTGGCAGTTCTATATTCATGGCGATGCTTTTAGTGAGGAAAAAGAAGTATCTGCTATTGAAAAAAGTTTGTCTATGGGACAAGTAGAACTTCTTCCAAAGTACCTGTCTTATCACGACAAAACACTTTTAGACGCTGTAACAGATATTGACTGGGTAGAAGTATCTGGGATTTATGATAAATTCAGGCCGCTTGTAAATACATTTGGAATATCTAATAAGGAAGAAAAGGCTCCTGGTAGACCTAAAATGGATTTGGACAAGATAGAGAATGATAATACGGCAAATAGCGTCGATTCTGGAACAAATACTTCAGATACTCGCTTTTCTTTAAACCGTTGCGATGCTTGTGGTGGAGATATTTCGGATGAATATTATCCATTCTGCAGCGAAGAATGTAAAGAATCTTATATAGAGGAACATCATAACGATTATGAGTAACAATAAAACCTGTCAACATGTTGATTCTAATGGAAATTCGACTATAATCTTTTCCCATAAAAAGTGGACTGGCGTTTATCCACCAAGAGTCAAAGGTATTTGTAAAATCTGTAAAGAACAAATTGAAATGACAGAAAGTGAATATAAAGAATTTATAAAAGAGGGTGAGTTATCTTGAAACTGATTTCAGATAGGATGGAATCCGCACTCACCGGACTGTATGGATTGTGTTTTACGGGAAACAGCATTTGTGACAACTTGGTGACACAGCTTGGTGTAAAGTTTGTTATGCCAAGAACATCAGATATAGTTCACTACGAAATGGCCCATGAGTTCCCAATTCTTGGTGATGATATAGCGGAATATGCTGCTGCGCGTAACTCATATCTTCATAGACCGGCTGTTGCTGCGCATATGGAAGAATATGATAATTTAACTTCAATGTTTGCCATGCTACTTGATTTTATGGTAGCTCTTGAAAAAGAGGTTGGTAAGGTTATTGATTTGGCAATTGCCGAAGATGATAAACAAACATTGAAATATCTTGACAAGTTCATTAGAAAACTTGTTCCATTTACAGAAATGGCGCTTGGTTTCGTAGATTATGTTGAGATGAATGGTGATACGCCCACTCAATGGATGCAAATGGACTCTAATATCAACAAGTTCTTTGGTATTAAAAGAAAATAATTTGTATTACATAGAGGGGTGGTGATTGGATGCCGAAAGTGTTTTCAATGCCTGTATCTAAAATAGACATAGAGGAAATTAATAACGGAGATTTTCTTAAACTTAAACTATATGCTATTTCAGACACAGTAAACAGAAACGGCTCAGAGTTTTTAAGAGAGGGTTTTGAGGAATCCATTCCCACAATTTATAATAAACCGATTCTCGCCTACTTCAATAAGAAGATGGACGACACCGAAGAACATAATTCAAGAGTAGATGTTGACCGGTATGGAGATGTTTTCTCCGACTATGATTATGACGGGGCTGAAAAACCCGTCGGTGTTATACCAGAAAGTGCTGAAATTTATGTTGAGCAATTAGACGGTAAAAACTGGGTTGTTATTAACTCTGCGTACATTTGGACGGAATATAATAAACGTCTTATTGATGTCATTAAACGCCAAATTACAAAAAAGGTAAGCGTAGAAATAGAATCTGTGGATTCGTGGGAAGAAAATGGAGTTGAAAAGATTAGGATTTGGAAGTTCCTTGGGATTACAATATTGGGTAAAGATAAATTTGGTAATCCTATTGAAGAAGGAATAGAGGGCGCTAAACTGGTGCTTGACGGATACGAAAACTCTAATACGTTCAACTCATATAAATCTAGGTTTAGCTTTGCTATGTCTAGCAATAAGGACTCATACTACTCGGAGATATTGGAGAAGTATGGTGTTATGTCAAAGGTGGAAAATACTGTGTTTGCAAAACAAGACGAATATGGTACAGGAAAACCTATTTCGGTTGACAAGTCTAAAGAGGCCGTATCAAACGATTCTTGGGGTGATGTTGATAAAACAACTCTAAGAGATACTGTTTTAAAGGCTAGAAACTATAAAACGCTTGTAAAATCGGTATATCTTGATGTTCAAGACGGATGGGAAAATTCTCCGTCTGAAAAACTCAAATATCCGGTTATGCAATATAAAGATGGCAAATTCGTTTATAACGCTGGTGGACTGTTGAGCGCACAACAGTATGGCGAAAAATACGACGAAAGTATTGCTAAAAAGGCTTTAACAATTCGTAAAAGACTTGGACTGGTGAAGTCAGAAAAGGAGGAAAAGATGAAGAAATTTATTGAAGCAGCCAAAATTTCTGGCTTTGCTTATCTCGGACTTTATAATGGCAAACTTGCTTTTGCTCAAGAGTGCGATTGCGACAAAGAGGAAATGGCTGAAGATAAGTCTGAACTTTGTCTGTTTGAGGTTGATAAGGAACTGGCGGAAAATTATGCAGAGGGCGACGAGTTCGCTTGGGACGAAATCACTGGCCGTTCTGTTGACCTGACAACTCGCGACGATGGTGACCATAATGATTATAGTGACGACGGCGATGATGACGACGACGACAAAAAGTCAGATGGCGACGAGGGTTCCGACGACGACGACGGAGACGACGACGATGATGAAAAAGAGGAACTGAAAAAGAAAGTCGAGGCTCTTGAGAAAGAGAAATGCGAAATGGCTCAACGCTGTGAAGCTGCTGAAAAAGAGTTGGATGAAATTCGCATGGCTCAGTTCAAAGAGGATACCGATGCCATCCTTGCCGACGAAAATGAGGACATGGATGAAAAGACGCACGAGGAACTTGTCAAGATGCGCGACGAGGGTAAGTTTAGCTGCGTTGAAGATTTCGCAAAAGAAGTAGCATACAGAAAGTATCTTGCTTCTAAAGAGGAAAAGAAAGAAATGTCTAAAAAAGAGCAGAAACTTTCTTTCGGCCTTTCTAACAATAAAACTGAACCCAGTGTGTCAAAGAAGAACATTCTTATTGACAAGCTGGCCAAAATTTAAGGAGGAAAACTAATTATGGCTAATAAAAACTTTTTTCAGCCTGTGAGAATGGAGTCTCAGTACGTTGACACAAAGCTTCAGACTGTTATGTTCCAAGCTGATGACGAAAATGCTGCTTGCTTTGATGGCGAGCTTGCCGTTCTGGGCGATTTTGTTCAAGACCCTGTTTATTTGAGCGCATTTACCGCTGCTAATGCTGCGGCTTCTGCTCCTGTTGATTTTAATACTCGTGCTGCTACTGCTCCTGCCGCTGCTACGGCTGTTGGTGTTGGTGTTATTGACCTCCCGACCGTTCCTATGGCTACTGGTGCTGGTGTTGCTTATCGTATGGGTTACAAGACGATTGGACTGACCGCCGAAGCTGGCGTTCCTGTGCGTTTCCGTAAGTTGGTTGTAGACGACACGTTTGCTACTGGAGAGGAAAACTGCACTGGAGCTCTGACGGTTGGACAGTACGCCGTGCTTGCGACCGCTGGTAACGCTGGTAAGTGGGCACCCGCTTCCGCCGCTCCCGGTACTGCTGGTTGCTATGCGAAAGTTATTAGCAAGTATATCGTATCTCAGGGCGTGGACGGTAAGGTAACAGACGATGGCGTACAGGCTTATATGCTTTGCGTCATGGCTAACTAATTAAAGGAAAGGAAAGAGAGGTAATAGAATTATGGCTAACATTAGACAGTTCTATGCTTTAAATACTTCCGACAAGAACTTCTCTATGCTTGATGACGAGCAGAAAGCTCTTGTTGAGGGCGGTTTTAAAGTTGCTAAACAGTACATGGCAGAGCGCATGAAGGATTCTAAGAAAGACCTTTTTGCTGCTATCAACGATAGCTCTATCGACAGCCGCAAAGAACTCAACGACATGGTGGTTGAGAAGATTGCTAAGTACAGCGCAAAGCGCGCTGGCGGAATCAATGTGGAGAATTTCAGCCTGCAGGATGTTGCCAACCCCAACGTTCACAACGACCCTATCTTCAAGCGTACATTTGCTGCTGTTCTGGCGCAGATTATGACTCCGGTTGTTCCTGCTATGATTTCCACTTCTTTCATGGACTTCGCTGATGTTGCTAACATCGGTTGGGGCGATACTGCTCGCTTCAAGGTAAACTCCAATGATACATTCTTTGTGACGAGACTGGCTGAGGGTATTCTCCACGGTTCTGTCCAGAGAACGTACAACAACGAAATCACCGTCAACCCGGAACCCTACAACATTATGACTGCTGTTGACTGGTATCAGGTTGCCGCTGGTATGTTCGATTTGGGCGAGTTCGTCTACAAAGTGGGTATCTCCTACAATGCTTACATCACCCAGATGGTGATTCAGGCTATCGGCGCTAACATTACTGCTAACGCTGGTACTTCTTACATCGTGAATGGTTTTGCTACTTCTACGTTCGTGAAGCTGGCTGAAATCCTGCGTGCTGCTAACGGCGGTGCGAAGATTCGCGCTTATGGTACTCTGGCTGCTCTTAGCAACGTTATTCCGTCTGGTACAACGAATGCTAACTTGCAGATGGGCCTTGGCGAGGAATGGGCGCGTGTCGGTCACCTTGGCACGTTCATGGATGTTGACCTTGTGCGTATTCCGCAGATTCTTCTGCCCAATACCGTCAACACCACTCCGCTGACTGGTATTCCTGATTCTACCATCTATCTGTTTGCTGATGGTGGTTACAAACCGGTTAAGCTTGTGTTCGAGGGTAGCGCTCTGACAACGGACATTGTTCCGACTGAGGCTTCTGACAAGGAAATGGGCATCAGCCTGACGCTTAGAATGGGTACAACGTTTATCGCTGCTTCTAAGTATGGTGCTATTACGGGCGTTAGCGCGTAATTGAGTAATATAATAGGGGGACTCGTAAGAGTCCCCCATATATTAAATTGAGTAAAAGGAATAAAAGGAGAATTGTACTATGCCAGCTACTAAAAAGGCTGTTTCGCAGAATGATGATAGTGTAGAAGTGAAAACAAACACTTCCACCACGTCTGGTATGACTACCGAAGATATGCTTGCTATGATTGCGAATTTAACGGCGCAAATTAATAAACTTACCGCTCAGTCGAACGGAGAAGCACAACCATCTAGTAGTGGTGTTTCAAAGATGGATAGGCCGTGTACTTTAATCCATTTGTGTGAGTGTCATCCATCATTGCCATCTACGATTAGGTTGAATGGTAATGAAATTCGTTTCACAAAATTCGGTGAACGTAGGACATTCAGATTCGCTGAAATGCAAGATATTACTTCCCGTTATAGAGATTGGTTTGAACGCGGTATCTTTACGCTTGGCAATGACTGTGACGATATGATTGATGAATTTGGGCTTGAAATTATGGACGTTCCAATGTCCGCTTCACAATATGCCCGCATGTCTAGTTTGCCGATGGCAGAGTTTAAGCGCATTGTTGATGGGCTGTCTTATCCGATGGCGCTTCGTGTTGCGCAAACTTGGATTAAGCGTTATGAATCAAAACAGGCGGGATATTCAAATCTTGAGAAAGTCAAGATTCTAAATAAGAAAACAAAAGGCTTTATGAAACAATTCATGTCTGACTTGCTGAATGAGGAGACAGACGAATAAGGGGGAAAGTTTGTGGCCGGAACATCTTATTTCACAATATATAAAAGGGCCATAACAGAGTTCAAAGACCCTACTCTAAAAAATCTTTTAGAAAATGACACTGTTATGTTCAGCCAAGTTATGTATAATTTCTTGGAGAACGCAATTTCTCTTTTCACAAACCCAATTCCGGCGCAAAAACGTGTGAACGACAGGGTTCCTCCTAAATTTTATTCTCAGACCTTTATAGGTGATGGGAGTAACAAACAATTTACATTAACTGACGCGCCCGATGCTTCCTTGATTGATGATTGTCTTTTTGAATATACTGTTGACGGCAACAAAGTAGATGGTACATATACTGCTGTTGCTGGAGGTAAGGTTGGAGAGGCTGTTGTTGGCAAAACCCACACAGAGGGCACACCAACTGTAACACTAGACCCCGCCCCTTTTGAGGGTGCTGAAGTAGTCATCAATATTTATTATGTTGGCAACTGGAATATCAAGCTTTATCCAATGGAAGAATATATCTTAGCTGAGTTTATTATGGCGGCATGGTCGGAATATATTCAAAACGATAAATTGGATATTGTTAGACTTCTCGGTGATACAGACTTTAAACTTACTTCTGTATCTTCCGCTACAACGTCAAAGTCAAGCTGGTATATTGTGAATAGGGAAACTGTTACTAAGCGTATGACAAAATATGCATGGGATGCGGCTATTCAGAGGTTATACCCATGATAAAAAAATATTATGCTGACCTTGTAAATAGAGTGTTTAATGTATTGTATGTATATGAGAACGACATAGACTCCTTTGAAACCTATGTAAAGTCATTGACATTTGAATTAAGTGGGAATGAGGACTTTTCAGAGATACAACAAATACGGTTTAAACTCAATGCTCTGCTGTTAAACGACATTGTACATTCCGATGTTAGACATGCCGTATTGAAGTCAATCAGTATATTGGATAAAATATTGAGCAATTGGAAGGAGTGATAATATGGCTCTTGATTTAAGAGGAATAAAAGCTGCCACATTTAACACTCCAACTAACTATGTCGAAAGTGTACGATATTATGAACAAAATTTACAAGATAAAATAAATGATACATACCAGTATGCGAGTGACACTTATGAAATAGGCCAAGAACTTGTTCGAGGCACATTAGATTTTACTCCTTTGGTGTGTCGTGTTTGCCACGCTATCAGTCCAAAAACTGGATTGAATCTTGGCGACGACTTTAAAGATTTAAAGTTTTTCGATGTTTTTTCGCACAGAAGTATGGGCGAAAGATATTGGTTTAACAATTCTGTTTGGATTACAACTAATACTGACAACTATCATTATAATACACAATCTGCTATTATTAGGAGATGCAACAACACTCTTAATTTTATAAATAGTAATGGGTGTATTGTCAGAGAACCCTGTATTGTTGGGTATTCAATTAAATACGCCAACATATATTATAACACTTCTGTTGAAGTTCCTCAAGGTACAATTATTGTAACAGCTCAAAACAATGATATAACGCAGGGAATAAAGATTAATGATAGGTTTATCTTGGATAATCAGGTGTTCAAGATAAAGTCGGTTAAAGACTATTTGCGTAGTGACACATCAATCGGACAATCAGTCCCGTTGATTGAGTTTGAAATGTATGTTGATGCGATATCGCCCGATGATGACTTTGAGCTTTGTATAGCTAATATGTCTAGATACAAAGGCATATATAGGCCGTATGAAGAAATAAGCCCAGACGATAAAGCGACCGATATTGTCGGTGAAGCTATCGTTGGAACCTCTACGATTGGTGAAACAGGAGCAGAAGTTGAGGCGATAGTAATAGAGCCATATCCTATCAAGCTGTATCAAGGAGAACAACAAACATATACATGTTATGCTTATGATAGTGTAACGTCTTGTGGCTGTAATGAATCTTACGATTACGGCGAAAGACTGGATATAGAGTTTGTATTTAGTACGAGTGGTGCTAATCCAAATAGATATAAATTTGAAACAATTGACGGCAATACATTCTCCGTAATGTGCTTAGGCAAATCAACAATACCATTGGTGGTTACTTGCTCCGGTGGAGGAGTATCAAAAGATATTTCAATTAATTTAAGGGGGCTATACTAATATGGTTTATGACTTAGATAGGATAGCCTACAATAAATTTACAGGGCTTTCTGAGTTGTGTTACAATATCCTTGGATATCTTATGACACAGAATGAAAACATTTGGAAGCTGTTGAAATATAATACTCCTGACGCTTTATCGAAACCAAATCTAACGCTCGAAGAAAAGCGTAAGATGATTTATGATGGAGTAGGGGATTCTGAACACTATAATGTATATAGATGTCCATTTGTTGATGATGCTTTCACAGAACAAACAAGTCAACTTAGGATATATTCCTATACTATAAACCCCAACAATAGAAGTATGTCAACAGTTGATATAAATATTGATTGTATCACACATACAAAACTTGTTAATATAGACGGATGTAAAAGCAGAGTTGAGGTTATGGTTGAAGAAGTGCTAAAAACGCTAAACGGCCAAGAAATCAATGGTGTCGGTACTTTATTCTTCGACGCTAGAGAAAGTGCTTATAACGCTGCTCGTTCAAGTATATTCAACAATAGATATTTCTGGGGTTATCAAATCACAATGTCTGTGAAATACGGAGAACTGGAACCTTTTGCATATGGTTGATGATATTTTAATTCCATATAGACAGGCTGTTATAAACGATGAACCTGTCGAGCTATTCGATGGTTTATTTTTATATCCTGTTAAAATGCGTGATTATATTACGTTTAGTGTTTGTTCGTCAATTTTAAAAATAAACAAAAACGCAACAAACGACCCAAAGGTTATTTCTATGTCATACTTAGACTATATTATATATCTCATGCAAAATGAAGAACGCGAAAAAGAGCCGGGGAAACCAAATATAAATGAAATGTTTTTAGAATGTTTAATCTTATTGGTTACAAACAAAGACGGTGCTGAGATAAGATATGGTATTGATGGAAATAGAAAAAGTTTCATTATGATTGATGGGGTAGTATTACACAAAAAAGAATTTGACAAGTTTAGAAAGTTTATACTTGTTCAAAACATCCCCGATTACAAAGAGGAGTATATCAACCCTGAGTTGGAAGCCGATTTGAAAAAAGTGGATGAAATCAAGAATAGAGGGAAAACCCCATGTGACATAGAAAAACAAATGATGGCGGTAGTAATTGGAAGTTCTTTAACGTTGGAAGATGTTAAGAATATGACAATAAGAAAATTCTTTATTAGTCTTGAAATGATTGATAAGAAACTACATTACATCATTCTTAAACAAGCAAGCCTGTCAGGGTTTGTTGAGTTTAAACAAGAAATCACTCACTATTTGGTTGAGGAAAACAAGGGCATTGGTGACAGTGTTGTTGATTATACTCAGTTCCAAAATAAGATAAATAGTGTAAATTAAATAAGGAGGAAACTTATATGTCAAGACAATTTTTGGCTGGTGCTGCTACTGTTGACATGCTTGTAGGCGACCAGCTTATTGCTACGGCTAATACGTTGCTTGATTCTTCTATCACTATCGGCTCTACTGCCGAGGACGTTCGTGGCGGCCAAGGCGCTAAGTTGCTTGGTAAGTATTATCATACAAGCACGTTTGATATCAGCCTGACCGACGTTCTGTTCAAGCTTGAATACTTTGCTTTCCAGACGGGTTCTGCCATTCAGCAAATTGCTGATGTATTCACGTCTGAACAGGTTACGCTTGGCGCTGGTGGTTCTGGGGCTATCACTGGAACTCCTGCTGTGTATCAGTCTTATGGCACGATTGGTTGGGCGGCCAAGCCTGGTTCTGACGCTTATCAGAAAGTTACTTTTACAGAAAAAGCGTTTACGGTTTCTGGCGGCAAAGAGGGCGACATTTACTGTGTGAAATATATTAGCACGGACAATGCTGCTCGTCAGATTACAATTTCTTCTTCGTTCATTCCGAGCGAGGTCACTCTGGTTATGACAGCCAACCTGTATCGCGCTGGTGGACGTGGCGAGAATGATGTGAACAATTCTTCTAAAATTGGTATTGTTCAGGTTCTTGTACCTCGCTTCCAGTTCAACGGTTCTATGGAACTGTCAATGACTTCTACTGGCGTTGCTAACTCTCCGATTGCTGGTTCTGCTCTGGACAATCCATCTGCCGACTGTTCTGACGGCGGCTACTACGCTATTATCACGGAGCAACTTTCTGGTGCTTCTTGGTATGATAATGTATTTGCTCTCGCCATCGAGGATAGTGACGTTGAACTGCCCACTACAACTGGCACAGCTACGCTTAGCGTTTATGCTCTGCCGTTGAATGGTGCCGCTTTCAAACCTCCCTACGAGGATTTGACATTCACTTCTGCCGCAGATGGCACAGCTACTGTTTCGCAGGAGGGTGTTGTGACTGGCGTTACTGAGGGCAATACGACTGTTACTGTCTCCATTAAGAACAAGGCTGGCGTAGAGGCTATTGCTAACATCACCGTTCCTGCTGCTGGTTAATTGATAGTTAGGAGCTGAATAATAATGGCATATACACCTACTGTATGGGCTAATGGTGATGTTATCACCGCTGATAAGCTCAATAAATTAGAAAACGGTGTGGCCAATGAACAGGTGGGGCCAGCAGGCCCCGCTGGTTCGGCTGCTACCGTTACTGTTGGTAGCGTTGCGACTGGTGAAGCTGGTACGGAAGCAACTGTGGTAAATTCTGGTACTGAAAGTGCCGCTGTTCTCGATTTTGTCATTCCAAAAGGAGCAACTGGCGCAAAGGGCACTGACGGCGCTCCTGGGGCGGATGGCGCTAAAGGCGACCCTGGTGCTGTATTTACTCCTGCTGTTTCTCCGGATGGCGAACTTAGCTGGACAAACAACGGAGGCTTAGAGAATCCGTCCCCTGTCAATATTAAAGGGCCAAAGGGAGATGCTGGAGAAGCTGGTACACCGGGTACACCAGGTGCGGCTGGTGCCTCCATTAAAGCGATTGAATTATATACTAACGAGACAGGTGGAGTAAGTGGCGGAAAGGCCACACTTACTGATAATAGTGAAATTACTATTACTGTAACTACCGCTCCTGCTGGCTAATTTGGAATAAGGGACTACCATATGGTAGTCCCTTATTTTTACGTTGGAGTGATAGTAATGTGCCCATATTCTGTGGACAAATCAGATATACTACATAAAAATTTGATTTGTACTATTGACAATAAAACGTGTGGGTTGTGGAGATACTGCCCCACATTAAAGAAGCCTGTTATGAGCGATTTCTACAACAAATACGGTTGTCGTACAAAAAATGAATTTGAAAATAATCAGAAAGATGGTGATGAAAATGGACAAGAGTGAGGTTGTTTTGGAGGATGTTAAGGTTGTAGAAAAGCCTAGAAAAGCAGCTCCAAAAACGAAGAAAATTACAGCCACTGTAAATTATTCCAAGCCCTCTAAAAACTTAACTTCTGTGTCGTATGAGAAGAATGGCACTGTCTGTTCTGTTTTTATAAAGGGAATTTACACCGGTAAAGTTGAGATTGAATATACTGGTGACATTTTTGATAACACGAAGATAATTAGAGTGAAATAAGGAGGGACTTGGATGTTTATTACAGTAGCGGGAACCCCTGCTGGGTATGGTTATTTTGATATTACAGCAACTCCAAATGAAAACATTATTCCTGCTATGGTTGCTGAAATCAAAGCAAATGATATTAACAAACCACTTGGCGCAAATATTGCTGTCGGAACAATGGCTATTCAAGTTAAAGCGCCATGTAAGATTAGTATTAATGGGAGAAATCCGGTTCTTGTTGAGCCTGATATTGGACTCACATTTGACGCCAGAGGCGTATTCTCGGTTGTCTTTGATACAGCAGTAGCATATAATATTACAATTTCCTATTAATGGAGGCGATTTTATGTTGCCTCAATATGGATTTCGAGTTGTTTATTATAACATAATTCGTGGATTTAATAATATTAATGTAGGATATAGTGGTGGCGGAGGGGATTATACAAAGGACTCCACCGTTGGAAAGGCAATTGTCGGCCAAGCTGTCGTAGGATACGAATACTCTACGCATGGCACTTCTCTTGTAAATGAAGCGATTGTTGGCGAAGCAATTGTAGGATATGTTCCGTCCAGCGTTAATGTCGCTGTTGTTGGAGTGTCCCAAGCAACTTAATTTTTATAATTTAAAGTTTGAATATAGGGGGTGATTCCAATGGCAGAGATATTGGGGTTAGTGGCAAAGGTATCTGGAGAACTTACTACAATTTTTGCTTTACTAGCTATCATACTTCCAAAATCTAGGAATGCTATTATTAAATGGCTTAAAAAGGCTTTGGAAATTGATAGAATAAATAAATCATTGGATAGACAAGACGAGAAAAGCAAAGAAAGAGAAGAACTTATAAACGACCTAAAATACACATTGGATGCTCATGTCGATAAATACAATAAATATACTGAAAAAGCGCAAGAGAGAGACGTTTTCTTTCTTAGAACTGAAATAGATAACATTTATCATAAATATATGCCGTTAGGGTATATTACTACAAGAGCAAAGAGTGACGTGGCGAAGGCGTGGGAACTATATGTAGCTATGGGTGGAAATAGCTATGCTAAGGAAGAGGTAGAAGAACTTCTGGCATTGCCTGTTAGATTTTAACAGCGATAGGGGACACACAAATTGTGTGTCCCCTATTTTTATTGGAATAAAAGGAAAAGGTGGTGAGCATATGGCCAGAAAGACATTTAAAAAGGTTATAACGAGTGAGGAGCTTATTGAGCAAATAAATCCACAAAACAAAAGGCTTGTTGATAGGTTTTTGCGAAACTTTGCGACAAAACGTTCGGAGGCTTCGGTTAAAATATATCAATCTAATTTCAATATTTTCTTTTGTTGGAATTTGCAGAACAATGAAAATAAATTCTTCACGGATATAAGAAAAACCGAAATGATGGATTTCTTCGACTATGGCTCGTCTGAATTGAAATGGAGTCCAAATAGATATGCTAATGTTTGGAGTTCATTAAATAGTCTTAGTACATTTATTGAAAATGTGCTAGATGACGATTACCCTGATTTTAGAAATCAGGTTAAGAAAATAGAAAAGCAACCAAAAGCTAATGTAAGGAAGAAAACTATTCTTACCGACGACCAAATACAAAACCTACTTAATTATCTTTCAGAGAAAAACTCGCAACAAGCATGCCTATTGGCATTAGCGTGTTACTCTGGGGCAAGAATAAGCGAACTATTTCGTTTTACAACAGACTTAATTGATTTGAACAATTTGGCATACGAAGATTTGTTTATTGAAACGTCTGAAGAAATTAAAACAAAGGGTAGAGGAAAACTCGGTAAGGGATTATATAAATATATTTTAAAAGCCCCATTTGAACCATATTATCTCAAATGGTTAGAGGAACGTGAAACGGTTATGAAAGAACTTGGCGTTTCACACAATCACTTGTTTATCAAGAGGAACGGAAGTCCGGCCACGCCGGATACGGCGCGTGTTTGGATAAAAAGTTGGGAAAAATATCTTACCAATGAAGAACCAAGTAATGTAAATCACAATCCTGTTGATTTATACGCACATGCATTCAGACACTATTTGTGTACATATTTGGCTAAGATTGGACTGGAACAAGAACTTGTTGTTGAAATCTTCGGATGGAGTTCTTCAGAGATGTTTAATATCTACAACGATATGACAGCTAAAGACAAAAAGTGGAAAGGGCTTGAAAAGCTCAAGAGAGCCATTGAGGTATAAAGGTGAGTTTTATGGACAAAAATATTAAACTAAAAGAGATAATTTCAGACATTAATTCTGAAAAAGATTTTGCTCAAAAGATAAAAGTCAGAAATTATATCCCCATTCTTGAAAAGGGGAATATTAGTCGTGCTTATATGTTTAAAGCGGCTTTAATGGAGTCTGAGTTTATCGACCCAATTCTTAAAGCTACGGAAATGGAAGTAATGTGGAAGTTCGATATTTTGTTTGCTTATACGAATATCGAGGTAGAAGATGATGATAAAACTTTTGATAACTATGACCTTTTGACAAGTTATGGCGTATTTGACTACATTCGCAAAAGATGCGATTGGGATTTAAACAAAATGTCCGACTTTTTAAAATCAGTCATGGGCATTAATGATATGACGATTGTGACACAGATTCTTAAAGCCGCCAGTGGAGAAGAAGTTAAAGAGGCAATTAAAGAATTTACAGAGACGCTTAAAGACAAAAGTTTGGTGGATAAACTTAGCACCATGCTTGCTTTTAACGACCCGATTATGAAAGACGTTATCGAAGAAGAAAAAGCAAAGGCTTTGAAAAAGAAAATGTCAGAAAAAGTTCAGGCGGATGTTGAGACTAAGAAATAATCTTATATAGAGGGGGTGTTCTTTTGGCGAGATATATTTCTGGTGGCGGTAAAACATTTATAGATAACGAAGATAAATTGTTTGATTATCTTAAAAAGGGAGCTAAAGGTTTTACGACTTCAATAGCTAGAGATACTGCTAAAAGACTTAAAAAGAACACCGCAGATTTAGTTTATAAAGCATATAAACCACAGGTATACGACAGGACTATGGAGATGTTAAACTCTATCGTCGGGCCGGGTTTTAACGGCGGAGAACCAACTAAGAATACAATGGATGGCTTTGAAGCAGAAGTCGGATTCGATTTGGATAGAATTACTCCATACCCGCCACAAGGACATGAGTGGGGTAAACATGCCACATGGGATGGAGACCCATATATTGATGAACTTATTGAGGGTTTTGAAGAAAGAGGATTTGAAACATACTCAAAAGGGCATTTAGTTTATCATCGTGAACCTGTTGGAATGATTCAAAAAACAATTGATGAAGCGGAATATGCTTTATCTGGGATAGACAGGGAAATTCCTGATTTTGATATTGCTGAAAATATTGTTTCAGTAAGACTTGATAAATAATAGGGGGTGAGAGTTAATGGCAAAACGCATAGATATTCTTTTTGGTTCAAGGATAGATGAATCTGGCGCTAAAAAAGACATAGAGCGCATTAAGACAATATTTAAGGCTTCTGATTTAAAGATTGTTCCGCAAGTTGACAACTCTATGCTTAAAGAGTTTCAGAAAAATCTTAAAGTCACAATAGACGAAGCAACTAAATTAAAAACTCTCACTTCCAGCTTTACACAGGGCGGTGTAAAGTATAATGTATCTCAAAGAGAGTCATCGAGAGGACAGTGGTCGAAGCCATCAGTTACGGTTGATTACTTAACCTCTGTCGAAACTCTTGAGAAAAAACTAAAGAGCTTATATAGAACAGCAATTGAAACGCAAGAAAACATAAATAGTGCCGCCAGAACTGGAGCTTTAACCTATCAAAAGAATTGGGAAAAGTCTCTCAAGTCAGTTGAAGAAGATATTTCAAAGACACAAGCTTCTTTGGCTGCTCTTGGAGTTAATACTGGCGAAGATAGAACTGTACAAAGACTGACTGGTAAGTTTGGTAATCTTAAACTTGAACAAGACGCCATAGAGCAGAAGAAAGCTATGGAGCAGCTTGAAGCTGCTATCATTAATCTTACTGATGCTGAAACAAAGCTTGAAAAGGCTCAAGCATATCATAGCAGCGGCGATACTATTGATGCTTTAAAGCAACAAGTTGCTCTATGGAAGCAACAAGTCCAAGAGATTTCTAATGCCGCCAATGCTTCCGAAGAACTCAAGCAGAGAGCGCAAATTGGGTTAGAAGAATCTTCAACAACTTCAAAAGCTGTCGGTAGCGTAGCTGCTGAAAAGCAAGGAATTAAAGACCTAGAAGAATATTCTCGTGTCTTAAAACAGCTTACGAAACTCAAAATCGAACAAGCGCAGGCTGATAAGCAGGTTAGAGATGGAACGTTAAAAGCGGACGATGCAACTGAAGAATATATTAAATCTTTAAAGGAAGAAGTTAATTATTTAACACAAAGATTAAATATTCTTGAGCAGTCAATGTCTGGCGCAGAAGCTCTTAATACTGCAACGCAAAAGCGAGAACAAGCAGAAAAAGAAGTAGCAACTGCCATTGCGCGCTCTAATGCTCAGAGCAAAGAACAATTAAGTTTAACACAGAGACTTACAAAATCCTTTAAGGGAATGGTAGATAATTTCTTAGGTGGAGGAATCATCTACAAGGGTGTTGAGCTATTACAACAGGGTTTAAGAGAGTCTATCACCACAATTACAGAGCTTAATAAAGCCATGACTGACGTTCAGATGGTTACTGGTGATACGGCTGAACAAACTGCTGAACTAGCTCACCAATATAGCGAAATGGCCAAAACTCTTGGCGCTACTACGACAGAAATCGCCAATGGAGCGGCTGAATGGCTCCGTCAGGGCAAGAGCGTTGAAGAAACAAACCAGTTGCTTGAAGCCTCAATGATTCTTTCAAAGGTAGGCGCTATTGAATCTTCTCAAGCTACCGAGCTTCTTACTTCTACGCTTAATGGATACAAGATGGAAGCACAAGAAGCTATGCATGTTGTTGATGCATTATCAGCTGTTGACTTGGCTGCTGCTACATCTGTTGAGGAACTTGCTGTCGCACTTCAAAGCACAGCCAACATGGCCCGTGTTAATGGTGTTGGATTTGAGCAGTTAATTGGTATGGTTGGTGCCGTTTCTGAGGCTTCTAGGCGTAGTGCTAGTGTCGTTGGCAACAGCTTCAAAACGATATTCTCTCGTCTTACTAACGTAGCCGCTGGCAAAATGACGGATGATTTGGGCGAACCGCTTAATGACGTTGAGACAGTATTTAATGGGCTTAATATAAAACTTAGAGATTCCAGTGGCGAGTTCCGTAATATGTACGATGTTATTAGTGAACTTGCTGATAAATGGGAGCATCTTGATAACGTAGAACAAAACTGGGTTTCTACGAGTGTAGCTGGTACACGTCAGCGCGAAACATTTTTGACGCTGATGGAAAACTGGGACAGAGCGAGAACATTGTCTGCCACGGCTATGAACTCCGAGGGCATGGCAATGGACAAGATGCAAGTGTATCTTGAAAGCATTGAAGCCCATGTTAAACAGTTAAAAGCTGCTATTGAAGATTTAGTATATAACCAAGAAGTAGTAGACTTTATCAACCTTATTATTGATGGGCTTAGAATGCTGGTAGAGTCAATAACTTGGGTAGTAGATAAAATAGGAATCGCCAATATTTCTATTATTGGTGCAGTTACTGGTTTTATTAAGCTAAAGAGCGCTATAAATATAGCCAAAGAAACTGGAGAAGTTTCTGGGGCTTTAAAGGCTTTTTCTAAAATTGCTAGCGGCGGAAATAAAACCATAAACGCACTAAAAGAGGTATTTTCAGGGTTTACCAGTGGAGTGTTGGCTGGTAAAGATGCTATATATGCTGCTGGTACAGCTCTTTTGGCATCTCCATTTGTTAAAGTAGCCATTGTTGTTGGCAGTATTACAGCTATTGTGGCCGCTTTTGATGCCTTAATTACAACAACCGAAGAATATGAGCAAACCCTTGCTGATACGCAAGCACAATTGTCAGAAGTAAGCAATAAACGAAATGCTTTAGAACAAAAAGCGGAAGTTGAACAATTAACAGAAGCCGAAAAGGCTTATCTGTCTGTATTAGAGGCAGAAGAAGATTTGCTTCAGGCCCGCGAAAAACGAGACAAGCAAAATGTTTATAATTCTAAGGCAAAAGACGTTGAGCGTGGCGGTGGAGATTGGTGGAGCCGCGTTAAAGAAGCAGCTTTTATGTCCTCACAGCAACCCGTTAATGAGATGGGTTTGCCCATGCCGAGTGTTGCACCAGTAGTTGAATATAATGTTGCCATAGAAGAATTATCAGGTAATATTGAGGAATATAAAGAACTAACAGAACAGCTTAATAATACAAACGGTAAGTCTCTTGAAGAATATGAAGCATTACAAAAGAGGCAAGAAGAATTAAGCGATATATTCCTTGAGCATATTAAACGCATATCGGAAGCAGAAGCCGAGGGATTAAAGCTAACCGAGACAGACCAACAACTTTCAGAAATGATGAAAGCTGCTGGTATATCTGCGGAAGCCCTATCAGAAGCAATGGGCAATGTGTCCAATGAGCTTGGCGAAACCGGTGACGATTTGGCCAGGATTACATCGGAGGTTTCTGGCTTACAATCTGCTTATGACAACTTAATATCTGTAAACGAAGAAGTAGCAAACACCGGAGTTATTTCAATTGAAACTCTTGATGCTCTTGTTTCAAGATACCCAACGCTTAATGAAGCTGTAACAAACTATCTTCTTGGGCTTGCCTCAACAGAAGATGTGTTGGCAGAATTACGGTTGGCCTATCAAGATGACGAAGCAAATGCTTATGCTAATATCATAAATAAATTGAAAATGCAGCAAAACTATTATAGTTTGTTGTCTACAATGGATTCTGCTTTAATGCAACAATTTGCCGCTAATTACGGTATTGATATTGGCAATCATGGCACATATGCCCAGTCAAAAGAAAAGATAGAAGCCGATTTACTCCAAAGAGTTTCGTCAATGTGGGCACAGTTTTATAAATCACAGGCATTGACGATGGACAACGTTATTAAGGCGGCTAACGGAGCGTTAAAGCCAGATGGTGGCTCACTTTTGCCCACTTCAGAGATTAATGCTTTGAAGAATGTTGTAAACTCTTATAACGATGCTATTCAGGGACTTAATAGCGTATATGATGAATCAATAAAATTAAGGCTTGATGGGTATAAAAAAGTAAGCTCTGCCGCTAAAGACGCAGCAAAATCTGGTGGTTCAGCATCTAAGCAACAAAGTGAAGCTGAAAAAGCATATGATGACCTATTACAAATAACAATCAAGATGCTCAAAAAGAAAAAAGAACTTGAAAAAGAAGCACTTAAAGAGCAGCTTGAGGGTTATAAAAAGGTTATTGATGCTCAAAAAGATTTACTTGACTTACAAGACGACGAGTATAATCATAAGCGTGAGTTAGAAGAAAAGAACAAAACAGTCTCTACTCTTGAATCCCAAATTGCTGAACTTCAGTTTGATACGAGTGCCGAGGGCACAAAGAAACGTCTTGAACTCGAAGAAGAACTTGCTGAAGCCAAGCGTGAACTTGAAGATTATCAACACGACTACTCTATCGACCAACAAAAAGACGCTCTTGACAGAGAAGAAAGTCGATTTGAAGAATACATCAATAATCAAATTGATGAGATTGATGATTATCTTTCTAAGACTGGCGAAATAACTGCTGAAGCTATTAGACTTCTTCAAGAGCATAGCGAAGAAACTCTTAATGCTTTAATTCAATACAACAGAGCCTACGGAGATTCAATCGACCAGAATATCATTGATTTGTGGAACAAAGCTACGGGTGCTGTTAATACATATAAATCCGCTCTTGATGAGGCGGCCTCCGCAGCAAGTCGATTGGCGGCGGCAAGTGGTGGTGGGAGTTCTGTTTCAGTGCCGAGCACTAGCCCTCCTGTTGGTAGCGCTGCCATGCGTCCTGCTGGCAAACCGCCCGTTGATACTACGCCGAAATATCTTATTTATAAAACGGGCACAACTACTCCTATTAGTGGCTTTATGACACTAGAGGAAGCTCAAAGAGTTTGGGGATATATTCCAGACCCAAAGAACTACTATTGGACGAAATTCGTTGGAGCAGCAAAGAAAAATTTAGTATACGCTGTTAAGCCATATCATAGAGGACTTGATGCTGGGTTTGTTGGCAATCTCAAAGGCAATGAAGAATTTGTTAAAGCTCTTAAAGGCGAAGCCTTTATTACCAGAGAGCAACAAGACAGATTTATGAATAATATTCTTCCTGATATTGTTGCCAAGGGTTCAACATATGGCGGAGCAACGTTTGATAATCTTCTTAATATCAATGTTCAAGGCAATCTTGATTCTTCTGTTGTTCCTGATATTGAGCGTATTTCTAATGATATATTTAAACGTCTTAACAAAGCAATGTTCCAAGGCGGATATAAACGAAACACTAATACTGTTTCAATCTAAGGTGGTGAGTTAATGGCATTTTGGGCACATTCATTCGTATTTGATGACATCCCAAGTGAAACTTACGGCCTGTTTTTAATTAGCGATGGCGGAGCTGGCGTTCTTGAGAACGTCGGCTCCAATGCCGTTGAGCCGTATACACAGGAGATATATAGACGTCCTAAACCATATTTCTTCGGTGTTCAACAAACGCCAGTTCTCACTTTTAGTTTGAGCTTCGCTAGTTTAAAACCAGTCGATGCTTTACAACAACAAATCATTCAAAGATGGCTTTTCGGCCATAATTCGTATAAGAAGTTACAAATAATGCAGTGCGACATGGAATCAGTATACTTTAATTGTATATTGAATAATCCAACATTAACCACCGTCGGCAACTATGCTTATACATTTAAATGTGATGTTGTTTGTGATGCTCCGTGGGCTTGGGAGTTCCCAAAATCAGAAAGCTTTGGCCCTTTTTTAACAGAAGGGACATTTAAATTCAATAATATATCCGATGATAACTATTATATGAAACCTGTTTTTGTGATTGAAATAGGCAATAATGCCGATTCTTTTCAACTGCTGAACCAGTCGGATGGGAACAAAGGATGTACATTTAACGATTTAAGTCCCGGCGAAACACTGACTATTGATTCTGACAAATATATAGTTACATCTAACACGGGATTATTGCGTGTTGGTAATATGACTGGTATACTACCAAGGCTTGTTCCTGGCATGAATACATTCCAAGTTATAGGCTCGACTGAAAAAATAACAATAAATTATCAAAACGCAAGGAAAGTAAGCGGATAAAACGGAAAGGAGGATATAATGTTACAAAAGTTTAACTATTTCGGAGAGCACGAAGATTATACAATCAGGCTTTGTAATCCGAACAAGCAACAAATCTGTTTCTTAAATCAAGGATTTCAACAAGAACTTTCTTTGAGATTCAATGAAATGTCAGAGTTTCATATTACAATCCCATATAAAACTGATGGAGAAGCGTTTCCATATTATGACAGAATAAAAAGTAAAAAGCTTATTCTTATTGATGATATTGGATATTTTCTGATTACGACAGTTGATGAAACAGATGATGGTATTGTCAAACAGAAAACTGTAACAGCATATTCTTTAGAAACAGAACTTGCGTTTAAAAAGATAAATATATTTGATGGGACATATAAGTTCTATGACCCCATTAACGTAGATAATACATTAATGGGCAAAATATTATCTACTTCCAACTGGACAATTGGGCAGATAGACCCCGATTTATGGAATGTTTACAGAACTTTTGAAATACCAGACAGCACAGTATATGAGTTCTTGATGAACGACGTTGAAACGTCATATGAATGTGTATTTATATTTGACTCTTTTAATAGAACTGTTTCAGCTTATACATTAAAGAATCTAGTTAAAAATACTGATATTATATTGAGTTATGACAATCTGATTCAAAGTATTGATATCAACGAGAAATCTGACGAAATTGTTACCGCTTTAAGTGTTTATGGCGGTAACAATCTTGGGGTGTCTGCCGTAAACCCGTTGGGCACAAATACAATTTATGATTTTAGCTATTTTGCTACGACAGAATGGATGTCACAGGATTTAATTGACGCGATTAATGCTTGGGAAGCCGAAGTATCTTCAAAACAAACAAGTTATTCCAATCTATTAACTCAATATAAAGATAAAAACACAGAAATAGTAACTGCTAATTCTGCTTTGGTTGACTTGAAAACCGATAGAGACGCTATTGAGGGCGTTGTAAAGGTTATGATAGAGGGGGACTTAAAAAATACTCCCGAATATACAGCCAAAGTAAATGAGCTTAACGCTGCTAATGCCGCAGTTGCTGCCCAAGAGAGCCATATAAACGACCTAAAGACGCAACTTGAGGTTATAAATTCTGATTTAAAGGCAATTAATGAGTCGTTGGCGTTTTCTAAATTCTTCACAGAAGCACAATATGAAGAACTAAAGATTTACATGGTTGAAAACACATATCAAAATGAAAGTTTCACTACTACGTCTGAAATGACGAATAGTGAAATACAAGATATGGCGCAATCTTTATATAATCAAGGTAAATATGTACTTGAAAGAGTATCCCAGCCACGTTTTGAGTTTAGCGTTGAAAGCGTAAACTTCTTATTCTTAGAAGAATTTCAGAAATTTAGTCAACAGTTGGAACTCGGTTGTGTTATTAACATCGAAAAAGACGAAGCAGTATATGTTAAGCCTGTGCTTCTTGAGCTAAATGTGCAACTTGACGACCCAACAAACTTCTCTCTTGTATTTGGCAACAGATACAAACTTGATTCTGGTGAATATACGTTCAGAGATTTGTTTGGTGACGCTATTAAGGCTGGCTCTAGTGTTAAGTTTGATGGAGCGAAATGGGGCGAATACGTTAATAGCGGCATGAACAACGCTGTTAGCGACTTTATTAACTCTGCTCTTGACACTTCAAAGAATAATGTTATCAACGCAACAAACCAAGAGATATTGATAAACCAAAATGGATTGCGTGGCCGTACCATGATGGATAACGGAACATACAATCCTAACCAGGTGTGGCTTACATCCAATACGCTTGCTTTTACATCTGACAACTGGCAAACCGTAAGACTTGCTCTTGGTGAAATAGACTTAAATGGGCAAAAGATTTTTGGTGTTGCTGGTGACGCATTAGTTGGCAAGATTATTGCTGGTAATCAGCTTATTATATCTAACGACAACAACAACTTTACACTGGACAGCAATGGAGCTGTATTAAATAATGCTAGTTTTTCTATTGTGTCTAATAATGGTTTAAGCCAGATTCAATTAAATCCGACACAGGGAATTAGTATACAAACTAGAGCGAATACAAGTGCCGCTTGGGCTAATCAATTTTACGTTGATGCGCAAGGCAACCTTGTTATTAACGGTAAAATTACAGCCAATAGCGGTACAATTGGCGGATGGCAAATTGATTCTACTAGACTATATAACTCTGCCAATGGTGATTATATTGGTTCAAACGGATATGGCAAGTTAAGTCTACTTTCGTGGGCACCAACCTCTGCTACGTTTAATGGAAGAATTTATGCTTCAAACCTTGGCGACCAAATTAAAACTGGAAATATCGCCGATGGTTCTGTAACGTCTGCTAAGTTAGACACTTTGTACGCTACTAAGGCATTTGTTGACGAAATGAACGTAGAATTGGCTAATGTACACACACTAGCGGCAAATGCGGCTACAATTCAACAACTTAACGCCACAAATGCTACTATTGCGAACCTCGACCTCACAAATTTGAAATTTCAAGGCAGAGTTGCTGGTTGGAGTTATACTACTTTTGTAACGGGCATACAAACCCACACAATTAGATATGTTTCCAGCATAAGTTCTGGGGGAACTCCTACATATTCTGAAGAAAAAGTAGTTGTTGGCCTTACATATGGTGGCGCTGGATGGGTTGTAATCGGATGATTTATCATTATCCAGTGACAACCCACATGCCACTCGTCTTATAAAAGTTTCTAATCCCAGTTATGTTGGCTGCTGTATATGTTTTATTGTCAAAATCTACTGATGTTATAACAAGAGTATTAGTAACATTAAGGTCATATACAATTGGTGTTTGGGTCCAGCTTGCTGAACGCCCTTGAAATTTCAATTTTATTAACAATACAAAAGGAGTAAACGGAAAATGAAAGAAAAATTGCAATCTATTTATAATGCTTTGAATAGTATTCAGGTTAGTGGTAAAACCAACTGTGCCATTGTAGCGGGCGTTATGAATGTTATCGAAGAATTATTCATAGAATGTGACAAATATCAACCGATACAGCCGGAAGAAGGGAATGCCGATGGCTAATGGCATATTTTGTTTCGAGGTAAATCAGCTTGGCGAGTTTGCCTTGATTGCTGGAACGTCTGAAATGTTAGAGTTTTATTACTACTATTCTGATGGCACTCCGTTTGACTTAGAAAGCGCAACGGCGAGATGGAGATTGTGCCGAGTGGGACAGCCGGACGTTCCAGTTCTTGATTTACCCGGTGATATATTTAGCGGAAATGGTGTTGTAGTAAAGCTGGATAGTGTTCACACACAGAACCTTTCTGGGAAATATATACAACAACCTGTACTTATAGATTATTCTGGCGAAGAATATGTATTCCAGCAAGGGGTTATTACATTTATTCCAAAGATTAAGCCAACAACATAAGGAGTGATTTCTTTGGCTATTACTAAATATCAAGCTAATAAGCTGAATGACTTCCTTTTTGGAGGAACCTCATTTACTCCGAGTGGCACATACTATCTCGGACTTTCAACAACAGCAATTAACGCCAGTGGTGGTGGAGCAACTGAACCTACTGGTGGCGGATACGCTAGAGTTGCTGTTACAAACAACAAGACTAATTTTACAGCGTCGTCTGGCGGTATTGTACAAAACAATACACAGTTTGAGTTCCCCGAAAGCACAACCGCTTGGGGCACAATTACACATGTGTTCATTGCGGATTCTGGCACAAGAGGCGGCGGAAATATTTTGTATTATGATGCTTTAACGAATCCTAGAACGGTGCAAACGGCAACGATTTTATTGTTTGCTATTAATTCTATGAAGATTCAGCTCGTCTAATACCTGAAAGGCGGGGCGATTAAGTGAGAGCCTTTAAAATATTCGCTACTCCTAAACATGTTTTTAAGATAGTAGCTGATACGTTTCCAAGACTGGTAACTTTAATCTTTAATAATACAAACACAATTAAGATTATTGGACTAATCAGGGCGCGTTTGAAATCGAACGTGACTTTAAAAATACAGTCATTGTTTACAATAACAGATGCTCGTGTTAAACTTCATATGTTAATGAGCAATATAGTCGCCCCGATAAGATTTAAAATTTCAGCCATACCAAAATCCATAGAGAGTGAAAAAATACTTATTACTATAACTACTAATATTATAGCACAATCACTTGGACTTGTCAAGTTGGATTTTAGTTCATCAAGCACAGTTAAAATCATTGCTTCAGTTCTCGTTGGGCAATTTAGACTTCTTGGTGAATTAGACCCGCTAACTTTGGGCGAAATGGATAATGACACTCTTGGAACGTTAGACTTTAAAGTACAATAACAAAGGAGGGAGAAAATGGCTAATACTCCTAACTATAATCTTACAACATATTCTTCATCGGATACTGACGTAAGATTTTTAGATTTTCGTGTAGCTGTTGCTGGTAGCCAAACCACCAGTAACTTTTATAAAATTGACACAGCATTAAAGGAGCATGCTGATGCGATTGCTTCTCTTGAGGCTTCACCGTCAGCGTTTTCTGTAAACGCAGTATATTCAACCGATAACTTCTATACGGCCTCTGTTACCAATTATCCGGGATATGAGACGAATCAGCTTATTGCTCTGTCTCTTGATAGAAATAACGTTGGTACTGTAACTATTAATATTAATAGCACTACAACAAAAAGTGTTATGAAATATAACACATCGGGGCTATTAGTAAATACAGCAGATAATGATTTTGTAAAAAATAATCCTGTCCTTTGTATTTATGATGGCACGCAGTTCATTATGCTTGGTTCTTCAAGCGCTACTAATATACGAATTGATGGTAGTGCTAACCAAGTTGTTATGATTTCTGGACAAAATACTCTTGTAACAACTAGACGTGGAATAGGAATCGCTAATGGTTTTGCTACATTAGATGCTAGCGGGAAACTTGTTCAGTCAGCTAAAAACTCTGACTATGCGACTACTGCTGGGACAGCCAATACGGTTCTCGATGGTTCTATTACAACTGGCTCCTTTAACTCTGCTGCCGTTGCTCCTGCTGCCGCCAAAACATCTCAGTCTCTTACAATACAATTAAACGGGACGGCACAACCCACATTTAACGGTTCAACGGCTAGAACTATTAATATTACGCCAGCATCAATTGGGGCTTCCACCAGCGGGGCAGTATCAGATATTATTGATGGCACTACTCCTGTTGCCAAGGCGACACAGGCTACTCAAGATTCTCTCGGTGAAGATATAAACACGACATATGCAAGCGCTCTTGATGTTAGCGGAAACAATCTGCTACTTGAAAACAAAGCGGGAGCAGCTTTATCTACAATTACAGTGCCATATGCCACCAAGGCAAATGACGTAAACAACATTAAAAATATGTCAATTGCTGTACAGACAAACGGTGTTTATGCATGGTTCTTGAATTATACAGGTACTGGCAATAAAGATGGCGCTAGAAAATATTATGCGTGCGCTTTAGCTGATAGCGCCGATTATGCTACTTCTGCTGGTTCTGCCAGAGCCAATAATATATCAATGAGTTTGTCTGGTACAAATCTTAGTATTAGTTATTCGTAAGGATGTGAAGTATCAATGGCTTTAAGTTTTAACGGTACTAACATCCCTGTGAGCGGGAATGTAACTTATAACGGAACTGGTTGTTCAACTGTTTCGTGTAATGGAACACAAGTATGGAAGCGTGCCCCTGAATGGTTGTACAATAGTGGCAATCAATATAACGAATTTACTGGTGGATGGAACGCACAGGCTGCTTATTATCTTGGTGGAGCGCCGGGAACGAACTATTATAGAAACCAGACGGCTTCAACGCCATCTTTTAATAGTACAAACATTTCGGTGACGTGTACTGGAAACTACCTTGGCGGTGGTAGTGTTATCACGAATTGGAAGATAGACTTATCTTCTATTTCTTCTTTGACAGCAAGTATTAATGTTTTCGACCAATATGAATTATACTCATATTTCTATATACATATACTTGATTCATGGCCAACAATAAACGCAGACAACACAAGTGTTGCTGGAACTGTAACAAAGGGAAATCAACGGGCTACCAGCTTAACTCTAGATACATCAAATCTTAATGGTAGTTATTATGTTTTGATGGGATTTTCAAATAACAATTATCGTAGTTTTACAGGATATGTTTATAGTTTAAAATGTAATTTTTAATATGTAAACTCGATAAGAGGTACAATAAATGAGAATAAATAAAATCACAAGACTCGTTGCCCCCCCCCCATTGTAAAATTTTAATGTGAAGCGAGGGAACATAAATGGCATTATCATATAATGGAACAAATATTCCCTCGTCTGGAAACGTTATATTCAATGGTACTAATTGTAAAACAGTTAGTTGTAATGGCACAGAAGTGTGGAGAAAAGAAGCTACTATTTATCCCGGCATACCTGTTGCTAATACACAGAACCTTGGATATGCCGCATATTTTACCGTTACAAATAGTGGCACAGATATTAAAGTTGACGCATTCGGCGGCACAGAACGAGGATATGGCCGTGTAATGATGGGTGGATTTAGCACAATAGGATATTCACAAATATACTTTGCTAACCTTAGAGCCTATATTACAAACAGCTTTTCCCATATCAAGGTGGCGTTGAGCGATATAAACGGGAATGTTGTTCAACAGCTTATTTATTCCGAAGCTAACGGATATGACGCAACATATACCGCAAGCACTAAATTCAATATAAATTCACCAAATGGGAATTACTATTCGATGTTGGAAGTTGAATCTGGTGCTACACACTTAGGAAAGAACGCTACTATTTTGATGAATGGTTGTTATTTAGTTTAAGTGAGGGCTTATAATGATTAAAATTACATTAAAAAATGGTAAGGAGTATGAAGTGCTTGACAGTACATTGGTATATCCAAGTGGGATGTCAAGTGTTCGTAACAAAATGGAAATTCATTTAGATGAATCTTCTATGACTCTTACCGAACTCGAAAAAATATTTACAGATGAAAAAGCAACAGATGAAATCCGTGTTACAAAAACACGCGAAGATAAAACTGTTGAATATGATAATATGTACTATCACTATTGTATTGCGTCTAGCATCGGCAAGAAGATTATTTCTTCTGTGAGCAATTCAACTGGTGAAGTTACAGAGAAAATGTGCTTATCTGTTGTTCTGGAACAGAGAACATATATCGAACAAAAGTTATACGAATTGGGCGTATCTTGAGTACGCCCAACAGAAAGGATGACGAATCATGTTTAATGATGTATTAAACGCTGTATTGGACAGCTTGGTTATGGTGTCATCTTTCAGTTTATTTATGCTTTGTTGCGCCCTTTCTAATACTATTCTTGGTTCAATTATTGCTTCTAAGACTGCTACTTTCGAGTGGAAAACTTTAGCCAAAGGACTTCTGCGTAATATTGGTGTTGTTCTTGGTATTGATGTTTTAGCAGCTGGATTATCGGGGATAACAAAGCTTATAGAGATATACGACGTTGTTCCTCAATATTCGGATGCCTTACAGGGCATTAGTGTATTGGCGATAGTTGCTATAATTGTAACAATATCTTATAAGGTTTATGGTGCTCAAGCCATTGAGAAAATCAAAGCAATTGGCGGCATAAAAGACGAGGATATTGTTCCTATTGAAAAGGCAGACGGATGGGAACAGAGAGGAACGTGATTAAATGTTAAGTTTCTCTGTAAAAAAACAAAAACTAGAAAGAAAAGACAATCAAGAAGTGGTTGGAGGAACACATAATTACTTGTATGTTGTATTTGACTTTTCATATGATTGGGACAGTGTTTCCAAAAATGCAGTATTTAATAACTGTAAAGCAAAGAAAAACTTCACTGTTCCTATTGTAGAAAATGTGTGTCTTGTACCGTGGGAAGTTATAGAAAGTCCAAACTTTACAGTATCGTTATATGGATTTACCGATAGCAAGAGAATAACTTCTAATGAAGTTATGGTTCCCGTTAAAGGTAAGCCGTATAATGCTAATAATATTCCTTCTCCGCCTCCAACCCCAACTGATTATGAAGCATATGTTGAACTTGTAAATAAATACAAAGAAGAATCAGATGCTCAATACAACGAACTCAAAGAAACAAAAGCAGAAGTAATAACAACAGATAGTATCTATAAATTTCCAAATATTGGAAACAAAAATAATCTTTATGTTGATTCTTATACGAACACCACATATAGATGGGATGAAACTGAATTAAAGTATTATTGTGTTGGCTCTGATTACAGAGAGATAGAGATTATTAGAGGAGGGAACGCAAGTGGCAAATACAACTCTTAATGTTAAAATACAAATAAGAAATGACGTTGCCAATACTTGGAAAACTACTAACCCTGTACTTCTCAAGGGTGAAATGGGTATTGAAACAGACACAAGAAAATTCAAATTCGGTGACGGCGTTTCCACATGGACCGAGCTTGATTATGCTAGTGCACAAGCGGCAGTTGTAATGAATAAAGCTCCTACGCCAACAGATTCTGGATATGATGTTGGTGTCATTTGGATTGATACGGCTGGCAACAAGGCATATGTATTGTTTGATAATACGTCTAACAATGCTGTTTGGAAACAGATGGTTACGCCAGACGACTTGAGCAACCTTGGCGCTGGCGACATGTTGAAGTCGCAGTTTGCCAATAACCCAAAAGCAGAGCAGGGATATGTAAATGCGGCTATTGTTGCTGATACTGCTAATGCTACAAAAGCGGCTCTTACTGCTGGCGATAAGACATTCAATGGTTCTGAAGCGGTTGAGATTACGGCTGGTGATTTAGGTGCACTTACATCCGTTCCGGCAGAATATGTCAAAAACACAGACTATGGCACTACCGAAAAGGGCGGCGTTGTTAAGTCTGTTGCTAGAGGTACTGATACCGTTACAATCAACCCCGATGGAACAATGTCCATCGGCAAAGCATCTACCGCAGGAACTGCAGATACCGCCGCTGCTTTACAAACTGGTAGAACGATTTCTCTTAGCGGAGATGCTACTGGTACTTCTCCTGCTTTCGATGGTTCGCAAAACATAACAGTTCCTGTTGTACTCGCTAATAGTGGCGTTGTGGCTGGCACGTTTACAAAAGTAACTGTAAACGCTAAGGGGCTTGTAACAAAAGGAGAAGCTCTTGTAGTATCTGACATTCCCTCTCTCACTCTTTCAAAGATTACAGATGCTGGTACAGCGGCAGCGGCTGACACTGGTATTGCTGAGGGCAATGTGCCTGTTCTTGGCGCTGGCGGCAAGCTGAACGAAGCTGTTATCCCTGCTATTGCTATCACTGATACTTTTGTTGTTGACAGCCAAGAAACAATGCTTGGGCTTGAGGCACAAAAAGGTGACGTTGCTGTTCGTACAGATATCAATAAAACATTCATTTTAAAACAGGCTCCGGCGTCTGTTTTGGGAAACTGGGTTGAGCTTGAAACACCAACAGACGCTGTAACAAGTGTAAACGGGATGACTGGTGCTGTTGTTCTCACGACATCTAATGTGTCCGAGGGAAGTAACTTGTACTTCACAACTGCGAGAGCGAATGAAAACTGGATTACTCACGCCTCAACAGAGCTTACAGACTCTAATACACTTTTGAGAACGACAGACACATTTATTTTGAATGGCGGAAACGCTTAATCTATATCAACATTAAGGAGGGGTATCTGTGGCTAATAGAAACCTAAATGCTCGACAGCAGCAAAAACATGATACTTCGTCCGGTTTTAACTCTAAAAACGCCACATATTTAGAAGCCGAAATATTGGTTGAAAGTGATACTGGCAGAGTTAAAATAGGAGATGGAGATACAGATTATAAAACACTTCCTTATACTATTGGAACTCGCGTGCCCACAGATGCCAAGTTCACTGATACTACTTATACGAATGGAACAGGGTTGTCCCTTAGTGGGACAACCTTTTCCATTACAAATACGGGTGTAACTGCGGATGATTATGGGCCGACGGGCAATGTCACAGGCTCTTTTGGGACTCCAGTTTTGGTGCCATCAATAACCGTTAATTCAAGAGGACAAATAACGAGCGCCACAAATAGAACGGTTACTATGCCAGCAAAACCAACCGCTACTGATATTGGTGCCGAGCCAGCGTTTACAAAAAATACAGCGTTCAACAAAAATTTCGGAAGTGCCGCTGGCACTGTATGTCAGGGAAATGATTCCAGACTATCTAATGCTCGTCCAGCATCTGACGTATCAGCATGGGCAAAAGAGCCGAATAAACCGACATATACCCCAACTGAAGTCGGAGTTATCGGTACAGCCCCAACATCTGGACAAGTGGCGGTTTTTGATGGAACGACTGGTAAAATTAAATCAACAGGGTTTACAATAGCTTCTTCTGTACCATCTGGCGCTAAGTTCACAGACACAACATACTCAGCAGCAACATCCACCGTATTAGGACTTGTTAAGGTTGGATATACGGAAAGTGGCAAAAACTATCCAGTAGAACTTGATGCTGATGATAAGATGTTTGTTAATGTTCCATGGACAGATACAAATACAACATATTCTCAAGCTACATCTAGCACACTTGGATTAATTAAGATAGGGTACACTGAAAGTGGGAAGAATTACCCTATTGAACTTAATACTTCTGGGCAAGCGTATGTTAATGTGCCTTGGGAGGATACGACATATTCCGTATTCACAGGCGCTACAACAACAGCAGCAGGTACAAGCGGATTGGTTCCCGCTCCGACTTCTGGCCAATCAACAAGGTACCTTTGTTCAACCGGAGAATGGAGTATACCCACTGGAACTATTTATAATGGAAGCACAGCAATATCTGTTAAACCATCTACGACTGATGGAGAATACAATATATATTTAGTTGCGTTATTTCCGGGCACTACAAGCCAAAGCGTTGGACCAAGCGCTTCAGGAACAATTAATTTTGGCTCTGCTTTTAATGTGCCATATATAACGATAGACCAATATGGCAGAATCACAGCATTAGCGAATAGGAGTATGATTCTTAGCGGGGCATTAGCAAGCAGCTCTGCTCCTGGTTTGTGTCCAAAGTTAGACCCTGGCCACCCATCGTACTATCTAAACGCTAATGGAACATGGAGCGCTCCAAGAGGAAGGGTATATGGCGTAAAAGGAAATGCAGAAACTACCTATCGAGAGGGACAGGTTAATATAACAGCCGCAAATGTTGGTGCCCTTCCAATTACAGGCGGCACAGTGTCTGGCGCGACTACATTTAGTGACACTGTGACGCTTAGCACCGCTGGAAGCATAACATATGATGATGGTTTTTATGATGGGTGACTACTATGGGAATTAAAATATTAAGACAAACAATATCATCAACATCCACAGAGCCGTTGCCCCCCCCACCACAGAATATGGAATAATTGCGTGTGACAGGGCCGGAAGTATGTATGTGGGTGACAGCTCTAACAGTCCAGTCGAGCAAATGAGTGTTAAAAAATATTCTCAAACATCCAATCCGAACTTATTGGACAACACAAACTTCTTTAATCCTATAAATCAACGTAATCAAACCAGTTATAGCAACACAGACGCTGCTCCAAAATACTCAATAGATAGATGGCAGGTTCTGAGCGGAACGTTTGATGTCCAAACAAGAACTTACACGTCAAATAGCACATTAGGGATATATGGCAACCAGTTTAGACAGTATATCCCTTTAGAAAGTGTATCTATTGGTGATACCATAACTGTAAGCTCTGTTATAAACGATACTAGACAAATATTTACAACAACAATACCACAATATGGAGATGCTGTTGCTGACGCTCCGTTCCTATTAGAGACTACGTGGGGCGGTTTTAAAATGATTACACGAGAAGCTGAACATGCCGCTCTTCTTACAATGGTTGTAAATGTATCACAGTCTATAACTGTTGATTGGATAAAGATGGAGTTTGGAAACTTTGCTACACCGTATGTGCCGAAGGGATACGGGGCGGAGCTGGCGGAGTGTTTGCGGTATTTTCAACGTGTTTATGCGGACTGGAGAATCTATCCTACATTGAAAGATATGCCCTATCGTTTTTCTCAGTCTACACTACAAGTTATGCGAATTAAGCCAACAATTTCGGCTCATGGTACGCCATATACTTTTGGTTGCACAATTAACGCCTTAGATGCCCAGCCAATGGCCTTTACAGTAGAAACAAAAATAACTGAGCGAGGGCAAAATGCGGCCGCAGCGTCGATGTTAGGTTATTTTGATTTGTCTGCGGACATATGAGGACGGAAAACAATGGATGAAAAGTATACAGTATATGTGCGAGCAGATGAAACGGGACGAATTGTAGAGGTAAACAGCATCGCGTTTATGGCTGACACGGCGGGCTGGACGGCTATTGATGAAGGGTATGGCGACAAATACCACCACGCGCAAGGAAATTATTTCCCACAGCCACTCTATGATGTTCGAGGATGCGCCAACTATAAACTTGAAAACAACATTCCAGTAGAGCGTAGCGATGAAGAAAAAGAAGCCGAAATAGCAAACCGCCCAGCTCCAATGTCGAGTTATAACGATAGAGTTGCTGCTTTAGAAGAAGCAATGCTTGTAATGTTGTCTAGGGGTGTTTCAAATGTTTGATTTCTTAAAAATTCAATATACTATGGGAAATATAACAAAGGAACAATTATATTCTTATGTGCCTTTGTGGATTTCGGAGTCCGAATATAAACAAATAGTTGGCGAAAACTAATTTGCCAAAAGGGTGAATATCTATGTCAATAAAAGTTCTTAGACAGAGTACCGATGCTACGGTAACGGCTGCCCCCCCCCTATTGAGCTACGGACAAATCGCCATTGATAAAGACGGAGTTATATATACCGGAAATAGTTCTGATGAAGTAGTAAGTAAGGTTAATTATGCTAATGAGGCATTGAAAGCGACTCAAGATTCTGCTGGGAATCCTATTGTATCATCCTATGCCGCAGCACTTGACACAAGTGGGAACACAATAAGGCTTAAATATAAAAACGGTGATGTGGCCGCTACTATTACAGCGCCATATGCTACCTCTGCTGGAACCGCCACCAATGCTACTGGTGTTACAGGCAATATTAAAGGCGAAACTATATCAAAAGCGACCAACGAACACTATGCTTGGTGGCTTAATTACAGTGGAACTGGTAGTTATGGCGGAGCAAGGAAATATTTTGCTTGTGTACATGCCGATAGGGCTGATTCAGCACGAGCGTCTAATATAACAATGACTTACAATGGCAATTTGTGGATTTCCTACTCGTAAGGCGGTGAGCATATGGCATTATTTTATAATAACACAAATGTTGCTACTTCTCAGAACGTATATCTAAATAATCAAGCATCCGACCAAGTGTTTTATAATAATACATTGGTGTGGAAAAGAGACGCACAAGTATATCCTGGCTCTACATGGTATGTCCGTGGAAGTAAAACTAACGAGGTTGGAACTGCCCCTCCATCTATAATTGAAAGAGAAGTGTCTGGAAACGTTGCCAATGACGCGGCAGTATATGCTGTTGTCAATCTTACTCCATATAACTATGCCTATTTTGACTATTCAGTTTACTATGTTAGTCCATATGCGACTGGAATGGTTGGTATTGGTAATTTTGATAATTATAGTGTAAATGGCGGTTGGCCTACTGTTACGGGTATAAATTGGGACAACTCAATTAATACATATCACAACGACCCAAACGGACAGGGTTGGGGTAATGGGGCTGTTTCAAAGCGTTTTACACTCACGGTAAATGTAGCAAGTCTACAAAACAGCTGGGCACTTGGTATATTTTGTCGTAGTAGTAGCACAACTCAAGCAACTATACACCTTGTATTGAACAAATGCTGGTGTACTACATAACGAGGTATATATAATGGTAAAAATTAAACTTTCTAATGGCGATGAATATGAAGTGTTGCCTATGACGGCTGTTTACCCTAGCTATTCGTCTACGGTAAGAAGTCATATAGAAATACACATGGACAAATCTTCAATGTCTGATACAGAATTTATTGCTTTATTCTCTAATCAGGAACTAACAAAAACAATTCAAATCATAAACACTGAATCAAACAGCACTATCACATATGAAAGATACAATGAACCTGTATCAATTGGTATTGGTAGATATGATAGTGTAAATGTTGCTACTGGTGAAGTAGTTACAGAATATCATTTAATTGCTAATTTGGAGCAATTAACATATCAGGAAGCTGATATAAAAGCAATGAAAGAGCTTATTACCAAAATGAGCAAATAATATAATTACTATACAGCTACGTATAAAGGAGAACAACATGTCTATTTATACTGGAAGAACGCAAGTTCCGTATTATTATAGCTGTTATGGATATACGAGAGGAAACGGAAAGACTTGGCATGGCGGTATAGATTTGGTTGGATTAGACAGTACAACTATATTGATGCCAGATTATAGTGGAAAACCTATTAGTGGCACAGTCGTTTCCTCTCGTAAAGTAGATAAAAGCACAGGTGATTTAACTTGGGAATGGGGCTGGTATGTATGCGTACAGCTAGACGCTAACCAAACTCCTGACGCCGTGAACTTTATCTATTTTTGCCATAACGAAAAAAACTTAGTATCAGTTGGACAAAAAGTGAAAACTGGTGACGCTATTGCTATTATGGGAAACAGCGGAAACGCCGCACTCGCTAATCCACCAATCAAACATTGCCATCTTGAAGTAAGAGCAACAAGAAGTAGCAAAGGACTTGACCCTACGCACTATTCAGGGACAAAGAATGCAGTTGGTACATATGGTTCGTCAAACTCTGGCGGAGATTCTGGTAATAAAGATATACTTTATAACGGTATAGATGTATCAAAATACCAAGCAACAATTAATTGGCCACAAGTAAAAGCGGCTGGATATAAATTTGCTTTTATAAGAGTCGGATATTGCGGATATGATGGGAGTATCATTGATGGTTACGACCCATACTACGATACAAATATGCGTAATGCTACTGCGGCAGGAATGGATGTTGGAGTATATGTATATTCATATGCAAAAACTGTGGAAGCGGCTAAAATAGCAGCGCAGGACGTTATAAATAGAGTAAAACCATATACCGTTTCTATGCCTATTGCTTTTGACTTTGAAGATAGTACACTCTATTCAACCATAGGCAAATCAACAAATACGGAAATATGTAAGGCATTCCTTAGCGAAGTACAAAGACTTGGATATTATTCAATGCTTTATACATACACTAACTTTGCTAATACATTACTTGATATGTCTCAATTGAGAGACTATGATATGTGGCTTGCTGATTATACAGGAAGTCCGGGATATTCGGGGAATTATAGTATATGGCAATATAGTTCTAAGGGTTCTGTTCCGGGCGTAAATGGCAACTGTGATGTAAACTACGAATACAAAGACCATCCAGCAATTATAAGAGCTGCTGGACTTAATGGATTGGGGGAACCAATAGTGGAGAAACTTACAAACACACTTCTTAGAGTTTCTATGGTTGGGGATAAAAACCCCAATCAATACTTCAATAGCAAAGATACAAACGACATTGTTGGATATCTTGATATCGGAGACTATGAGGCAATAGAAAAAAATAGCGCATTAGAAAACGGATTCTGGTGGGTTAAATTTAAACATACAGATGGAAAAGAGTATTGGGCCGTATATGATAATCACGATGGTGGAACTATTAGTGATGGACGCGCTGTACTTGTACAGGGAGAAACTCCTCCCAAACCTCAGCCTGAACCAGAGCCTGAACCAACTCCTCCGTCTAGTGAGCTTGTGAAACAGGTTGATGAATTGATTAAGCAACTTGATGATTTAATGAAACAAGTTGACGATGCTTTGATAAAAGCAAGTAAACTCGAAGAAGAAAACAAAAAATTGATTGCTGAAAATGAGCAACTTAAATCCAAAATAGAGGCGGCTAAGGCCGCTTTAGCATAATAATAAAAGGCTAACCCGTATGGGTTAGCCTTTTTTACACGCCTATATTTTTACAATTTCATACTTACTTGATAATTGCTTTAGTATTTCTTTATTTATTACTATATTAATTGGTTGTTCTGGCATGATATAAACGCTTTGTACAAGTTTAACATATTGATTTATAAACCAATATTTCTTTCCCCACTTACCAATACTCACATTATCAAGTATTTCTTTTGACGAATTAAAATCTCCAACTCCAACACTATGTAAATAGTTCCATATCTTATTTTTGCTTATGATAATATATTCTACTTCATAGATATCAGATAAGTCTGGTGAATTTGCTTTAGGATATATAAGAATATAATGTGTTGTTATAATATAATCATTATCTTCTCTGAACCATCCCTTAGCAACATTTGAACCAATCTCAAAGGAAAACGTATTAAGAGTCGTATTATAATATTTAATTGCCGCTTTTTCGTCTATATAATACGTCTTATCTTTATTTGTATATATTAAGTCTACGCCTTGTTTTTGAAGTTTGACATCGTAATTACGAACAAAATCATAATTGTTATTTGAATAAACCTTATCCATTATAGAGTTAAGATATTCAACCGTCTGCTCGTCTTTTCTTCTGTCGCTCCAAACAGTATTATTTAACATCAGTTTCTTTCTTTACTGGAATTACAGATTCACGTTTTGTATACGATATTCTATAAGGAAGAATAGCAATTGTCTTTTTGTGTACGGTTTTTATTTTCTTTTCTCCGCTTTTCTCGACATTATAAGTATCGAAATCGCCATCTTCAGTATACAGAATACAGTTTCCGATTTCAAACTTTAAGTCATATAACCAAAAATCTTTTTCGTAATCTTCCGGTTCCAACCCTTGTGGAAAATCCATATTATTCCACAATGCTCCAAGAATATTATTAGTAATAAACTCATCACAATCATCGTCTGTATATGTTACAGCACACCGTGTAGAGTTAAACTCGATGTCATTATTAAAATATACTTCAATCGAGCGCTCATATTCATCAGAAACTTGTTTTCCGAGAAATGGAAGTTCAAAATGAATAGTATCTTCAAGCTGTTTTAATGTGTTTTTATTCTCATAAGCAATATCGAAATCTTTGATATAAAAAGAATCATCTTTCATATTATCTAGATTTCCATATATTTCCTTTACAAACTTAATTGAACGCATATTTTACTCCTCGGCTTTATAATACAGCTCACAATGACAATACCCAGTAGTATTTTGATTTACAAATTCCTCGCACATGCATTTATTTTCTTTTAGTTTTCCAAGCTTACATGGGCAATATCCGTCTTTTTTCTTCAAAGCTTCTCTTATTTTTGATTCATGTTCTTTATCATCGGTTACAAATATTTTAAGCATTATATAAATCCTTAACTTATTTTTTCAGCATATTGGTTCAGTGAAGCAAGAGTTACACCTAGAATATTATCAAATCTTTTTTCGCTATTTGGTATATATCTGCCAAACTTTATTATGATATTATTGAATTCCTTTAGCCTATCAATACACGCAGAAATTTCTTCTTTATTAAATCCTGTATATATTACGATATCGTCGTTGTGCTCTTTTCTAAAGTCACATATAAAAGAATACAATTCAGCAAACTGTTCAAATGGTTCTAATCCGCCAAATACAACCGATGAATGAAAAATACTTTTATCATAAACGCTAATCATTTCTTCATTTGAAATGTCCACCACTGGCATATTAGCCAGTGGTGAATTTTGACAAACAGATATTTCCATTCCGTTTTCTAAGCAACATTTCCAATTACAGAAACAAGTTGATACAAACATTGACGGTTTTTTATAGTTTACAAAATCATCTGAAACTATATTTTTAACTCTCATTACAGCTCACTCATTCTATCAATACTGAACCAATCGCGCATTCTAAACTCGGCTTTTCTTTCTTTGCTATATGTTTTTTCGGGAGTTAGGAATCCAACGATACGCTGATATGTCGTAACCTTTTCTCCGCCGCAAATTGGGCATACATCACCATAGAACCCATGATTATGTTCGCATGCGCTTATTTTTGTACAAAAAGCGAAGTATACAACGCCAGCATCTGCTATTCTATTCAACAAATCCCACGCAGTATCAAAATCTTCCATTGGACCATCAAGATTTATATGAGCAATACTTCCACCTGAACATGCTTTATCCATTATGGCACTAAGCTTAACTTTTTCGCTTATTGTGGTTTTAATTCCAAGAGGAATCCATTGATTGCCATACAACGGAAGTTCATATTTTTCATTCGGAAAGAAAACTTTATCTTTTTCCATAAGGACAGCAGCCGCTCGTTCTGCTGGAACTTGCTCAATGTTTATTGAATAATCTACGTTGCTTTGGAACTCATTCTTTACATCAGTAATTGTTTTTAGAATCTGTTTTGCAAACTCAATTCCTTCGTCAGTATAATATACATATCCAAACTTGTCTGTTTTTGTCATGCCGTAATGGACAAGAACCTCATATATTCCGAGAATACCAATTGTATTGTATTGTGACTTCATGTTTACAATTCCATGAGTATAGTTCGGAAGAAGCCCTTTTTCAGCATTTCTTTGTATAATATGTCTTACAGTATCAAGGGTTTTACAACAAAGATTTACTTCTTTTGTAAGATTTTCTATATAATTATCAGTATTTTTGCTTTCATATGCTATTCTAGCTAGATTTATTGTATTAACCTTTACTGAGCCAACCTCTAAGGCGGTCCCACCAAGACTGTTAAAGTATCCAAGGTTTTTTATGTCAGAGACGAGCCTGCAGCAGTTACTCAAGCTTGTAACATCTTCGCTAATAAAAAAGTTACTGTCAGCCCATTTCATATTATGTCTGCAACACCACTTAGCAAAATCTTCGTCAACGAAAGAGCCATTTTTTCTTAACAAGCAATATGATAATACTGGGAATGTCATCATATTTTTAGAGCGTATGTCGCTTACAACTCTCATAAACGCTTTCTGATACTCAATAAACTCGTCTGTATACATTACCATAGGAGTACCATCTGGAAACTCTTTTCCGCCAAAAATGGCTTCATAATATGGTTTGTCAAATATAGAGAAGTTAGTAAATGCGCTTTGGTTCACTCTAAGATATGGTTGGTTGAGCTTATATATAATACGCTGAAACTCTTGGTCGCGATAATATTCTGGATTATTAATAAGAAAGTTTGTTTCACAGTCTTTTTTCCAGAAGTAAAATGAATATACAAGAAAACTCGGTAATCCACAAGCGCCGCTACTTCTATTAGAAGTCCAACTTACAAACTCTCCAACAAAATCAGTATATGTTGTGAGATGTTTAGGAGGTTGAGCATTGAAATTATCAATAAAGAATAGTCCTTTATTTACAAGAGCCTCTAAATCATAAGCGTAACAATATGGAATAAATGTTGCACTTGAGGCATCGTGTAGGTAATAACGCCCAACCCATTCGCCCTCAAGCCATTCCATTGCTGTTTCGTGGCCGTACTTTTTTGTCAGTTCATAATATATCTTGTTGAATGACAAAAGTTTAAGGTGCGGCTTGCTCATTTCAGTCGTAAGCGAGCAAACATCCTTTGTCCCAACGTTTGCATTCCCGTCAATACTAGCGTCGGCAACTGTATTTTTGTCAACGAAGTTGTCAATGAATGAATTGTAACTCATTTGTAAATCTGACAATCCATTTAGAGAAGCTATTTCTTCCCCATACTTACTACGCAGTTCATTTAGAGCCGCAACAAACCCCTTATTAAGCTTAATTGAAAAATCCAAGAAACCATCCCTCTCTCAATTGTTCTTTATCCAATAAATGCCGTCAGAAAAATCCATGATTTTACCATCAACAGAAATCATAGGCATACTAGAAAACCCCATTTTAATCATTTCATCTTCGTTATCAAATATATCATATGAGATGTTTTTCATATCCAACATCTTCTTCATCATTTCACACTTTGGACAATGATTCGAGTATAATATAATTCTCATATCTTCTCCATTATTCATTTGTTTCATTTCCGTGAACAACAACACCATTCACGGTATATGATTCAGATTTTTCAACACAAAGATTATACATAACTTCAACAACATCATTTGAAGCGCTCACACTAACAAGCTCTTTATATCCATCTACATCATCTTCTCGTTTATTAGCAAGCAGTACATGATGGTTAAACGTTATGTATTGCGCTTCTACCCATCCAGCTTCATATGTTAAGAATTTGTGATTAGGAGTACATACGATAGCTTCTTCTACGTCTTTTAACGTTATAGTAAGTACATTTCCATTATGTATATGATTATCTACTTTATAGACTCTATTATATGTTAAATCGTGTGATAATACCATATCACCGACTTTAATATCCTCAATATTACTTATTCCACGGTTAGTTATTACCTTGTGTCCAGCCATGAAACAATCGGAATTATTATTGCTCAACGTTTCTCCGCCTTTACTGTTTGTCTACCCATGCCAGAGCGGCATGATAGTTATATAGTGTACCATTTACATTAAGCACATAAGAACTATCAGCCGCTGGCGCTTCAACATGCTCTATATTCTTAACGGTTAGAAATGCTTTTATATCTTTATAATATAAAGAGCCATCGTTATACAGAATCACCATCGGTACTACCAAAACCGCCATTTCTAGTCCCGCTAACATTATCTTCTTCGGTAGTATAAAACTTTGTAAATATACCTTGACAGAATCCTTTTCCAGCCGGAATAGTAACAGGAAGTCCCTTTCTATTGTCGTTTATAATTGAAATCCAAATATGTCCACCGTCGTCAGAGTTATAAAAATCAGCGTCAATTATTGCACATGTATTATTTAGCTGAACGCGACTCTTGATACCCAATCCACTTCTCGGAAAAATAAGAAGAACCATATCGTCTGGCATATAGCATCGAATGCCAGTAGGAATTGAGAGTTCAGAACCAGCTTCTAGTCCAATAGTGCTAGGAATAAAAAAATCATATCCAGCCGAACCGCTTGTGGCTCTTTGAGGAAGTTTAATATTGTCGTAAATTTCTTTTACAGTTTTATCGTCCAATTCACGATACAGCCCAGAGTTCTTAAACACTTCATATCTAACTTTTTCAAATTTAGGATACATTCAAATCTCCTTAATTATCGTCGTTGATAAATAATCTATCTACATTGCCGCAATCACTACAAGTAACAACTACGCAGTTCTCATCGGCATCGTATTCTAATTCATACTTGTCAGAATCACACATGTTACAATAGATTTCAAAATCAAACGTGCCATTCTCGAAAGTCATCATTTTCACCACCTTTACGGGGAAAGTATTCTTATTATATCACAAAAATATTCGTTTGTCAATACCCCTTTTGTGAAAGATTTGTAAATAAATTATGAACAAATATCCATTTTTATACATATTTTTCCGATAAAATTAGCTTTTTATGTACATGCTTGTTTTCTTGCTATGATTGTATTATATCATACCTGTATTCATTTGTCAATACCTTAATTGTAAACAAATTATTAACAAACTTACTGTAATATATTATATTATTAGCTTATAGATATATGTGCTTGTATACAAGCTAATAATAATTATATGCTTGTAATATATACATATAGATATATACGCTTGTATTATAAGCGTATAGTATATTCTAGCTTATAATACACGTTTGGGCTACAATATACGCTTGCAATATAATATTA
>CDYL01017230.1_pt1 | contig 66581 bp, 49 predicted proteins | sample 557761 | NCBI WGS metagenome assembly CDYL01 (sample SAMEA3182104, study PRJEB8094) | gut metagenome | biome: human; feature: gut; material: Stool; isolation source: human stools | place: Canada | collected 2013-02-12 | reverse complement strand
CCCGCCATGATGACACAATATTTATTGCTTGCCATAGTTATTATATGAAGTTAAGTTCGACAAAGATAAAAATATTTTAGTAACTTTGCCGCCTATTGGAAAATTAATTTTCGACCCGGCAATGAAAATCAAATTCTTCACCATACCCAACCTGCTGACCCTTTCGAACCTGCTCTGCGGTTCGGTCGCAGCAGTCGCCGCGCTGGTCTGGGGCAACCTGACGCTGGCTTTCGGGCTGATGATCCTGGCTGCCGTGTTCGACTTTTTCGACGGCTTCACGGCGCGCCTGCTCGACCAGAGTTCGCCCATCGGGCTGCAACTGGATTCGCTGGCCGACGACATCACCTTCGGGTTCGCGCCCGCCGCCGCGATGTACGTCCTCTATCAGCGGATGCCGGGCGTCTGGCTGCCGGAGGGGGCCCTCGGGCTCATCGTCTTCGCCTTCACGGCCTTTGCTGCGCTGCGGCTGGCGAAATTCAACATCGACGACACGCAGCGCACGGAGTTCTGCGGACTGCCTTCGCCGGCCGCCGCGATGCTCTGCGCCTCGCTCGGTATGCTGGCCGAGTGTTACGGGCTGACGCTCCTGCGCGAGACGGTGTTGGCCGTGGCCGTGGTCGTGGGGCTGCTGATGATCTCGGACGTGAGGATGTTCGCCCTCAAATTCCACGGATTCGGCTGGAAGGGGAACGGTTTGCGCTATACGTTCATTCTCGTCAGCGCCGCGATGGCGGTCGTCCTGCGCGGATACGCCGTGCCGCTGATCATCGTGCTTTACGTCCTGATTTCGCTCGTCCGGGGGTTCGCCTGCCGGGCAAACGGCTGTGGGAAAGCCGAATAGTTTATTAAAAAATTTTAATTACCTTTGCCGCGGATTTCCGCTCTTTGGTTGGATATGTCGGGATTTTCGAATCGCATATTGCTGGTGCTCCTGTTCGGCCTGTTTTTTGCAGTGCCTCAGACAGGGCGTTGCCAGGGCTTCGATGCGAAGACCCTGATGCGCGCCCAGCAGAACGGCCAGTCGGGAAATCTCTACGGCAACAACCCTTTCGAACAGCCCGAGGGCGAGGAGGGGGAGCAGCCGCAGGATACGACCAAGAAGGAGCGCAAGATCCGCAAGCCGCTGGAGTCCTATCTGTTCAACGACTCGATACGTGCGCTGAACAACTTCAAATGGCACGTGAGCCGCGATTTCAACCGCGTCGAGATCGGACCTTTGGACACCACGCTGACCGATTACCGGATCGACTATCCGTTCTACCGGGAGGAGGTGGGCGACATCGCCCAGGGAGCCCTGGGGCAAACGTCGCTGCCGCTGAACTACTTCCGGCGGCCTCAGTTCTTTGATTTCAGTTTTGCGAGTCCCTACTATGCGTACACCTATAACATGGAGAACGTGCCCTTCTACAACACGAAGAAGCCGATCATCCGCATGAGCTACGCCGAGTCGGGGCAGAAGCGTTTCCGCGAGGAGAATTTCAACATCATGCACGCGCAGAACATCTCGCCGACGACGGGATTCAACGTCGATTACAAGGCGCGGGGCACGCGCGGGCAGTATGTGTGGTCGCGGACCAAGAACCACAACCTCTCGGTGTCCGTCAGCCATACCGGAAAGCGCTACTCGGTGCATGCGGGTTACTACAACAACCACATCGAGCAGCAGGAGAACGGCGGCGTGGTCGGCAACTGGGCCATTGCGGACACCGTTTTCGAGATGCCCTCGGGCGTGCCGATGCGGCTGGCCGACGCCGAGGCCAAGAACCTCTACCGCAACAACGCCTTTTTCGTCACGCAGTCCTACGGCATTCCGCTGCAACGGCTCACCGAGCACGATTTCTCGATGGCCAACCTTTCGGCGGTCTATATAGGCCACTCGTTCGAGTACAGTTCGTGGAGTAAGGTCTACACCGACAGGAACGAGCCCTATACCAACGAACGCGACCATCGCGACGAGAACGGCAACTACGTGTCGGCCGAGGGCCGCTACTACGACAACTGGTACATCAACCCCACGGAGACGCGCGACTCGATCTACGAACGGGTTGTCTCGAACCGCTTCTTCGTGCAGGCGCAGCCCTGGGACCGCAACGGGGTGGTGGGAACGATCGACGCCGGCGTCGGCATCGACATGCACACCTACTCGCAGTTCGAACTGAAAGATTACCTGACGGGCAAGTATACGAAGGTCAACAAGACGAGTTACTTCTTTTACGGCTCGGTCAGCGGAAAGATAAAAAAGTATGTCGATTGGGACGGGAATCTCAGATTCTACCCGTCGGGATACAGAGGCGGAGACCTTTCGATCGGCGCGCACCTCGCGCTGAAAGGCTACCTCCGCGGACACCCCCTGATTCTCGAAGGACGGTTCACGATGGACCGCCGTTCGCCCAACTACTGGCAGGAGAATCTATTCTCGAACCATTATATATGGAACACTCCTTTGGACAAGGAGAATGAAACTCGGTTCGAGGTCAAGTTTTCGGTCCCCGATTTCGCTTTCGAAGCGGGGGCATGGCAGGGAGTCGTCTCCGACAAGATCTATTATGCGTCGGACAGCAACGTCGCCCAGCACGGCGGAAACGTCAGCCTCACGAGTGTGTATGCTCGCAAAGATTTCCGCTTGGGCGGACTTCATTTGGACAACAGGGTATTGTTGCAGTGGAGTACGGATCAGGATGTCGTACCCGTTCCGCTTTTGAGCGCCTTCCTTTCGTATTACTACGAGTTCTGGGTCGTGCGCGACGTGCTGCGCTTGCAGATCGGTCTGGACGGACGCTATAATACGCGGTATTATGCGCCCGGTTACAATCCGGCTCTGTCGGTGTATTACAACCAGCGCGAGGTCGAAGTGGGGAACTATCCCTACGTGGACGCCTTCGCAATGGCGAAGTGGAAGAGAATGCGGATATTCTTGAAATATCAGCATGTGAACAAGGGACTGTTCGGTAACGGAGGGTATTTCTCGGCGGCTCGTTATCCGCTGAATCCGGGCATGTTCAAAATCGGTATCTCGTGGGGATTCTATGATTAGCGTGCTGTTCTGCGCGGTGTAAGCTGCCCGCAAAACAACCTTTTATGTTGAAAAAGACCGTATTAACGTTTGCGTTCTTGACCATTCTGACCACTTTCTACGGCTTCAACGCCCGGTTCGCCGTACCCGCGACGGACGGCGCGCCGAACGGAATGGAGGCGATGAACCGTTCGCTGCTCCCCGAGGGCAGCTACGTCATCTCGGCTTACGACGATGTGATCCGCCATATCAGCGAACAGGAGGGCAACGACTGGCGGCTGATGAGCGCCATCGCCTACCACGAATCGCGCTTCCGACCCGACATCATCTCGCGCCGCGGGGCCCGCGGACTGATGCAGATCATGCCTTCGGTGGCACGCCAGTTCGACGTTCCCGTGACGGAGGTTTCCAATCCGGAGACCAATATCTGGCTGGCGAACAAGCTGCTGACGAAGATCGCATCGACGCTCTGCCTTCCCGAGGACATCTCCGAGAAGGACCGGATGAGCATCATCCTGGCGTCGTACAACAGCGGCGTCGGTCATGTGAACGACGCGCGCCGTCTGGCGAAGCTGGACGGGGAGAACCCCGATTCTTGGGAGGTCGTGGCGCGTTATCTCAGCCTGAAAGCCGATCCCGCGTATTACGAGAGCGAAGTGGTCAAATGCGGACGTTTCACCGGCAGCCGGCAGACGCTGGCTTATGTGAACGACGTGATAGGACGTTACGACAGATACTGCCGCGTCGCCGGGAGGTGACCGCAGGCAGGTGTATGATTAAAGGCAGGGTCCGGAAACGGACCCTGCCTTTTTTGCGTTCGGTGACGGGAGGGGCGTCAGTATGCCCACTCGAAATTGTCAATGTAGAGGACGTTCGACTTGCAGCCGGTCATGAAGTCGCCGTAGGCGCTCGTCGAGCAGGAGATGACGAGCTGATAGAGGCCGCTGGGCTTGGCTTCCCGGTCGTAGAAGTGGAGTTCGAGCTCCGTGTCGATCATCCGGTCGCCGGTCGAGCTCTCGTCGATGAAGAGCGACCCGTAGGCGATGATCTTACCCTGTTCGGTCGAAGCGGCTTCCTGCGGGTCCCAGGTGCCGGTGGGAGGTTCCGTGCCCGATCCGACTTCGCGGCGGGCGTTCCAGTCCACGATGGCGACCATGATGCGGGCCCGGTCCTGGTCCCCCATGCCGATCGGCGCGCCGAACTTCTTGTCGATGTCAACGGGGCCGATATGCTCGGCGAAGTACTGCACCTTCAGGGCTCTGGGACGGGCTTTCCAGGCGTAGGTCTGGCCGAACGATACGACGCCCCGGGTGATGAGGTCCTTCTGGAAAAGTCCCGTGAAGAGGTTGCCCGAGGCGAGGACTCCCACGGCGGAGGTGGCCTGCAATTTGGCGCGCGTGTCGCCGGCGAAAGGCGCCTGCGTACACAGTCCCTTGGTGAAGGTGTTGTTGCCGCTGCCCCAGAATTCGGCCGTCTTGTTGTTCTGCGTCCAGCAGCTCAGCGAGGCGTCTTCCATGTCGCCGTTGGGGATGGTGTTGCCCGCGGGGGCCGTGTACTCCAACGGAGCGCCCTGCTCGCTGCCGCCGACCAGCAGCCGGAATTCGTAGGTGTGGCCTGCGAACAATCCCTTTTTCGGCACCAGTTTGTAAACGGTCAGTCCGTTCGGATTGGTTTCCGTTTTCCATTCGGGGGCGATCGTCGCCGTCAGGATGCCGGCGTCGTAGCCGCTCTCCTGCATCGGCTGCCACTCCGTGTCGCCCTTGATGCGGTATTCCAGCGCGGCGCCCGAGGCATACTCCTCGGCGGAGATGAGCGCCGTGACCGTACCCGTATTCTGCCACAGGTCGGCTTCCCGAAGCGCCACTTTCACGTTGGTCGTCTCCACGTAAAGCATCCACCGCTCGGTGACGCCGTGGCAGGTAACGTCCACGAAGCGCACCGATTCGAAACTGCTGCCCGAAAGCTCTTCGAGCGAGGGCGAATAGGTGGTGATCTCCGCCGGGCCGAGTTTGAGCTCCTCGATTTCGATATGCCCCAGATCGGTGTCGTCGGGGACATAGACCCTGACGATGCGGTTTTCGGTGTCGATCTCCGTGGCGCCGATCTGTCCCGTCACGCTGAAGCGCCGCTCGATGGTCTGCACGGCGCGGATCGTCCAGTCGTAGTCCTGATAGAGCGACAGCGTGGTGTAGATCGGCGAGAGCAGGTTGAACGTGCCGGTCAGCTCCTGCGAACTGCGCACCTGATCCAGGAGTTCCGCCTTGTTCAGCTCGATGCTGTGTACGACGGCGTCGTAGGTCACGGCGTCGATCTTCACGTTGCGGATGTCGGTGGCTTCGTCGAGCGTGAGGGTGACGACCCGCGAGGTGACGTTGTTCTCCGAGACCGAGAAGCCCTCTCCCTCGACGTTGGCGATGCGCAGTTCGACGACGGGGTAGGGAATGTCGTTGCTGATGCACGACGCTGCGAGGAGCGCCGCGGCCGCTGCGAATGCTGTTTTCAGGTATCTGGTCATAACTTTACTTCTTTTTCTTGTCCCACAGGTGTATCGTCATGCCGAAGTTGATGGCGGCGATGTTGAGCCGGAAGCGCATGTTCGAAGCCTCGCGCGAGCCGGTTTTTTTGCCGCTCTCGTCCTTTTGCGTGACGGAGTTGTACTGGATGCCGCCCAGCCCGAACGACACCGTGGCGCAGACGTTGGGGAAGATATAGACGGCCGCTCCCGGATTAAACGCCAATTTCACCTGCGTATTGTCGCTGTACGTGGTTTTCATCTCGTCGTTCGACGTGTTCGGCTGGTAGGAGAACTTCGAGGAGCCGGTCGCCAGCGAGAGTTCGAACTCGGCGAACAGACCGAAACGCCCCTTCGGATCGAGCCCCGCATAGGAGCGGTGGAAGATGCCGAACGAATAGTTGTCGCTGTTGATGTCGAGTTTGGGAATCTGCCCCGAGGCGTCGTTGCTTTCGCCGAGGTCGTAGCGGGCGTTGTCGAGGCTTCCGCCCATGTGGCGGTAGCCGAAACGCACGCCCAGACAGCTGTTGTCGCGGTAGAAGTAACCCACGAACGGTTTTACGGTGGCGATCGAACCGTCGGCGTTGATGCCGTCGATCAGCAGCATGATGTCCGTGTCATCGCTCGACAGCGTGCCGTAGGAGGCGGTCAGACCCATTATCACCTCGCCCTTATAGGCGAATTTGAGCTTGTTGATCTCGCGGTCCATGCGCCGGCGCGTGGGCAGGAAGCGCTGCTGTTTCTTCGGCTCGGCGGGAGACGCGGAGATGCTGGAGGCCGCCGGGGCGCTCTCTGTCGCCGGGGCGCTCTCCGGGACCGGAACCGACGGTGTTTCGGCGGCGGCCGTGAAGGCGAGGCATGTCGAAAGGAGGAAAAGTATGATTCGTGTCATTGCTGTGCCGTTTTTAGAGGTAGAAGGCCATGCCGAGGCCGATCGAGAAGATGTTGACCTTGAAGTTCATCATGCTCGTGTTGCGGTTGCCCACGGTGACCTGGTTGTGAACCTGCTTGGCATGGTTGTAGGTGATACCCATCACGCCGACGTTCACCTCGACGGCCATGTTGTTGGTCGCAAAGGCCACGATGCCCGGCGAGATGCCCAGCGAGAGGGTGTAGCCCGTCTCGTAGGTGCCTTTCACGGGCGAATCGTTGGCGAATCGGGCCTGCGTGCCGCCGGCCGAGAGCGACATCTCGTTGAACAGCGCGAAACGTTTGTTGCGCCCCAGCGGGATGTACTGGCGCCAGATCGCCGCCGCCGAATAGGTCTGGCGCAGCGCGTAGTAGTCTTTGGCCACGATGTTCGTGCCCGTCTCCGAGTCGCCGAAGTGGAGTTCGGCGTTATCCAGTTTGAGTAGCGTCCGCGAGTAGATGAAACGGCCTCCGAGAGCCATGTTGTCGCGCACGGCATAGGCGATCAGGGGGCTGATGCGGAAGGTGTAGCCTTTCGAATCGATGCCCTCGACCACCAGGAATTTGTAGTTGTCGTTGGTGTGGGTCGAGTAGGACGCCGTGCCGCCGAAGACCCATTGTCCTTTGGGGACGAACAGGTTGTGGGTGTCGGTGAGTCCGCGTTCGCGGCGTATTTCGTTGATTGTCTTCGGAACCGGGCCGGCCGCATCGGTGTTCGGGGCTGTTTCCTGTGCGCGCAGGGCCTGCGCCGCGGCCGAGAGGCACAGCGCGAGGACGAGCGGGCGGATGAATAGTTTGCGCATCGGATTGCGTTTATTTGGTTAATAGACCCATTCGAAGTTTTCCACGCAGAGGAGATTGGATGTACTTCCCGTCACATAGTCTCCCTTGTAGCTCGTAGCACAGGAGATGACCAGTGAATAGTTGCCTGCGGTCGGGGCCTTGTCCTTGTCATACCAGAGGAGCGGCAGTTCCATCGTCTCCCAACCTTCCGTTGACTTCCCGAGTTTTTTCGATGAATAGCCCAGGATCGGGCCTTCGTTGAAGAGAGACTTGGTCTCCGGGTCCCAAAATGTGGATTCGTCGGACGATGCTCCCGATTTTACGGCGTGGCGTTCGGTCCAGTCGATGACGCAGACGAAGACGCGTGCCGAGTCGATGTCGTTTGTTGTCAGACCGCTGTTGCCCGTATTGGTGATATTGGTTACGGTTGCCTTGTAGCGGAGCCGCAGGGCCCGGGGACGGGCCGTGAACGTGTATTGCACGCCGAAACGGGCGTAGCCGAATGTGTCGAGTAATCCTGTCCCGCAATCGAATGTTCCGGTGAAGAGATTGCCGGCAGCGAAGATGTTCATTTTCACATTGGGTTTCAGTTGTGCGCACTTGTCGCTGTCATCGTTGTCATTGACATTAACTCCGGTGCAGAGGGCATTGGTTTGGGCGTTGTTGCCGCCGACCCAGAACACGGTGCTGCTGTTCTCATTCGGATACGGGACGGTTCCGCCTGTGATCGAGCTTCCCGTGACATTATAAGTCGTCCAGTAGTCCATTCCGGCATTGTAAATGGTGTCGCCTGCGGGAGTCGTCAGCGATGCGGAATAGGTTCGATCGCCGATCATGCTTCGTAATTCATAATCGTTGCCGGCGGTGATACCTTCTTTACCGGGTTCCGGGGTGTAGACCTTCAGCCCGGCTTCGTTCGTCGATTCGGTCCATTCGGGTCGGTAGGTGGCGGTGTAACAGCCGTTTCCGTCGGCCGTTCCCTCCGTTTCCAGCCACGATTCCCCGTTTTTCAGCCCGAAGGTGACGGCCGAGACGTTCGGATCGACGACCACGGCCCGCAGCGTGACCGTGTTGGCCCAGAGGTCGTAATCCTCTTTTCCGACCGGCAGGATTCCCTGCACGCGGAGTTCCGAGGCGGCGGTGGCTTCGGCGTCCTTCGTGTCGGCGATGCAGAACGAGGCGGAGTGACTGCCTGCGGGACATTCTGCGAGGAACGCTTCGGAAAGGGTGACCGTCAGGCTGAGGTCGTTGTCGCGGACGACGGTGATTCCCTCGGCCGGAGCGTCGCTCATCATCAGGTCGTAGGTCTGTTCGCCGAACCGGAGTTCCGCGGTTTTCAGGGGCGCCATGGCCGCGAGTTTGTAGCTTCGCGTCCAGGAGTCGCCGGGGATGTAGCCCTGAGGCTGGGCGATGTCGAAGCCGTCGCCCTCGATGGTGGGGTCGGGACTGAAAATGATCGTGTCGTCCTGCTCGTCGGGGTCGGTGTTGACCTTGATGACGACGCATTGGATGAACCCCGGCAGGTCCTTCGAGAACAGGCAGGTGAAGACATACTTGCCTCCGGCCTGGATGTTCTCCTGCCGGCCCTCCATGACGATCTGCCCGCGTTCGGAGTGGGTGCCTTCGAAATGCCAGACGAAAGTCGTCACCCCTTCGGGCAGGGTGAAGTAACCCGTGGCGTCGGAGGTGTATTTCAGCGCCGGGACGGCCTCCTGCTCGGCTTTTTCTTCGTCGAAAGTGTCGTCGGCGACGATCCAGAAGCGGAAGTTCGTGCCGAAAGCCGTGGCGACCGAGGCGTCGAATTTCACTTCGGCGGCAGTGTTCTGCCTGCGGCAGTTCACGTCGGCTTCGGTCGTCTTCCCGGGGGTGACGGTGAAGGTCTCTTCGCCTTTGTAGAAACGTTTGGTGAACGAGGCGGGGACAGCCTCCCCGGCTTCGACGGCGATCCGGTATTCCCCCGCGATGAGCTCCAGTTGCTTCACGAAGGTTTCGGAGGTGTATTTGCGGATCAGTTCGTTGCGCGAATTGTAGATGCGTGCGACCAGATGGTCTTTTGGGTCGTATTCCGCGTCGGCTTCGGCGCGGGTGGTCGAAATGTTCATTTCGAGTACGCCCGTGCCCGCTGCGCCGCCTTCGCCCGTCGCCTCCTTGGAGCAGGATGCGGCGACGGTCAAGACCGTGCAGAGCAGCAGAGCGGCGTGTGTGATATGCTTTTTCATGGTGCGGACGGGTTAGGGCAGGGGATGAACGTAGAGTTGAAGGGTCGCGATGGTCGTTTGTCCCGCCTTGTCCGTAATTGTGAGTTTGAAGTCGTTGTTACAGTCGGAGGCGACCTGCTGCATCAGCGCAACGAATGGCGTGATGGAGATCGTCGGCAAGACGGTTTTGCCCGCAACCTCTTCGTTGACCGGGAACCCGAATCCGCTCAGGATGGCGGCGACTTCCTCCGGGCTGTTGCTTCCGGCGGCGGGAACGTTGCAGAGGTCGAATACGGCGGGGATGCCTACGCTCAGCAACTCTTCGGGAGTCAGTTTTTCGGAGATGATCTCCACGACCAGCGATTGGATGCCCGCTTCGGCCGTGATGTCGATGTCGATCGTTTCACCTCCGAAGATCTCGTGCCGCTGGGTGAGGTCGTGCCCCTGCCAGGCGACGGTCGGCTTTGCCGTGCCTTTGCTGACCACGAGGCGGAGCTCCGCCGAGGTCGAGAGGCCCTTGGCGTCGGTCAGCGTGCAGGCGAAGGTGTGGGTGCCTTCGAACCCGGGATCGGCGTAGAGCATCGGAATCTGTCCCGCGATGTCGAACTGTTTGGAGGTCGCGCCGCGGAGTTTGTCGCCCAGCGGAAGCCCGAAGCCCGAGAGAATCGCATAGGCGGGGCCCTGCGTGGTGGCGCAGAGATCGAGCGAATGGGGAATCTGAATCTCCGTGAGAGCGTCCATGAAGGCGGAGTTCGTCGATGAGAAGGTCAGCACGAGCGATTCGATGCCGTTGGGGGCGGTCAGATTCAGCGCGAAAGGCTCGGTGCACTTGCCGTCGGCGTCGAACATCGAGGAGGTGATCCGGAACGGTTCCGTGAGGTCGTGCCCGGGCCATTCGATCGCCGGGGCCAAGGGGTCGGGACCCTCTTCGAAGACCGGTTCCCAGACGTTCGCCGTGCCGTCGATCCGAATCTCCTCGTCCATTATGAAATTCTTAACGTCGATGTCGAATTTGATTCCGCCCTTGTCGGCATAGGTGATTACGAGCGTGATCTTGCGCCACTGTCCGGCCTTGACGTTGGGGATCTCCTTGTTGAACTGGAGGGGCGTTTCGGGCGTTTCGGCGAAAGCTCCCGTTAGGTTGAATTTGAGCGTGTTGAGCTCTGCGAGGGAGGTGAAATAGGCCGCGCGCGTCTCACCCTTGACAAAGACCATCGACGTTTCGCCCAGCGAGATCGTGGAGATCGTTTCGGCGGTGAACTGGTCCGCGAGGTCTTTCGAGCACGTGAGCGTCACCTTGATGTTGCTCAGCGTGCAGACGATCTCTTCGAGGACGGTGTCCTCGTTTTTTTCGATCGCAAAATCGCGTGCCGCGAAATAGACCGGATGGTCCCAGTCGGCGAGTTTCGAGGAGGGTTCCTCAGAACGGACCTCCAGTTTGTAACTGCCCGTCGGAAGCTCCATCTTGCCGTCGGTCGCCGCCGTTTCGGTTCGCAGATTGGCATACGTGTCCTTGTAGACTGTCGTGCCTTCGGCGTCGAAGATCTCGACGATGAATTCATCGACATCGGGCTGTGCCTCTTCGGCGCGCGTCTGGGGCTTGACCGTTTCGCCCGACGTGTCGTCGGGCTGCGTGTCGGTCTGGTCGTCGTAGATGACGCGCATCGTCATGCCGGCCATCGACAGATAGCCCGTGCCGTCCTCCGGTGCAGGGGTGGTGCCGGGTTCGTTCTTGTAGGCCGGTTCCTCGTTCACGCAGCCTGCCGCGAAGAGAATCGCCGTGATGGCTGCCGTCAGGATGATGGAAAAAGTCTTCATATTTCGTCGTTTTTTATTTGCTTGGAATGGCCTCTTCGTTCAGTTCGACGGGGATTACCCGCGTTTCGCCTTCGCCCTCGCCGAGGACGATGTTCAGCGAGGCGCTGCCGGCGTTCGATGCGTCGAAGGTGAAGATGTGGCAGGTGGCCGCCACGGTGGCGTCGAGCGTCTCGGCGGGGAAGGTGTAGAGGGGGCCTTCCTTCTCGCCGTCCTGGCTTTGGCTGCGGGCCGTACCGCTGACCGTGAGCGTCGTGCCCGTCTTCACCCAGATGCGCTCCGGGTCTCCGGTTCCGTCGGGACGGAACGTGAATTCGTTGCCCGAACCGGTCGTCACGGTAAACTCCGCATCGTGGTAGAATTTAGCGAAAGCCTCCGTAATCCGGACGAAGGTCTGCGATTTGGCGACATGGGCCGTCACTTGGGCGGTGTTGACGCGGCGGGCCGCTACGTCGATGTCGGTCGAACCGGAGAAATAGGGCTTGTCGGGTCCTTCGGTTTCGGGATCGCCGTGCTCGACGGCGATTTTGTAGGTGCCTTCGGCGAAGACGTTTTCTCCGGCCTCGAAAGCCGCGACGCTCTCCCACGAGCGGTCGAAATCGGCGCCCGTGATCCGCAGGGCGAATTCGCTGCCGTCCGGGGCCGTGATTTCGGTGCGGGTTGCCTTCGGGGAGGCTTTTGCCTCGGCGTCGATCGAGAGATCGGTTCGGCAGGCGATGCGGATCGTGCCGCAACCCCCCCCCGCGTTCGTTTCATTCGTTTCGTTACATCCCGCGACTGCGACGGCCGCCGATGCAAGGATGCTGATAAGATGTCTTTTCATGGCGGTTATTCGTTGGCGATGGATACTTTGATATTGTCGAGGTAGAGCCACGAATTGGCATTGGCAGCCCATGCACTTCCTGTAGAATTTACCTCCCAGGACAAACGATGCAGATTGGTGCAATTCTCGATAGTGTATGTTTTTTCTTTCGGTATAGAATTGAAATTTGAGTCGAGCGGAAGGTCGTCGAAGACCGTGGCACCACTGATATACCAATTTTGCTTACTGTCCGATTTGCTGTCTATCTTGCCTTGCGTAGTTGTATATCCGTATGCGGCGATCGGACTGTAACTATCGTTACCACCACGGCCACCGCCATAGTTGAATGATATTTTTACCGTAGGGGTTTTGTCTGGTTTTATGCCATTGAGCGGAGCCGAATCCAAACGTCCGTGGTATCGGGAAACGCCAAAGGCATTTTGCGAACGGCAGCAGACACGAATTGATCCTTCATTTCCTTCACCTTTTTCCTGAACTCCGGTGCGAGCTCCAGTCCAGCCAATGAGCCCGTATTGAGAAAGATCAGAGGCCGTAGTAGTTCCGTCAATCGTAGTCCCGTATTCAGCATTGTCATGGTCGCTGTAGCCTGTTATGTTGTTAAAATCCTCCTCCATCAGATAAGGTACGCTCAAGGTTGCGATGGTGTTCGTGCCTCCTGCCATCAGTTCCGGGATGACGAACGAACCGCCGCTGAGCAGGGCGTTTTCCGATTCGTAGCTGACGGAGACGGACTGACCCGCGAGGGCTTCGGGAAATTCGTCGAACACGAAGTCGAAATTGCCGGCCGTCTCCACCGGGAAGGTGAGCACGTTGGACCCCCCCCCGCTCAGATCGACACCTTCGGCGGCGGTCAGCGTGAAGCTGGTGATATTTTCACCGAGGGTGCTCTTGCCGGTGTCGGGCAGGCTGACGCGCAGGGTGGTGGGGCCGACGGGCGGAATGCTGTAAGAGATCGGGGTGGTGTGCCCCTCTGCGAAATGCTTCCCGGGGAACGTCTTCGGCCGCGATTCGCGGGTGGTGCCCGTGGCCGTGATGGTCACCTCCTGCTCCGACGTGAGTTCCACCGGCGCGATGACGGCATAGACCGTATCGCCGGGCTTCTTCGGGGTGTCGAAGCTGAGTGTCAGGATGTTGCTGCCGTCGGTCAGCTGCGGTGCGGCGGAGGGATCGGCGGCGTCCACCGTCAGGGTGCCCGCGACGGGTTCGGGGAAGGTCAGCGTGATCTTCGAAATCTCTTCGCCGAGGTCGTTCGACGGAATGCTGATTTTCAGCACGTGGACCTTGTGATCGAACTCGAGTTTCACCATCTCGCTGTTGTCGCCCTGTTGCAGGGCCGTGCCTTCGACCGGGGCCGCGACCATGATGTCGCAGTCGCCGCTGAACGTGCCGTCCTGCTCGGCGGGAATCCGGTAGCTGGCCTTCAGACCCTCGGCCGAGACGGGTTCGGGCGATACGGCATAGTAGACGTAGGTGTCCTCCGGCATCTCCGGGACGGTGGCCGTGAATTTGGCCGTATTGTACTCCGCGTTGTAGTGCCAGAGCTTGAAAACCTGCCGGTCGATCGTCGTCTGCGCCTGGGAGTTGACGGCCCAGAGCACGATCCGGTCGTTGTCGGCCCACCGGACCGATTTGCCGTCTTCGTCCAGTTCGGTGCGGGTCTGCGCCCCGGTCCGAATCCCGATCTTCGGGCCCGAGCCTATCGAAACTTCGATGGTACCTGCTGCGGGCTTCGTGTCTGCTGCGGGAGTCTCGGAGCATGACGCGAACACCAGAGGCAGCGCAAGCAAGGTTGTCCAGATTCGTCGCATAGCGTAAGTTCTTTTACCTGAATGTCTACAAAAATAGGTACACGCCCGGTTTAGTGGAAATAAATTCAATGAACGCCCGGTTTTTCATCACGAAAAGCCCTGTTTCCGGAAATTTTTCCGGAAGGATCGTATCCCTGAAAAGCCGTTCCGCCGGGGCGGCGTGCGTATGTGCCGGGGTTCTCCGACTCCGGCGCGCAAAAAAGGCCGCCCGGGAGTCGGACGGCCTGAATTGCAGGGCTCGGGCTTGTCATTTCACGTATTTGTCGAGCCAGCCGAAGAACTCGCGGTTCCAGACCAGCGAGTTCTGGGGTTTGAAGACCTGATGCGCCTCGTTCTCGAACTCCACGAGCCGCGCCGGGATGCCCCGCATGCGGGCTGCCGTGAAGGCTTCGAGCGACTGGGTGTAGGGGATGCGGAAATCCTTCTCGCCGGTGAAGATCAGGATCGGGGTGTCCCATTTCGTCACGAACTTGTGCGGCGAATTGGCGTAGGAGCGCTGCGCCGTGGCGTTCTTCGCGTCCCAGTAGGGGCCTCCGAAGTCGTTGTTGACGAAGAACAGCTCTTCGGTCTCGCCGTACATCGAGTCGAAATCGAAGATGCCGCAGTGGGCGATGAAGGCTTTGAAACGCTTCTCGTGGCATCCGGCGAGGAAGTAGACCGAGTAGCCGCCGTACGATGCCCCCACGCAGCCCATGCGTTCGCGGTCGGCCCACGGTTCGCGGGCCACGTCGTCGATGGCCGAGAGGTAGTCGCGGATGTTCTGTCCCGAGTAGTCGCCCGAGATCTGGTCGAGCCACTCCTGTCCGAACGAGGGCAGGCCGCGGCGGTTGGGAGCCACGACGACATAGCCCTGCGCGGCCATCAGCTGGAAGTTCCAACGGTAGCTCCAGAACTGCGAGACGACGCTCTGCGGACCGCCCTGGCAGTAGAGCAGCACGGGGTATTTCTTCGAGGCGTCGAAGTCGGGCGGCAGGATGACCCACACGAGCATTTGTTGGCCGTCGGTGGTCTTCACCCAGCGTTTCTGCACCTCGCCCATCCGGATGTTGTCGTAAACGGGTTTGTTAATGGCCGACACCTGCGTCAGCGTGCCGTCCGCCGGGTTCACGTCGAAGAACTCCGTGGCCATCGAGATCGTGCACATCTCGGCGGCGATCCGGCCCGAGGCCATCGTGAAGGCGTTGATGTCGTGGTCGCCGCGGGTGACGACCTCCACTTCGCCGACCGACGGCTCGATGCGGCAGATCTGGTGCGTGGCCTCGATCGGAGCGATGAACCAGAGACGGTCGTTGCCCTCCCAGACGACGTTCATGGCGTTGTAGTCGAAATCCTCCGTCAGGTCCTGCATCTCTCCCGACGCGCAGTCGTAGAGGAAGAGCCGCGCCTTGTCCGACTCGTTGCCCGGACGGCGCTGCGAGAGGAAGGCGATCTTCGAATCGTCGGGCGACCAGACGGGATATTTGTCGTAGCCGACCATCTCGGCCAGGTCGAGGCTGGCTTCACCCTGACATTCGGATTTGCCCGTAAGCGGTTTGCAGATGTTCTTCGTTTCGCCCGACGCGAGGTCGTAGACGAAGATGTCCGAATCGGTCGATACGGCGTATTCGGTGCCCGTCAGCGGTTTGCAGGTGTAGGCCAGCTTGTCGCCGGCGTTGCTCCAGGCGATTTCGGCCATGTCGAAATAGGGGGCCAGCGGGGCGTCCCACTGTGCGTCGGGCATGATGTCCTTGCCGCCCGTCACGAGCCCCTTGCCCAGCTCGCCGACGAAGATGTGGCGGTATTCGCCCTCGTCCCAGTAGTCCCAGTGGCGGGCCATCAGGTCGTCGTAGATGCGGGCTTTCGACTTGTCCATGTCCTCGTAGATGTCCGACGAGCGGCGGTCGGCCGTCCGCACGGTCTGCACCCACCAGATGTGCTTCCCGTCGGGGCTCACGCCGAAGCCCTCCACGTCGGGAACGCCCTCGCCGTCGCCGTCGCCCGTGATCTGCGTCGCGTCGCCGCCCGAGGCGTTCATCCGCCACACCTGCATCGAACCGCCGCGGTCCGAAAGGAAGTAGATGTGCTGCCCGTCGGCGCTCCATTGCGGCGAGAGATTGTTCGACGTGAAGTCCGTCAGGCATGTCACGGCCTTCGAATCCATCTCCTCGACCCGGATCGTCGTCACGCCGCGGTTCTCAGCCATGTTGTAGTCGGTCTGCTGGTAGAGGAGCCGCTTTCCGTCGGGCGAGAGCGACGAACCGCCCGCGCGGCTCATCTTCCACATCACCTCGGGGGTGAGGCGTCCGGCGGCGATCTCTTCGGCCGTCAGCGCATTGTCGATCTTCAGGGGCTCCGGGCGTTTTTCGCATCCGCCCGCTCCCGCAGCTGCAATAGCCATCATCAGGATAAGTTTTTTCATTTTCATTGAGGTTCCCTTATTTATTCTTAATTTTGTCGTCAAATCTTTTCGAACATGAACCGTACCGTCTATTTCGCCGACAAGGCCGTGTTATTCACGGCCGAGACCCCCGGAGGGGCGTGGTACGCCGTTTCAGCGGATGCTGGGGACGGCTTATCACGGGACAAGATACTGAATTTTCTCGAATCGCACAATAGCGTGGCCGTCGTGGCGGCCGATCCCGACGCGGCGTTCGCGGCTTTCGCGGCGGAGTTCACGCCCGTCGAGGCGGCGGGCGGCGTCGTGGTGAACGGTTGCGGGGAGTGGCTGATGATCCACCGCAACGGCCGCTGGGACCTGCCCAAGGGGCATCTGGAGTGCGGCGAGCGCATCGAGGAGTGCGCCGCGCGCGAGGTCTGCGAGGAGACCGGCGTGGCGGCCGAGGTCGTGCGTCCGCTGTGCGAGACGCTGCACGCCTATTATTTCCCGAAAACCGCGCGCTGGGAGTTGAAACGCACCCGCTGGTATGAACTTTTCACCCCGGCCTGCGCCGCCCTGAAACCCCAGACCGAAGAGGGGATCGACGCCGTGGTGTGGTGCTCCCCGGAGGAGGCCGCGGCGCATGCCGCCGCATGTTATCCGACCGTCAGGACGGTGCTCGCCTGCCTGAGAGGCGGGATTTAGGGGCGGCCGACGCTTACGGCGCTGTACTCCCGGTTCTGCGCCTGCATGCAGAGACAAAGAAACACCCCGGAAACCTGCGAAACGGTTCCGGGGCGTTTTTCGTTGCGGAGCGGGACTCAGCGTTTGTCCTGCTCCCGGACATAGGCTGAGATGCGGTGGCTGCGCTTGCCGATGGGCACGCCCAGTCCGAGGGTCACGTTCATCGTGCTCTGCTTGACGGGTATCCACTGCGGCGTGTGCTTGCTGACCAGCATGTCGGTGGCGATGAAGAAGTTGATCCAGCTCGGACAGAGGTTCAGGGCCAGTCCCACGGCGCCGCCGCGGTTGTCGATCACCGAGTAGCTGCCCGTGAGCGTGAACCAGCGGACAGGGTGGAAATTGACCGATCCGGTGATGTTGTGCAGGGTTTTGTACTCCCAGAAGCGGGCCGTGTAGAGCAGGCCGATGCCGACCTTGTGGCGCCACACCTCGTATTCCAGACCGGCGTTGATCGACGCGCGCAGCATTTTCGACGCGCTCTTGCCGTCGGTCGGGTTGAATTTCAGCATCTCGAAGTCGAAATCCGGCGCGGGCTCCGTACCGTCGTCCGGCACCGTTACGCCCGTGAATTCGGTCTCCTGCGTCGAGGTTCCCGAGATGGAGTTCTTTTTGCTCCAGCTGATGAAGCCCAGGTCGTTCACGGCCAGCGACGCTTGCAGGTTGGGCAGAATGTCGTACGTGGCGCCCAGGTCTACGGCGAATCCGTAGCCGGCGGGTTTGGTGGGGTTGATGTCGATGTCGCCGATCTCGAAGATGTCGCCGTTCGCGGGCATGTCGATCTCGGCTCCGGCGGCCGTGACATCGATCGTACCCTGGGTGCTGACGGCCCAGCGGTCGTGCCGGAGCGATACGTCGAAGCGGTCGTAGGTCATCTTCGCCCGGGCCAGTCCGGCGAGGAACTTGCCCCGCACGCCGACATAGAGCCGGTCGTCCATCAGCGGGAACGAGTAGCTGAACGCGGCTTCGAGGTAGGCGTCCATCGAGGTTCCGAAGTTCCGGATCTGTCCCTCCTTGCCGAGTTTGATGAACTCGAAGAGCGAGTAGGGCAGGTTGGCGTCTTCGTTGACCCGCACGTTGAGGTCGAACGACCAGAAATTCTTGTGGTTCTTGGTGAAGGCGCCGAATCCGATGACGTTCATGCGGAAATCGGCTCCCAGCAGGTTGTCGGTTTTGAGGTTTCCCAGCACTTCGGCGGCCGATACGGAGCTGTCGAGCAGCGTCACCAGCTTGCCGTCGCGCGGATAGAGGATGTTGTCGAGGGCGATGTTGCCGGCCATGTTGACCTGCACGCCGCCCAGTACGGGGATGTTCACGTAGCCGCGCAGCGGCGCGAAGGCGGGGTTGAACTGCGACCGGAAGGTCGAACCCTCCATGAAGTAGGCCGAAGGATTCTGCGCAGCGGCGCCGGTCGCAAGGAGCGCCGCCGCGATGAGGATGTATGGTTTTTTCATGCGATGGTGCTGTTTAGATGTCGAGTTTCAGACCTCCGTGTTTGATGAGGTGCAGTTTGATTTCGATCTGGGGCTTGTCGGTTTCGAAGCCTCTGCCCGGATAGTATTTTTCGAGCGTCACGGGGATGTTGATCGCGGCGTTGTCCACCAGCTGCCGCAGGCTCTCGGCATAGAGGCGGGTCTCCTCGGACTCCTCGATCTCGTTGATCTCCTTCGTGGCGTCCACCGTGACATCGAATTTCAGGAACGGGGCGGCCGCGGTTTTGAATTCCGGTTCGAGATACAGCGATACGGGCAGTCTGCTGACGATCTCCCCGGCGAGGTAGAGCGAGTTTTTGGAACTGCCGGACCCTTCGGGATCGAGGTTGTCGGCGATCATGTCGATCACGTCGTCGCTGATGTCCACGCGCCCGATGTTGTAGTCGATCGGCTCCACGCTGAGATCCTCCGTCAGATAGCTGTCGAACTGCGATTTGACCACTTCGAGCACTTCGCGTTTGGCCGAGCGGACCGCCGTCCGGAACGCCTCCTTGAACTGCGTTTCGTACTGATCTTCCGCCGGAATCCCGAGTGCGCCGGCGATTTTATGGCGGTAATCGGTCCACATCATGTCGGTTATCACATCAAGTTTGGCTGCGCTCGACTGCATTTCTGCGACGAGGGCGTCGAAAAGCTCGTCGGTGTAGGAATTCCGGGAGAGCTGGACGAGATCGACGAAATCGGCGTTCCCGGGCAGCTTCGAGGGAAGCCATTTGTCGGCTTTCTCGCAGAGCTCCAGGATGTTGAGATCGCCGTTGGCGATGTCTTCCAGGGTGACGAGCACCCGGGCCAGCGGGACCTCGAATTTCGAATCGTCGCCGCCGATGGCGATGTTGTCGGTATCGACGTTTTCGAGATCGTAGTCCTTGTCGATGCACGCGGTGAGGAGTGCGCCGGCCAGAATCGGTAGAAAAAGTTTTCTCATAGGCTTGGATTACGTTGAAAATGATGGTGGCACAAATATAAGACGTTCCGATGAATAAAACAAAATACCGGACTTTTTTCGGTATGTTCCGCCCTGTCGGCGAAAACCTCCGGCGGGGAATTTTGCCGAAAAATTGCTACATTTGTCGAACGTATGGGCGGAACCGAGAACAACAGCCTTCGGGAGCAGGTCGCCCTGCTCCCGCTGTCGCCGGGCGTCTACCAGTTTCTGGACCGCTCGGGGACGATCATCTACGTGGGCAAGGCCAAGAGCCTGCGCAAACGGGTGTCGTCCTATTTCGTGCAGTCGAAGGAGCACAGCCCCAAGGTGCGCGTGCTGGTGAAGCAGATCGCCGCGATCCGCCATATCGTCGTGGGCAGCGAAACGGACGCCCTGCTGCTCGAAAATTCGCTGATAAAGACCCTCCAGCCGCGTTACAACATCCTGCTGAAGGATGACAAGACCTACCCGTGGATCGTGGTCCGCCGGGAGCATTTCCCCCGCGTGCAGTCCACGCGGACCCTCACGCGCGACGGGTCGCAGTATTTCGGACCCTACGGTTCGGTGATGATGCAGCACAGCGTGCTCGATTTCATCCGCGAGGTGGTGCCGCTGCGCACCTGCAAACTCAACCTCGACCCCGGGGCGATCGCCCGGGGCAAATACACGGTCTGCCTGCAATACCACCTCGGGAACTGCAAGGGGCCCTGCGTCGGACGGCAGTCCGAGGAGGAGTACGGACGGCTGCTGGAGATGGTCGTTTCGGTGCTGAAAGGCGACCTGCGGCCCGTGCGGCAATACCTCGAGGGGGAGATGGCGCGGGCTGCCGCGGAGCTGAAATTCGAACTGGCCCAGCGCTACAAGCAGCGGCTCGACGCGCTCGACAACTATGCGGGCAAGTCGGTGATCGTCAGTGCGAAGATCGTCGATGTCGATGTCTTTTCGCTGCTGCCGGACGACGACGTGGCATGGTGCAACTTCGTGCGCATCCGCCACGGCTCGATCGTGGGCGTCTCGACGGTGAAGCTCTCGACGGGCGTCGGGGGCGACGAACGCGACATGCTGACGCTGGCCATTCAGCACATCGTCGAACATATTGCCGGGGGCGGACTGGCCCGCGAGGTGATCGTGCCGTTCCTGCCCTCGACGACCCTGCTGTTCGACGGCGTGACCTTCACGGTGCCGAAGCGCGGCGAGAAGCTCGAACTGCTGGAGTTTTCGCAGAAGAGCGCCCGCATCTACCGCGCCGAGCAGCTGAAAAACCTGGAGATCAAGAATCCCGAACGCTATGCCGACCGGCTGATGAACGCCATGCAGAAGGAGCTGCGCCTCGACCGGCAGCCGCGGCACATCGAGTGCTTCGACAACTCCAACCTACAAGGGAGCCATCCGGTGGCCTCGTGCGTGGTCTTCCGCGACGGGAAACCCTCGCGCAAGGAGTACCGCCACTTCAACATCAAGACCGTGGAGGGTCCCGACGACTACGCGTCGATGCGCGAGGTGGTCTTCCGGCGCTATACGCGCCTGATGGCCGAGGGGGCCGAGCTGCCCGACCTCATCATCGCCGACGGCGGAAAGGGGCAGATGGGGGTGATCCACGAGGTGCTGGAACGCCTCGGGCTGGACATACCCATCGCCGGACTGGCCAAGGACGACCGTCACCGCACGGCCGAACTGCTCTGCGGATTCCCGCCCCTGCTGGTCGGCATCCGTCCCACTTCGCCGCTTTTCCACTTCCTGTCGCAGATTCAGGAGGAGGTGCACCGCTTCGCCATCGCATTCCACCGCCAGAAACGCAGCAAGGCATTTATCCATAGCGAATTGGAACAGATCGAGGGGATCGGCGACAAGACGGTCCAGACCCTTCTGCGCCATTTCCGCACGGTGGAGAAGGTCCGCGCAGCCAATATCGAGGAGCTTTCGGCGTTGGTGGGGCCTGCGAAAGCGAAAAAAATCAAGGCTTTCTTCGAAAAATAGGGCGATTTTTTGAAATTTCGTGAAAATCGCGTATCTTTGCCCTCCCGATTCGCCGCGCGATGCGGTTGTTTGCCCGGATGGCGGAATCGGTAGACGCGTTGGTCTCAAACACCAATGACAGCAATGTCGTGCCGGTTCGACCCCGGCTCCGGGTACAAGGCAAATCGCTGACAGTCAATGGATGACTTGTCGGCGATTTTTGTTTTGCACCCGGTGTCCGCACGTTTCCCGGCCGCCGGGATTGCGGCGGCATGCCGAAGCCCTGCTCCCGGAAAGTCGTTCGCCGCCTCTTCCCGCTCGGAAAATCTCCGGACCGAAAATCGGCCTCCCGCCGGCTCGTAAGGCCGATTTCTGAAAATAATCCGTCTCCGTATGCCGTTTTTCGGAATTAACCCCTATCTTTGCCCTCAGATTTGGTTTTCCGTTCCCCGTGCCGGGGAGGAAATGAAAAGGGAATCGGGTGCAAATCCCGGACAGTCCCGCTGCTGTGAAGCTCCGCGAAGGTTCCGAACATCTCAGCCACTGATCCGCAAGGGTCGGGAAGGCTTCGGAACAGGAGTCAGTCAGAAGACCTGCCAAGTCGATTCGATGTCAAAGGACCCCGAGGGATGGGCGTTTGATTTCGGTGGTGTATTGCCTGATATATTTTGAGTCCGGCCCGATTGCAGGGTGCATTGTGCTTTTCCGGCACAGGGTTTCGCTTTGCGGTGACGGTCCGGCATAAAAACGGGATTCGGTATGGAATTGATCGAACGTTTGTTGTTTGGCTCCGATTCGCTTTGGGGCGGCGGCGTCGCCCACTCGGTGATGATTCTGGCGCTGGTCATAGCCCTCGGCATCATGCTGGGTAAGATCAGGATCGCCGGGGTGTCGCTGGGCGTGACGGGCATTCTGTTCGTCGGTATCGCTTTCAGCTGTTTCGGCATGAACATCGACGAGCATCTGATGCACTTCCTTAAGGAATTCGGACTGATTCTCTTCGTCTATTCGATCGGTTTGCAGGTCGGACCGGGTTTTTTCTCCTCGTTCCGCAAGGGCGGCGTCACGCTGAACAAGCTGGCCGCCCTGGTCGTCGCGCTCGGGGTCGTCACGACGGTCGTCCTTTATTATTTGACGGGCCTTCCGATGAGCACGATGGTCGGCGTGATGTCGGGCGCCGTCACCAATACGCCCGGTCTGGGCGCCGCGCAGCAGGCTTTCAGCGACCTGCACGCCGGAGCCGATGCGCCGGATATTGCGACGGGCTATGCGCTGGCCTATCCGCTCGGAGTCACCGGGGCCATCCTGACCCTGCTGGCGCTGCGCTATCTGCTGCGCATCGACGTGCGGCAGGAGGAAGAGGCGGCCGGGCTGGGCACGGACGTTCTGAAAGACCTGACGACCCGGCGGATCTCCGTCGAAGTCTGCAATCCGGCCATCGAGGGCAAAAGCATCTCCGGAATACGGCATCTGGCCCTGCGCGACTTCGTCGTGTCGCGCATCTGCCGTCCGGGCGGAGCTCCCGAACTGGCCGACGCTGCGACGACGCTCCGCTGCGGCGACCGGATTTTGCTCGTGGCGGCGCCCAAGGATGTCGAGGCGCTGGTCGCTCTGCTCGGCCGCGAGGTGGACGCTGAGCAGATGATACAGGACCCGAAGATGATCTCGCGGCGCATCCTGATCACCAAACCCGAGTTGAACGGCAAGACGCTCGCCGAACTGCGCGTCCGCTCGACGAGCGGCGTCACCATCACGCGCATCAACCGTTCGGGCATCGACCTGGTGGCGGCGGGGAACTTGCAGTTGCAGCTGGGCGACCGGGTGACGGTCGTGGGCCCCGAACTGTCGGTGGCCCATGCCGAACGGCTTTTCGGCAACTCGCTCAAACGGCTCAACCATCCCAATCTGATTCCCATTTTCATCGGCATTGCGCTGGGTGTCGTTCTGGGCAGCATTTCGTTCTGGATTCCGGGGGTGCCCCAGCCCGTGAAACTGGGGCTGGCCGGCGGTCCGCTGATCGTCGCCATCCTGATCGGCCGCTACGGGCCGCATTACCGGCTCATCACCTACACGACGATGTCGGCCAATCTGATGCTGCGCGAAGTGGGCATTTCGCTCTTCCTCGCGGGCGTGGGGCTGGGTGCGGGCGAGGATTTCGTGCCGACGCTCGTCGCGGGCGGATATGTCTGGATCGCCTACGGCGCCGTGATCACGGTCGTGCCGCTGCTGCTGGCGGGCATTTTCGGACGCTATCGCTACAAACTCAACTACTATACGCTGATCGGCGTGCTTTCGGGCGCCTCGACCAATCCGCCGGCGCTGGCCTATTCGACCGAACAGACCATCTCCGACGCCCCTTCGGTGGGATATGCCACGGTCTACCCGTTGTCGATGTTCCTGCGGGTGCTGGCGGCCCAACTTTTGATACTGATTTTCGGATAAACCCAAAAAGGCGCGGCGAACAAAGACCCGTTACTGCCATAACAAGTCATTGCATAGAGATTAGTAGTCGCCGCGCCTTTTTTTCAATCGAACGGTTATGAATATCGTATTGTACGGAGTTCCGGCGGCGACGGCCGGGAGGATCGCAGACCGCTACGGTCTGAAACTGATAAATTCGCCCGACAAATTCGATGCCTCGGGGACGATGGTGCTGGTTCCGTCGATCAGCGCCCCGCGGTATCTGCTGGCGTTTTACAACGCCATGCTGCGCCACGAGGACGATGTCGATGCGGTCGTTGTCTGCGGCGCGGGGTCCTGCGAGGCCGTCAGCACGGTGCGGTATTGCACCCCGCAGGGAAAATTCTTCACCCTGAACGGCGATCTGGACGAAGAGGAGCTGGAGTCGGAACTCTGTCAGCTTTTCGATTCGCTGTTCGCCGAGGGGAATCAGATCAATCTGTGAGCATGGGGACCGGCGGTTCTGCGACGGAGCCGCGGCGTCGTCCGGACTGCACGATGCGATAGAGGCGTGGAGAGCCGGCGGACGGACAGATGAAAAGACTGCGGGCGCCGGAGGTAAATCGTTGTATGGCAGACAACGGTGAACTAATCTCCAAATATCCGGCAGCCCGCAGTCTGTGCGGTTAAAGACGGCGGCGGGATTTCATGCGAAGAAAGGTTTGCAATGGTTCGTCGTGATTGAAAAGGTCCCGCCGCCGTGTTAAAGTCTTATTGTGCGATTGTTTCGATCTCTGTCCCTTTCAGGTGCAGGTCGATGGCGCAGTTCAATTGCGTGCAGGCTGGCCCATAAAAGTCGCCCAAATATTGGAGTGTGGCAGTCTGGACTTTGATGAAATCAACTCCCGGAAGTTTTACGGGATTGCCTTTCTTGTCCACGGCCCAGCCGATGTCGAAAGAAGAGTTGGTTTCATCTGTCGGATTGGAGTTGCAAACGTAACCGTATTCATACCATTGGGTGGTACCCGGATAGCTTCCTGACATTGGGGTGTTGCTGGGGATCATTGTAACGTTGGTGAATGTCAGTGTTTTGTCTTCGTCGCTGGTACGCAACCAGTAGGGCCATTGCGGAATGACGTTCGCCATCCATCCGCTGCTCAGTGATCCTGGTTCGTTGTCGTTGATTGTATAAGTGATATAGTTATCGACGCCTGTCCCGTAGTTCACGCTCGGGTTGAAATTATCGGGGCGGTCGTAAACGATTTTGATTCCGGTCCGGTTCCCCGTTTTTCCGTATTCGCTGCCGGCCAGTTCGTACCATTCGTCATCGTTGGGCTGACCGTCTCCGTTTTGGTCGAAAGCGACATAGACAATGCCTGGAGCGGGGTAGGAACTGCTGCCGGAGAACGAGCCGATGCGGAAATCGCGCAGTCCGGTAACGTTCATCACCGTATGGTCGAACTTGAAGACGATATATCCGCCCAATGTGCCGAGACTGAGGCCGTTGTTCGTGCTCTGGAAATCTCCGTTGATTTTTTCAGTCGCCGTTTTGAGAACGGTCGTCGGATAGATGTCGTTGGGGCCGAACGGGATGGATGCGGCTCGTGAAGTTGTCGGGGCTGGTTTGTATTCCAACACCTCCGAGATATAGGGCGAATAGGCCGTGGTCTCGGTCGTTACGGTGACGGTGGCGCTCTTGGTCTCGGTGATGCCGCTGTCGTCGGTGACGGTCAGCGAAATCGTGTAGTCGCCCGTTTCCAGTTGGATGAACGACAGCGTCTTGTCGGTTCCGGCTTCGGCGGCCTCCGCGTCGCCGGGGCCTTTCACCGTCCATTCGTAGACCGGATTCTGGTCGAAGCCCGTGATCGTCGGCTCGATCAGGAGCACCTTGCAGCGGTCGGTCGAATAGGCGGCTTCGAGCGACATCGAATTGGAGAATCCGGCCTGGTTGACCGTGATTTCGAGCGTCTTGTCGCTTTCGTCCTGTTTGAGGACCACTTTGCCCGGTTCGCGGGCTTCGGTCGAGCTGTTCTTGGCGACCGTGATGACCAGCGCCGTCTGTTCGAGTTCGGCGGGAGCCCATTCGGGCGATGAAACTACCTCGTAAGCCACGGCGCTCGTGCCGGCCTGCGCCGTCTTGGTTGAGGTGACCAGAATGGTGTAGGTCTTGCCGTCGGCCGGGGCGTCGATCGGGTTGTCCTCGGCTTTCACCGAGAATTCGTAGGTCGTCTTCGACGTGTTGCCGTCGTCGTTCTCGTCTTTGCATGCCGTGAGAAGCACGCTTGCGGCTGCGACGGCCAGCAGGGTTCGGAAAGTGAATTTCTTCATCGTTTTATAAAATTAAAGGGTTTCGTTGTGTCGTTCGTCTTCGGCGCAGCGCACCGACTGCCCGTCGCTGCGGGACGAGATGTCGCGGCGGATGTTGGGACGCTGGTTGTAGGAGGCTATGTAGATTGTCAGTTCGTAGGCGTTTCCGATCCCCGCGGGCGGCGTTCCGGACCAGATGCTGGCTCCGAATCCCGAGTTTTTCAGACATCCGCCGCCGGCGCAGTACCGGAATCCGGCATAGGGGAACACGCCCAGCGCCGAGTAGTCGGTCGTGGCGTTTTCGAGACCGTTCCAGATGAATTCGCCGTTCTTGTCCGCAGGCACGCGCCACCCTTCGGGACACGGGTCGAACGGCGATTTGCCCCGCACGGGTTCGCACCATAACGTGTCGCAGCGCTTCATCTCCGTCGGTTCGCTGCAACAGAACCAGTCGGAATATCCCTCCGTTCCGCGCAGATAGACCATCGGTTCGACGATCGACTTGGCCAGCCCCGTACGGGTCGGGTCGGCGTCGGTTTTGATGGAACGGATGCCCGTGCCTTCCGCCTGCGAACCTTCGGTCAGCTGCACGCCCGCCATGTCGTAGATCGGTTTGCTGTCGAAATGGCGGGAATCCGTCGTGTTCGTGCCGCGGAGAATCCGGTCGCCCGGGAAAGGGTCCTTGCGGCCCCATTGGTACATCAGTCCGCACGCGGCCAGCGAGTCGGCGGCGGTTTTCTCGATGACCGCCTTGTCGATCGTCGCCCCGAGGTTGCGGTCCATGAAGGTGTAATCCTTGATTCCGTCGCCGTCGTTGTCCCAGGTGTAGATTTTGCCGTAGGCGACCAGTTCCGCATCCGGATCGTAGCGCGTCACCCAGATGTGCCAGCTCCAACGGACGGCGCCGCCGATGCGGATGCCGATCACGGCGTTGCCCACCTTGTCGGCCGTCGATACGGCGATGGAACCCTCTTCGGCCTGCTGTCCCGGAATCAGTCCGACGTTCGTGATCAGGCCCGGCAGGTCCTGCCAGAGCAGAACGGGTTCGGGGGTCAGCCCCGTGAAATCCTCCCCGCCCAGCCATTCGGCGTAGAGGTCCCACATGGCATAGGCTTTCAGGATCGGGATGTCGATCGACTGGCCGGGTTTGACCATGAAACAGTTGGGGGTGTACGCCGCTTCGAGGTATTTCCGGTCGATGTCGGGCCCGGGCTCCGGTTCGGGTTCCGGCTCCGGTTCGAGATCGGGGTATTCGTTGGGGTTGTCGTCGTTGTGGTAGGAGCAGGCGACATTCCCGACGCTCAGCGCCAGCAGCAGCGCGGGCAGCAACAGTAGTCTTTTCGTTTTCATAGCGTGGAATCTCTGTTTTATTGGTGTTGGTCGGGCCGCACGTAGATATGCATGTCGCGGGCCATGAAAATTTCGGTGGAGGTCTCGCCGATCCAGCCGCAGTATTGGTTCAGGGCGGTGTAGACCCGGATGAAATCGACCCCCGGCAGGTGTACCGGTTCGCGGGTCTCGGGGTCCACGGCCCACCCGATGTCGAAGCCGTTGTAGTAGTTGCCCTCTTCGTCCTTGGCTTCGTTGGGATAGTTGTCGGCATAGGCGCCGTATTTGAACATGTATTGCAGGTAATAGGAGCCGTTGCCCGAGACATCCACGGCGTTCTTGGGCAGCAGCGTGCCCCGGAACGTCATTTCGTCGGCGTCGATCCACCGCGGGTAGTAGTCCTGGTCGTGGAACTTGTTTTTGTAGACGTAGCCGCTCTGCCCGCGGTTGTCCTCCCACCCGATGTAGGTCATGTCGGTCATGGCGCTGTCGTTCCCCTCGCCGGGCGTCGGGACATGCCCGGGGGCGGGGCGGCGGTAGGTGATCTCGTATCCGTATACGGCCGCTTCGTCCGTGTACCACGGATTCTTGTCGATCTCGTACCATTTGTCGTCGGGCTTGCCGTTCTGGTTCTCGTCGAACATCACCAGAATGATGCCCGGCTCCGAGCTGCCTCCGTCCACGCCCGGGTGGGCGGCGCTGTTGAACGAGTTGCCGTCGATGCGGATGTCGTGTTCGCCCGGAACGTTGACGACCGTGTGGTCGAATCCGAACGTGATGTAGCCGCCGTAGGCTCCCAGCGACACGCCGCTCTGCATCTTTCCGGCGATGGCCTCCTCGGCCTTCTGCCGCATGGTCTCCGCCGTGTCGCCCTCCCGGTATTCGGGCATCGCGTTCACGAACTGTCCCGGTGCCGGGCAGTATTCGTAGACCGTGGCGATGTAGGGGCTGTACTCCACCTCCTCCTCGACCACGTAGAAGGTCATCCGGTGCACGATCGGATTGACGGGGTCGAAGATTCGGAACGTCACGTCGTAGGTGCCCGGATACTGCATCAGGAAGATGTAGTCCTTCTCTTCCGAGAGCAGCGAATCGGCCCCCGAGGCGGTCTTGACCGTCCAGCGGTAGCTCTCTCCCGTGAAGGCGGGTCTGAGATCGACGGTCTGCATGCGAGCGACCTTGTAAAGGTCGTCCAGCCCGAGGCTCACGTAGGGGATGCCGTCGTTGTCGCAGCCGCCGAGCGCGAGGGCCGGCAGCAGGGTGGCGAGTATCTTTTTCATCTTCATCGTTGTGGCTGTTTTCGTTCGAGAAATACCATGTGCGCGGGGATGTCGCCCGTGCGGACGCTCCATTTGCGGACGCCCTCGCGCGAGTAGCAGTGCAGCACGCCGCTCGAAACGTAGTTCTTGGCGTCGGTGACGTAGATGTCGCCGTTCCGGGGGTGGATGGCGATGCCGTAGGGGATCACGATGTCGAGCTCCGTGCCGTCGGTGATGAACTTGCGCGACACGACGCGTTTCTTTTTAACGTCGATGATGGCGTAGGTCACCGTGTTCTTCGAGGTCTGGTTGCTGTACTCGACGCTGTATACGTAGAGCGAATCCCCGGAGACGGTCATGTTCGAGGCCGGAATGTTCATCGCCTCGGCCACCTGGTAGCGTCCGCCGTTGGGTTCCAGCCGGTAGAGGTTCGACGGAACGTCGTCGTAGTTGCCCCGCGAGGAGACCCACAGGTTGCCGTAGGCGTCGGCCTTGATGCGGCTGAGGTTGATCGCCACGTCGATCTTGTACATTTGGCGCATGGTTTCCAGTTCGATGACCGAGACCGTCGAGTCGTAGTTCGGGGCGCGGTAGCCGCCCGAATTGGCGACATAGGCGCGGTTGCCGACGATGGCCAGTTCGTCGGGCTGGTAGCCTACGGTCACCTGGCCGACGATCCGGTAGGTGTCGAGATCCACCTTGAAGACGGCGCCTTTCTGGGCGTCGGGGTCCATCGCCACGGGGCCGACGTAGGCGCTGACATAGGCGTATTTGCCTTTGAAGCGGATGTAGCGGCAGTTGGGGATGTCGATCTGTGTGATGCGGCGGGCCGTGTAGGCGTCCATCACCTCGACCTTGTGCGAACAGTTGATGACGGCGAACAGCCGTCCGTCGTAAACCTGGATGTCGTTGCCCACGTCGCCCAGCTCCTTCACGACGTTGGGGTTCTTCTCCGCATAGATGCCGCGGGCGTAGACCGCCGTGCGGTAGTCGAGGTAGTCGATGTCCGCCTTGTTGCTGCCCATGTTGCCTTCGTTCAGGAGATACATGCCGATCGGGTCGGCATCGGGGTTCTCCCCGAACGGCAGCACCTCGTATTCGGTGGGGTTCACCAGTTCGATCTTCCGGCAGCCGGCGGCGAGGCAGCAGCCGGCCAAAACGATGAAGAGATACCTTTTCATGGCTCGCGGGGGTTAGAGATCGACGCTGACGACGAACCGGAAGTTGGTCTTCGGCATCGGGTAGTTGAGCACCACGTCGTAATCCTGTCCGAAGAGGTTGTTGATCTCGGCCGTGGCCTTGAGTGTCCGGGTGCGGATTCGGAAGGTCTTTTGCAGCGAGAGGTCGCTCGTGTACCACGGCTGGGTGTGGTTGCGCGGGATGTTCTCCTGCTGGTTGTAGCGCTGGCCCGTGTAGATGAAGCTGTAATTGAGTCCCCACCCCTTGTAGAACAGCGCGAGGATGGCCGAACCGCTGTGCCAGGGGATGTAGGGAATCTGGTCGCGGTAGTAGGTGTCGGCCGGGTCGGTGATGTCGATGGCCTCCTGATAGGTGTACTGGAACTTGGTCGTCACCTCCAGCTTGCCGAGCGTGAACAGGGCGTTCAGCACGGCGTCCACGCCCTTGATCTCCACTTCGCCCAGATTGAGCATCGTCCAGCGGAACTGCTGCCCCTTGGGGTAGGCGATGATCTTGTCCGTGATTTTGTTGTAGTAGGCATCGACCGAAACGTCGAGCATCCGCATGAAGGGCGAGCGTTCGAAATCGCGCGCGTATTTCAGCCCGACGTTGAACTGTTCGGCATATTCGGGCTTGAGGAAGGCATTGCCCATGTCGGTGTAGTAGAGGTCGTTGAAGGTCGGCATGCGGAACATCCGCTTGTAGAAGGCGCGCACCGAAAGGTCGTGGTTTTTCAGCACTTTGAACGATCCGAAGAACGCCGGGGTGGCCACGGCCTTGTCGGGCCGGGCTTCGAAGCGCTCGACCTTTTCGTGGACGAAATAACCCAACAAGCTGGCCTGCATCTTCAGCCGCCCCCATTCGAAAGCCGTGGCCAATGCCGCCATGTGGGTGTAGCGCGTCGGGTAGGGGAAGGTGCCGTCGCTCTCGGTGGGCATGTAGAACGTGGCGTCGAGCGTGTTCCATTGGAAGTCGTAGGCCAGCGACACCTCCCAGTGCTCCAGGATGTTGCAGAGATTGGCGCACGAGAAGTAGAACTCCTTCTGCTTGTAGGTGTTCTTGGTCTGGATCAGCTTGGCGTCCTGATTCTCGTAGTGGGTGTAGTCGGCGGCGTACTTGGCGTTGAACAGCGTGCGGAACCTCTTCGACCAGCGGTTGGTCAGCGTGCCCTGGATGAACGAGTTGGTGTCCCACAGCCGTTCGCCGTGGCGGAAGACGTTGTTGACGATGGCCCCCGGGATGCCGCGCTCGGAGTTGTAGGTGTAGGCCCGCACGGTCCATTGTCCGTCGGCCATCTTTCCGTGGAGCCCGGCCTCCATGCGGGTGGCGTTTATGTCGCCGTTCTGCCGGTAGGCCGTCGTGTCGTAGGCGATCTCGCCCAGCGTGTTGCGGCGGCGGTAGCGGAATTTGTACCGGCCGGTGGCGTTGGTCCACTCGCCGCTGAACGACGAGCTGACGGCGTCGGAGATCTTGTACTCGTAGCGCATCGAGGGGTTGATGAGCCCGAACGAGCCGGTCTTCATCGTGGCCTTGAAATTGGCCCGCTTGCCCTCTTCGAAGCGGGGGCGCCGCGTGGTTATGTAGATCGTTCCGGAGGCTCCGAAATCCTTGGCCGACTGGAAAATGTCGCTTTTCTGACCGTTGTAGAGCGATATTTCCTCCACGTCGTCCAGCGAGAAGCGTCCCAGATCGACCTGTCCGTTCTGGGCGTTGCCCAGCTGGATGCCGTCGTAGAACACGGCCATGTGGTTGGTGCCCATCGAGCGGATGTTGACGGTTTTCAGACCGCCCACGCCGCCGTAGTCTTTGAGCTGCACGCCCGCGAAATAGCGGATGGCGTCGGCCACCGAAAAACTGTTCAGCCGTTGCAGGTCGATGTCTTTGAGAACCTGCGCCGGGATGACCTCGCGGTATTTGGGGATGACGGGAGCGCCGACGATGACGACCTCGCTGATTTTCTGGATGCTGTCCAGTTTTCCGACGTAGCGCCGGTTCGCGGTGGAGTCGGAGGTGTCGGCCGCCGCGTGATTACCCCCCCCCGCAATGAATGCGAGGCATAGGAACGAAAGGCGAAGTTGCTTCATTATGCGTTCTGTGTCAATGGTTTGTCGGGTAAAACCATTGATTCCACAGCCGCAGTGCAACGAAACAGAATGAAAGAGTGCTTTACATGCGTTGTCGATCCGGGCCCGTTCTCCGCAGGCTGCGAAATCAATCTGTCATGCAAGGCAGGTCTTCTGACTCGTTCCGGTTTCGACGCCTTCCCGGTTATCCACCAGTGGCTGAGATTGTCGATTCCTCGTGTGCCCGTTTCCGGACAGGAACTTACAGCAGCGGGAACTGTTGCCGACTTTCACGGCATTCCCTTTTAATCGGTCGGAGGCCGCGGGGCCTCTTTCGGAACCTTTGCGCGGCAAAGATATAAATTTTGTCAGTAATCGGTGATAAAAAACGTTTTTTATTTCATCTTATCGGTCCGCAGCCGATTATTTCTTATCTTCGCGGCATCGAACCCAACATTGCGAATCATGTATATCGTTCCGAAAACCGTAAGTGCCGGACTGTTGCTTTCCGGCGCAGCGACCTCGGCGCAGGCCCGGATGCCGGAAGCGCCGCAGAAACCCAACATCGTCTATATCATCGCCGACCAGCTGCGTTGGGACGCCCTGGGCTACACCGGCAATGCCAAGGCCGTTACGCCCAACATCGACCGGTTTGCCGCGCAGGCCCTCGACTTCACCGAGGCGGTCTCTTCCACTCCCGTGAGCGCCGCCCACCGGGCCTGTCTTATCACGGGCAAATACCAGAGTTCGACGGGCATGGTCATCAACGAGATCAACCTCAATCCCAACCATCGTACGTGGGCGCACGTGCTCGGCGATGCCGGCTACAAACTGGGGTACGTGGGCAAGCACCATTGGACCGATCTGCACCGCCGCGACCGCGAGCCGGGGCCCGAGCGCATGGGATTCGACGACTACTGGGCGGCCTATTCGTTCAACCATAAGAGTTACAATGCCTTTTACCATACCGAGGACGACGACGGCGTCCATCGGTTCGTCGAGCTGAAAGGTCGGTACGGTCCCGAGGTGTTTACCTCGCTGGCCCTGGACTACATCCGTAAGAAAGCCGCGGCCGGAGAGCCCTTCGCCATGATGCTCTCCTGGAATCCGCCCCACGACCCGTGGGTCCGCAGCAATGTCGATCCGCGCTGTTACGAACGCTTCCGGAACGTGCATTTCGACCTGCCGGAGAATTTCAAGCGGACGCCCGATCCCTATATGGACCGTTATCCGCAGCAGTTCTTCGACGGCGAGGAGAAGTGGCGGGGATCGTTTATCGACACCGACCGGTATAGCGAGATGCTGCGCTGCTATTATGCGATGGTCAATTCGCTCGACGAGCAGTTCGGGCGCGTGATGGATTTGCTCGAAGAGCTGGGCATAGCCGATAATACCATCGTCGTTTTCACCTCGGATCATGGCGAGCAGTTCGGGTCGCAGGGCCGCATGTACAAACTGACGTTCTACGACGAGTCGGCCCGCATTCCGTTCCTGATCCGCGATCCCAGATACGCCACCGGGGGCCGTGAAAGCGACGCTTGCCTCAATACGCCCGACATCGGACCCACGCTGCTGGGCCTCGCGGGGCTGCACGGGGAGATTCCCGACGAGATGGAGGGCGAGGACCTGAGTTTCATCGTCCGCGGGGAGAAAGGCCGGGAACCCGAATACGCTTTCATGCAGAGCATGGGACACACCTACCAGTGGAAAGACGGCTACGAATGGCGGGCCGTGCGGTCGAAACGCTATACCTATGCCCGTTATCTGCGTGACGGGAGCGAAGTGCTGCTCGACCGGGAGGCCGATCCGACGCAGCTGACCAACTATGCCGGCGATCCGGCTTACGCTTCGGTCAAGAAAGAGCTGCGCAAACGCATGGAGCGTAAGATGAAGCAGCTCGGCGACGATTTCAAGCCGTGTTCCTGGTATCGTGACCGCTGGATGTATAAGGGTTACAGCATCAAGGCGTCGGCCCGGGGTGAGTTCGGCCCGCTGCCGCCCGTCGAACCGAAACGTACCGAATAGAGCACCTCCGCGGCATTATATCGCCCTCCGGAAGCTGGTTTTCCAGCTTCCGGAGGGCTTTTTCATTGTGTGGTGCGGGGGCCGGAGAGGGCGGTCCGAAAAAAAATCGTGCGAATTTCGATTTTCGGGGGTCGGTATTCGGAAATGGCGTGTCTACTTAGTGAAAGCAAAGAAAAAATCTGTTTTGTGTAAGTTATGCAGAAGGAGATAGACAGACTGATCAATTCCTACCGGAACAATGCCCTGAGCAGGGAGGAGGCCGGTATGCTGGCGGAATGGCTGGAGGAGTCCGACGAACACCGGGCCCAGTTCAGGGAGTGTCTCGCCGGCCGGGAGCAGCCCGCATCGGCCAAGGCGGAGCGGGAGTGGGCGCGGTTCGCGGCCCGCAACAAAATCCTGTTCGCCGTTCCCGAGGGGGTGAATACGCGCCGGAGATTGTTCAGGCGTTACGTCGCGGCGGCCGCGGTCTTGGCGGCGGGCATTTGCGCCGTCTGGTTCTGGCAGGGCGTTCCCGCGGTTCCCGATGCCGGAAACGGCACGGAGATCGGCGCCGCACAGCCGCTGGAATACCGCACGGCGCGCGGCGAGAAGCTCGACATCGTGCTGCCCGACGGTTCGAAGGTCTGCATGAATTCCGAAGCGACGCTGACCGTGGACCTGAAATTCGGAAAGGCTACGCGCGAGATCGAGTTCGACGGCGAGGCGTTCTTCACCATTGCGCCCGACAAGAGCTGTCCGTTCATCATCCACAGCGCCAACAACAATTATACGGTGCTCGGGACCTCGTTCAACCTGCAATCCTACGCCCGGGAGAAGTTCGCCGTGGTGACGCTCCATACGGGCTGCTTGCAGGCGCAGGTCAAGAAGGATGTCATCATCCTCGACCCCAACGAGGAGTTGCAGATCGACGCGACGGCCAACACGATCACCAAGCGGGCGGTGCGCATCGACGATTCGATCGGCTGGATCGAAGGGCGGCTGATCTTCTCGGGGCATCCGCTGAAAGACGTGGCCAACAAACTTTCGCGCTATTACCAGGTGCGGATCAACATCCACGAAGAGATCGCCAACCTGCAATATACGGGCATGGTGGACCGGGAAACGCTGCCGGAGGCCCTTCGGATGATCTCCGAAACCTCCCCTGTAAGGCTCTCCATCACCAATATCGACGGGGAATATTTCCTTTCGAGGGCGAAGCGAAAATAGAGAATGAATTTTTTAACTACCTAAACATTAAATGAATGAGCAATTTTAACAAATCCGAAGGTCGCTGCATGACCCTGCAACGCCGGCTGGCGTGCGGACTGGCAGCGATGTTCCTGGCAGTCGCAGGCATCGCCCATGCCTCCGAAGCCGGGGAGAAGCCCGCGACCGTAACGCTTACCGTCGAACGGGCGCCGCTGGCCACGGTCCTGAAAAAGATCGAGGCGCAGACCTACTACACGTTCTTCTTCAACAACGAACTGGTGGGCAAGGCCGCTCCGGTGACGCTCTCCGTGAAGCAGGCTCCGGTTCCCGACGTGCTGGCGAAGATTTTCGCCGGAAGCGACCTCACGTATGAATTCCGGGAGGACAAGATCCTGATCAAACGCAAGAAATCGGACAAGCCGGCCACGCAGGCGCAGGAGTCCGAAACTGCCGGAACCGTCGGCGGACAGACCGCCGGCGTGGACCGGCAGGTCACCCCCCCCCAGCAGAAAAATACCGCCTCGGCAGCCCCTGCGCTGGTGCAGGGCGTCGTTAGGGACGATACCGGACAGCCCGTTGCGGGCGTCAGCGTGATCGTGAAAGGCTCGCTCGTGGGCGCCGTCACCGAAAGCGACGGCTCGTACCGTATCAAGGCGCGCCCCAGCGACCAGCTGTCGTTCAGCTTCCTGGGCTACAAGACGCAGGACATCTACGTCGGCAGCAAGACGACGATCGACGTGAGGCTCGTCAGCACGGCGCAGGCCATCGACGACGTGGTCGTCACGGCGCTGGGCATGAAGCGCGAGGAGAAGTCGCTGGGCTATGCCGCCACGAAGGTCAAGAGCGACGCCTTTTCGTCGTCGGCCTCGTCGTCCAACTGGATGTCGGGCCTCGCGGGCCAGGTGGCGGGTCTTACGGTCGCCAAAGCCAATACGGGCGGCGGCGGTTCGATGCGCGTGACGCTGCGCGGCGAGTCGTCGATCGACCTCAACAACAACGGGGCGCTGTTCGTCATCGACGGCGTGCCGATGTTCAACACTTCGGCGGCCGGAGCCAACGAAGGGGGCGCCTATGCCATCGACTACGGCAACGGCACGGGCGACGTTAACCCCGAGGACATCGAGAATATCACGGTGCTGAAGGGGCCCGCGGCGACCGCCCTCTACGGTTCGGAGGCCGCCAACGGCGCCATCATCATCACGACGAAATCCGGCGAGGGGCAGGACGGCTCCGTTTCGGTGACCTTCACGTCGAATTTCGTGGTCGATCAGATCAACTCCTCGCCCGATTTCCAGTATGTCTACGGCCAGGGTTCGGCGAAGGGCAACGACGGATTCCATTACGGCGATCCGGTCGATGGCGAGGGCAGCAATACGACCGACGTGTCGTCGTGGGGCCCCAAGATGGACGGGACGCTCTACTATCAGTATTACGACGCGAGCCGCGGCATCGGCGTCGATGAGAACGGCGTGCGCATCAAGACGCCGTTCGTGAGCTACGGCAACTGGTTCAAGAATTTTTTCCAGACGGGATGGACGGCGACCAACACGCTGTCGGTGTCGGGCAAGATCAACAAGAACAATGCGATCCGTTTTTCGGTGACCGATTACCGCAGCGAGTCGATCGTTCCCAATTCGCCCTGGAGCAAACAGTCGCTGTCGCTCAAGAGCAACAACAAGATCAACAGATGGCTGTCGGTGGACACGTCGCTGACCTATTACCGCAAGGACGACGACAACCTTCCGGTGATGGGCTACGGTTCGAGTTCGATCATGTATTCGCTGTGGTGCATGTCGCCCAATATCGACATGAACTGGGCCAAACAGTACTGGCTGCCCGGCCAGGAACACGTCCAGCAGGACGCCGGTCTCTCGGGCGGCAAGAACAACCCCTATTTCACGGCTTATGAGCAGCTCAACACGCTCGACCGCGACCGCATGTACGGCAATACGGCGCTGAACCTGCATCTCTACAAGGGCCTCGACCTGATGCTCCGCGGAGGTATCGACTTCTCGCGCGATCTGCGTTCGACCCGCCATCCGAAAAGTTCCTACTCCTACAAATACGGCATGTACAGCGAGCAGGAGCTCACTTCGTTGCAGCTCTCGACCGATTTCCTGCTGAAATACGACCGCAAGCTGGGCGCCGGATTCAACATCACGGCCAACCTGGGCGGCAGCATCATCAACCGCTCGTTCGTGCAGACCTCGAAGACCGCCGAGCAGCTCAAACAGCCGGGCGTCTATTCGCTGGCCAACTCGGTCAACCGCATCAAGACGGACAACTACTCCTACGAGCGTCAGACCAACAGCATCTACGGCCTCATCTCGCTCTCGTGGCGCGATGCCGTCTATCTCGACATCACGGGCCGCAACGACTGGTCTTCGACGCTGCCCGTCAGCAACAACTCCTATTTTTATCCGTCGGTTTCGGCCAGCGTGCTGCTCAACGAGCTGATCGACTTCGGCTCGGCGCGCAACGTCGTCAATCTGGTGAAACTGCGCGGCAGCTTCGCGCAGGTGGGCAACGACACGAAGCCTTACCGCACGTCGAACTACCTCACCTCGTCGGATTTCGCGGGCAATTTCCAGATTCCCCGCACGGCGGCCGACCTGAACCTCAAACCCGAGATCGTCAGCTCGTGGGAGGTCGGCGCCGACATCCGCCTGTTCCAGAGCCGCCTGAACCTCGACATCGCCTACTACGACAGCGAGTCGAAGAACCAGATCGTGAGCATGCCCGTCAGTCAGGCGTCGGGCGTCGGCAGCCGTTACAGCAACACGGGCCGCATCCGCAACTGGGGCTGGGAGGTTTCGGTCAACGGAACGATCGTCAAGAACAAGAAGGTGCAGTGGAAAGCCTATGTGAACTGGGCGCTCAACCGCAACCGGGTGCTCGAACTGGGCGACGGCGTCGATTCGTGGATCGTGGCCTCCTATTCGTCGCACGCCTACATGACGGCTTACGAGGGACAGTCGCTCTCGACGATGTATGGTCTGGGCTACAAGCGCGCCCCCGAGGGATCGTTCATCGTGGGCAAGGACGGTTCGCTGACCGATGTCAGCGGCCAGCTGGTGATCGACGAGAACGGTTACCCGCAGTATTCCGACGATTTGCAGCGCATCGGCGAGTGCATGCCCGACTGGAAGGGCGGCTTCGGTACGAGTGTCAAGTGGAACGGACTGACCCTTTCGGTGGCTTTCGACGGTCAGTTCGGCGGACATGTCTACTCCTACTCCAACGCCCTGCTGGGATCGCGCGGTAAGGGTACGGTTTCGCTTCCGGGCCGTTACGACGGACTGGTGCTCGACGGCGTCAACCAGCTGCCCGACGGCAACTACGTGAAGAACACCCACAAGACAGCCGACATCACCGAATACTACGGTCTGGCCTATGCGTTCCAGAACGCCGAGCAGAACTTCGTCAGCACGCAGTTCCTCAAACTGCGTGAGCTGCGCCTCGACTACGAGTTCCCGAAGAAATGGCTCTCGAAGACCCGCATCATCAAGGGGCTCGTGCTTTCGGTCTACGGCCGCGACCTGTTCTGCTGGACCGATTTCCCGGGCTGGGACCCCGAGGGCGCCTTCATGCGCGGCTCGTCGGTCGTTCCCGGCTTCGAGATCGCCCAGATGCCCGGAACCCGCGCCATCGGCGGCAGTATCAAGATCACTTTTTAACGCAGGAGGAACCGAAAAATGAAAAATACGATTATAAGACTGACTGCAACCCTCTCGTTCGGCGCGCTCGCCCTGTCGGGCTGCGACAATTTCGACGAGATGAACGTAAACAAGAATGCGTTGCAGACCACCAATGCCACGAGTTACGTGCAGCCGATCACGTTCGGTCTCGAATATGCGCTGCTGGAGCGTTCGTTCGACGTTAATTCGCAGCTCATGCAGTACACCGTGCAGGGGCAGACCTCGGCCGAGCGCATCTACAACTACCGTTTCAACAACTCGATCATCAACTACTTCTGGCAGAACATCTACCGCTGGGCCGGCAATGCCGAGACCATGCGCGTGCAGGCCGAGAAGGACAATGACAAGACGGGGCTGGCCATCGCCTATATCCTCAAAGTGCTGACGCTCTCGCACATCACCGACGTGTTCGGCGACGCGCCCTATTTTGAGGCCGGCAAGGGCTACACCGAGGGCAAGTTCTACCCGGCTTACGACAGCCAGAAGGAGATTTACCGCGACATGTTCGAAAAACTCGAACAGGCCAACACCCTGCTGGCCGAAGAGGGCGCGGATTTCGACATGCAGGAGGATTACATGTACGACGGCAAGGTCGCCCAGTGGCGCAAGTTCGGCAACTCGCTGTACGTCCGCCTGCTGATGCGCGTCGCGCTGAAGGACGAGAGCGAGCCGGCCGGCGAGCGTCTCGACGCCGTGTCGAAGCTCAACGAGATCTTCTCCTATCCGTCGGTCTATCCCGTTTTCGAGAGCCGTGCGGACGCCGCCAACGTGAAGTTCGACAAGAACGTCAACGCGCAGTACACGCCGTTCCACAACACCCGCGCGGGCCTTTGGAACAACAACATGATCTGCGAGCGGCTGATGAACGAGATGTACGATACGTCGGCCGGGCTGAAGGACCCGCGCGTGTCGCTCTATTTCGACAAGCTCGTGGGCGTGCCGACGCAGATCACCTACAACGAGCTGATGGAATATTTCGACGTGGCGGCCCACTACCGCCGCAGCGTGATTCAGGACCGCGACCATTTCCCGCTGATGAACTACTCGGAACTGTGGTTCATCCGGGCCGAGGCGGCCTACCGCGGCTGGATTTCGGGCACGCCGAAAGAGTATTACGTGAAGGCCGTTTCGGAAGCCGTTTTCGAGTGGACCGACGATCCGGATGCGGACCTGACATCGTTCCTTTCCAATCCGAAGGTGTCGATCGACGCGCTCGACGGCGAGGAGGTGCTCGAACGGATCATGACTCAGAAGTGGATTTCGAATTTCCTGGTCGGCATCGAGTCGTGGTGCGACTACCGCCGCACGGGGTATCCCGAGATGCCCGTCAAGCCGCTGGCCGCCAACGACGGCATCCTGCCCACGCGCCTGCGTTATCCCGCCGACGAGGAGTTCCGCAACCGCGACCACTATTTCGAGGCGGTGAACGGCTGGCTCGGAGGCACGAACAACATGACCACGAACGTTTGGTGGGCCGATCATACCAACAAACGCAAATAAAAGGAGATCAACGATATGAAAAAATATATTTTTCTGATATTTGCAGCGGCGACGGCCGTTTTCGCAGCCTGTTCGTCCGACGAAGGAACGTCGGCGTATCCCGATAAACTGGAAGTCGTGATGACCCCGGCGTGGGACGCCACCCGGGGCATGACCAGTTCGAGCCAAACCCGGACCGTGGCCGTGACGCTCAATGTGGAGAGCGTGCACTGGACGGTGGCGTCCGACAGCGACTGGTGCATCGTCGATGAGGAGGAGAACCACGTGGGCAGCGGCGAATTCACGGTCGAGGTGACGGCCAACGAGGATTTCAAGTCGCGCGACGCGGTCGTCACCCTTTCGGCGGGCGCTTTCACCTACCGGATGACCGTCGATCAGTCGGGCAACATCTTCATCCTCGACAAGGTCTACTCCGTGGTGGCCCCGAACGATTCCGAGGCCATCGAGGTCGTGGTCAAGACCCTTTCGGAATGGCAGCCGGTGGATTCGGAATGGATTCACGGCGAGGTCGTCGAGACCTCCGAGCCGGATGCCGAAGGCATGACCACCTCGACGCTCCGCATCCGCTGCGACGCCAACACGGGCGCTGCGGGGCGCTACGGCACGCTGACCATCGAACCGACCGACGGGGTGGGGTACAGCACCGAATACGCCGTTTATCAATTCGGAACGGATATGCCGTTCGACACCGACGGCAAGCTCGATCTCGCGGCCAAAGGCGAGGTGAAATTCGATGTGGTGGCTCCCGCCGAGGCGGTCGTAGGCGTGACCTGCCCGACGTGGGTTACCTATGTGTCCGAACCGGACGGGGAGCAGGCGACCTACACTTTCTCCGTTGCGGAGAATCCCAGCGATACGAAGACCGAGCGCGAGGGCGTGATCGGCTTCTCGATCAAGGACATCGAGGCGCAGACCGCTCTGCCCACCATCAGGCAGGCGTTCTATCCTGCGGGCGGCATCGTTTCGGGCGCGGGTCTGAAGATGTTCGCCGAGGCGTTCAATGTCGGGGAAGACACCTCCGACTGGATGTCGGGCGAAGACGGCAAGACCGTCGAGGTGCTGGGCGATGTCGATATGAAGGATGTCGAGTGGACCTCGATCGGTACGGCGGAGCGTCCGTTCGACGGCGTCATGGCCGGCAACGGGCACCTGCTCCGGAACTGGAACACGGCGCAGCCGCTTTTCGGCTATACGGCCGAGGGTTCGGAGATCCGCGAGCTGACGATCGACGCCACATCGAGAGTGACCGCCCGAAGCATCGCTGCGGGCGAATATGCCGCGGCGTTTGTCGGGGTCTGCAACGGTGCGCTGCGGAATTGCAGCAACATGGCCGCCGTGACGCTCGATGCCGCCGCCACGGTGGACGGAGCGTGCGGCGTAGGCGGTCTGGCCGGTCTGGTCGGGGCGACCGGACGTGTCGAGAACTGTTCGAACAGCGGGCTCGTCACGCTGGGCAGCCAGGTGGTTTGCAACGATCTTTCGATCGGCGGCGTCGTGGCCCGGACGGAACCCGGTGCCGTGATGACGGGGTGCGTCAACGACGGGTCGGTCGTTTCCAACGGCGCCACGGAAAAGGACAACAAGAAATACAGCCTCTACACGGGCGGCGTGGTCGGCTATGCCGGCGGCGCGGTCGAGAACTGCACGACCGAGGGCACCAAGTCGATCATGCTCGCAGTCACGGCGGCGTTTATGAGTTATACGGGAGGCATTGCCGGCTGGGCCGACGGTGCCGTTACGGGCTGTACCAACAAACAGCCGATTTCGCTTTCGGTCAACCGTGACGGCGATGCCTGCCGCTACGCTTATGCCGGCGGCATTGCCGGAAAAACGACCGGAGCGCTTTCCGACAGCAAGAACCGCGGCAATGTTTCGGCGGCTGCGATCTGCAAGTTCGTCATTATCGGCGGTATCGTCGGTTCGGCCGATGGCGCCGTGTCGAATGTCGTCAATGCGGCGGCGGTGTCGCTTCCCGGCAATCCCGGCGGAACTGCCGGCCCGCTGAAAGAGGGGTATATCGGTCCCCGATACGCCTATGTCGGCGGTATCGCAGGTCAGTTGATGGACGGCGGTTCGATCACCGGCAACGGCGACACGACCAATTCGGGCGCCGTTTCGATCGACCTGATGGAGCACAATTCGGGTGCGCAGGCTTGCGCCGGAGGAATCGTGGGGCAGCATCTCGGTAAAATCTCAGCCACGCTCAACGAGGGCGCCGTCTCGGTCGTAGCCGCTCCGGCATCGGGTACGGCGAACTGGAAAGCACGTTGCCTGGGCGGTATTGCCGGAATCGTGGGCGATCTGGATTATGACTATTCGGGTGCCTCCATTGCCGGTTCGAAGAATGCGGCGGGGCTGATTCACGACCGAATGGCATCGACTCGCGCCAATGCCATGCCCGTTTATATGGGAGGCATCGCCGGATATGTCTTCGAGCCGAACTGTACGATTTCGGATTGCACCAACAGCGGAGAGGTGAACAATGATTATTACAACAACAACATCGAATACGACGGGAATGCGAGCGGCAAGCGCGCTAATTGCGCGGGCGGTATCGTCGGAGCGCTCGTTTCCACGGGCGATCCCAATGTCGTTTCCTCCTGCGTCAATTCGGGTACGATGACCGTTTACCGCGGTATGGCGGGCGGTGTGGTCGGATATGCTTCGGTCGCACAGATCCGGGATTGTACGAATACCGGCGATTTCCCCACCGCCAACCGGAACGGCCGGTCGGGAGGTATCGCTGCCCAGGCAATGAACACGCAGATCGAGGGGTGTCTGAACCGTGCGACCGTTACGGCGGATGGAACGGGCGATGCGACGACCGTCAAGCTCGGCGGTGTCGTCGGCGATTTGTCCGAAGGTTCCTCCGTGCGGAGCTGCGATCATTACGGGATGCTCTATTCCCAGACCTACGGACAGGCCAAGTTCGTCGGCGGCGGCATTGCCGGCACTTCGGTTGCCGGCACTACGATCGACGACTGCCGTTTCGGCGGTCAGTTCAAGGGGTCGAGCGGCGATCCCGTGGCCTTGACGTCCGGCGATGTTTGCAGCGATAGCAATTTCACCGGCTCGGGAAACACCCTTTGGGACGGAAAATAAACGGTTAGTGGGTCGGGGACGGGGCGGATGCCTCCGTTCCGTCCCCGTTTTTTAGAACAACGATGCGACGCATGCTACGACAACTGATATTCGCTCTCCTGGCCGGGTGGCTGCTGGCCGCCTGCGGAGGCAACGACGCGCCCGGAGGGATCGGGCCGGGCCCGGACGCGGCCGTCAGCGGAACGGTCCTCGACCAGCGGGGGCTGCCCGTCGAAGGGGTGGTCGTGAGCGACGGACTGCTCACGACCCTGACCGACGAGTTTGGAAACTATACGCTCGACAGCGACCTTTCGAAGCGGAGGTTCGTGCAGGTGACCATCCCCGCGGCGTATGAGATTCCCGTGAAGGACGGCATCCCGCAGTTCTGGCAGCGTATTCCGGAGGGTTCTGCGAAGGTCCGGGCTGATTTCACGCTCACGGCCCGCCGCAAGGCGGCCTCGCGCTATACGATCCTGATGACGGCCGATCCGCAGATCCGTTCGCGCAATGCGCGTTACGACAACTTCGCGTTCCATTCGATCGACGTGTACGAGGAGATGTGCCGCGATTTGCAGGAGACGGCCGCGTCGATCACCGACCGCCCGGTTTACAGCATTTCGCTGGGCGACCTGGTCCACAACGATATGTCGCTCTATCCGACCTATTGCGCCGGGATCGCGGATTTCGATTTCCCGGTCTTCAACGTGATCGGCAACCACGATCATGTGCAGAACGTGGCGACCGACCGCGAGGCGGTGAAGAAGTTCGAGGAGTACCTCGGTCCGACCTGCTATTCGGTCGAGCTGGGCGAGCTGCATTTCATCTTCCTCGACAATATCATCATGAAGAACAACACGCTCGACCCGAACACTACGGGGGCGTATAACGACGGGCTTTCGGACGAGGTGTACAGCTGGCTGTGCAACGACCTGAAATACGTCGATAAGAACAAGATCGTCATGCTCTGCGCCCACAGTTCGATGTTCCGCAAACCTGACTCCGAACCCGCCGAGCGCGACAAGCACGGCCCCGACTACGCCTCGCGTCTGGCGCAGTACCGTTTCGTGCACTCCTGGGCGGGCCATTCGCACATCAATTTCAACTACGCCTATGCGGCCGAGGAGCCGGCGGCGAAATTCCCCAATGTCGAGTCGCACATTCTGGCCCGTTCGACCGGGGCGCTGTGGCTCAACGAGCGGATCTCGACCGACGGAACGCCGCGGGGTTATCTGGTCGTGGATGTCGATGGGGAGCAGATCAGCTGGTATTACAAACCCTTGGGGCTGGGGCGCGACCGTCAGATCCGGGCCTATGCTCCGGGCGTCTGGTACGACGACGGATACGTCTATGCCAACGTCTGGAACCACGACGCCCGGTGGGGCGAGGTCCGCTATACGGACAGCGGCAAGGACAAGGCCGAAATGAAGCGGGTCACCGCCTATGACGGGGCCTTCGTCCGGATGGCCGACTACTACAATTCGGCGCAGAGCACGGCGACGTTCGAGCCTTTCCGGACCTCGCACATGTTCCGCATCCTGCCCACGGCCGGAGCGACGCAGGCGACCATCGAGACGACGGACCGTTTCGGCGAACACTATACGACTACGTTGGAGTGGTAACAAACCTGAAAATTTAACCGAATTATGAAGAAATTGTCATTGACTCTTCTTGCCGTGGCGGTAACTTTGGCTGCTGCCGCGGGCGGCATCTCCTCCGCTGCGGACCTCGCGGCCTTCGCCGAGGCCGTCAATGCGGGCGGCGACATCGCCGCATGGCAGGACGAACGCGGCGAGGTGCACTTGAAAGCCGATATCGACATGGGCAAGGTAAAACGTTTCGCGCGGATCGGGACCTTCGAGGGCGTCTTCGACGGCGAGGGCCACGCGATCCTCAACTGGAAGACCGACGGCGGGCTGTTCCGGCTCGTCGCCGAGGGCAGTACCGTGCGCAACCTCGTGATCGCGGAGAGCTGTTCGATGAAGGTGTCGGACGACGGCGAGGATGCGCTTTATGCGGGTTTCGTGGCCGACGTGAACCACGGCACGCTGGAACGCTGCGAGAACTACGGCTCCATTGCGCACCGTTCGCCCCGGTCGCAGCACGACAATTACGTGGGCGGCGTCTGCGGCATGAACAAATACGTCGTCATCCGTTGCAAGAACGGCGGCGAAATCACCTCGACGGGCAACTGTCCGTCGCTGGCCCCGAACGCCGAACCGCGGATGTACCTGGGCGGCGTGCTGGGCGGAAGCCTCGGGCGTTCGCTGCCGGGGGCCTTCGTGGCTTATTGCGAGAACACCGGGCGCGTCAGCTATTCGGGCGCGTTCATCGTCTCGCACATCGGCGGCATCGTGGGTTACAACATGCGCGTAAAGACCAAGTTCTGCATCAACCGCGGCGAGATCGTCTCCGCGGCGCGCGGCGTCGAGGAGGGCAGCGACCGCTACTGTCAGGAGATGGCGGGCGGCATCTGCGGCATGGCCAAGGGCGACGTGATGTGCTGCGACAATTTCGGGGCCGTCACCACGCGCGGCTATGCGTACAGCCTCACGGCCGGCATCTGCGGTTCGGCCCACGAGTCGCTGACCGTCGGCGACTGCGACAATTTCGCACCCGTCACCTCGACGAGTTCCTATCAGGCTTCTGTCGGCGGCATCGTCGGACTGTCGGGGCGTCCCGTCGTCGTTTCGCACTGCCGCAACAAGGGGGCCGTGCGGTTCGACGGCGTGAGCGTGGACCGCCGTTCGACCGCCGGGGGTATCGTGGGCGACATCTATGCCAAGAAAGACGCCGTTTACGCCGCTTCGGTCCGCGACTGCCGCAACGAAGGCGATGTCTCCTGCGGGCTGGGCGAGAACACGCGCAACAGCGCGCGCGGCATCCAGGCGGCCGGCATCGTGGGCTTCGTCAACGGCAATGAGGCCGTGAGCGCCGACGTGCGCGACTGCGTGAATACGGGGCGGGTGCGTTCCGAATCGGGACGTGCGGCCGGCATCTGCGGCTTCGCCAGTTACTGCGATTTCGACGGCAACGAAAACCTCGGGACCGTCGAAGGAGGCGGTGCGCTGCTGGGCGGCATCGTCGCGGCGTTCGAAAACGGCTTCGTCAGAGGATGTACGAACCGCGGCGACGTGCTCGCCGGGCCGAAAGGTCAGGCGGGCGGTATCGCCGCGACGACGTGGAACGGCGGGAACTCCCGCATCGAGGCGTGCCGCAACGGCGGCGTGGTGAAGGGGATGTTCGGACTGGCCGGGTCGATCCTCGGCGAGGGCCGCACCGCCACCGACCGCATCGAAGCGTGCGGCGTAGGCGGCGGCGTGGGAACGTCGGCGCAGAGCCGCGATGCCGCGGCGAAGGCTTCGCCCGGGAATTTCGAACAGTTCGTCACCGGGCGCAACGTCGTGAAGAACAAGGCGGTCGTGGACCTCGCAAGCTGTTATTACTGGGACGGGAACAATTAAAAAACGCAAGCTATGAAACGTTTGATCATCTATATCTGGGCGGCGCTCCTCTGCTGCGCCGCCTATGCCCAGACTCCGAATGTGACGGGCCGCGTCGTGTCGAGCGGCGGACTGCCCGTTGAGGGCGTCGTGGTGAGCGACGGGCTCAACTGCACGCAGACCGACGCCGAGGGGCGCTATGCGCTGACGAGCGACCTTTCGCAGCGCCGCTTCGTCTTCATTTCGGTGCCGGCCGAATACGAAATCCCGGCGCGTCACGGATGCCCGCAGTTCTTCAAACGCATCGACCGCTTCCAGAAGGAGGTGAAGGCCGATTTCGTGCTCGAACCGCGCCTGACGCCCGCCGAGCACCATACGCTGCTCGTGCAGGGCGATCCCCAGATCAAGAACTACGGCGTCGATGGCTCGGCCGAGGCTTACCGCTCGGTGGTCATTCCCGACATGATCCGCATGCGCAGCACGATCGGGACCCCGTGCTACGGCATCAACCTCGGCGACCTGGTCTACAACGACATGAACGTCTACAACGCCTATATCGACAATACGGAGCGGGTGAACACGACGACCTTCAACGTCATCGGCAACCACGACCACGACCAGACGACCATCTTGAGCGATTCGCTGGGCACGGTCTATTTCGAGATGTACCTCGGTCCGACCTGCTATTCGGCCAATATCGGCAACATGCACTACGTCTTCGTGGACAACATCCTCTACGGACGCGAGGACGCCTCGAAATCCTACGAACTGGGGCTGAGCGACGAGATCGCCCACTGGCTCCGGCAGGACCTGAGCTACGTGCCCAAGGACAAGACGATCATGATCTGCGCCCATTCGCAGATGTTCAAGAAGTACAGCAGCTTCTCGACCCGCAACAGGAACTATGCGGTCTACCGCGACGAGCTGCTCAAGTTCAGGAACGTCTATTCGTGGGCCGGGCACAACCACCACACGTATATCTACAATTACAACCGTTCGGAACAGATGCCCATCGAGAACCTGACGGCCGTCACCGTCACCCGTTCGACGGGTTCGCTGCGCCTGAACAAGCATCTCAACAACGACGGCACGCCGCAGGGCTATATGATCGTCGATGTCGATGGCGACGACGTGTCGTGGTATTACCACTCCTGCGGCAAGGACCGCAGCCATCAGATGCGCCTTTATTCGCCCGTGCGGACCGGAAGCGACTACGTGCTGGCCAACGTCTGGACGTGGGACGACGCCTGGGGACCCGTCGAGTGGTGGGAGAACGGCGTGAAGATGGGCGAGATGGAGCCCTGCGAGGAGTTCGACCCCGATTATGTGGACCTGTACGCCACGGTGACCAATAAGACCACCCGCAAATACTGTCAGCCCGCGAAGTCGTTCCACATGTTCCGCATCAAGCCCTCGCCGGGCGTGAAGGCGGGCGAGGTCCGGGTGACCGACCGCTTCGGGACGACTTATACGGAGCATGTGAGCTGGTAAGGTACGGTTTTGGATACCGTTCAGCAGTCAGCTTGCCAGAGAGAAGATGTTTCATACCGGAGTTCCATATTTCGGATATACCGAACAGGAGGTAAAAGAGGTGTTTACGGCTCTTTATCCGCGGTTGTGCGCCTATATCGACGGCGTGACCGGCCGCGGGGACCTCGGCGACGACATCATTCAGGAGATTTTCTACAAGTTCCTTCGGCGCCGTCCCTGCCTGGACCGCGCCAAGGTGCCCTCCTACCTCTTCTCGATGGCCCACAACGAGTGCCTGAACTGGCTGCGGCGGAACAAGATACTTTACAACAGCGTTGATCTGAACAAGTTGCAGGAGTCCCGGGCGTGGGAGACGCTCGCCCTGTGCGATTTTCTCGACGCGCCCAACGACTCTCCGCTGGCGACGCTGCTGATCGAAGAGGTGCTGGCGCTGTGCGACCGCCTGCCGCCCCGGACCGCGCGGATTTTCCGGATGAGCCGCATCGACGGTCTGACCAACCGGGAGATCGCCGAACGGCTGCACATCGCGCAGCGCACGGTCGAAAAGCATATTTCCCTTTCGATCCGCTGGTTCCGCCGCTCGCCGCAGTTCAAGGACCGCTGGCCGGATTCGGAATGAAACGACTGACAAAACGAAAAAAACTGATATGAAGAAACTGTTCATCCTTTTTTGCGCCGCTGCGTCCGCAACGGCCTTCCCCGCCGCTGCGCAGACCTTCTCGACGGGAACCTACAACGTGCGGCAGCTCAACGCCGGGGACGACGCGAAAGGCAACGGCTGGCAACGACGCCTGCCGGTGATCGCGTCGCTCGTCCGCTTCCACGATTTCGACATTTTCGGGGCTCAGGAGGTGTTCCACAGCCAGTTGGAGGACCTTTTAGGGGCGCTGCCCGGCTACGGATACACCGGCGTCGGGCGCGACGACGGCGCCGAGGCGGGCGAATACTCGGTCGTGTTCTACAAGCGCGACCGTTTCGAACTGCTCGACTCGGGCCATTTCTGGCTCGCCGAGGACCCCTCGCGCCCGAACAAGGGCTGGGACGCCAAGTATGTCCGCATCTGCTGCTGGGGGCGTTTCCTCGACCGCGAGACCCGGGAACGGTTCTGGTTCTTCACCCTGCACACCGACCACAAGGGCGAACGGGCCCAGGTCGAAAGCTGCCGGCTGGTGCTGGACAAGATCCGGACGATGTGCCGCGGCGAACGCGCCGTGCTCACGGGCGATTTCAACGTCGGCGAGACGAGCGAGAGCTATGCCGTGCTGCGCGACTCGGGGCTGCTCTCCGATACCTACGACCTGGCCGAGATCAAATATGCCTGGACCGGGACGGAAAACGGCTTCGATCCCGACCGCAAGACCTTCCGCCATATCGACTACGTCTTCGTGACGCCCGGCTTCCGGGTCCTGCGCTACGGCATTCTGACCGACACCTACCGTTCGGAGGAGCCCGGGGGCAGCGCGAAACCCTTCCGCGCCCGCACGCCTTCGGACCACTTCCCGGTGCTGGTCGAGCTGGCTTTCGCCGAGTGAAATTCACCGTAACCTGAAACTATTCCCGAACAAACGAATGAGCATACTCTCTTTCTTTCGCAAAAGCGCGCCTTCGGCACCGTTCACGGGCGACGACGCAGCGCGCATGAAACTCTACAAGAAGCTGCGTTTCCAGAGCTTCATCGCCGGCACGGTCGGTTACAGCCTCTATTACGTCTGCCGCACGAGCCTCAATGTGGTCAAGAAGCCGATCCTCGAAAGCGGGGCTCTCGACGCCACGCAGCTGGGCATCATCGGCTCGGCGCTGCTGTTCGCCTACGCCATCGGCAAGTTCGTCAACGGATTCCTCTCCGATCACAGCAACATCAAGCGTTTCATGGCCGCGGGACTGTGCGTTTCGGCCGTCGCCAACCTGCTGGTCGGGGCGCTGGGCTTTGCCAACGGCGGGGGCATGGTCGGCAATATGACGCTTTTCATCGCCTTCGCCGTGATGTGGGGCGTCAACGGGTGGTCGCAGTCGATGGGCGCGCCCCCGGCGATCATTGCCCTCTCGCGCTGGTACCCTCTGAGCAAGCGCGGCACCTACTACGGATTTTTCAGCGCCAGCCACAACCTCGGCGAGTTCCTTTCGTTCCTCTTCGTCGGGGCCGTCGTCGGCATCTTCGGCTGGCAGTGGGGCTTCGTCGGGTCGTCGGTGGCCGGGGTGTTGGGCGTGCTGGTGATCGTTTTCCTGTTGCACGACACCCCCGAATCGAAGGGCCTGCCTCCGATCGAGGTACTGACCGGCGAGGAGTCCCCCGAACAAAGCCACGACCACGGGTCCACCTCCGAACTCCAGCGTTCGGTCATCCGCAACCCCTTCGTCTGGGTGCTGGCGTTGTCGAGCGCCTTCATGTACGTCTCGCGCTACGCCATCAACGGCTGGGGCGTGCTGTTCCTGCAAGAGGTCAAGGGATATTCGCTGGCCACGGCCACGCAGGTCATCTCGGTCAACGCCCTGTTGGGGATCGTCGGAACGGTCTTTTCGGGATGGTTGTCCGACACGCTGTTCCACGGCCGCCGCAACGTGCTGGCTTTCGGCTTCGGCGTGCTGAACACCGTCGCCCTGTGCCTGTTCCTCTACTCGGGCGACAGCATGTTCGTCAACTTGTTGAGCATGGTGTTATTCGGCATGGCCATCGGGGTGCTGATCTGCTTCCTGGGCGGGCTGATGGCCATCGACATCGTGCCGCGCGAAGCCACGGGCGCGGCCCTCGGGATCGTCGGAATGGCCAGCTACGTCGGCGCCGGGTTGCAGGACATCGTCAGCGGCTGGCTGATCAATTCGGGCAAGACGGTCACCGACGGTGTCACGACCTACGATTTCGATACGGCGATCATCTTCTGGATCGCGGCTTCGGCGCTGTCGTTCATCCTCGCGCTGTTCGTTTCGAAGAAATCACATGTGTAAAATCCGATTCAAAACCAATATGAAACCGATTCGACTTATCCTTGCTTTGTGCAGTCTCGCGGTTGCGGCGGCGGTATCCGCTCAGCCCGACACGCGATTCAACCGGGCGCCGCTTCAGCCGCGGCCCTATGCCGAATTGCCGATCGGCGCCGTGAAGCCTGCGGGCTGGCTCAACGAACAGCTCGTGCGGATGCGCGACGGCATGACCGGACACCTCGATTCGCTCTACCCGCAGGTCATGGGCCCGCGCAACGGCTGGCTCGGAGGCGACGGCGACGTGTGGGAGCGCGGTCCCTACTGGATCGACGGCCTGCTGCCGCTGGCCTACATTCTCGAAGACCGGCGGCTGATCGCCAAGGTGCAGCCGTGGATCGAATGGGCGCTGGCGTCGCAGACGGCCGACGGCAATTTCGGACCCGTGACCGACCGTCCGGCCGAACCGGGGTTGCAGCGCGACAAGGCTCGTGACTGGTGGCCCCGCATGGTGGTCCTCAAAGTGTTGCAGCAATACCATTCGGCGACGGGCGATCCGCGCGTCTTGGATTTCATGGGCCGCTATTTCCGCTACCAGCTGGCGCAGCTTCCCCGGACGCCCCTCGACAACTGGACCAAATGGGGGCGTGTCCGCGGCGGCGACAACCTCGCGGTGGTCTATTGGCTCTACAACCTCACGGGGGAGAAATTCCTGCTCGAACTGGGCGAGCTGATCCATAAGCAGACGTTCGACTGGACGGGGGCTTTCCTGCACGGCGACCACCTGAGCCGTCCGTACAGCCTCCATTGCGTCGATCTCGGCCAGGGTTTCAAGGAACCGGTGGTCTACTGGCAGCAGAGCGGCGATTCGCGCCACATCGAGGCCGTGGGCCGTGCCGTGGAGAAGATGCGCCATACCATCGGGCTTCCGACCGGGCTTTGGGCGGGCGACGAGAAGCTCCGTTTCGGCGATCCGACGCTCGGTTCCGAGCTGTGCACGGCGGTCGAGATGATGTTCTCGCTGGAGCAGATCCTCCAGATCACGGGAGGCCGCGAGTGGGGCGATTATCTCGAACGTGTGGCCTACAATGCCCTGCCGACCCAGACGACCGATGCGCAGGACGCCCGGCAGTATTACCAGCAGGTCAATCAGGTGGAAGTCACGCGCAAGGTGCGGCCCTTCTCGACGCCCCATGAGGATACCGACATCGTTTTCGGCCTTTACACGGGTTATCCGTGCTGTACGTCGAATCTCCATCAGGGGTGGCCCAAACTGGTGCAGAACCTCTGGTATGCGACCCGTGACGGCGGTCTGGCCGCTTTGGTTTACGCCCCTTCGAAGGTCGAGACCACGGTCGGCGGCCGGAGCGTCGTGATCGAGGAGCGCACCGATTATCCTTTCCACGAGCGGATCGCTTTCTGCGTGACGCTGCCCGGGGCCGGGAAACGGGCCACGGCGGCTTTTCCGCTCCACCTGCGCATTCCCGGCTGGTGTGCCGAGCCCGAGATCACGCTCAATGGCGAGAAGGTGGCCTTCCGCAGCGCGGGCGAAGGGATCGTCGTCGTGGAGCGCGAGTGGCGTTCGGGCGACTGTCTGAACCTCACCTTCCCGGCGCAGGTCGCCGTGAGCCGCTGGTACAACGAGGCGGCCGTCGTTGAGCGCGGACCGCTGGTCTACGCCCTGCGCATGAACGAGAAGTGGGAGCGTCACGCGATGGAACCGGAGAAACAGACCCTCTACGGCCCGTATTATTACGAGGTGACCTCGGATTCCCCGTGGAATTACTGCCTCCCGAAAGCGAATGTCCGGCCCGAGAAGGTCGCGGAGAGCTTCGTGGTGGAGGATGCGGGAGAAATGGCGCCTTATCCCTGGACGCCCGACGGCTCTCCGGTGAAAATCCGTACCCAGGCCCACCGCATCGGCGACTGGACGCTGCACGGCGGGTCGGCGGGGCCGATCGCCTTCGTCTCCTCGCAGCAGATGTACATGACGCCCGAAGCGGAGTGGATCGAACTGATTCCTTACGGCTGTACGACCCTGCGTGTTACGGAGTTCCCGGTGCGATAGACGAACGCTGCCGTATACGAAACGCCGCCCGACCGATCGGGCGGCGTTTTTCGGGACGGGCGGACATCGCCCGGGCCGTTCGTCGGACAGCGCGTCAGTCTGTCAGGCCCATCGCTTCGCGGACCCGTTCCGCCTCCTGCCGGCCCCGCTCGGTGGCGGAGCCGCGCACCACGGTGAAGAGCACCCGCAGGGTGGATTCGCGGTACCGGCTTTCGGTCATGGCGTTCTGCCAGAAGAGCTGTTCGAACACTTCGTAATAGACCTCGCCGAGCAGGTAGCCCTGTCCGACACCTTGCAGGAATAGCCTCTGCTGCCGCTCTTGCAGTTTTCGGCGGCTCTGGCCGATGGCGTCGATCACGGCGGGATAGGAGGGGGCATCCTCGGAGAACATCCAGCTCATCTGCCCGAAGGCGTCGCAGACCGCGACCGACGTGCGGATCAGCGCCTCGACGGGGCTTGCCGACGATGCCTCGGCGGCTTGCAGCGTCTCGTCGAGTTGTCGCAGTCCGTATTCGACACTCAGCTCCGCCAGTTCGCGCTTGTCGCCGAAACTGGCGTGCAGGTCGTGCCGGGTGACGCCGAGTCTGTCGGCGATTTTGTTGAGGCTCAGGTTTCGGATACCCTCGTGCAGGAAAAGCCCGCAGGCGGCTTTCAGCATCTCTTCTCGGTTCATGGTCGTATGTTTTTTTAAGTGTTATGCCCGTTTGCGGTAGGTCGCGGCGGCGAGCGTGTTGAAGGCGGCGGCGAAGACGGCCAGCAGGACGTAGTCGGACCACAGGTCGCCGATCAGCGAACCTTTGAGGTAGACGGCGCGCATGATCTCGACGAAGTAGCGGGGCGGCAGCAGGCGGGTGATCCACTGCGCCCATGCGGGCATCGACTCGACGGGGGTGATCAGGCCGCTCATCAGGATGAAGATCATCACGAAGAAGAACATCACGAACATCGTCTGCTGCATGGTTTCCGAACGGTTGGCGATCGCCACGCCGAGCCCCGACATGGTGAGGACGAAGAGCCCCGCGGCCAGGAAGATGGCCCCGATGCTTCCGGCCGGAGCCAGCCCGTAGACGATCCATGCCAGCAGCATGGCCGCACCCAGCACGGCCGTTCCGATCACCCAGTAGGGGATCAGCTTGGCCAGCGTGAAGGTCAGCCGGCTGACGGGCGTGACGTTGATCTGCTCGATGGTTCCGGTCTCCTTCTCGCTTACGAGGTTCAGCGCCGGCAGGAAGCCGCAGAGCATCACCAGCAGCATGATCATCAGCGCCGGGATCATGTAGTGGCGGTAGTCGAGCGTCGGGTTGTAGCGGTTCTCGACGACGACGGGATCGGCGGCCGGCGGCTGTCCCTGCTCGCTGCGCAGTTCCGCGAGGGTCTGCGTGACGGTCTGCACGAGATACTGCATTCCGAGGCTGCCCTTCACGGCGTTCACGCCGTTGGCCGCGATGTCGATCCGCTCGGGCTTCCCGGAGGCCAGCGAGCGTTCGAAATCGGCGGGAATCCCTACGATGACATCCGCATCGCCCGCTTCGAGGGCTTCGAGCGCATCGTCGTAGCGTTCCGGGATGCTTTGGAGGGTGAAGTAGTCCGAGGCGCCGATCTTCTGGATCAGCCTCCGCGATGCGGGCGAGCGGTCGCCGTCGATCACCGCGATGTTGACGTGGCGCACGTCCATCGTCGTCACCCACGGGATGACGAGCATCACCATCAGCGGGAACATCACGGCCATCTTCGGCAGAAACGGGTTGCGGAGGAACTGCCGCCATTCCTTGTCCAACAGGTAAAAAAGGGTACGCATTGTCAGGTAATTATAGCTGTTTACTGTGTCTGCCGCTTTCGGCCGCTGTCTTTGCCTCCTGCGGCGTCACCCGGCTAAGAGCCATCGGGGCTTGGTCCCGATTTTGCACTTCTATTTCTAAAAACCGTTTCTTGAACGGCCCTCGGGAGGGTGATGGCATGCGTTTCGCGCGGTCGGTCGTTATTCGAGTTTGTCGTTGAACTTCCGGAGCGCCGCGGCGATCAGCAGGGCGGTCATCGCCGCGAGGATCGAGAACTCCCGCAGCACGCCTCCGAACGGCAGTCCCTCGATCATCAGCTTCCGCACGGCGTCGATGTACCAGCGGGTCGGGATGATGCAGGAGATCGGCTGCAACACCTTCGGCATGTTCTCGATCGGGAACGCCAGCCCCGAGAACATGATGATCGGGAGCAGGATCAGCATGCCCGAGATGATCAGGGCCGTGGCCTGCCGGTCGGCGAAGGTGGAGATCAGCAGCCCGAAGGCGAGCGAGAGGGCGAGGTAGAGCATTGACACTCCGATGATCGCCCCGAGGTTGCCCGACAGAGGCACGTCGAGAACGAACCGTGCCAGCAGCAGGATCGACGCGAGGTTGAAGCACGAGAGCGCGAAGTAGGGGATCATCTTGGCCAGCACGACCTTCAGCGGCCGCACGGGCGACACGAGCAGCACCTCCATCGTTCCGGTCTCCTTTTCGCGGACGATCGACACCGAGGTCATCATGGCGCAGATCAGGATGAAGATCATGCCCATGATGCCCGGCACGAAGTTGTACGAACTCTTCATCTGCGGGTTGAACAGCAGGCGGGTCCCGGCGGCTGACACGCCCGGTGCGCCGGACAGCAGGACGCTGGTCAGATAGCCCGCTCCGGCCGACGCCGTGTTGGTGTTCGAGGCGTCGAAGACCAGCTGCACGGCCGGTTCCGCCGCGAGGCCCTGTTTCAGCGCCTCCGTCCGCCGGTCGTAGTCTTCGGCGAAGACCACCACGGCGTCGGCGTCGCCCCGGCGCAGCGTCCGGTCGATCTCCGTTGCCGCAATGCAGCCCCGGAACGTGAAATAGGGGTTGGCCGCGATCCGCTCGACGGCCCGGCGGACGGCCTCGGTCGGATGCGGGGCCACCACGGCCACTTCGATGTCGGTGACCTCAGTGTTCATGGCGAAGCCGAACAGCAGCACCTGCACCACGGGCATCAGCAGCACGATCAGCATCGTCCGCGGGTCGCGCACGATGTGGAGCGCCTCTTTTTTGACGAATGACAGGAAACCACCCATATTATTCGGTCCGTTTGGCGCCGCGGGCCAGCGTGCGGAACACCTCGTCCATCGACCCTGCGGTGAATTGTCTTTTCAGTTCGGCCGGGGCGCCCAGCGCCCGCACCTGTCCATCGACCATGATCGACACGCGCGAGCAGTATTCGGCCTCGTCCATGTAGTGCGTCGTGACGAAGACGGTGGTGCCTCCGGCGGCGGCTTCGTAGATCAGCTCCCAGAACTGGCGGCGCGTCACGGGATCGACGCCTCCCGTCGGCTCGTCGAGGAACACCACTTCGGGCCGGTGGAGCGTCGCCACCGAAAAGGCCAGCTTCTGTTTCCATCCCAACGGCAGGGAGCCTACCAACGTGCCGGCTTCGCGGCGGAACTGCAACCGGTCGAGCAGCGTCACGGCGCGCCGCAGCATCTCGCGGCGTCTCAGTCCGTAGATTCCCGCATAGAGGCGGATGTTTTCGAGCACGGTCAGATCGTCGTAGAGCGAAAACCGCTGGCTCATGTAGCCGATGCGGCGTTTGATCTGCTCGCCCTGGCGCATCACGTCGAATCCGGCGACGGTGCCGCTTCCCGACGTGGGGTAGCTCAGCCCGCAGAGCATCCGCATCGCCGTGGTCTTCCCGGCGCCGTTGGCCCCGAGGAATCCGAAGATCTCCCCGCGGGCCACGTCGAAGGTGATGCGATCGACGGCCACGAAGTCGCCGAACCGCTTGCTCAGCTTCCGGACGGATATGATCGGGTCATGGTTCATGGTGCATCAGTTTGATGAATACGTCTTCTATTCCCGCTTCGGCGGGGCGGATCACGGCGTCGGGGAAGCCCTGCCCGGCCAGCTCGCGGGCGAACGCCGCAGCATCGAACCCGTCGGCGGGGATCAGGTGGTGCGCCTCGCCGAAAGGGTAGCATTCGCGGACCCCTGACGAACGGCGGGCCGCCAGCAGCAGGCCGTACATGTCCCGGCCCGAGAGGGCGTAGAGCGGTCCGTCGAACCGTCCGACGATCCCCTGCGGGGTGTCGATGCCGAGGATCTTCCCTTCGTTGCAGAGCGCGATACGGTCGCAGCGGCGCGCCTCGTCCATGTAGGGCGTCGAGACGAGCATCGAGATGCCTTTCGACTTCAGCTCGGAGAGCATGTCCCAGAATTCGCTGCGCGACACGGCATCGACCCCCGTCGTGGGTTCGTCGAGCAGCAGCACCGAGGGGCGGTGGATCAGCGCGCAGCACAGCGCCAGCTTCTGTTTCATGCCGCCCGAGAGTTTCCCGGCGCGGCGCGTGCGGAAGGGTTCGATCTGGCGGTAGATCGGGGCGATCAGGTCGCGGTTGGCCGCGGCATCGACGCCGAACAGCGCGGCGAAGAAGTCGAGGTTCTCCTCGACCGAGAGGTCGGGGTAGAGCGAGAACCTCCCGGGCATGTAACCCACCCGCCTGCGGATTTCGCGGTACTCCCGCACGATGTCGCAGCCATCGACCGACGCCGTGCCTCCGTCGGGGTTTATCAGCGTCGTGAGCAGGCGGAACAGCGTGGTTTTGCCCGCGCCGTCGGGACCGATCAGCCCGAACAGTTCGCCCCGCGCGACTTCGAATGTCACGCTGTCGAGCGCCGTCAGCGCGCCGTAATGCTTGGTCAGACCGTTCGTTTCTATTGCGTTTCGTGCAGCCGCCATTTAATTTCTCATTTTTAATTGCGGAGCCTGACTTCGCCGTAAAGGCCGATTTTCAGCCGTCCGTCGTTCTCGACGGCGATCTTCGCGGCATAGACCAGGTTGGCCCGCGAATCGCGCGTCTGGATCGTCTTGGGGGTGAATTCGCTCTCCGAGGCGATCCACACGATGCGCCCCGAGTAGTCGATGCGGCTGTCGCCGCCGAAATCGGCCGTGACGGTCACCTCCTGCCCGAGTTTCAGCCCGGCCAGCTGGTCCGAGGTGAAGTAGGCCCGCAGGTAGATGCGGTCGAGGTCGGCGACCTTCATCAGCGGACGCCCCACCGACGCCAGTTCCCCGGCTTCGCTGTATTTGGCCAACACCGTCCCCGCGACGGGCGACGCGATGCGGCACTTCGCCAGCTGGTCCTCGATCCGGGCGATTTGCAGGTCGATGGACGAGGAGTTTTCGTCGATCGACGCGGCGTTGTTGCGGAGCGTCGAGAGCTGGGCCTCCAACTGTCCGTTCAGCACCTTGATCTGGGCGTCGATGTCGTCCAGCTGCTTGGTCGTGGCGGCGCCGTCCCGGAGGAGGTTTTCGACGCGGCGGCGTTCGGTCTGCTGCTTGGCGATCTGCTCGCGCAGCGATGCCGCCTGCTTGGCGATGTCGGGGCGGTTGCTGACGACCGAGGCCCGCTGGCGCTCCAGTTGCAGTTTTTGCAGGTAGAGCTGCACGGTGTCGATCGCGCCGACCTGCCGGCCGGCTTCCAGCACGTCGCCCTCTTCGGCGTCGAACCGGAGGATGCGCCCCGCGGCCTCGGCCGACACGACCACCTCCGTAGCCTCGAACGTTCCCGTGGCGTCGAAATCCCCGCTGCGGCCGCAGGCGGCTGTCAGGAGCGGCAGGGCGCAGTAGATGAATATCCGTTTCATAAGAGCTCTGTTTTTATCGGTTTATCGTGTGTTTGAGTTCATAGATGGTTTTCAGAAGTTCGATCTCGCGGGCCGAGCGCGCCGTGGCGGCCGCCGCCTCGTCGGTGATCTTCCGCAACAGATCGTCGGTGTCGATCACGCCGTTGCGGAGCTTCGACTCGGCGGCTTCGCGCACCGAGCGGCGCAGAGCCACGATGCGGTCGTCGTCGGCGAGGGCTTTGCGCAGACGGGCGATGTCGCCGCTCTCCTCGGCCGTCTGCAACCGCGTGTTGAAAAGGAATATCTCCCGCTGCACTTCGACCTGTTCTTTGGCCGTGCGCAGTTTGGCGAGCGAATTTTTCCGGGTGTAATAAGCCCCGAAATTCCACGACATCTTCACGCCCGCCATCGCGTTCCACGACCAGTCCGGCGACATCATGCTTTGGAAATAGTCCATCCCCGGATAGCCGTAATACCCCTGCGCGAAGAGTCCGAAGCGCGGGCGGGTCGCCGCTTTGACCAGCCGTTCCTGCGCCGTGAGCTTGTCGGCCGTGGCGTCGAACAGCGCCAGTTCGGGGCGTGACGACTCCATCGAGCGGGGCTCCGAGGCGTCGGGACGCTCCAGCTGCTCGCCGTCCAGCGGACGGCCGGTGAAGATCTCCAGCATCCGGCGGTAGCTGTCGCGCGAGGCCGTGACCTGCGTCAGCTGCTGGTTCACGGTCAGCAGTTCGGCTTCCACGGCGTCGGCGTCGCTCTGCATCGCCACGCCGTTCCGTTGCAGGGCCCGGACCTTTTCGAGGTTGCTGCGCAGCAGGTCGAGCGTCAGCCGGGTCTGCGCGATCCGCTCGTCGAGGAGCAGGATGCCGAAGAAGAGGTTGTCCACACGTCCTTGCAGCGCATAGAGGTCCACGTCCGTCGAGCGCGCCTGTTCGGCGGCCTCGGTCCGGGCGATGCGTTTGTCGGCCTCCGACTTGCCGCCGTCCCAGAGGGTCTGGTTCAGTTCCAGGGCTGCTTTGTATTGGTCTTTGTTCATCCCCGGCATGTCGATTCCCTGCTGGGCGAGCATGCCCGCGAGGGCGTTCGGGAACGAGGGGACTTCGGTCTGCCAGGTGGCCTGCGCCGCGAACGAGAGCTGCGGCAGCCATGCCCGGCGGGCGTTCGACAGGGTGTATTCCTCGGTCCGGCGCACGAGGTCGTATTGCCGGATTTCGGGGTAGTGCTCGCGGGCCAGCCGGCGGCACTCGTCGAGCGTCACTTGTGCGCCGGCCGAAAGTCCGGCCAGCAGGCATCCGCACAGAAGGGCGATTCGTTTCATGGGCTACGATTTTTTGAGTCGGCGCAGGATGATTTCCACGTTTTCGCTCCTGCGCAGTTTGAAGAAGCGGCTCCGGTCGCCGGAGAGGTCTCCGAGGATGGGCTCGACGACCGGAAAGGCGATGAACGGGAAGACGTTGAGCGAGATGATGTCGAGCATCAGCATCCGCACGTCGATCCGGTCCGTCTCGCCGCGGGCCGCCGATGCGTCCAGCTCCTGCTGGATGTCGTGCATCAGGACCTCTGCGATCTCCCGGATGCGCGTGCGCATCGTCTCGTAGCGCTCGGGCCGCGAGAAGACCTCGTTGACGATGAAGCGCGGCAGGTCGGGGTTGGCCGCGATGAAGTCGAAATGGCGTTCGACCCCGTTTCGCAGGCGTTCCGCCAGCGGGAGCCCCGGTTGTCCGAATGCGGTCAGCACCGATTGGCTCATCAGGCGCATCTTCTCGTCGAGGATGCGTTCGAAAAGTTGTTCCTTGGTCCGGAAATAGTAGTGCAGCATGGCGTGAGTCACACCCGCCGCCTCGGCGATCGAGGTCGTCCGCGCTCCTGCGAACCCCTTGTTGAGGAATTCCCGTTCGGCGGCTTCCAGAATCGTCTGCTCCTTGTTCTTGGCCGGTTTGGTCATGGCGTCGCGCTGTGTTAACAATTTGATTTAACAATTTTGTCAGTCGCAAATATACGATCGTTTTTCCGATTTGCAACGATTCCGGGAATTTTTTCTGTCGGCGGGGCGGAAAGTTTTGCCGGCCGGCTGCGATGCGGTTTTGCTCCTGCCCGGTTTTTTTATACCTTTGTCCGCTGGAATGAAAGCATCTTTCAAAAAGACATACGCCTCGCTGGATGCCGACCGGCTGGTGCTCCTGTGGCTTGCCGTGTGGTGGGTTTGCAACCTCTTGCAGGCCGGCCTGACGGAACTCGCCAACGACGAAGCCTATTACCACATGTTCGCCGAACGGCTCGCATGGGGCTATTTCGACCATCCGCCCGTGACGGCCCTGCTGGTCTGGGCCGGGGAACGCCTCTTCGGCGGCGAACTGGGCGTGCGGTTCTTTTTCACCGTGCTCCAGCCCCTCTACCTTTGGATACTGTGGCGCCTCGTCCGTCCCGCGGACGCCGACCGCAGGGACGCCGCGCTGTTCACGGTCGTTTCGGCTTCGACGCTGATGCTCCAGCTCTACGGCTTCATCGCCGTGCCCGACGGTCCGCTGATGCTCACCGCGGCGCTGTTCCTGCTGACGTTCAAGCGATTCACCGAAGGCCGCCGCATGGCGTGGCTGTGGATGGGCGTCGCTATGGCGCTGATGGCTTACAGCAAGTACCACGGGGCGCTGGTGGTCCTTTTCGCGCTGGCGGCAGCCCCCCCCCGCCAATTACTGCGTCCGTCGCTATATCTGAGCGGGGCCGTGGCCCTGCTGCTGCTCGTGCCGCACCTCGTGTGGCAGTACGACCACGACTGGGCGTCGTTCGCCTATCACCTCTCGGGCCGCAACTCGGTCTTCAAACCCGGCTACGTCGTCGAGTTTCTGGGCAACATGCTGGTCGTCTTCAACCCCTTCTTCGTGCCGTTGTACGTGCAGGCGTGGCGGAAGGTGAAGCCGCAGACGACGGTCGGACGGGCTCTGAAACTGCTGCCCGTGGCCTTCATCGGCTTCTTCCTGCTCTCGTCCCTGCGGGGATACGTGCAGCCCCAATGGGTGATCGTCTCCTGTTTCGGACTCGTTTACGTGCTGTTCGACTATGCGCGGCGCCATCCCCGCACGCGGCGTTACGTGATGCGGGCGGGCGGCGTGACCATTGCGCTGGTCGCGCTGGTGCGTATCGAGATGATCTTCAATCCGCTGGGCGTCCGCTTCGAGGTGTTCGACAACCGCGCGAGCTACGGCGCCATCGCCGAAGCGGCCGACGGCCGTCCGGTGATCTTCCGGCAGGGCTATGCCGTGGCGGCCAAATATGCTTTCTATACCGGCGGCGAGGCTTATTGCCAGCCCAATATCCGCTACCGCACGCATCAGTGGCAGTTCCGGGACGACGACTCCCGCTTCACGGGACGCGAGGTGCTCGTCGAGTGTCCGGCCGATATGGCCGACACGACCCGGGAGGTCCGGAGCCTCACGATGGCCAACGGCCGGCGGTTCACGTGGTTCGTAGACCGGAGTTTCCATCCGGTGCGGCTGGTGGACATCGCCGTCGCGGGACTGCCTGAGGAGGTGGCCGCGGGCGAGGAACTGCATCTGGAACTGACGATCACGAATCCCTATCCTTATGTCATTGCGGTCGGTGAAAAGGGCTTGCAGCTGACGATGCTGTGGAAACACGGGCGTTTCCGGGTCGAGGAGTTCCCGGTCGAAGCGCATTTCAAGATCCCGGCGGACGACGAGCTGACCCGGGAGGTGACCTTCACCGTGCCGCCGCAGCTGGCCGGGGAGCGATTCGACGTGGGGTTCGCCCTGCGCCGCGAAGGATATACGAATTGGTTTAACGGAAAAGCGGTCCCGACGAGAGTGGTCGGAAACTTATGATAGAACAATTTATAAAATTCTGCGTGGTCGGCGGTTCGGGTGTCTTCGTCGATTTCGGCGTCACCTATCTCTGCAAGGAGTTCCTGCGGCTGAACAAATACGTGGCCAACTCGCTGGGATTCCTCTGCGCATCGACCACGAATTATATACTGAACCGTGTCTGGACGTTCCACAACGAAAATCCCGACATCGCGGGCCAGTACTTGCGTTTCCTGGGCATCGCGGCGATCGGGCTGGTCATCAACAACGCCACGATCTACCTTCTGCACAACCGGTTCCGGCTGAATTTCTACCTGGCGAAACTCTTCGCCACGGGCGTGGTGACGTTCTGGAACTTCTTTATGAACTATTTCTTCACGTTTTAAGCGGCTTCGACCCGCTTCATCGGCTCCGGAATGCGGATGAATGCCGTCCAGCACATCCGCAGCCACAAGGCCAGCAGCAGCCACAGGTTAAGCTGCCATCCGTAGAAAAGCTGCATGACTTTCGGCGGGCACAGCACGTCCACCGGCATCACGACCACGATCACGAAGGTCGCCCAGTAGGCGATCTTGTCGGCAAGACGGATTTCCCCCCCCCCGGCGCATCGTCCAGTACCACATCTGGTAGCCGATCAGCATGATCACGTAGGTGTGCCCCTCGCTCGAATTGCTGAACAGAATGACATAGCCCATCAGGATGGCCAGGCAGGCGATCCGGAAGAAAGGCAGCCGCCAACTGCGCCAGTTCGCCAGCACGCCGACGGCCAGCAGCGCCAGTACACCGATCTGTATGTACATCCGGTAGGGCAGCAGTCCGAGCGGGCGCAGGTAGAAGACGTTCATCCACGTCCGGGTGTCGGGGTGTTCCGTCAGGGCGCCGACCCATTGGCCGTAGTAATCCGGCAGTTCCGCCAGTGGCATGTTGACGGCCGGAGCCAGCAGGCATGCGATGCCGATCAGCACGGCGTAGCCCATGTTGCGCCAGAAATGCGGATAGAACAGCAGCATCGCCAGCTGGAAGATGCCGTATATCTTCGTGAATCCCGAAACCATGATCAGCAGCACGGCCCAGAAACCCTTGTCGCGTTCCAGCAGCGAATAGGCGAACAGGAACATATAGCCTACGGCGACGTTGTACTGGAACGACAACTGCGTGCAGGCCAGGATCAGGAAGGTGAAAAGGAACGATTTGCACTTCTCCTCACGGGTGAATTTTCCGGGCAGGGTGAAGATCGCCGCGAACCACAGCGTGAAGTTGAAGACATTCCATGCGATCGGCCCCAGCCATGCGGGCAGGTAGGCGAACGGTGCGAAGAGGATGTTGAAAAGCGGCCCGTAGAGGAAATAGTCGAGCCGGATGGGGAATCCCGCGGGCGGCCAGTTGGCGCCGTAGGGGGCGATCTGCTGCCAGAAGAGCTTCGTCGATTCGGCGAAGATCATGAAATTTCTGTGCCTGGCGCGCGTGACCTCCGAAACCGAGAGCGCCAGCACCAGCAGCAGTCCGATGACGTAGAGGTTGCGGGGGTTGAGGAAAAACGCCCCGATGCGCCGCCAGACGGAACCCTCCGTCCCCGGCCGTGTGTTCAGCATTCCCTGCTCCATGTTCGTTTACCGGCGTTTGCGGATTTTGCGGAACGGGAGGCCCAGCACGCCGAAGAAGGCTTCGCGGAAGATGCCGCCGCTCATTTTCGACACTCCCTCGCGGCGTTCGACGAAGATGATCGACACCTCTTTGAGCTTCATCCCGAGCCGCCAGGCCGTGTATTTCATCTCGATCTGGAAGCCGTATCCCTTCATCCGGATGGCGTCGAGGTCGATGGTCTCCAGCGCCCGCCGCGAGTAGCAGACGAATCCCGCCGTGGCGTCGCGCAGCGGCAGGCGCGTGACGATGCGTACGTACATCGAGGCGAAGTAGGACATCAGCAGGCGCGACATCGGCCAGTTGACGACGTTGACGCCCTGCACGTAGCGCGAACCCACCACCACGTCGTTGCCCTCGGCGGCCGCTTCGTACAGCCGCACCAGATCGTCGGGGTTGTGCGAAAAGTCGCAGTCCATCTCGCAGATGTAGTCGAAACCCTGCTCCAGCCCCCAGCGGAATCCCGTGAGGTAGGCCGTTCCGAGCCCCTGCTTGCCCGAGCGTTCCAGCAGGTGAAGCGTCGCGGGGAACTCCTTCTGGCGTTCCCGGACGATCGCGGCGGTGCCGTCGGGCGATCCGTCGTCGATGACGAGCATTTCGAACGGTTCGGGCAGCGAGAAGACCTTGTCGATCATCGCCGATATGTTCTCCTTTTCGTTGTAGGTCGGAATGATTACGAGTTTGCGCATGGTGTGAATGTTTTTACAAAAAACAAAGGTAACAAAAAAACGGCCGGATGCAAAACCGTTGTTTTGCGCGGCGGCTCATCGTCCGTTCGGGCGCGGAACGCCGGTTTCCGGCGGCGGCGACGGGCAAAAGTACGCTTTTTTCACGGATCGCCCTAACGTTTCGCATAAAAAAGGTTATCTTTGCGGATATGGAACTTCGTGTGAAACAGGTGCGGGAAGTCACCGGTCCGCTGCTCGATGCGTTTGCGCGGCTCATGCCGCAGCTTTCGCCGCGGCTCGCCGCCCCCTCGGCCGCACGGCTGCGGGAGATCGCGGCGTCCCCTTCGGCGGCGCTCTTCGCCGCGGAGGCCGGCGGATGCGTCCGGGGATTGCTCACCCTCGTGTGGTACGACGTGCCGTCGGGCCGCAAGGCGTGGATCGAGGATGTCGTGGTCGATGCCGAAGTCCGCGGAACGGGGGCGGGGCGGGCCCTCGTGGCCGCCGCACTGGAACATGCGGCGGTTGTCGGGGCGGGCGAAGTCCTGCTGACCTCGAACCCCGCGCGGGAGGCCGCGCGGGTGCTCTATCGTAAAATGGGATTCGAAGAGGCCGCAACGACGGTCTTTGCTATTAAAACAGATGCGGAATGAAAAAGTTCGTGAAGATCGCGGCCATCGTGGTGGCCGTTATTCTGGCGGTCGCCCTGATCGTGCCGTTTGCGCTGCGGGGCAAAATCGCCGACATCGTGAAGCGCGAAGCCAATGAAATGCTCGCGGCGAAGCTCGATTTCGAGAAGCTCGACATCAGCCTGCTGCGCCATTTCCCGAACGCTTCGCTGGATTTGAAAGGGCTCACGCTGGTGGGCGTGGACCGCTTCGAGGGCGACACGATCGTCGCCGCGCAGCGGATTTCGGTGGTCGTCAACCTGATGTCGCTGTTCGGCGACAGCGGGTTCGAGGTGACCAAGGTGATCCTCTCGTCGCCGGCCGTGCATGCGCACAAGCTGGCCGACGGGGCCGTCAACTGGGACGTGATGAAGCCTTCGGACGAAGCCGCGGAAGAGACTCCCGCCGAAGAGTCGTCCGAACCCTCGTCGTTCCGGATGTCGGTGCGCGATTTCCGGATTTCGGACGCCGCGATCCGCTACGAGGACGATTCGACGAACATGCGTTTCTCGACCGCGCCCCTTTCGCTGCGGCTCCGGGGCAATATGTCGGCCGACCGCACCGACCTCGATCTGCGGCTCACGGCGCAGGAGATGCGCTTCGTCTCGGGCGGCATTCCGCTGCTGAGCGGCGCCGAGGCGGAACTCGTCGCGGTGATCGACGCCGACCTGGCGAACAACCGCTTCACCTTCTCGCGCAACACGCTGCGGCTGAACGCCATTTCGGTGGGTCTCGACGGCTGGGTCGAGCTGGGCGACGACGCTGTGGTCATGGACCTCACGGCCGGTTGCGACAAGGTGCAGTTCAAAGACGTGCTGTCGCTCATTCCGGCGTTCTACACCCGGGAGTTCAAAAACCTTACGGCGGGCGGCGAGCTCTCGATGGCGCTTTGGGCCAAGGG
>CDYL01014597.1_pt1 | contig 67874 bp, 51 predicted proteins | sample 557761 | NCBI WGS metagenome assembly CDYL01 (sample SAMEA3182104, study PRJEB8094) | gut metagenome | biome: human; feature: gut; material: Stool; isolation source: human stools | place: Canada | collected 2013-02-12 | reverse complement strand
CCCGAGCTTCAAAGCAGGAGACACTGTAACAGTGGCATATCGTATTATCGAGGGTAACAAAGAACGTGTACAGTTGTACCGTGGTGTTGTTATCAAAATCGCCGGTCACGGAGACAAGAAACGTTTTACTGTACGTAAAATGTCAGGAACTATAGGCGTAGAAAGAATTTTCCCAATCGAATCACCGGCTATCGATAGCATCGAAGTGAACAAGGTAGGTAAAGTTCGTCGCGCTAAATTGTACTACCTGCGTGCTCTTACTGGTAAGAAAGCTAGAATCAAAGAAAAAAGAGTTAACGGCTAAGCCGAACTTTTCGATTCGAAATAAAAAAGGGAACTTCATTCATTATGAGGTTCCCTTTTTTATTGTTACCATCCTCTAAGCAATCCTATTTCTTCAATTTACTGACCGTATGATTATTCAATTCCGCACGGTTTTGTTTCTCCTGACATATAAAAATAACAAATAAGGTTTTTAATATTGTGTTATTTTTCTTGTTGATGCAACATTTTATATTTTATACGTTTGTCTATCAGCCACATGAGTACCCAGTAGAAGGGTAATATAATGGGATAAAATATTATTATCAGTGCAATATATCCATGTCTTTGCGAAGCGTCTTTGCCAATAACAAAATCTATTATTGAGTAGGAGTAAATGAAAAAGAGCAAAATAAAGAATGGAACCAAAATACTTCCCAGAATGACTACCCATGAGAATCGCTTTTGACGATTACTCTTTCGATAACAGGTTATAAATTTCAAGTGTAGCAGAAATAAGAATATTCCGTACACTGCTGCCAATCCTTCCGGACCAAAGGTTAACAATATTTTAGCATAAGGATTCGGTTCGGGCTTATAAGTCAGTTCCATGAATTCGTCTTCGGGCAACGAATCAAAATGCCATGTGTTGATTTGTTTGATTCCACCCTCTTGGGGCTTTCCAAGGTTACTTGAATAGTCTTTTATCTTTCCTGCTTGTTCAACAGTAATGTCCAGTGTGCCGAAAGATTTCCATTTTTTGGCTGGCGACAGAGAGTAACGAAAGTTGTATTTAGTTATCCAATCAAGACAGTTTCGCCAGGGATATGCAGTGTATTCCACCCGGATACGATGAGTACCTTGCGAGAGTTCGGGCTGGAAGTACTTCATTTCAAAAGAATAATATGTTTCGCTCGTATTATCGTCCCATCGACATTCTATTTTTCTGTTGTTGTCGTCACAACGATCACAACTGTTAGTGAAATCACTGAATATAGAATCAGAAGATTCTTCCCCCTCTTCTTTTTTGAACGGAATATCGAACACTTTTACCGGACGATCATCAAGCCATACGCAAAAGTCGTCTTTATAGTCAACGGCACAAAAAAGGAGAGGAATTTGCTTACCGACTACGTCACTTTTGATCGTGTATTCTACCTTATATTTTGCAGTATGGAAATTCTCGTCTATCTGAATAAAGATACTTTCATGCAGAATATCCACATGCCTGCTCGAAATGGCACTGGCTGCTTTGGTTCCTTCAATGAAAGGTGATGCCATATTGGCTTTTGCAGAATTACAGATAAATAATAACATCAGGGATATAATGAGGACGGTGAATGAGGATATTTTTTTCATGTCGTATTTCTTCTATTCTTAGTATATGCCACAAAAGTACCAAAAATATAGGGTTATTTATTATTAACTTCGTTTTTTGTATCTCAACCGAATAAACACAACCACAAGATAGCATCTAAAAACAAAGCCCCGAAAGTCATAGACTCCCGAGGCTTCATCACCTTTATTATAATAATGATATATTATTCTTTCAAATCTTTCAGTTCCCAAGCCAATGCACTGGCACCCAGTACAGCAGCATCAGAATCCTTCAATTCGGAAACGAGCAATTTCGTCTTACCTTTATAGATATTCAGGATATTATCATCAATGGCCTTCTGAATCGGTTTCATGATATAGTCACCGGACTTAGCCAAGCCACCGAACAATACAATGGCTTCAGGGCTGGAAAATGCGATGGCGTCTGCCAAAGCTTCACCCAGAATGTTACCTGTAAATTCGAAGATCTCCTGTGCCAATTTATCACCTTGTACAGCTGCATCATATACATCTTTTGAAGTAATGTTTTCTGCAGGAATGTTACGAAGCAAGCTGGCATCCGTACGAGCGGCAAGGAATTCGCGAGCTGTGCGAGCTACACCGGTAGCCGAACAGTAAGTTTCCAGACATCCCTTACGTCCACAACCGCAAAGACGACCATCGCGACGAGCGATCACGTGTCCTAATTCGCCTGCAAAACCGTCATGTCCATATACCATCTGGCCGTTGATAACAATACCACTACCCACACCGGTACCCAGTGTAATCATGATAAAGTCTTTCATACCACGGGCAGCGCCATAAGTCATTTCACCGATAGCAGCAGCATTTGCATCGTTTGTCAAAGCAGTGGGGATACCCAGTCTTTCTTCAAACATGGCAGCCAACGGAAGAATTCCTTTCCAAGGCAAGTTCGGAGCAAATTCAATCGTTCCCGTGTAATAGTTACCATTCGGAGCACCGATACCGATGCCTCTGATTTTATCAACGCCACCATTAGCAATAATCAATGGAAGCAGGCTTTTACACACTTCATCAGCATATTCTTCTACTGTAGGATAACCAGATGTTTTGATTGAACTGCTGGCAATAATAGTTCCGCGTGCGTCTACAATTCCAAAGACGGTATTCGTTCCGCCTATGTCAATACCTACTACGTAGGGCTTTTCCATGTTTGAATTCATGATACTTTTATTTAAAAGGGTTAGTTAATCATTAAGTTTACTGCACACAAATTACGTAAAGAAGATTGAGTCTACAAAATGTTTTTCAAAAAAAGTTCAACCTCTTTGCAACTTTTCGTATCTTGCAGCCGTCTAATAGTAGAAAATTATTAGAAAACAGAATCTAAATAAAGAAAATTGTGATACAACTAACAAACGTCAACAAGACCTACAACAACGGAGCGCCTCTCCATGTACTTAAAGGTATCAATCTCAATATCGAACAGGGAGAATTTGTTTCCATCATGGGAGCATCCGGGTCTGGGAAATCAACTTTACTCAATATATTGGGAATTCTCGACAACTACGACACCGGAGAGTATTATCTGAATAACGTGCTCATCAAGAACTTAAGCGAAACCAAAGCTGCCGAATACCGGAACCGCATGATCGGATTTATCTTCCAGTCATTCAATCTGATTTCCTTTAAAGATGCCGTAGAGAATGTAGCACTTCCTTTATTTTATCAAGGGATAAGCCGCAAGAAGCGAAATGCACTTGCCTTGGAATATCTCGACCGTCTGGGTTTAAAAGACTGGGCACATCACATGCCCAACGAAATGAGTGGCGGTCAGAAACAACGTGTGGCAATCGCACGGGCTTTAATCACCCAACCGCAAATCATTCTGGCAGATGAGCCTACGGGAGCTTTGGACAGTAAAACTTCCGTGGAAGTGATGCAAATTCTGAAAGATCTTCATAAACTGGGAATGACAATTGTGGTTGTCACCCACGAAAGCGGAGTTGCCAACCAAACAGACAAGATTATACACATCAAAGACGGAGTCATCGAACGCATTGAAGATAATATCGACCACGATGCCTCTCCGTTCGGCAAAGACGGTTTCATGAAATAAGTATTAAGTAATAAGTATTAAGTATTAATTCCATGCGGTCGCAGCGCAGCTTAATACTTAATACCTAATACTTACTTATCACCTAATACTTAAAAAAATGATTGATATTTGGCAAGAAATATACAGTACCATCAAGCGTAACAAGCTAAGGACTTTTCTCACAGGATTTGCTGTGGCATGGGGTATCTTTATGCTGATCGTCCTGTTAGGCGCAGGCAATGGATTGATCCATGCATTCGAGCAATCGGCTTCCGAACGTGCCATGAACTCCATCAAGATTTTTCCGGGATGGACCAGCAAATCATACGATGGACTGAAAGAAGGAAGACGAGTGCAACTGGATAATAAAGACGTAGATGCTACCGACCATTATTTTCCGGACCATGTCATTAAAGCCGGGGCAACCGTGTGGCAAGGAGGTATTAACTTAAGTTTCGGACAAGAATACGTCAGTTTGAATCTTTCCGGCGTATATCCCAACCATACGGAAGTAGAAGTGGTGAAACTCTTCAAAGGACGTTTCATCAATGAAATTGATATTAAAGAGCGCCGGAAAGTAATTGTGCTCCATAAAAAGACAGCAGAGATTCTTTTCGATAAAACGCATACCGAGCCTATCGGGCAGTTTGTCAACGCCGGTAATGTGGTTTATCAGGTAGTAGGGCTGTATAATGATAAAGGAGACAGCGGAGACAGCGATGCTTACATCCCCTTCACCACCCTGCAAACGATTTACAACAAAGGAGATAAGCTGAATAATCTTGTCATGACTACCAAAAACCTGGAAACGATAGAAGCGAATGAAGCATTTGAAGCTCATTACCGCAAGGTGCTGGGGGCTAATCATCGCTTTGACCCGACAGATCATAGTGCCATCTGGATCTGGAACCGGTTTACCAACTACTTGCAACAGCAGCAAGGCTCGAACATGCTACGCATTGCTATCTGGGTGATTGGTATCTTTACGCTGTTAAGCGGGATTGTAGGAGTGTCCAACATTATGCTGATTACTGTAAAAGAACGTACCCGTGAATTCGGTATTCGCAAAGCTCTGGGCGCCAAGCCGCTTTCTATTCTCTGGCTGATTATCGTAGAGAGTGTCACCATTACCACGATATTCGGATATATAGGTATGGTGGCGGGCATCGGAGTGACCGAATGGATGAATAACGCCTTTGGCAATCAGACAATGGATACCGGAATGTGGACGGAAACTGTTTTCCTGAATCCGACAGTAGATATAAGAATCGCCATACAGGCTACACTCACATTAATAATAGCTGGTACGTTAGCCGGATTATTTCCTGCCCGAAAAGCAGTCAGCATCTGACCAATCGAAGCACTTAGAGCAGATTAAGACTATGAGAATAGACATGGATACCTGTGAGGAAATCCTCATTACCATTACAAGAAATAAAACGAGAAGCCTGCTGACTGCATTCGGTGTTTTCTGGGGAATCTTTATGCTCGTCGCCCTGATCGGCGGCGGACAAGGACTGGAAGGCATGATGAAAAAGAACTTTGAAGGATTCGCAACCAACTCCGGCTTCCTTGCCGCACAGAAAACGGGCGAAGCTTACAAAGGATTCCGCAAAGGCAGATGGTGGAATCTGGAAGCTATCGACATCGAGCGCCTCCGTTCGCAAGTCAAAGATGTGGAGGTCATTACTCCTTCCATTGCCCGTTGGGGTTCCAAAGCTGTATACGAAGATAAGAAATACGATTGCAGCGTGAAAGGATTATATCCGGACTATCTCCACATCGAATCACAGGAAATGGCGTACGGCAGGTTTATCAACGAAGTGGATATACAGGAAGCGCGTAAAGTGTGTGTGATCGGAAAGCGTATCTATGAAAGCCTGTTCAAACCGGGAGAGGATCCTTGCGGAAAATACATACGTGTGGACGGAATTTATTATCAGGTGATCGGCATGTCTTCCTCCGAAGGGGATATGAACATACAGGGACGGGCTTCGGAAGCTGTCACCCTACCTTTCACCACGATGCAGCAAACGTATAACTTAGGGGGACGGATCGACGTCATCTGCTTCACCGTGAAGCATGGAATCAAAGTGTCCGACGTACAACCGGAAATGGAGCAGATTATTAAAGCTGCGCATTATATTGCGCCTAACGACAAACAGGCACTTATGTACCTGAATGCGGAAGCAATGTTTTCGATGGTAGACAATCTGTTTACCGGTATCAACATACTGGTTTGGATGGTAGGATTGGGGACTCTGCTGGCAGGTGCCATCGGCGTATCTAATATTATGATGGTAACCGTGAAAGAACGTACCACCGAAATTGGTATCCGCCGGGCAATCGGCGCACGGCCCAAAGATATTCTGCAACAGATTCTATCGGAAAGTATGGTGCTTACTACCATTGCAGGAATGTGTGGAATCTCTTTTGCCGTCATGGTGTTGCAACTGGTAGAGATGGGAGCAAACGCCGACGGAGGAGACGTCCGTTTTCAGGTTACCTTCGGACTGGCAATCGGCACTTGTGCTCTTCTGATCGCACTGGGAATGTTGGCAGGTCTGGCACCTGCTTACCGGGCTATGGCTATCAAACCGATTGAAGCTATCCGCGACGAATAAAGAGGTGCGAGGGATTTCAATTATTAACCGTAAACAATAAAAATATAAATAAAGTCATGAAAAAGTATCTGAAAATCACATTATTGGTAGTCATTGCTATCATTCTTGTCGGAACATTCGTATTCCTTTATCAGAAGTCTAAACCCAAGGTAATCACTTACGAAATAGTAAAACCGGAAGTCACTGACCTCCAAAAGACTACAGTAGCTACCGGAAAGGTGGAACCGAGAGACGAAATTTTAATCAAACCGCAGATTTCGGGTATTATCGACGAAGTGTACAAAGAAGCCGGACAAGCTGTGAAGAAAGGGGAAGTGATCGCCAAAGTAAAAGTAATCCCTGAACTCGGTCAACTGAATTCTGCGGAAAGTCGTGTGCGCCTGGCAGAGATTAATGCAACACAGGCAGAAACGGATTTTGCCCGCGTAAAGAAGTTGTACGAAGATCAGCTGATTAGCCGGGAAGAATATGAGAAAAGTGAAGTAGCCTTGAAGCAAGCTCGTGAAGAGAGACAGACGGCTAAAGATAATCTGGAAATCGTAAAAGAAGGGATTACCAAAAACAGCGCATCGTTCAGTAGTACGATGATTCGTTCTACCATTGACGGGTTGATTTTGGATGTACCTGTAAAAGCCGGTAACTCTGTGATTATGAGTAACACGTTCAATGATGGAACCACGATTGCTACGGTAGCCAATATGAACGACATGATTTTCCGTGGTAATATTGATGAAACGGAAGTGGGACGTATCCACGAACAGATGCCGATCAAACTGACAATCGGAGCTTTGCAAAATCTGACTTTCAACGCCATTCTGGAATATATCTCTCCGAAAGGGGTAGAAACCAATGGTGCCAACCAATTTGAAATCAAGGCTGCAATTACCATTCCAGATTCCGTTCAGATTCGTTCCGGATATTCGGCTAATGCGGAAATCGTGTTGCAAAGGGCAAATCAAGTATTGGCAGTGCCCGAAAGCACTATTGAGTTTAATGGCGACTCTACATTTGTGTACATCATGACAGATTCAGTGCCCGAACAAAAGTTCCAGCGTACGCAGGTGACTGCCGGTATGAGTGATGGAATCAAGATAGAAATCAAGAAAGGAATAACTGCACAGGACAAAATACGGGGTGCAGAGAAAAAAGATAAATAATTTAGTTTGACCCATAACAATGAGAATAAAAATAGCAATCCTGTTCTTTGCGGGAGCAATCACTTGTTCCGCACAAGAAACTGAAGTTCCCTTACGTGATTACACATTACGGCAATGTATCGATTATGCCATCAGTCATAATATCACCGTTCGCCAATCTGCTAATAATGTAGAACAGAGTGCCGTTGATATAAGCACCGCCAAGTGGGCACGCTTGCCAAACCTAAATGGCTCTGCCGGACAAAACTGGCGCTGGGGACGTAACAGTGTGACAGAGACTGATAAAGATGGAAACCAATATCAAGTTTATAAGAACACATATAATTATGGAACCAATGCATCTCTTTCGACTGAAATTCCGCTTTTCACAGGTTTTGAGCTACCCAATCAATATGCGCTAGCCAAACTGAATTTCAAAGCAGCCATAGCCGATTTGGAGAAAGCCAAAGAAGATATAGCTATTCAGGTTGCTTCTGCGTATTTAAAAGTTCTGTTAACTCAGGAACTGAAACAAGTTGCAATCAATCAGGTTGAACTCAGCAAAGAACAGTCCAACCGGATCGCCCGCCTTTTTGAAGTAGGCAAAGCTTCCCCTTCAGAAGTAGCGGAAGCGAAAGCACGTGTTGCCCAAGACGAATTGAGCGTAACACAGTCCGATAATGATTACCAACTAGCGCTCCTTGATCTGAGCCAACTATTAGAATTAAGCAATCCGCACCTTCTCTCCATACAGAAGGCTGACACTACATTTGTCACTACCCTGCTGACACCTCCGGATGAAATTTACCAATATGCACTTACCAACAAACCAGAGATTCAAGCAGCACAATACAGATTATTGGGAAGTGAAAAAAGTATCCGTATTGCACAAAGCGGGTTCTATCCGAAACTCAATCTGGGTGGTAATTGGGGAACGGGGTTCTCTTCTGATTTAAAAAACAATTTCGGTACTCAAATGAGAGAAAATCGAAACAAAAGCATTGCATTCAGTCTCAGTGTACCTTTATTCAATCGGTTCGCTACTCGAAACCGCGTTCGTACAGCACGTTTACAACATTTCAATCAAAATCTGAAACTGGATAACGCAAAGAAAGTACTCTACAAAGAGATTCAACAGGCTTGGTATAATGCTCTAGCTGCAGAAAGCAAGTACAACTCCAGTGAAGTGGCAGTGAAAGCTAACGAAGAGTCTTTCCGCTTGATGAGTGAGAAATTCAATAATGGCAAGGCTACCTTTGTAGAATATAATGAAGCAAAACTTAATCTGACTAAATCTCTCTCTGATAAATTACAATCTAAATACGAGTATCTATTCCGGACTAAAATTCTGGATTTCTACAAAGGACAAGTCATTGAATAAAAAGAAATATATTTGAGTTTAGTATAGTAGTTCCTTCAAACATATCCGTTGGTTCATTCGTTATTATAGAAAGAACTAACGGATATGAAGTATTTTATCATCATAGTGATCGTAGTGATTAGTAATACATTTTTAGGAGTTGCTAAACCAATGAAAAATCAAGCAGAAATCTATTTTGCAGGAGGATGCTTCTGGGGAACAGAACATTTCCTGAAACAAATTCGAGGAGTAGAAAGTACTCAAGTAGGATATGCCAACAGTAATGTTGCCAACCCAAGTTATGAACAGGTCTGTTCAGGAAAAACCAATGCTGCGGAAACAGTAAAGGTGGTTTATGATCCTAAAACGGTAGATTTAAATTTGCTGCTCGATCTGTATTTCAAGACAATTGATCCTACCAGCCTCAACCGTCAGGGTAATGACCGGGGAACACAGTATAGAACCGGAATTTATTATATAAATAAAGAAGATCTTCCTGTCATTAACCAGGCTATTAAACTATTGTCTACACAATATAAGACTCCTATCGCTATAGAAGTAAAGCCATTGACTAATTTCTATCCGGCAGAGACTTACCATCAGGACTATCTGGATAAGAATCCGGGAGGATACTGCCACATCAATCCTGCTTTATTTGAAATGGCACGCAAAGCCAATGCACCGAAAACAAAAGTGTATCAAAAACCGGATGACTCAACCCTCCGCAAGGAACTGTCGGCGGAACAATATGCAGTAACCCAGAAGAATGCCACCGAACCGGCCTTCCACAATGAATACTGGAATGAGCATCGCCCAGGCATTTATGTTGATATTACCACCGGAGAGCCTTTGTTTGTTTCTACCGACAAGTTCGATTCGGGTTGCGGGTGGCCTAGCTTTTCCCAGCCGATTCAAAAAGATATCATCGCAGAGAAGAAAGATACTTCGCATGGCATGATACGTACGGAAGTACGCAGTAAAACCGGAGATGCACATCTAGGACATGTATTCACAGATGGTCCGAAAGAGAAAGGCGGATTACGCTATTGCATCAATAGCGCCTCCCTTCGTTTTATCCCGAAAGAGAAAATGAAAGAGGAAGGTTATGGAGAATATTTGCCGCTCGTTAAATAGGCACCGCACCGGAAAGTAATACAAATCAATATAAGCTGTTTATCAGATAAACAGAACGGTGGATTTCCTCATAGGGCAATCCACCGTTTTTAATGCAGTTAAATTAAGAGAGAGAAGGAGTTTCACAACTCCTAATTTATTTTTATCTGCTGGCAGTCAACAGAGTTGCTTCATTCGTTGCCGGAGTAGCCACGTTCATAGCCCAGTTCACACTAGATTCTTCAATCCATTTATCATTCCATTTATAGTTCATATAAGCTACCGGCATATTAGCGTCGTTCAATTCGTACACGCTCTTTTCAACAGCCGCATCGTAAGCTCTGTGAGAATCATTCCAACGTGCGTATACCAAAGTGATTTCATTAGAAGAATAAGTATAATCAATCTTGAAGTACGGCAGCCATTTGTCAGTGGAAGCATCCCATTTGAAAGCCTCTTTGGTAGCCATTCTCTTTTGATCGTCATAGGTAAAATCATATTTCATGTGGCGATAAAGAGAGCCATCTAATCTGTAAATCACCTTCGATACTACAAGATCACCTACTGTTTCTTCATTAGTAATGAAGTTATTGTTTTGTGCCTTCACTGTTGCATTAGAGATACCTGCAAATACCATAGCAACTAAAACGATCATTCTGAATAATACTGTAGTTTTCATAATTGTATATTTTTTATTTGTTCAACATTCTGTTTTTTGTTCTTCTGTTTATTAGACGGATCAAGTGTCTCAAACGGTTGCAACATTCTGAACTTTTTTCATGTTTCTTCGTTGTCCGCTTGCGACTATAGATATGCAACGAGCGTGCCAAAAAGATAACAAGCTAATAATCAGAAAGATTGCAAAACAGAATGGTGTACGAAAATGAACAGTTGTACGCTTAGAATCGAACAACCAATTAAAAAACGAACAAATAAATAAATTACTGACTAATAATGCTATTGAAAGAATGTTCGAAAGGTTCGTCATACAGTGATTTATATTCCCTGCAGAAGTGTTCATAGGTAGTCTTAGCCATATATTGCTTACGCATGAATACGTATGTGGCACATTTGAGTCTAAGTGCCGCTTCGTTCACGGAGTCGAACCGGAAGATAATATCGGATATTAATAGTTTGGTATCAAAAGCTTCATGCTCATCCAGTAAAGTGGCGTACTTTAATAAAGACTCAATAAGATTGTCTGCTATCCGGCTTTTAAAAGCGTCAAGCCACAGATAGTCACATTCATTCAGCAAGCCCCCCTTAGCAGTCAGTGCTGCAATGATTTTGATTCGTTCAGTTGTCAGGCTATCGGGACGAATCCGCTCCGGAAGACATTCATAGTAATCCACAAAAGCGTTCTTCTCAAATTGCACCCGCCAGTTACCCGAGATCTTGGAAATCGTACACCCGCCAACAGATTCTACCAGCACCCGCAACTTGGAAAGATTAACCGCCCGATTGTTTTTGGCACTTACATCATCTTTATCAAACCACAACATGGTAGTGAGTTCTTCCGACGATATTCCATTCTCCGCCGACCGCAAGATCAGCAAAACAAACAACTCACGCAAAAGCGGAGAAAAACGTTGCGAGACTTCTTCACCATTACGGTCAAAAACCTGCAATCCACCAAACAGATAAACGGCATTATAGCGGGGCAACCTGACCTTTTCTCCTTCATCGCCAAATGAAGTGAGTATTTCAACCCGGTTGCTTGCCTTCAACCTCTTCTGGCGCCTACGCCGCCAATGCATCCCCAGAAATACAATCATGTCCACCACTATAATCAACAGAATCCAATACCAGGCGGACAGATGTTGTTCTTCCTTTCCAACCGACAACAATTCAGCGTGCCTCTCAAGTAACTTCAAATGAGAACGTTTATCGCCAAGAATATGGAACCGATACCCCCGGTCCGAACGGATACCATGCGACGAAAAGGCATAAGAATGTCCATTTGCGGATATATAAACGGAGTCTGCCGGAAAATAAACCGAAAAGCCAACCGACATGGTATCGGTTGAGATTGAATCTTCCGGAGAACTGACCTGCACTTTCTCCACCTCCGAATTGCACACCCATAATAATTCGGTACCGGCTTGAGGAGAACGGGAAAGAATCAGATTATATAACTCTTTATCTGTACTTTCAATGCGCATCAGCGACTCAAACACCACTTTATCCTGTCCGGGAAGCATGACTTGCAATGTGATGACACTTCCCTTATCCAAGTAATTAAACTGCTTGGTATCAAGTATCTGATCTGCCTTGACACTCTTAATCTCTTCTGCTGAACGCACAGCACGCAGGGATACAGTGAAAAGGAGGCAGAATATCAATAATATAATCTTTTGCCCTGAAGAATAGAAGCCTTGTATATACGATGCCGATAGAAACATTTTAAATACCTGTGTCTGATGAATAGGTCAACAAAAATAAGCTATTTAACTGATGACTCAAAATTTTGGTCTTACTTAATAGAGTATTTTTGCTCCGGCTGCCGCCATTTTAGCATACTCGTGCGCAACACCTGTCACCTCATACTTATCCCAGTTCAACGAATAACCGCCTTTGACACTGATACGCTTTGCCTCCGAAAAATAATACTTACCACGCTGATATCTGTTTGCGCCTTGTGCTTCGGCACCGGTTGAAGTGTTCAGTCCGTTACGATCCGTATCTGCCGTACCCAAATGAACAATCAGTTTACGGGCAAGCAACGATGCTACTTGGGAAGAAGTCGCGACATCCGTATTTTTCAGGCCATAAGGATAAGCAACATCCACATCAGGTAGTGTATACCAGCCCGCGTTGGCACTCACTGCCCTGTCGACACGAGTATCGGGCATAAACGTCACATACCGGTGCACAAACTGCGCTCCGGCAGAATGTCCCCACATATCATATTTAGTCCGCGAAGAACCGGTATCTTTCCGGACAGTATCAAAAACGGACTCGATAAGCGAGAATGTCCATTCCGAACGGTCGAGCAGTGTATTTCCCTGAAACATACCGCCTTCGATATACTGTGCAGTAGAGTAAGTCTCCGTAGGAAACTCAAACACAAATACCATCACATTCCTATTGGACGCTTCTGTACGCCATGCATTCAGATAATCAGCAGCATTCCTTTCCAGTCCGGGAAAAACAAACAACATCGGCATCTTTTTCATATCCCCGTTGGCAGGGATATGAAAATGTATGCGGACAGGACGGTCAGCCAAAGGCGCATATCCGGAATATGTCACGATACCGTCTCCCGGGAGAAACTTGGAGGTTTCTCCCAAAGATTCTGATTCGTCGTCTTTAAAACAACTCGTCATCAATACGGCAATAAGTAAAATCAATAAGTTTGCTACACGCATCATTATCAAAAGAGAATATGAAGATTCAACTTAACCTGAAATTCCTTGGAACCTGCACCCACTAACTGATTGTATGAGGTATATGAACCGGCCAGCTGCAACTTGAACGTATTATTATTGAAATATTTAGATGCGCCGAAAGTAATGTTATCCGCCTCACGCAAGACACTCTGCCCCGTCTCTTTCCATTCGGGGTTCACTTTACTATAAGCGACATCCAGTGCCCATAATTTACGGAAAAGATATCCGGCCTGTACATTGAGTCCATTTCCCAAAGCCAAGTAATTGGCTATCTGACGCGGTTTCAATTTTGCACCCTCATCCTTTTCTACATAAAGTCCGTTCAAGCCATTCGCCGTTGCATTGACATACTCTGCCAACAACGAGAAGCCATTCCACTTGAATAGTAAATCGGCCGACAGCTTACGATAGTCGGGATAATCCGCAGCACCTTCTTTATCATACATCTGAAAATCATTATGCCCTTCACCTACCATATTGCTGGCACCGACATTATAACTATATGCCGCACCGATAGCCAGTTTAGGAGATTTCTCACGAATAAAGTCATTAAAGACCAACTCATTACCGCTCGTAAAGAAACCCAACGGATAAACAGTGACACGTCCGCCATATTTCAATCCGCCCAAATCCGGATCAGTACTTGAGGAACCAAATGAATTGCGTCCGTCACCGGAAGTAACAGCAGCACCTAAATCGAATCCTAACTTGCCAAGTGACAAGCGGCTTTCAACAAATAATCCCAATTCACGCCCTGTGCGGGAGAATGTACGATCCATCAACGAATGTTCACCGAAAGCAAGTCCCTGATCGAGCATCATCATTTGCCGGGTATTAGTAAAGGTCTGTTTCTGTCCGGCACTGATTTTCAATTGTTTCCAGGGAGCATACGAAACCCATGCATCCAATAAAGGATAAGAATCGGCAAAATCAGCTTGCAAGAAGAAGCCCAGTTTCTCATTCAGGAACGAACCTTCCAGGCTCAAATAAGCATGATCGATATCAAATCCATATTCCGACTCTGCGTTCTTTATATCTGTATAGTAACCGGAACCCTGGAGATAACCGCCAAAACGCAGTTTCTGACCGGGTGCTCTCAAGTTCAAGTCAAGCAAACCATCTTTCAGTTGCGGAAATGCCTCGTTTCCAATTGTCTGCGCATACAGACCAGTAGCCAAAATCAAGGAGAAAACTCCTATTATTATCTTTTTCATATCTTGTATTCTATTTATCGTCATTAATTAATCTATTTCATTTTACGATAGACGCCCAGCGTATTATTTACTGCAGCATCAATCACGCGGTAGTTGACGAAACCATTGGCCGATTCCGGTTCCAGCAATACTGTCACAAGGGTAGCCAAAGGTTGGGACATGGAAATACGATAGCTACCGGCCGGAAGAGTAATCGTACGGTTACTGGTATTTGTTACCACGTTCAACGGCAAGATACCAGCCACTAAATCATGACTTTCTACCGCCTTGGTAACGGTATAGCACTCCAGTTCAATCGTTTCCGGAGATGCCAGCCGCTCCAGTTCAACTCCATATTGCTGCAATATTTCGACTGCACGATTTTGGTTCGCATCCAGATAATAGGCAACAGGACGTTGGCGGGTCAATACGACTTCCGATTCGGGAGCAATACGTGCCTCAACAGGCACAGTCACCTCTTTACAGGCAAGCATGTCGATAAAGGTCAATGGATAACCGGAAGCGGCCTTTGAACGGAATGTCACAGCAACATCACCATTATAATGAGCGGATTCGTCCACTGCTTTTCGTATTTGGCCTTCATGTTCAAAAGTAGTACGGGCAAATGACTCTGCCAATTTGTAAACAGTATATACCCTACGCTTATAGGAGGTACGCCCCAGACCGACACCACGTACTTCCATCAGCATGGAGATAGCTCCACGCAAGGCCATGATATTAGTGGAAGAACGGGGTGAGGAACCGCCAATATTGAATATAATTTCTCCACGATTACTTTTGGTAGTGAAATAGGTGTGATGTGTCAGCCCTTCCGCATCGGCCATGCGAATGGCTTCAGGCACATAAAATTCGTCTACAACAGTACGCAATGCCGGAGACACATTCGGGTTGCTGCTCCACAAAAACATAAAGTCGTTAGGGTTGGTAACCAGCAGTCCGTCGGTCACTTCTTCATAAGAAGCGCGGAGTGGTTTATACTCATGGAAGTCAATAAACAAATGAGGTTTGACTGTCAGAGCAACCCGTTGTAAGGTACGTGCTTCCGGAGTTGACAAAAGCGTCTGATCACGGTTCAGGTCTATACCATTGGCAGTGACCCGTTCTCCCTGTTCGCTTCCGTCAATATTTACCGAAGGCATAATATAGAAGTCCATTTTATCAAGCAGAGCAGACAGTTGAGAGTCACAAGTCAGTTGTTTCATAAAATACAGAAGACCTTCGGTGCCAGCAGGCTCATTTCCATGCACACACCCTGTATAGAGGACACGTAATTTATCATTTCCTCCCTTGCTCACTTTTATCATGGGTATTTCACGTCCACGCTGGGTGCGACCAACAATTTGAAGTTTCACTCGTTCCGGATACGTAGTAGCCAGGTCATGTAAGAACGTCATCATCTCACGATATGTGGTGAAGCCGTGTTTCTTGGCAAATGCCGGGGTATCAATATCGACCTGCGGATCCGGGAAAAACTTCGCCGTCACCTTTCCGGTCTGTTGAGCATAGAATGGAAAACCGGACAATAAAAGACAGAGTATTAATAATATTCGTTTCATAGCTTCATCAGAATTTAAATTGGAACAATAGGTTACCTATCCACTCATTGCCATTATAGGTGTATGTACTATCAGGAGTACGGTTTTCACCATTGCTACGAGCCAGTCCGACAGTCAATTGTATCTTGGCAGCATAATTGCGTGTCAGATATTTGGAGACACTGAAATCATAAAAGTTATGCCTGTTGAAATACAGATTATTATTCATATACGAATATTCATCAGGCTTAAGGTATGTATAGCGCAAATCAAAACTCCAAAGACTACGGAGCATATATCCTGCCTGGATATTAAATCCTTGTCCCAACATCATTCGGTTTTTGATGTAAGCTTCTACATTCTGTTCTCCGTTCACGTCAAAGGTGGTAGCGGTGGAACCGTCGTTTCGTACCCGTTTCGTTATAGAAGAAGGAACATATCCCCATGTCTTTGCATATTCGCCCAACATCGAAAATCCGCGATACTTAAAAGCAAAGTCCGCCACCAGTTTAGCATAATCGGGAAGATCTATTTCATCACGGTCATTCATATAAAGAATATCTCCGTTACTGCGCCCGCCACGACGGTCGGATGTACCGTCCGCATAGCTATATGCAACACCGACACTCAACTTCGGAGTCAGTTCGTAAGCCATATCCCCTTCTCTGCTTCCTCCCATCGAACGGAAAGCTCCAAAAGGAAGGTAATTCAACCGGCCGCCATACTTCAATCCACCATAACGCTTTCCTTCCGAGATCGGACCGGAACCATCGGTGATAGCAATGGAAGGACGTAAAAGTCCTTTGCTGCCTAGCCGGAAAGAACTTTCGGCAAAAACACCCAATTCACGAATCGTGCTAAATGCAGAAGTTATTTTACTACGTTCACCAAACTGTAACGTGTGAGAACTCATCTGCAATTCATAGTTATCCGTAGGAGTGGAACGCTGCCCAAACGAAATGACAAGTTTAGAGCCCCAAGGGCGATAGGCAGCATAGGCATCCATCAATAACGACCCGGAGTCATCATCCGTCTCACTACCTTTCACCAAGTCGAGTCCCAACCGGAAACGCAATTTATCGTGATAGACACTTCCATCAAAACGTACACGGGCACGACGCACACGAAAACGGTTGTACATCTGATCCACATCTTCAAAGCGACGGCTTTCTACCGATGTTTGTACCATCCCGCTGACCGTCAGTTTATTGCCGCCTTGTGTTGTGAATCTTAAGCCATCCCCCATTTTATAGCGATGGAGGACTACTTTATTGTCGATATCTGATAAACTTTCATCGCTGGCTTCCACTATTTCGGCGTCATCACTACCTTCGTCTGTCTGTGCCATTACCGGAAGGAGCAAGAATAGCCCTATCAGGAATAATAGATATTTTTTCATATCCATGTTGTTTTAGTATTACATTTCAAAATTTCCCTTACGCATCACGACACCTTCGTGCATCATTTCCGCACCACGGGCATAGACACCTTGCAGTTTCCAATTGTCATCAAACAGCGTTATATCCGCATCCCATCCTTCCCGAAGTTCTCCTTTTCCTTTCAGCTTCATTGTACGGGCAGGGTTGGAAGTTATCAGGCGGAAAGCATCCGAAGGAGCAATGCCTCCGTCCACAATCAGCCGGATCACTTGCTCCAGGTTTCGATGTAACGGCGCCACAGTATAACTATCCTCACCGGTTATCGGATCCTTACGACGTACGCCGGCATTACCATCCGATGAGAAAGTCATACGGTCAATAGATACTCCGGCATTCAATCCCTCCAGTACACTTTCATAAGGTTCACAATATTTTGTTCCTCCTGTGGAAATATCAATCATTCCCCCCATACGGGCAAATTCAATTCCTTGCAAGAATAAATCGTGTGTACGTCCCATGTGAGTAGGAGAAATATAGCTGATTAATGAAGGATACTCCCGTGCTATCTCTAACAATAGCTCAATTCCTCCGGGCAAAGCTCCCAAATGCACATGCATCACTCCGCCTTTGGCAGAAGTAAAACCTCCCAAGCGTACTTGCTGAATGATACGCATCAATTCGGTTTTAGTAGGATAGGAACTACGGTCGTCACTGATTGCTATCTTACAGCCAATCACTTTATCAATGAAAATCAAATCGTTGGCAATGCTATCTGTCAATGTGGGAGTGGGCAGTCCATAGTAACCGGTAAGCATATAAGCGGATATACCGTCCATGCACAGTGCTTTCGTTTTGGCATACAGTGCCGGTAATTGTTTCACGAAACCATCGGTTCCCAACAGTCCGACTACCGTAGTCGTTCCACAAGCCAGTAAACGGCTTAACGGTACTTCAGGGGCCAAAGAAAAGTAGCCGGTTTGTCCGCCTCCGCCAATGATATGTACGTGCTGGTCTATACAGCCGGGAGCAGCATTCATGCCTGCCCCATCGATCACTTCCACCTCTAATCCCCGAATATCGATATGGGGTGCGATACAAGCAATCTTTTCACCACAAATAAGCAGGTCGTTTATCCCCCTGTCTTCAGGAGCATAAAGATGTATATTTTGAATCAGTTTGAACATCATAATCAGTATTACTTGTTAGATAAAAAAGTGAATAACTATCATAGCAATCAATGTGATTGACAACGGAATGATATTGCGTTTGGCCAAATCGGTAGCCGACACACCGGCAATCTCCGAAATGGCGATAATCACACCGGCAATAGGTGATGCCGCCCGTCCCATGCTCGATGCTAATTGCATAGGTAGTATCATATCTACGGGTGTCATGCCGACTTTGGTAGCAATTGACGGAACCAGCGGACCAAACGAGAAGAACGAAGCATTTCCACTTCCCATCAGGATAGCAGCCAAGAAAAGAATCAGGATAATGACAATCGAAACCAAAATGCCAGAGAATCCCAGACTGGTACATCCTTCAACCAACGCATCAATAAAGCCAAGGCTAATTAACCCCTTAGAAAAGATTTCTGCCGCAACAATCAGTGTCACCACATTGGTAAATACCTTACCCATCCCTTCCCAGAATGATTTCATAGTCATAAAAACGGCTTTAAAAGAACGAAGACGTATCAACTCAAACAACATGGAAACTGCCAGAGAAACAAACATAGCCGTAGTGGTATCCAATTCTATCGGAGGATCGAACAGGTGTACATACTTCGAAAAGATGATTAATAAGAACAACGGCAACACCGGCAGAATCGCATAAATCAATGGAATATCCACCTTGAAATCTTTTGTATCCATCATTTCTGGTTGCGTACGTCCTGATTGGCGATCCTTGCGGTCAAAATAACGATTGGTGAGATAATAAACAATCATTAGCAAAATAGTAAGCGGAATGGCCAGCGGAAGCTGGTGTTCAACAAAGTACAGCATATTATTTTGACCGACAAGTTCCGCCGCCCGGGCGGTATTGGCCGAACCGGGCCCCATATCAAAAATAGTGCAGGCAGAGATAACCGATACTGCCGTCAGACGACTCACTCCCAAGCCTACCAAAATAGGAAAGATAGAAGCAACCAGCAACAAACCAAGTCCTGTTGCGCTCGGTGTGCAAATGAAAAGCATCTGTCCGATAGGGATTACAATGGAAGCAGCGATATAGGGAAACTTCTTGAAAATAGCCAGTGGTTGCATAGACACATATACCAATGCATCACTAGCCTTGATCTTTTTCATGTAAGCTACATAACCTCCAATAGTCATAATCATCAAACCAACACGAAGCATGTTCGATGAAAAAGTTTCTTTTATAATCCGAAAGAGGTCGAAAACCGGCGTCCCCGTTGTTTCGGTCAGACTTAGCGAATGCATACCAAGCAACATGCTAAGTGCTAACATCAAAATCCCGGCTACCATCAATACTCCTTGCGGGTTATTCTTTTTCATTAGCCAATAAGCTACCAATACAATTACCTGTAAGGCTATAAATGCACCTATATATATCATCATAGTATTCTTTATTTGAATTATTCTGCTTCTACACCTTTGTTTTTAGTAGTAGTCAAATTATTAAATATTGCGCTCGGAATCTTGAAGTTTGCACCAGGATTGCCACTTAAGTCGAGTTCTGTCAATTTAACCAGATTCGAAACATTGATTTCTGTCAATTTATTATTTTTCAGATTAAGAGTTTCCAGATTGGGGGTATATGAGAGATTAATGGTCGAAAGCGTACCATATCCACTTTTCGTACTACCATTACAATTCAAAATACGCAACTTAGGGTTACCACTCAAATCCAATGAACCGACTCCTGCCGTATTCACTTGTAGGACCTCTAAATTACTAAGTCCAGTAAGCGGAAGTGCCTCGGTAAACTTATTTGAGGTGGCAGTAAATTCAACCAGTCCTGTAAAGAACTGCAAGCCATCTACAGAAGCTATAGGGGTCTCTGCCGTTTCAAGACCGGCTGTAACCAACTCACTGGTAGCGGCTGATGTTTTCGCTACATTTACCGCCGTAACAGTAGCCGCAATCGTCTTATCCAACTGATATTCATTGCCCTCTTTCACAACCAGCCCTTGTGGCAATTTACCAGCATCTGTTGAAAGATAATAAAGATACTCTCCAAAAGCCTTATCCGGGATTGTGAACAATCCACCGTCTTCACCTCCTCCACCTTCGGAATCAGCCACCACTCCGACAGCAGTAGTCAACTGGGTCATTAAATCCTCCGGAATAGCAAAAGGAGCAGCCGGGTTATTGCTCAAATCAAGTTCTTTCAATGCTGCATAGTTTGAAGGAAGAATAAAGCCATTTTCCTGAAGATTTTGGTTCTTTAAATAAATATGTTCTATCACATTATTATTTGCAAAGCTAATTGTAGAAAGTTTGGTAGATGTATCACCGGCCGAATTTCCACCATAGCGAAAGCGAATAAGTTTTGTATTCTGCGACAAGTCCAGTGCTGCAACAGAGTTATTATTCATCTCAACCGTTTCCAGCTCGGTCAATGCAGTCAGATCCATACGCTCCACCGAATTGGAAGTAATCTTCAATGTCTTTAGAGCGGTAAAGAACTGCAAACCGTCCATATCTACAATCTTCACTGCAGCTGTAGCCAATCCCGCATTCTCCAGTTTAGCTATCTGCGCATCGTTTTTTACCAGATAGAGATTTTCTACGGTAGCAGCCTTTTGGGTGTTCAGGTAGAATTTGCCATTTTCCGCAACAGCCATTTCATAAGGAAGCTTGTTTTCGTCTGTACGGCTACAGTTATAAACAAGGTATTCTCCCAACGCACGATCTTTAATTTCATAAAGGTCTTGCTCACCACCTCCCTGTATATCTTCCACATCATTAGTGGTACAAGATGAGAGTCCTCCAAGCAATAATGCCATGCAAAACATTGCAGTAGTCATCGGTTTGTTCATTCGCATCATAATTTCAAAAGTATTGGTTTTGAGCGTAAAAGTAACATTAACGAGTAAACGAAAAGATTAATACAGACCTTAACAAAAGATTAATATTGCAAATAAAGCGCCTTTTTTTGTATTTTCTTCTCTCTACTGATGAATATAACTCTAAAAATGGGAAAATACTCCGCTTGTTGCCCAAATTATTATCTACCTTTGCAGCGATTATCATATCAAGAAAAAGAAGATGGAAACATCCAGCAAAAAAAGAATTATTATTCTATCCGCTACCGGTATCTTGCTTACCGGCCTCATTTGTCTCTTTATATCCCGCAATATTATTTTATGCCATATCGTTGACAAACGGACTACACGTATCGAACAGGCATACGGACTGCTGATTCATTATCAGAAGTTACAAATGGAAGGCTGCAATAAGGTGGTTTTACAAGGACTTTCTATTATTCCCAACCAACGGGATACCCTGCTGATATTGCAATCTGTCAACGTAAAACTAAGTTTTTGGAAGTTGCTAAAAGGAGAAGTCGAAGTACGCAATGTCCATATGGATGGGCTGGCAATAAACTTTATCAAATATGATTCCCTAGCCAACTATGACTTCCTGTTCCTTAAACGACAACAAGAGACAGAGTCAAAGCCCGCCATAGAGAGCAACTATGCCAACCGCATCGACCGGGTATTGAACCTCATTTACGGTTTTCTGCCCGAAAACGGCCAACTCAACCAAATAAAAATAACCGAACGCAAAGATAGTAACTTCGTTGCAGTCAACATCCCCTCCTTTGTTATTAAGGATAATCATTTTCAATCAACCATTCAGATAAAAGAAGATACACTGCCTCAACAACAATGGCAAGCATCGGGTGAACTGAACAGAAGAGACTATACATTAAAAGCAGCTCTCTTTGCTCCGGAGAAAAAGAAAATCTCACTACCTTATATTACCCGCCGTTTTGGAGCAGAAGTCACTTTCGACACATTATCTTATAGCATGACTAAAGATAAACGTGCGACCGCCCAACTGCTCCTTAAAGGAAAAGCAAGAGTGAACGGACTGGACGTATTTCATAAAGCCCTCTCTCCTGAAATCATTCATCTCGATCGCGGACAACTCTGTTACGAGATGAATATAAACGGACACTCATTTGAATTGGACAGCACCACCATTGTTGACTTCAACAAACTCCAGTTTCATCCTTATTTACGGGCCGAGAAGGAGAAGGGAAACTGGCATTTCACTGCAGCAGTCAACAAGTCCTGGTTTCCGGCAGACGATCTGTTCAGTTCTCTGCCGAAAGGATTATTCAGTAATCTGGAAGGCATCAAGACAAGTGGCGAGCTGGCTTATCATTTTCTGTTAGATATTGATTTTGCGCAACTGGATAGTCTCAAACTAGAATCTGAATTGAAAGAAAAAGATTTCCATATCATAAGCTATGGAGCTACTTCACTCTCCAAAATGTCCGACGAGTTCATTTACACAGCTTATGAGAATGGAGTGCCGGTACGAACCTTCCCTATCGGTCCTTCGTGCAAACACTTTACACCCCTGGACAGCATTTCCCCCATTCTAAGAATGTCTGTCATGCAAAGCGAAGATGGAGCATTCTTTTATCATCGCGGTTTTCTGCCCGATGCCTTACGGGAAGCACTGATTTACGACCTGCAAGTGAAACGCTTTGCACGCGGAGGAAGTACGATCACCATGCAACTGGTAAAGAATGTATTCCTGAACCGTAACAAGAACTTTGCGCGTAAACTGGAAGAAGCATTGATTGTGTGGCTGATAGAGAATGAAAGACTAACTTCCAAAGAACGTATGTACGAAGTATATCTGAATATTGTAGAATGGGGACCGCTCGTTTATGGTATTCAGGAAGCGTCTGCTTATTATTTCAAGAAACGCCCTTCGCAACTGACCACGGAAGAAAGTATTTTCCTGGCTTCCATCATCCCGAAACCCAAGCATTTCCGCAGTTCTTTTGCAGAAGGCGGACAATTAAAGGAGAATATGGAAGGTTATTACAAGCTGATTGCAAAACGTCTTGCACAGAAAGGAATAATAAGTGAAATCGAGGCGGATAGTATCCGCCCCGACATCCAAGTTACGGGCGACGCCCGGAATAGTCTAGCCGGTGAAAAACCGGAGTCTAGTTCTCCTACCGCTGAGGAGCAATGAGATTGATATAAATAATAAAGGAATAGGTTATCTTCTTGAATTGCTGTTTCTTTCAGAGGAACGGGAAGAGCTTTGAGTGCTATTACTTCTCGTACTTCCGGAAGAAGAGCGTCTTTCTGTTTGTCCGCTGGAAACATTGCTCCGGGTAGAGCTACCGCTGCTTCGAGTAGAACTCGAACTACCGCTACTACGGCTAGAGGTAGTACTACTGCTACGGCTGGTAGTATTTTCACTACTGCGACTGGAAGAACTATTGTTTCTATCAGAACTGTTATTTCTATTATAGGAACCACTACTATCGTTTCGCCTATTTGAACTTTCCCTTGAGCTGCTACTTGTTTTTCCACTTTCACGGTTGGAACCGCTACTTGTCGAACTTCCGCTTGTCGGTCTGCGATTAGAGCTTGAAGAACCGGAACTTGTTTCCGGACGGGGACGAGTCGACGTACCAGGTCGCGTTGTCGTTCCGGGACGAGACGTATCAGGACGAGTAGATGTGCTTGGACGAGACGTTCCGGGACGTGTTGTTGATGAACCCGGACGGGAAGAATTACCCGGACGTGTCGGTGCATTATGCGGACGAGTGGAAGTATTCGGACGGAACCGGACAGAACCGAAGTCCGAACGACGATAAGAGTGATATACTCTCTGATCTCTCACCCGGTGCGGTGCAGAGTAATGGTTGAAATTAGTATATCTTCCCCGATAGTAGCTTGTATGGTGAAAGTGCGGACGATAATGCGCTCCACAATAAGTACGGTAATGATAAGGCACACCAAAATAGAACAAGCTACGGTTCGGGTAATTGATGTACACCCTGAAACTCCATTTCCCTCCGGTTACATAAATCGGCCGATAGAAATACTCGGCACCGAGAAACCGGCGATACTGCGCATCACTCAATACCCAGCGAAGATCGTCGTTACGGATATCCAAAGCTTCATAATAATCATCCAATGCCCATTCGTAACCACGTGCTACGTAATCCATTATATTACGGACAGAATAAATAAAGTCGTAATTAATCTCATACGCATCATTATATTGCTGTGTACTCAAACTCAATTCATACGCCATCTTATCGGTAAGAAAACGTGTCTCCTTACGTACCTTGCTGGTGCTCATTCCAGCCATTACGGTCATATTGGCAGTCAGACCGACCGCAAAGAGTAAAAAAAGTATTCGTTTCATAATTCAATCTCCTATCATTTATTATTCCGATAATATTCCTCAATAAACATGCGTAACATATCTCTATAACCGTACAGTTAATAGTATCAACGCCGACCATACCCTATCATAAAATCATTCATCTTGTCCTTGCTGGAAGTAAATGTCAGGGTATTAATCACTGTAAAGAAAGCTTCTTTATCTACAATGCGGGGATACATTATCTTCATAATTTCCATCCGGTCATCGTCAAATGTATAAAGTTTGGTCAGTTGGAGACATTGGGCAGATGTAAAATCAGAACCGGCCAATGCAGCATTAAGCAACTTTATACGATCATCTTTAAAAGGCTCCTTCTTCATCTCATTATAAAACGTTTGAAAGAGCTGATCGTTCATGACCCTGTTGTAACCATATCCTGGGCGGTGTTCTCCTTGTCCCGGACGATGTCCCCCCTGTCCGGGGCGGTCGGGTCTTTCCGGGTGCACGTTATCACGTCCGTCCACCCATATCTCTTTCACTCCCCTACCATCGAAATAAACATAGTCTTTATACAATTTTTCTCCTTTCCATACTCGCTCTCCCGGACGGGTAAAGCGGGTGGCATATACTTCAACAGTATAATGTCCGGGATTCAAATTGGCTATAAAGCAGGTAGTAGTAGGCAAACTGATTTGGTTTCCTCCCAAGTAAACAAGTATCGGAGTATTCCCGCCATCGATACGGATTCCGTTAACAGACTGCGCTTGTAAGGAAAGGGCAGCGAACAGGATGCAGAAACTTATTATAATCTTACGCATAACTTATCTAGTTTTTATTATTTATATCTTTAATCTGATACCACAAAAATAGGGTGAGGAAACTCCCCACCCCAATGATTCTCTCTATTCGTATGTAGGGAAATCCCTATTCTGTTTAGGAATCCGCCAAAACAATGCCATCCTCGTGCAAGGTAATCAGACGTTTCTTATACAAGTCGCCCACTCCTTTCTTAAAGGTTTTCTTGCTGACACCAAACGTGTCGTAGATATCTTCCGCAGGACTTTTATCATTCAAGTTGATTCGTCCCCCGTGCTCTTTGATATAGTCTAGCAGCGTTTTCGAAAAATCGTCAATCTTTTCAAAACCGGGTTTCTGAAGAATCAAATCGACCTTACCATCTTCACGCACCTGTTTCACAAAAGCTTTCATTTCCATCCCTGTCTCCAACGGACAGAATATTTCATTTTCATACAATAAACCGCTATACATATCATCTATAATTGCCTTAAAACCTAAGTCCGTCTTCTGCCAGATAAGAATATTCACCTCTGCTCCCGGAGCATATTCTGGCTTTTCTTTCGACAGATAACGTTCCACTTTTGCTGAAGCCACAATACGGTAACTCTCTTCATCCACATGTGCATGAACCACGTATTTCCGTCCAACCTGCATTTTCATCTTCTGCTCACGGAACGGCACAAACAGGTCTTTCATCAATCCCCAGTTCAGGAAAGCTCCGTATTGATTTACCCAGGAGACTTCCAGACAAGCAAACTGTCCGACCTGCACTAACGGGGTCAGTGTCGTAGCAATCAGCCTCTCATCCATATCCAGGTAAAGAAACACATTCAAAAAATCTCCTATCTTACAATCCTCGGGCACATAGCGGGTAGGCAACAAAATCTCACCTTCTTCTCCACCATCGAGATATACGCCGAAATCGACTTCCTTCACGACTTCAAGCTGGTTGAACTTTCCTAATTCGATGCTCATATTCTTATCTATTATATTATATAAGCAGCAAAGATAATCTATTTTGAATAGATCCCTCAATCAGTCAGCTATAACTTTTCGTTATCGAGAAAAACTATTTGCAATGAACAATCTGCGTTCTAATATGTTAACTTTGTAGCGACAAAAAGAAAGAGTAAATTATTCACCTTTTTAAACATATAAAATTATGGAATTTCTAACCAACGAGAAACTTACGATTGTGGGAGCTGCCGGAATGATCGGCTCCAACATGGCACAAACAGCCATGATGATGAAACTCACTCCGAATATTTGTCTCTATGATCCATTCGCACCAGCTTTGGAAGGAGTAGCTGAAGAACTGTATCATTGCGGTTTTGAAGGTGTCAACCTTACCTATACTTCCGATATCAAGGAAGCGCTGACCGGAGCTTCTTATATTGTTTCTTCCGGTGGAGCAGCCCGTAAGGCAGGTATGACCCGCGAAGATCTGTTGAAAGGAAATGCAGAGATTGCCGCTCAATTCGGAAAAGACGTTCGCCAATATTGCCCGAACGTAAAACATATCGTTGTCATCTTTAATCCTGCAGACATCACCGGTCTGATTACTTTATTGTATGCAGGTTTGAAACCTTCACAAGTTTCTACATTGGCTGCGTTGGATAGCACCCGCCTGCAAAACGAACTGGTGAAATACTTCCATATCCCCGCTTCCGACATTCAGAATTGCCGTACGTATGGCGGTCATGGAGAACAAATGGCTGTATTTGCATCTACCACCAAAATAAAAGGAGAACCCCTGACCGATTTCATCGGTACTACCCGCCTTCCGTTGACGGAATGGGAAGCACTGAAAGTACGTGTCATCCAGGGTGGAAAACATATCATCGACCTGCGCGGCCGTTCTTCTTTCCAAAGCCCGGCTTATCTGTCTATCGAAATGATTGCTGCTGCTATGGGCGGACAGCCATTCCGCTGGCCTGCCGGAACGTATGTTTCCAATGGCAAATTCGACCATATCATGATGGCGATGGAAACTTCAATTACTAAAGACGGCGTTACTTATAAAGAAATAGCCGGAACTCCTGCCGAACAGGAAGAATTAGAAAAGAGCTACGAACACTTATGTAAACTTCGTGACGAAGTGATTGAAATGGGAATCATCCCAGCCATTAAGGACTGGCATGCTTTGAATCCCAATATTGACTAATCAAACAATATTAGCGAAAGCAGAAGGCCGAAACCTGACGATCTTTTTATCGTTCCGGATTTCGGCCTTTTTTATTTCATTGCCAATGTCATTCCCACGGAAGAACATTCCTGACAAATCCCTTTAAGGACATAATTAATGCTATGCAAAGTAAATCCTTCAGGCAAATCAATCACCGGGATATGGGTACCTTCCAGGCAGAATGTACGATGACATTTCTCACAATAAAAATGCGAATGTAAATCCTGTACCACACAATTGCAAGAGTTGTCGCAAACGGCATACTTCAACGAGCCGCTTCCATCGTCTATGCTATGTATGAGGTGATGAGACAAGAAGAGAGCGATGGTACGGGATATGGTCGATTTATCAACTGTGTCGAGCAATGTTTCGAGGTCAAGCAATGACACTGCACGCTCTGCCTGCATCATCTCTTTTATCACCAAGAGCCTTATTGCAGTTGGCTTAATGTCTCTTCTGACCAGCTTATCCAAATAAATATCTTCTTCCATCTTTCTCCTATTTTATCATTTTCTGTATTCTGACGGCGTTCATAATAGCAAGCAACGCAACGCCTACGTCTGCGAAGACAGCTTCCCAAAGAGTAGCGATTCCACCGGCTCCCAAAATCAATACAAGCAATTTCACTCCAAATGCCAGTGATACATTCTGCCAAATGATTCTTCGTGTCAACTTTCCTACTTTGATAGCTTCGGCTACTTTCGACGGCTGATCTGTCTGTATCACGACATCGGCTGTTTCAATGGCTGCATCACTGCCCAATCCTCCCATAGCAATACCGACATGACTCAAAGCAAGCACCGGTGCGTCATTCATTCCATCGCCGACAAATGCAATCCGGTTTGCCTCATCCTGACGCAATTCTTCCACGTGTTTCATTTTCCCTTCCGGAAGCAAGTCGCCATAGGCTTTCGATATGCCGAGCTTCTCCGCAAAGTTAGTAACAATACTCTGTTTATCACCGGATAATATCTGTATGTTTTCAATATTTAAAGCTTTTAAGCGGTCAATAGCTACCTTTGCGTCTTCTTTCAAGGCATCAGCCAACAACAGATAACCGGCATAACGGTTTCCAACAGCACAGGCTACAATGGTATCTGTCATCTTCAACAATTCTTGCGGAAAGGATATATCAAACTTGGACAGTAACCGGCAATTACCAACCAGAACCGGTATTCCGCCTACCGTTGCTTCCAATCCGAAGCCGGCATATTCTTTCGTATCGGTAACGGTTACGCGTTCTATGTTTTGTTCTTTTGCGTAGTTTACAACAGCCTTGGCAATCGGATGTGTGCTATCACTTTCTACCGAAGCAATCAGTTTCACTAATTCTTCTTCCGAAATATCGCCTGCACTTTTACAGGCCTGCACGTCAAAGGTTCCTTTTGTCAGGGTTCCTGTTTTATCGAATACCACCGTATTGATCTTAGTGATAGCGTCCAGATAATTACCGCCCTTGAATAAAATACCCAATCGGGATGCCGCTCCGATACCACCAAAATAGCCTAATGGAATACTAACCACCAATGCGCATGGACATGAAATCACCAAAAAGACCAAAGCTCTGTATAACCAATCATTAAATGTGAATACAAATGCAGGATTGATAAGTGAATAGACAAATGGAGACAATACAATTAATACGGCCAGTATGATAACAATCGGTGTGTAAACACGGGCAAACTTGCGAATAAACAATTCTGCCGGAGCTTTGCGTTCGGCGGCATTCTGAACTAGTTCCAATATTCGGGCGAGTGCGCTCTTGTCAAAAGGTCTCGTCACTTCAAGTCGGATTACCTTGTCTGTTACAATCATTCCGGCAAGCACTTCCTCCCCTTTCCGAATATTACGAGGCACGCTTTCGCCCGTTAATGCGGCTGTATTAAAGGCGGCAACTTCATTCTGCATGATTCCATCCAATGGCACTCGCTCACCTGCCTTTATTTCTATGATTTCACCGACTTTTATCTTTTTAGGACTTTCAGTAACAAGATTACCCTCTCTAAGTACCAGTGCTTTTTCGGGTCTTACGTCCAATAAGGCTCCGATATTACGTTTGGCTTTATCTACCGCTTTACCCTGAAACAGTTCTCCTACTGTATAAAATAGCATCACGGCTACGCCTTCCGGATATTCGCCAATATAGAAAGCTCCCAAAGTAGCAATAACCATTAGGGTGAACTCACTGAAATAGTCTTTTCCCCTGATGCTTTCCCAGGCTTCTTTCATCACCGGAATTCCTACCGGAAGATAGGCTACGATATACCATATCAAAGAAACATATCCTTCACGGAAGAATGCTAAATCAAGAGCATTCATGATTATTCCACCTGCCAGCAGCAGGAGAGAGAATATCACTTTCCCATATTCATGGAATACCGAAACCTTTGCATCAACCTTTTTTTCTGCTGCGCATGAGTGAGCGCCACAACTACAATGTCCCATAACATTCATCATTTAGTTGATGCAAAGGTAGCAAATGATTTATGCAACAAAGTTGCAAAATCGGTTTTAGAACATATATCCCAATGAGATCATCAGGTTTCTGTTCTTCATTCCTACTTCTTTGATTACCTCAACAAGTCCGAAATCATAGCTTATGGCAACCTGATATTTCTTACTGAACTCAACTCCGGCTTTCAGTCCAAGACCGAGGTCGAATCGTTTCAGACCATCGTCGCCAAATATATCTTCGGATGCAGAATTGCCTCCTATTTCATCAAAATCAAAATAATCACCGTCCACTTTCGCTTTTGCTTTTCCAAACAGTCCGACAGCAATATAAGGACCTACACTACCAAATAATGAGAAATCATCATTCACTGCATATTTATATCCTACACGTACTGGTACTTCCAGATAGTATGGATTAAATGTTATGCTTGCAAGTGATCCGCCATCAACTTTAGCACCTTTCAATGTCAACAATGCAGCGAAATCCATATAGGCACCACTACCATTCGCATCCTGCGACAATCCCACTTCTGCTTTAACTCCTGCGTGAAAACCTATCCTGCTGTCAAAACCTGTAATGGTGTATTTACTAACATTCATACCTGCCATCACACCCCATTTCAGGTTGTCTTGAGCATTGATACTCACTACGCTTATCGCTACTAGAGCGAACAATAACAAGGCCTTTTTCATACGAATAAATAATTTAATTATTGTTTAGAAATTATGTGAGGCAAAAATAACAATAATTCGTATAACTCCGAGATGTTTAGTAAAAATATAAAAAATAAACGATATGAATCTTATGAGATATAGTCATAGCAAGGGAACCAGACTATTTCAAACGATTTTATGGAACATAGAACAAAAACACTCTGCACAGAGAAAAAACATAGGATGAAAGACTGTATAACTTAATTAATTGTTATCTTTGCACAATCAGTCGTAGCGCGACTGTATTGTTTGTTTTAAGAAAAAAAGCGTTTAGCTGATTTCTGTGCCAGTGAAAAGTCCAAAAATTCCAAACACACAGAGAAGCAGATAAATGCTCCTTGCAATATGCGGGGAGTGTTTCCTGTTTGTGTGTTTAGGGCTTGGACTCCCTCTCTGGCGGATAGGCAAATGCTCTCCGCTTTTTTTGTGCCTATAAATTTACGGTAGGTGTAAAACAACAAGTTAATAATAACCACAAAGGCAAGTCAATTCGGATGGAGCGACACCCGAACGACTGCAAAGTCGAAAACGTAACATTTAGATGTTGCTACTTGCCTTTGAAAATATAAGAGGTAAAGGCTAGCAATACCCTCGAGGGGAACAAATGGATTCATCCAAGAGTTCCCCTCTATTTTTGTAAAGATGTGTACTATTGGAAAGACAGACATTAGGCCTACATATAAATTTGATGATTCTTATTGTCAACCAAAGTTTTTCCCCAATAGTATAATGATTATCATCGGTTTACATGCTGACAATAAGCCATGACAATAGGCTGACAATAAAAAATTAGAACTTTTATTGTCAGCCTGTTCTTTGATTGCTTTGGGGCAGGATGCACCCGAAGGACATCATCGCCTGCAGTAACCATACCATCCACATAGAAAGCAGCTTTTTAAAATGAATCCCCCTATTAAATGAATGATATATAGCTGGTATCTTTCACTTAACAAGTAGGTATTGTTACATTAAAGCATCAGTATTGTTAACTCTCCACGGCCGTGACGAGATCTTTCCACGGCCGTGGTAGGAACTCGTCACGGCTGTGGGAAGAAGTCACCACGGCCGTGACAAAGTAAAGATAGCGGTACTTCAGTAGAACTATACTGACACTCTAGGGCAACTACATAGGCACGTTAATGGAACTATATAGGTAGATATCACTTTGGGAGGCTGTTATTAAAATGCAACATTACTTCAGAACATGCTTCTAAGACTATTATTTATCAAGTCATAAAAGGATCATAAGAGATAAAAATAAGGCTGACAGTAAAAGTAGATATATTTTATTGTCAGCCTATTGTCAGCATCTATTGTCAGGTGATATAATACTGCTATTCAAATACTTAAATATCATCCTGACAGTTTGACAATAAGACTGGTACAAATCAATAGAAACGATCATAAAATTTTTAATTGGAAAGGGTAAAGAATTTATAAAAGAAAGAAAAAGTTTGCTGTTCCCTTCAGAATAAACATCTTTGTAACCGTGGTTACAGTAACCACAGTTACTAATATAATTCACTGACTATGAGGTTCTATAATAGAGAAGAAGAACTAAAAGAGCTAAAACGAATTCAGCAATTGGCATTTGAGGAAAGTTCAAGAATGGCACTCGTTACCGGTCGCCGTAGAATCCTCATCATGAAAGTTAGGCACGGATGACAGGTTTTCTATGAGATCAGTCCCCATCACCTGTATTCCGTGCCCAATTATCATTGTTGGTTTTCTTCCCGATCTGTCCGGATAAACTCCAGGAGTCGTTCTACCGCCTCTTCTTCAGGAATATTCTTTTCTACACACACCTTGCCTTTATAAAGACTGATTTTGCCCCGTCCTGCTCCTACATAACCGTAGTCAGCATCCGCCATCTCACCGGGACCATTCACGATACAGCCCATAATGCCAATCTTCAAGCCTTTCAAATGTGAAGTGGCTGCCTTGATACGGGCGATTGTTTTCTCCAAGTCGTAAAGCGTACGGCCGCAACCGGGACAGGATATGTATTCTGTCTTAGAGGTACGGGTACGTCCGGCCTGCAAGATTCCGAAAGCAGTGGCGTCGACAACGGCATGGCTCAAACTGCCCTGATTGAACAGGAAGATACCATCGCAAAGACCGTCAAAGATCAAGGCTCCCATATCGGCTGCGGATTTTATCTGCAAATTCTCCGCATCATCTTCCGCATAATGCTGGAAGAAGACAACCGGATTCTGCAAACCTTCCGTCATTAGCTGATGCACCAATGCACGGTGCTCACCCAAACGGTTCGGATGGTTGCTTTGAGAGATGATTACCACTTCCGGGTGGTACTTCAAACAGGCTATCACTTCATCTGTTTGGGCCATATAGGGTATAAACAGGAATTTAAGCGCTGCATCACATTCCCCCATCAATGGTAGTTGCGCATGATTGAAAGCAGGCCAGGTTCCGGCCTCTCCTTGCCATACGTCCGCATCAAGAATATATTCCACGCCTTCTTCCCGTTGTTCGGGCAAGGCTCTTCCGGCATAAATATAGTCCGGAGTGAATTGCGGATTTACTTCTGTCTTTCCGTCCATGCGGTCGGCAATGACTACGGGCACATGTTCGCCTCCGATATTACGGACCGCTTTTGTCTTCCGGCGTTCAGGAGACAGATAGTTAAATTCAGGCGCCTCCAATCCCGGAATATAAGGATGCTCCTGCCTCAATAGAACATAATCCACCAATTTACGGGCCACCGGAATTTCAGCTTCGGGTGCTTCACTCAAAGATACGCGGATGGTATCGCCCAACCCGTCGCTCAACAATGCTCCGATGCCGAGAGCCGACTTGATACGCCCGTCCTCTCCGTCTCCGGCTTCTGTCACTCCGAGGTGTAATGGGAAAGCCATCCCCTCTTTTTCCATGACGTCCACCAACAGACGAACGGTTTTCACCATTACCACGGTATTGGAGGCTTTGATAGAAATCACCACATCTGTGAAGTTCTCCGCTACACAGATACGAAGGAATTCCATACAGGATTCCACCATTCCTTCGGGAGTATCACCATAGCGTGACATGATGCGATCGGACAAAGAGCCATGATTCACACCGATCCGGATCGCAGTGTGATTCTCCTTACAGATATTCAGGAACGGGACAAACCGGTCATGGATTTTCTGTATTTCCTGCGCATACTCCTCGTCTGTATATTCCAGTTTCTTAAAAGTACGCGCAGCATCTACATAGTTTCCCGGATTGATGCGCACCTTTTCCGCATATTGAGCAGCTACATCCGCCACTTTCGGATTGAAATGCACATCGGCAACCAATGGAACCATATATCCCTGACTACGTAGTCCGATATTGATATTCATCAGATTCTCCGCTTCCTTGATACCCTGCGTTGTGAGGCGGACATACTCGCCACCTGCATCAACAATACGTTTCGCCTGTTCCACACAAGCCTGTGTGTCCTGCGTAGACGTGTTTGTCATCGACTGGACACGAATAGAATTGGGGCCGCCCAACGGCACAGCCCCAATATTTACTTCTGTGGTTTCTCTTCGAAAATAATTGAATAGATCAACCATTTTGATTTATGATTTATGATTTACGATATATGATTTGATGACTGAAAACACTTTCTGCGCAATATGCAAAGACAACGTGCAAAGACAACATACGATTTACGAAGATATTTCAATCGTCAATCGTAAATTGTCAAATCGTAAATCACATTAGTTTGTTTTATATTCAAACTTAACTTCTTTCAGTTCTTCGTTTGCTTTTACGATTTTCTTTTTCAGTCCTTCTTTGTAAGCAGCAAAAACTTCTGCCAATTTCTCGTCACTCAATGCCAACATCTGAATGGCAAGGATAGCGGCATTCATCGCTCCGTTTATAGCAACCGTTGCCACAGGAATGCCCGGAGGCATCTGGATGATAGAATAAAGTGCGTCTACACCATCGAGCACGGAACCTTTTACGGGTACTCCGATCACCGGCAGTGTAGTGTTGGCTGCAATTACACCGGGAAGGGCGGCAGCCATTCCGGCAGCGGCGATAATAACTTTAATGCCACGGTTGCGGGCATTCTTTGCAAACTCTTCCACAGCTTCAGGCGTGCGGTGAGCAGAAAGCGCGTTCATTTCGAACGGTACATGCATATCATTCAGCAATTGCGCAGCCTTCTCCATAACAGGAAGGTCGGACGTGCTACCCATGATAATACTTACAATTGGAGTCATAGGATAAAAATTAAAGAGCCACTTCTCAACCCTCTCCCCAAAAGAGAGGGTAAGGCTGGCTTCGGATTATAGTATCTTTTACATTATTCGATTGATGTAATGGAGAAAACCTTATCCATTCACCACTGCTTTGTATGCTTCGGCATCCAGCAGGTCTTCCACAGCTTTTATATCTGTCGGTTTCACTTTAATCAACCAACCTTCGCCATACGGGTCTTTGTTCACCAGTTCCGGATTTTCTTCCAATGCTTCATTTTGTTCCATCACTTCACCTGCTACAGGCAGGAAAAGATCGGAAATTGTTTTCACTACTTCGATGGTTCCGAATGTCTCACCGGCTTCCAACGTTTCACCAACAGTCGGTATGTCTACGAACACGATATCACCCAATTGTTCTTGAGCATAATCAGTGATACCTACGTATGCAATGTCTCCTTCAACGCGAATCCATTCGTGTTCGTTCGTGTACTTCAAATTCTGTGGAAAGTTCATAATAATTAGTTTTTAGGATTTATACTGTTTTAAAATAAAAATACTCGAAATAAGATGTTGCTCACCGGATGAAGTACCAAAAGGGCACATATCAAGCCAACCGCAAAACCGGAAAGCACCTCACCCAACGTGTGATGTCCCAATACAATTCGTGCAGAACCTAATATACCGGCAATCAATATAAACAGGCATAACCACCCGACCGGATTGTAACCGAACAAAGCACTGAAAGAAACCAGTCCGCCGATCACTCCGCCTATTCCTGCCATGTGTTCACTCAATTTCCATTTCAAATTCACTGCAATGCAGATAATAGATACTACCAAAGAAACGAGGATGATACCTGTCATATACCAAGGTATATTCAGCCGGCGCATCATCAACAGGCAGAACACATACGAGATGATAGTCAGCAGAATCGGTACATAACGTTTCTTGCGCTCACTCAACTCCTGACGGGCAAAGCCATTGATTTTACGAAACAGGAAAATGGTAATGGTAGGTGTCAGTATGGTAAAGCAGTAAACAATTCCCAACACGATCAACTTATATTGTATCGGCATGATACGAAGATAAGAAAACAGGAATAACACCAGAAACGATAAAAACGGAATAGAAAATGGAGTAAAGACCATCGAAGTAGCTCTCGCCACCTGCAACATTGTCTTATCCGCTATGATATGTTCTCTCTCTCTGTCCATCAGCACTAATACTTAATACTTTTTATACTTAATACTTTATATTCGTTCTCATTTTCGAAGTCGCGCAACCGGAATATTCAACTGCTGACGGTATTTGGCTACCGTTCTACGAGCAATGGGATAACCTTTCTCTTTCAAGATGTCCGCCAATTCATCATCTGTCAGCGGTTTCTTCTTGTCCTCCCCATCAATACACTCTTTCAGGATCTTGCGTATCTCGCGGACAGACATTTCTTCGCCGTCCTCTGTGGTATACCCGTCGCTGAAAAAGAATTTGAGCGGATAGATGCCGTAATTTGTCTGCACATATTTACTGTTGCTCACGCGGGAGATCGTTGAAATGTCCAGTCCGGTACGTTCGGCCACATCTTTCAAAATCATCGGTTTCAACAGTGATTCGTCTCCTTCCAAGAAGAAAGGACGTTGTAAATCAATGATAGCCTGCATGGTAGTCATCAGGGTATTCTGACGCTGCCGCACAGCATCGATAAATCCTTGTGCCGCATCCATTTTCTGCTTCAGGAACATCATCGCTTCTTTGGATTCTTTTGATTGATTAGCCCTGTTTTTGGTATGCTCTTCCACCATTTCCGTGAAGTCGCGACTCATACGGAGTTCGGGGACATTACGGTTATTGAGGCTTATATTGATAGTTCCGTCATCATACGTTTCCACGATAAAGTCGGGAACTATCTGTTGGAGATTCCTGCCGATCGCTTCTCCCAAAGAAGCACCCGGACGGGGATTCAGCTTGGTTATCTCATTAAGAGCTTCCTGGAAAGTCTCTTCATCAATGTCCAGTTTCTTTATAATCTTCTCCCAGTGTTTACGGGTGAATTCTTCATAACACTCTCTGATGATACGTTCTTCCAGCTCCAGTATCGGGTTGGGCTTCTTCTCTTCATCCTTCTTCCGGCAAATCTGTATCAACAAACATTCCTGAAGGCTACGGGCACCGATACCAGCGGGATCAAAATCCTGCAAGATACATAGTGCTTCTTCCAGTTCTTCTTCTGTCGATTCGATACCGGCATAAATCGCCAGTTCATCACAGATGCTCTCCAATGACTTACGGAGCAGTCCGTCATCGTCCAATGAACCGATCAGATATTCCACCAGGTCACACTGATGTTCGGTCAGGTTGCGTTCACGCAACTGTTCTTTCAGGATTTCATAAAAAGAAGTGGAATCGGAGAACGGAATATCCTCCGCCTGTTCATCTTTCGAACGGTTGTTTTCTTGTAATTTATAATCGGGAATATCGTCTTCAGTCAGATAATCACTCAAAGAATCATAATCGTTGGCATCACTATCCATGCCATCTTCCGTAGTGTCGGAATCAGCATACTCATCCGCAGTGTTTTCTTCTTTACCTTCTTCAAGTGCCGGATTTTCAAGCAGTTCAGCATGGATACGGTCTTCCAGCTCTACTGCGGGAAGCTCCAACAGTTTCACGACCAGAATCTGCTGGGGCGAGAGCGTTTGTACCTGCTGTTGCGCCTGAGATTGTATTTGACGGGAACCTTGTGCCATATTCGTTTTTGCTTTCTACTATTTCTCGCTACAAAAGTAACTTTTTAACGAGAGATTACACAGATTAGGGAGATAATTTTTAATCCTATAACACAAAATTCGTTATCTTTGTTGCACGAACTTAAAAATTAGGACAATATGTTTGCCAAAGAAACGTATATGCAGCGAAGAGCCCTGCTAAAAAAGAATTTAGGCTCCGGGGTATTGTTATTTCTCGGAAATGACGAGTGCGGACTGAACTACGAGGATAACACCTTCCGTTATCGTCAGGATTCTACTTTCCTTTATTATTTCGGACTTTCATGCGCTGGCCTTTCGGCTATTATTGATATTGATGAAGACAAAGAAATCATTTTTGGAGATGAACTGTCTATCGACGCAATCGTATGGATGGGATCGCAACCTACATTACACGAAAAATGCGAACGTGTGGGCGTAAAAAATCTGATGCCGTCCGCAGAAATTACAAGCTATCTCCACAAGTGCGTCCAGAAAGGGAAAGCGGTTCATTATCTGCCGCCTTACCGTCCCGAGCATAAATTGAAACTGACGGATTGGTTGGGTATTCCCCCTACACGTCAAGAAGGTTCTATTCCATTCATCCGTGCCGTTATCGCCCAACGTAATTACAAATCTGCCGAAGAAATTGTAGAAATAGAGAAGGCTTGCGATGTAACTGCCGATATGCACATCACCGCCATGAAAGTGCTCCGTCCGGGCATGTATGAATACGAAGTGGTAGCGGAAATGAACCGGGTGGCCGAATCTAACAACTGCCAGCTTTCTTTTGCCACCATTGCCACTATCAACGGACAGACTTTACACAACCACTATCATGGAAATAAAGTAAAACCGGGTGATTTATTCCTAATCGATGCAGGCGCAGAAGTAGAATCAGGTTATGCAGGCGATATGTCGTCTACCATTCCTGCCGACAAAAAGTTTACAGCCCGCCAGCGCGAAGTATACGAGATTCAGAATGCGATGCATCTGGAATCTGTAAAAGCTCTCCGCCCGGGTATTCCTTATATGGACGTATACGAACTGTCTGCCCGTGTCATGGTAGACGGTATGAAGGCACTCGGATTGATGAAAGGAAATACGGAAGATGCGGTCCGCGAAGGTGCTCATGCGTTATTCTATCCTCACGGATTAGGTCACATGATGGGATTGGATGTACACGACATGGAAAATCTAGGAGAGATATGGGTAGGATATAACGGTCAGCCGAAGAGCACACAGTTCGGTCGCAAATCGCAACGTCTCGCCATTCCGTTGGAACCGGGATTTGTACACACGGTAGAACCGGGTATTTATTTTATTCCGGAACTGATCGACATGTGGAAAGGAGAAAAGAAATTTACCGATTTCATCAATTATGATGTAGTGGAAACTTATAAGGACTTCGGTGGTATCCGCAATGAGGAAGATTATCTGATTACAGAAACCGGTGCCCGCCGATTAGGTAAGAAGATCCCTTTGACACCGGAAGAGGTGGAAGCGTTAAGATAAAAAGCTTCATAAAAATAAAAGCCTCATCAAAATAAAAGAAGAACCTTTCTTCTATTCAAAATCAATAGCGGAAGTTTTTCATCCGAGTGAAATACTTCCGCTATTTTTGTCAAAGTACCAAATAGTCCATCTAAAAGCACATTTTTTCTACCCTCCTTTTCCCAAATCTTGCGTAATATTGCAACAGAATTAAAACAACTCACTTTTTAATGATATAAAACCAATGAATAACACCATGAAAAGACTACTTTTATCTGTATGGCTATTGTCACTTACCTTGCTGTCCGCCGTAGCTGAAAACTATCCTTATAAAAGCGATGTGCTTTGGGTCACCGTGCCCAACCACGCCGACTGGCTTTATAAAACGGGAGAAAAAGCAACTGTGGAAGTACAATTCTATAAATATGGTATCCCCAAGGATAACGTAACCGTCACTTATGAAATAGGTGGTGATATGATGCCTGTTGCCGACACAAAAGGAAGTGTAACTTTAAAGAATGGCAGGGCTGTGATTCCTGTGGGCACAATGAAAGAGCCGGGATTCCGCGACTGTCGCCTGAAAGCAACCGTAGATGGAAAGACCTATTCACATCATATCAAAGTAGGATTTTCACCAGAAAAACTTCGTCCGTATACAACCATGCCTTCCGATTTCAAGGAATTTTGGGAAAATGCTAAAGCGGAACAAAAGGAATTTCCCCTAACGTATACCAAAGAACATGTCGAAAAATATTCCACTGATAAAATAGACTGTTATCTCGTAAAATTGCAACTGAACAAACGTGGGCAATGCGTCTACGGATATTTATTCTATCCGAAAAAAGAAGGAAAGTTTCCGGTTGTCTTGTGCCCTCCGGGAGCAGGTATCAAAACCATCAAAGAGCCTCTACGCCATAAATATTATGCGGAACAAGGATGCATCCGTTTTGAATTCGAGATACACGGTCTGAATCCGGAAATGACTGATGAAGAATTTAAAGAAATCAGCAACGCTTTCAATGGCAGAGAAAACGGCTATCTGACCAATGGGCTCGACAGTCGTGATAATTATTATATGAAACGGGTATATCTGGCCTGTGTACGCGGTATCGACTTTCTAACTTCCCTGCCGGAATGGGATGGCAAAAATGTAATCGCACAAGGAGGTAGTCAGGGAGGCGCCCTGGCATTAATCACCGCCGGACTGGATGAACGGGTGACAGCTTGTGTCGCCAATCATCCTGCATTAAGCGATATGGCAGGCTATAAAGCCGGACGTGCCGGTGGCTATCCTCATTTCTTTAGAAATTCGGTGGATATGGATACCCCCGAAAAAATAAAGACAATGGCCTATTATGATGTAGTGAACTTTGCTAAATTGATAAAAGCAGACACCTATATAACATGGGGATTCAATGACGATGTATGTCCTCCGACTACCAGCTATATAGTATACAATGTACTAAACTGTCCGAAAGAAGCCCTGATTACTCCTATTAATGAGCATTGGACCTCTAACGATACGGAGTATGGACATCTGCTTTGGATAAAGAAGCATTTGAAATAAAGAATCAATCATTCCATCTGGATACGGGCAACTCTTTTTTCCCGTAACCTTTCTTCCAGGCATACGCTTTTCTCTTTCGGAGATAAAGCGTATCGCCGCTATGCTTTATCGCCTCCCAATTAAATATTGAATGGTGGTAGATGATCTTTTCAAACCAATAAAGGAGGTCATAAGTTATGAATGGTAGTATCATACACCACCATGAAAACAGTAATGACAAAATCAACGCTGGTATCAGAGTCAGAGAAAAGCATTCCCAATATTGCTTTGCATGTATCCGTAACTCCATATCTTCCCAAACTTCCAGATATTTATACCGGGTAAAGAAAAACCAGCCTAACATAAAATAGTGTTTCTTTCCTTTTCCCAAGAACCACTTTGCTAAAAGACTATTATAAAAAATCATATTCACATTTTTTTTGTTGCATGTAGTCCTTTTATAACAGCAAAAGTAACCAAAGGTTCAATATTATAGTTTAGTATAACAGTCATTATACAGTATTCTCCCCTAAAGAATCCTATTCAAATATTGTTTATTTTGTGTTCTCTTGCCTTACTACAACAAAAGGTAATTCATATTTTCTGCAAAGAAAGTACAAATAACGAATATATCCTAATTTTTCTACTTAATATTTAAAGCTACTACCTCCCAAAAATTCGCGCAGTAAGGACGTAGGCGGAATCTCCTTATCCTGTACTGGAACAAAATATTTGATAAACTTAAGTAATCGGTATGCTTCGCAATATTCAGGACAGTTGCGCGGGACACCCATCAGAATAGGTTCGGCATGCAAACGGAGTACTGCAAACTCAAAAAGCAACGCTGAATTAAACATTACGTCAGCATTCTCCTGATAGGGAAAAATCCATTTATCTTCACCAGCACGTACACTCGGCCAGCGTGATATCGTTTCACGTGCCGAATATCCCCGATAATTGAAGTCACGGATAATACGACGCAACAGACGGTTATCAGTTGTCGGAATCCAGTTATGGTCATCCAAAGAGATGGTGGTTAATGCTGAAACATAAATCTTGAATTTCCGTTCAGCCGGTATATGCGGTGTCAGTTCCGGATTCAGGGCATGAATACCTTCCAGAATCAGAATCGTATTATCTTCTATTTTCAGTTTATCGCCTTTATACTCCTTCTTGCCAAGGGAGAAATTAAAACGAGGCAGTTCGACCTCTTCACCGCGCAGGAGTGCCTGCAACTGTTGATTGAACAGTTCCAAATCAAGTGCATACAGTGATTCATAATCATAATTTCCGTTTTCATCCAGAGGAGTCTCTTCACGATCCACAAAGTAATTATCTAAAGAGATCGGGAATGGTTTCAGTCCATTGGTCATTAGCTGGATAGAAAGCCGTTTACTGAAAGTTGTCTTTCCCGAAGAAGACGGTCCGGCAATCAATACCAGTTTTACCCGGTTACCGTTTTCACCACGATGGAATATGGTATCGGCTATCTGGGCTATTTTCTTTTCCTGCAGTGCTTCTGCAACATTTATCAGATCGGTTGCATGTCCCTCTTCACAGGCCAGGTTAAAATCTCCGGCATTGTTAAGCCCCATGATATAACTCCAGTTCAGATATTCTTTAAAGACATCCAGCATTTTTTCCTGCTTTACCACATCTTCAAGCACATTCGGGTTTTCCCGGCTCGGAATCCGGAGAAGCAATCCATCGTAATATTTCACGATATCGAATAATTTAAGATATCCGGTACTGGGTAGCAGATTCCCATAATAATAATCAATGGTATCACCCAATGTATAATAATAGGTATAGAGCGAACCGGAAGTTTCCAGTAATCTCACTTTATCATTCATTCCCCGTTCACTGAAAACACGCACAGCTTCAGCCGTATGACATTCGATGCGATGATAGGAAATATTCTCCGCGATAATCTCCTGCATCCGTTGCTTGATGCGTGTCACATCTTCCAGTTCGATGGGACGACCAATCCGCAAATTGCAGAAATAGCCTTTTGAAACAGGATGTTCTACAAACAGTTTTCCTTCGGGAAACAGTTCCGTGACGGCCTTAAACAATACAAAGCAGAGCGAACGGACATACGTACGCATACCGGACTGATCTCTCACATCCAGAAACTCTACATCCTTATTATTATAAACTCTGAAATTCAGTCCCTCGGAACGATTATTGACCTTGGCACTTACTACTTGATAAGGAAAATTAAGATTAAAACCGTAATAAATATCCAAAAGTGAGCTTCCGATAGGGAATTCTTTGGAAATATTGTTATTTTTGCAACATATTTGTAACATCTGTTTCATCGAGTTCGTTAAAAGGTGAATAATTTGGGACTAATATACTTATAATCAGATAGAGAACAAATAACCATTAAAAATATTATAGATGGAATATTCTTTTTATGATTTTTTAAAGCTCATAGGCTCATTAGGACTCTTCCTTTACGGAATGAAGATTATGAGCGAGGGCTTACAAAAGGTCGCGGGTGACAGATTGCGAAGTATTCTAACGGCAATGACTACCAATCGGGTAACGGGAGTTTTAACAGGAGTGTTGATAACAGCTCTTATCCAGTCTTCTTCAGCAACGACAGTGATGGTCGTAAGTTTCGTAAACGCCGGATTGCTCACACTTGCCGAATCCATCAGCGTCATTATGGGTGCTAATATCGGTACTACCGTGACTGCCTGGATCATTTCAATTTTCGGATTTAAGGTTGATATGGCTGCCTTCGCTCTTCCGCTCTTAGCCATCGCCCTCCCGCTCATCTTCTCCGGCAAAAGCAACCGCAAGTCCATCGGTGAATTCATTTTCGGTTTTTCTTTCCTTTTCATGGGGCTTTCTTATCTGAAAGCAAACGCGCCCGACCTGAATGCCAACCCGGAAATGCTTGCCTTCGTACAGAACTACACGGACATGGGATTCTTCTCCATCATTCTGTTCTTACTCATCGGTACTATATTGACGATGATTGTACAGGCCTCCGCCGCCACCATGGCAATTACATTGATTATGTGCGCCAACGGATGGATCAGTCTGGAACTGGGAGCAGCACTTGTTTTGGGAGAAAACATCGGAACCACTATCACGGCCAATCTTGCCGCACTTACAGCCAATACACAGGCTAAGCGGGCAGCATTGGCTCATTTTGTTTTTAACGTGTTCGGTGTTATCTGGGTCTTGATTGTCTTCCATCCTTTCATGGAACTGGTAAACTGGGTAGTAGATACCTTTTTCCAAAGTAACAATCCGGAAGTTGCCATCTCCTACAAGTTATCTGCTTTCCACTCAATCTTCAATATCTGTAATGTATGTATTCTGATATGGGCGGTTAAACTGATTGAACGTACCGTATGTGCTCTTATCCACCCCAAAGAAGAGGACGAAGAGCCCCGTTTGCGGTTTATCACCGGTGGTATGCTTTCTACCGCAGAACTCTCTATCCTTCAGGCACGCAAAGAAATCCATCTTTTTGCAGAACGTACACACCGGATGTTCGGCATGGTGCAGGATTTGCTACACACAGAAAAGGATGACGATTTCAACAAGCTGTTCAGCCGGATCGAGAAGTATGAGAATATCAGCGACAACATGGAACTTGAAATAGCCAACTACCTGAATCAAGTATCTGAAGGTCGGTTAAGCTCTGAAAGTAAATTACAGATACGTGCCATGTTGCGTGAAGTGACGGAAATTGAAAGTATCGGTGACAGCTGTTATAACCTGGCACGTACCATCAACCGGAAACGCCAAACCAACCAGGACTTTACCGAGAAACAATATGAACATATCCACCTCATGATGAAGCTGACCAACGACGCACTTGCTCAAATGATTGTGGTTGTAGAAAAACCGGAACATCAGAACATTGACATCAATAAGTCCTTCAACATCGAGAATGAAATTAATAACTACCGTAACCAACTGAAGAATCAGAACATTCTGGACGTAAACAACAAAGAATACGATTATCAGATGGGAGTTTATTACATGGATATTATCGCCGAATGTGAAAAACTAGGTGACTATGTGGTGAATGTAGTAGAAGCCAGTAGTGATGTAAAAGAGAAAAAAGCTTCTTGATAGAGCTTAATTGAATGATAAAAAAGGAGAATCAGTCTATCATAGCATTACTGATTCTCCTTTTTAATTTAAATCATCCTCCAGAAAAACAAAAAAGACCGGGCATATATCTATACACCCGGCCATTCTCCTCTTAAATAATTCTCTCTCTCTTGGTTTTATCCTTCGTACGGTTCAAAATCTTCTTTGCCGACTCCGCATAACGGACAAGTCCAATCATCTGGAATGTCTTCAAAGGCTGTTCCTGGTTCAATTCCGCTTTCCGGATCTCCTTGTTCGGGGTCGTAAATATATTCACAGACCGTGCAAATGTACTTTTTCATAACGTTCGTATTTTTAAATGGTTTTCTGAATAATATAACACAAATAGCTGGATATTTGTTCAACACTATTTTCCAAACTAAAGAAAAAAGCTATCTTTGTAGTCATATTATCAAGCTAAAACAACAATATTATACTATGCTTATAGCACTATTGTCAACTTTAATAGTTTTATGCGCAGTCCTACTAATCAGTTTTTTATGGGAACGCAGGAAATGCCTACGGATGCAACAACGATTGTTCCGTGAATCCAGAAAGTTGGAACGTACCAGCCATATCGCCGGTGCCGTTTTAAAGAATGTACATGCTTTTATTCTGCTAATAGATAACGATTTTAAAGTACTGAAGACCAACTATTACCAAAAAACCGGAACCAGAAAAGGAACAGAAGAAAAAAGAGTGGGCGACCTGCTGCAATGCCGTAACGCATTGGCTGCCGAAGGAGGCTGCGGCACACATAGCTTCTGCGGTTCCTGTCCGATACGTACTGCCATACGTCAGGCCTTCGAACAGAGACGGAACTTCACGGATCTTGAAGCAACTTTATCCGTAGTCACATCGGATAATACGACTGTGGAATGTGACGCAGTAATATCCGGCTCCTACTTCCTTCTCAATGAAGAAGAGAATATGGTTATCACCGTACATGACGTCACCCGACGGAAACAGGCCGAAAATGAATTGAGACTAGCCAAAGAAAAAGCTGAAAAAGCGGATATTTCAAAATCTGCCTTTTTAGCTAATATGAGCCATGAGATCCGTACTCCTCTCAACGCTATTACCGGATTTGCAGAAGTGTTAGGCAGCGCAAATACCGAAGAGGAAAAGGCTCAATACCAGGAAATCATAAAAATGAATGCTGATCTCCTGATGCAGTTGGTCAACGACATTCTGGATATGTCCAAAATCGAAGCCGGAACCTTGGAATTTGTACAGACAACGGTCGACGTCAATCTATTGCTTTCAGATTTACAACAACTTTTCCAGATGAGAGTCAATGACGCTGGAGAAAAGATACAAATTATAGCAGAACCGTCTCGTTCTTCGTGCATGATTCAAACGGATCGTAACCGGGTGGCACAGGTGCTTTCCAACTTTGCCGGTAATGCCATTAAATTCACCCATGAAGGTAGTATCCGCATCGGATATGAGGCAAGAGATACCGAACTTTACTTTTATGTAAAAGATACCGGAGCCGGAATTCCGGCAGAAAAACTACCGGATGTATTCGAGCGCTTTGTAAAACTGAACAAAGATAAGAAAGGAGCCGGACTGGGACTCTCTATTTCTCAAACCATTGTCACGAAACTAGGCGGTCAGATTGGTGCGGATTCCGTAGAAGGTGAAGGCTCTACATTCTGGTTTACAATTCCTTATCGCACATGTGGTAAACCACGGTAACAAATTCGACTTCATAAAAAGTTTTAATTAAACAATTTATCACAATTTTATGTTGTATTTTTGCGGTTCAAACTAAACGCATGTATCTGCATGAGTACAAATAAAAATGACTATTATCATTTAGGACTTACGGATGACGAAGTCCTACAAAGCAGGGAGAAAAATGGTATTAACCTGTTAACACCTCCCAAGCGTCCTTCCCTCTGGAAACTTTATCTGGAAAAATTTGAAGACCCGGTTGTACGCGTACTGTTAGTAGCAGCCGTATTCTCGTTAATCATTTCTATCATCGAAAACGAATACGCTGAAACAATCGGAATTATAGCAGCTATCTTACTGGCCACCGGAATCGGTTTCTTTTTCGAATATGATGCCAGCAAAAAGTTTGATCTGCTGAATGCAGTCAATGAAGAAACATTGGTAAAAGTGATCCGAAACGGACGTGTACAGGAAATTCCCCGCAAAGACATAGTGGTAGGTGATATTGTAATTCTGGAAACGGGTGAAGAAATTCCCGCCGACGGAGAACTGCTGGAAGCCATCTCTTTGCAAGTAAACGAATCTAATCTGACAGGCGAACCCGTTATTAATAAAACAACTGTAGAAGCTGACTTTGATGAAGAGGCAACTTATGCTTCCAATCTGGTGATGCGTGGAACGACAGTGGTGGACGGTCATGGCACCATGCGCGTGCTGCATGTGGGAGATGCTACTGAAATCGGGAAAGTAGCCCGACAAAGCACGGAAGACAATCTCGAACCTACTCCGCTGAACATACAATTGACCAAACTCGCAAACCTCATCGGAAAGATTGGTTTTACCGTTGCCGGTCTCGCTTTCCTTATTTTCTTTGTCAAAGACGTATTGTTATTCTTTGATTTCGGTTCACTGAACGGATGGCACGAGTGGCTTCCTGTTTTCGAACGGACACTGAAATATTTTATGATGGCAGTTACGCTGATTGTGGTAGCTGTGCCCGAAGGATTGCCAATGAGTGTTACGCTTAGTCTGGCATTGAATATGCGCCGCATGCTTTCTACCAACAACCTGGTGCGGAAAATGCACGCTTGCGAAACAATGGGAGCCATCACCGTGATTTGTACGGATAAAACCGGTACACTGACTCAAAACCTCATGCAAGTGCACGAGCCTAATTTTTACGGCATCAAAAATGGCAGTGTTTTGTCCGACGATGATATCAGCACACTCATTGCAGAAGGAATCAGCGCTAACTCAACCGCTTTCCTCGAAGAGTCAACGACCGGTGAGAAGCCGAAAGGAGTAGGAAATCCCACCGAAGTAGCTTTATTACTCTGGCTTAACAAGCAGGGAAAAAATTATCTGGAACTTCGCGAGAAAGCACAGATCCTCGACCAACTCACTTTCTCTACCGAACGGAAATTCATGGCAACCCTTGTTGACTCGCCACTGATCGGGAAAAAAATACTCTATATAAAAGGAGCCCCGGAAATTGTTTTGGGCAAGTGTAAAGAAGTTGTCTTGGACGGACGACGAGTGGACGCCGTAGAATATCGTTCCACAGTAGAAGCACAACTGTTGGGCTATCAGAATATGGCTATGCGCACACTTGGATTTGCATTCAAGATTGTCGGAGAAAATGAGCCAAACGATTGTACGGAACTGGTTTCAGCCAACGACCTGAATTTCTTGGGAGTAGTTGCCATCTCCGACCCGATTCGTCCGGACGTACCTGCTGCGGTTGCTAAATGCCAGTCCGCAGGTATCGGCATCAAGATCGTGACCGGTGATACTCCGGGAACTGCAACGGAAATCGCACGTCAGATAGGTCTTTGGAACCCCGAAACAGATACTGAACGAAATCGAATCACCGGTGTTGCATTTGCTGAATTGAGCGATGAAGAAGCATTGGATAGAGTGATGGATTTAAAAATCATGTCCCGCGCCCGCCCGACTGACAAGCAACGTCTGGTACAGCTGCTTCAGCAAAAAGGAGCAGTCGTAGCCGTAACCGGAGACGGAACCAACGACGCCCCGGCTTTGAATCATGCCCAAGTAGGTTTGTCAATGGGTACAGGTACTTCTGTTGCCAAAGAGGCCAGCGATATTACCCTGCTCGACGACTCCTTCAACAGTATCGGAACTGCCGTTATGTGGGGACGCTCCCTGTATAAGAATATCCAGCGTTTCATTGTTTTCCAGCTAACGATCAACTTCGTAGCACTGCTCATAGTTCTATTGGGTTCTGTGATCGGTACGGAACTTCCGCTGACTGTCACACAAATGTTATGGGTGAACCTGATTATGGACACTTTTGCCGCTTTGGCCCTTGCTTCCATTCCGCCCAGCGAAACCGTGATGCTTGAGAAACCCCGTCGAAGCACTGATTTTATTATCAGTAAGGCAATGCGGTCTAATATATTAGGTGTGGGCTCCATATTCCTCATCGTACTGCTCGGAATGATTTATTATTTCGACCACAGCACGGAAGGGATGGATATACACAACCTGACCATTTTCTTCACCTTCTTTGTCATGTTGCAATTCTGGAATCTGTTCAATGCCCGTGTATTCGGCACTACCGATTCGGCATTCAAGGGACTTTCCAAATCGTATGGTATGGAGCTCATTGTACTGGCTATTCTTGCCGGACAATTCCTGATCGTACAGTTCGGTGGAGCTGTATTCCGTACGGAGCCGCTCAACTGGCAAACCTGGCTTCTTATTATAGGCGTTTCGTCCACGGTGTTATGGGTTGGAGAACTTATTCGCCTTGTTCAACGTATTATTCACAAAAAAGACAGAAATGAAAAGTAAAGGAATAAAAAACCTTCTTATTGATTTGGGTGGTGTACTTATCAATCTCGACCGCCAACGTTGCATTGAGAACTTTCAGAAATTAGGGCTCCGGAACGTGGAGGACCTACTGGACATCCATAATCCGAACGGACTCCTGATGCAACAGGAAAAAGGATTGATTACACCCGCCGAATTCCGTGACGGAGTTCGTCAGATGATAGGCAAAGCAGTGAGCGACATACAAATAGATGCAGCCTGGAATAGTTTTTTAGTAGACATACCGACACACAAACTTGATTTATTATTAAAATTACGTGAGAAATATGTCGTCTATTTATTGAGCAATACCAACCAAATCCATTGGGACTGGACATGTATTCACCTGTTTCCCTACCGCACATTTAAGGTGGAAGACTATTTTGAGAAAACGTACCTCTCTTTTGAAATGAAAATGGCCAAGCCCGAACCGGAAATCTTCAAGGCAATCATAGAGGATGCCGGTATCGAGCCGCAAGAAACACTCTTCATCGATGATTCCGAGATGAACTGTAAGGCAGCGCAAAATTTAGGAATTATCACTTATACAGCAAAAGCAGGCGAAGACTGGAGCCATCTTTTCAACAGCAAATAATTTTAGAGATATGCAGATTATACGTGACACATCGGCTATTAACCCGGAACCCAGTGTAGCTACCATCGGTTTTTTTGATGGAGTACATGCAGGACATCGCTATCTGATTCAGCAAGTGAAAGAGATAGCCGCCGCCAAAGGTCTACGCTCTGCATTGGTTACTTTCCCCGTTCATCCCCGCAAAGTGATGAACACGAATTATCGTCCGGAACTTCTGACTACCCCGGAAGAAAAAATAAGGCTGCTGGCAAACATCGGGGTAGATTACTGTCTGATGCTTGATTTCACTCCAGAAATTTCCCGGCTTACTGCCCGAGAGTTCATGACGCAGCTGTTAAAAGAACGTTACCAGGTAAAATACCTGGTTATCGGCTATGACCATCGTTTTGGGCACAACCGCAGCGAAGGTTTCGAGGATTATGTACGCTATGGGAAAGAAATTGGCATAGAAGTGATCCGCGCCAAAGCATATACCAGCAATATAGAAATAGAGAACGTACCCAATGTTCCGGTAAGTTCTTCCCTGATCCGCAAACTTCTTCATCAAGGAGAAGTGGACTTGGCTGCCGATTGCCTGAAATATGAATACTTCCTGGACGGAATAGTAGTAGGCGGCTATCAGGTAGGCCGCAAAATTGGTTTTCCAACGGCCAATTTAAGCGTGGATGATCCTGATAAACTGATCCCCGCGGATGGTGTATATGCCGTATGGGTGACATTCGATAAAAAAACATATATGGGGATGCTGAACATAGGTGTCCGCCCGACGATTGATAATGGGCCCAACCGGACCATTGAGGTGAATATCCTTCACTTCCATTCGGACATATACGATAAATTCATCCGGCTTACTTTTGTAAAACGGACGCGTCCCGAACTAAAATTCTCCAGTATCGACGAGTTAATAGTGCAACTCCATAAAGATGCAGAAGAGACAGAAGCTATTCTTCTTGCCAGCAAGGCAGGCAGTAACAGCAGAGAAACAAAATAAATAATACAATAACCGAACAATAATAATTTAAAAATAGATTCTTATGCAAAAGTCATTTATGAGCATCTCTTTGGTGGTAATAGCTATTTCGATGTTAGCTATGTTTATCTATAGTTTCTTTACAACTAACTAAAGACCAATGAAAACGGCTATCAAACTGATATTAATAGACCTTCTCATTGCGCAGATTGTCGCCCCTATCCTGATTATGATTCCCTGTACGATCTATTTGTTAGTCACCACAGGAGATTTGGATAAGGTTGCTCTGACGCAAATGATTATGATTCCGGCCCAATTAGCCGGTCAGATTATGATGGGTATTTATCTATGGAAAGCCGGCTATATCAGTAAAAAGAAAGCGACATGGTCGCCTGTATCAGTGCCATTCCTAATTTGTAGCGGGCTGGCTATTCTCACCGCTGGCTTTCTGGTATCTGCACTTATGGGACTGCTAGACTGGATACCCAACATCATGGAGCAATCTTTCGACATTCTCCAATCCGGTTGGGGCGGTATTCTTGCAATAGCTATCATCGGTCCTGTACTTGAAGAAATCTTGTTTCGCGGAGCCATTACCAAAGCTTTGCTGCAACAATACCCCCCGACGAAAGCTATCCTCATTTCAGCGCTTCTATTCGGTGTCTTTCACATCAATCCAGCCCAAATACTTCCCGCATTTCTGATTGGTATGCTACTGGCATGGACATACTATAAAACCGATAGCCTGATACCTTGCATACTCATGCATATACTGAATAACTCCTTAGTGGTATATCTTAGTATCAAATATCCCGAAATAGAAAACATGGATGATTTGATAAACGGCACACCCTATTTTATTATCTTTTTCTGTGCGATTTTCATACTGGCAGGAGTTATTCTATATATGCAACGCATGACTGCTAATAGGTAGAAGTCATATCTTCAGGAACACAAATATAAAAATCTGCTCTTCCTTTATTTTCTTCGTCAAGTTGGTCTATGCTTTCCTGGCGGACCGCACAAATTGTTTTAATTGTTGTACCCGGACGATATTGAAGCAAATAAGGGATGATTCCTTCTTTAAAATCAGAATGATAATTTCCATTAAAATGCAGAAATTTATTTTTTATATTACGGGCTATAAACCATCCCATTGTCGCATCTTTAATAGCTTGTGCCTGTGCCAGATATTCTTGGTTACCTTTACTTTTACCCATCATCTGCATTAATGCAAAAGCTCCTCCGTCCTCTTCTTTATAAGTAAATTGCACAGGAAGCGGCGGTAAGTACCGTTTTGCTTCATCAGATAATGAATCCAAATACTGTAGGCCATTATTCTTTACAACATTCGCATAACGCCGAGGTACATTAGTTGCAATAAACGGAATCTTCTTCTCTTTTGCAAAAAAGACAAATGGAGAATAATCTGTACTATAATTATCCCACAAACGAGCTTCCGTTTCAAATCTGTCATAAGAAATGAGCCGATGCATGTATTCATCCAAAATCAATTGGTTATCTGCTTCAAACATTTCAGCCCCCATCATTAACTTATCTTTGTGAATAGCATATAACGAACGGGTTATTTCATACTCCAGCCAATGAGTGATACAACAATTATGAATCTCACCAATAAACACGACATCCGGCTGTACCAACGCTTCAATAAGCTCGTCATAGCCTATTTCCTTACCATCGGCATCAAACAATGTATATGCTTTTTTATACCCCTTCTGAGCAAAAACAGTCACTCCTCCTACAAAACATAGAAGTAATATACCACAAATTCTTGAAAAAAATAACTTATTCATATTTTTGATGTTTTCCTATATATAACAATACAAATTTATCCGGATTCATTAAATTCCTGAACGCTCTCTGAATATCCACCGCAGAAATACTATTGAGACACCGTTCATACTGCTCAAAGTCAGCAACAGACTCACCATTTTTCAGTAAATTCACAAGATTGGTGCGCCATTCGGCAGAAGCCTCATCAGAAAGTACTTTTCGCTTAGTAACCAGAAAAGACTTTTTCAAAGCCTCCAATTCATCTTCATCTACTTTATTCGTACGAAGCTCTTTTATTATCTGCTTGATAAGATTTTCCACTTTCTCTGTATTCTTAAAATCAACAGAAGCCGATAAATCGAAATAGAAAACCTGTTGTGGCAACCCATTGTAAAATAATGAAGCGTATGGAGAATAAACAATATTTTCCCCCTCACGTAAAACACTCAACAAGCGGTTTTGCAATATGTCACGCATCAATTTCAGCATAAGACTATTTTTCAAGGAAGGTTGGTAATTTCCGTAAAAGACATAATCAAATATAGTCTGGGTATCATTATCATTCGGAAACTCTTCTATATAAGTTTTCCCGGGAAGTTTAAACGGCTTATTGATATAAGCTGTCGTGTTTGCTTCCGGTATGCGTCCGAATGTAGAAGCTAACAGTTGTTTAATACTGTCCGTATCAAACTTCCCGGTCACTACGAACGTCATCTGGGACGGATTACTATATAATGAACGATGATAGTTTGCAATTTGGTCCAAATCAAGTTTCTCCAAATCTTTTTTTGTCAGGGGTGGGCGGGATACGGTATTTCCCATCAATGAATCCAAACGATTCGTCAACATACGGTCAGAGGCCCGTTTCATCATTTGCTCAAGCACCGTTTCTTTACCGAAACGCTCTATTTCATCTTTACGTATCTCCTCAAAATCTTCGTAGCAAAGTTCCGGACGATACATTTTCTCGTACATTAAATTAAAAAGCTCTTTTGCTTTATCAGCAGGTGACATACCCATAATATCATGCCAATAATTACTGATGGCAATATTCATTGATATTTCCTCCTGTTGCATAAAAGAAGACAATGTATCATAAGGCACACAGGCCACTCCTCCCATTTCCATATAACCTCCGGTTCCTTCATAAAGAGGATAATCCGCATCAGACAAGTCCGCTGTTCCCCCTCTTCCAAAAGCTGTCACAAAAATCGATTGATTTTCATCATTTGTCGGACGAAGAAAAACACGTAAACCATTCTTCAAAGTTACTTCCGTCACATTAAGATCCGGGTAATTTTTCTCACCAACTATATCCGAAGCATTGAAAGGATGACTTTCTGCCAGACAAACAGGCGTCACTACCTTTTCCTCTCCGCTATCTTTTTGCACATACTCAAAATCCTTGAACGGGCTCTCGGCTCCTTTATCCCATGCCTGAACAACTTCTTCTTTCTGCAGTGAATTTTGTTTTCCGGCATTATTACGATAGGCTACCAATAATGCTTGTTTTTTATATGAGAGCCATTCAGACAACAGCTGTTGCAAAGCAGTACTTTCAGTAGCACGTATCTTACCGGCCAACTGTTCCATTTCACTGTCAGACTGAATATAACGATCGCCGGATATAACATAATCAACAAAGTCATCACACCATTTAGAAGATAACTGAATCGAGTTATCAACCTTCAAATGCTTGACATGCTCATTAATGGCATCTTCCATTTCTTCTTGCTTGAAGCCATTTTTCCGGATAGACTCCATTTCATTAGACAGTTCGCTAACCTGTTGTAAAAGATTATCCTTATCTGCTCCGGAAAAGGCAAAAACAAAATGATTCTTGTCAGAAAGAAACCATGCGTCAGAAACATTACATCGGATATTCCGATGTTTCAACCGATTACTGATCGCACGTATCAATAAAGCACCCAGTTCCTTTTGGTAAATACTTTCAATCGTATTTCCAACCACACAAAGGTGAGGAATCATCAGCTCCAACTCCGAACTACGTTCCAGATTATCCCCAATCTCATATAATGCGACTCCCGGATCATAGGTCAGCGGATAAGTATGATAGCCCTTGATTTCCTTACGCGGAATGGACGAAAACATTTCCTTGATTTGCTTTTCAATAGATACAGGATCTATATTACCAACCACAACTACAGTAGCCATCTGTGGAGAATACCATTGCTGATAAAACTCGATTAATGTTTTACGATCAATATTGCGAATATCTTCGGAACTTCCCAACGGCATACGCTCCGTAAAATGGTTTTTACCAATCTTTAATGCATAGAAGTCATCTCCCAAGTCATATCCGCGCAATTCTTCCAAGATAACTCCCCGTTCTTTCTTCGTCCGCTCTTCATCAAAAGTAATGCCACTTAGCCAGTCTTTCAAGATTAACAAAGTCTTACCACTAACTTTATCGTCTGTTTTATCCATTGGTACTGTCAACATAAATATTGTGCGATCATATCCGGTTACCGCATTTATATCACGACCGAATTTCATACCCAAAGTCTCCAGATAATCGACCATTCCCCTGCCGGGAAAATGTTTACTACCGGCAAACGACATATGTTCCAGAAAATGGGCGGCTCCTTTTTGCTTTTCCGACTCTTGTACGGAACCAATACGCATCACCAACCGGAACTCGGTTGTATGAACCGGTGCCTCATTAGGAAGAATTAAATAATGCAGGCCGTTAGCCAAAGTTCCTTCAACTGTATTAGGTGGTAAATTCACCTTTTTCTCCGAATGAAAAACTTGTTGTCGTGCAAGCATATTCATGGTCGTTCCTCCTAATAGAACTACCATGAATAAAATAAATTTAGATCTTGTCTGTTTAAACATGAATGGTTGTTTTATATATTATATTTATTCGTTTAATGTATAAGTTACGCGGATCTGGGTATAGCCCAACGAATTGACATGATCCCAAGGAAACTGGAAACTAAAAGTTTTCTCATCATACATACCTTTCGGTTCAATCCAGTCAGAGGGGTCATTCTCCCAATAGTCCTCATCAATATACGCAGACACCAGACAGTTAATCGGATTCAAGGTTATTCCTTCTTCTATCAAACCACTGACACTCGTTTCCACCATATTATCACCTTCTTGAACCACAATCGTACCACCTTCGTCAGCCATTTGCTTCCAACGGTTCCAAGCGGTAAAAGAATATTCAAAAGGTACTGTTTCAACTTCGTCCTCCCAAATATCTAATACCGGTCTGACAAACGAGAAAGCTTTTTCCTCCGGCAACAATTCCAAATCATCTAAAACAACACTAAATATTTCCTTATTAACATCAAAGTCAACCGCTTCCAACATAGAAATATACCTACTTCCTTCATAAATCCAGAATTCACTCTCCACAGTTTCCTTTCTGTATATTTCCCACAAAAAAGAAGTTAGCCCCATTGGATTATCAATCATTTTAAGTATTGGCCGGTCTGCAGTAGCATTTTCACTCAATGTTATTATCGTTTTTCCCATAAAAGAACGAGTTTCAGTATCACTGAATATTCCAATCTCATCTGTTGGAAAAGTCACTTCTACACGACAACTTACCTCACCCATAAAACGATTAAGATTAAGCCCGTATTTCTCCATATATCCATGGATTAATTCTATCTGCTGCTCCGTTAATTCGGGTAAAGTCGGGTTTGGCCTTACTGTCAGTCTCAAATCATTCCACGGCTGCATACGTTCATCTGTATAATCCTTTACTTTCAAGGTAATCGTCCTTTGTCTATTCAACAAACTCTGACGATTGGAAAGTACTTTAAAACTTGCCGTTTTTTCGCCTGCTTTCATTTGAACTGCTCCGCCCTCCAAGCGCAAAATATCATCTGTATTATCTGATAATTCAAAATTAATCGTAACATCTTTTTCTACGGCAGTAGCTAAAAGCACATCAACAGAAATAGCACGATCATCGTTCTCCGAAAGTGCCGGGTCATCAGAAGTACTGATCTGTATATAATTGCGTCCTTTATAAGTATAGTCAATATCATTGCTACAAGCTATAACCATCCAAGACAGCCCAAGCAAAAATATGAATAAAGAATAATATTTGTATTTCATAATCTTCTTTGTTTTTAAGATAGAAAAATTATCTGTTCAGAGGCCATCCCTCATTTTGAGTAATATTCTCATTATATTTATATTCAGAACGGGGAATAGGAAAACACCAACGATAATCGCTGTTCTCTACTTTCGCCTCTTCACTCTTTCCCCATTTTGATAACCGGGACAGGCTTCCCGAATGTAAACGTTTCAAATCAAAATACAATATGCCTTCACCTGCAAATTCTTTCATTTTCTCCAGATGAACAGCTTGTAGCAGTGCATCCCCTGTCAATCCTTCATCAAGAGTGGTAGCCTGACAAGCTTCCAGATATTCGTTCAGTTTCTGAATTGCCAGCCTCTCTTTACCTGATGTCTTACTATAAGCTTCAGCAGCTATGAAATAGGCACCAGCATAACGCATCACATTGATATATTGTATACTTTCCGACTCTTTATTTACTTTATTGTATTTGCCTAATAAGTCCCTTTGCTCTCCTTCCATTTCAAAAGGGTACACATTATATGTTTCCCGTATATCTCCTTCTCCATACACAATTTGAGGATTCAATGCGAAATAGTCTCCATTTGTCGCATCAAACTGTATGTCAGCATAAAAACTTTTTGCTGTATAAAATCCGAAGATACGTTCCTTACAAGAGGCAGTTTCCCACAAACGCTTATATCCCGAAACGGTAAACATGTCATCCGTTGCCTGCTCCAATACCTTCTCCGCATAAATCGCAGCTTGTCCATACTGCCCCGCATATAATTCCAGTTCAGCAAGTAAATAATATACAGCCGTTTGAGACAACCAACCATTGTTTGCCGGAGCATTCTCTGAAACCGCCGCTTCTGTCAACAATGTACGGATAGCAGATACACAGGTTTCGATAGAAGAACGCTTTGGATATTCAAGCCCCAGACGTTCCTTCAAAACAATACCGTCAGCTTGAGGATTTTTGTCATAAGCCGGCGCAAACAACCTTAGTAAATTGAAATAGCAAAGAGCTTTCAACGCTTTACATTCACTTATTATAGCTGCTTTTTTTCCCTCCTCCGAAGCATTTTCCAATACAATATTATTCACCCGCTCAAGCAAAGTATTACAAGAAGCAATCGTATTATAATATTCCAGCCAAATATTTTCTGCCAGAGAAGTTATAGAATTATCCTGCCACAAATAAAGATTTTTCTGGTTCATATCCTTTCCTGTGGCAGATGTCTGACAAAAGTCATCACCCAAGATAGAAAGTTCATATTCATAATGCGGATAAAGCAAATAAGCAGATGCCAAAAGAGAACGCGCTGTAGCAACATCGGTAATAGCATCAGGATCCGAATACTGGTCGGCAGGAGGAATGTCAAGTGAGCAAGACGACATTCCCGATACAATTCCTGATATGGCTATAAATATATAAATGAAATTCTTTATCATAATCATTAATCGTTAAAAAGTCAGACTCATATTAAATGTATAAATAGGTTGCATACTTCCCGCCAAAGTACCACTTTCCGGATCCGACTCCTTATATGAAGTCCACGTAAACAAATTGGAACCTTGGAAAGCCAATGTCGCATATTTCACAAACGGCAATGTCTTTCTTAAGAAATGGGGTGGCACCCGATACCGGAGAGAAACCATAGACAGCTTCAAATAATCACTCTTACCTACTGTCAACGAATTCGGATATTCGCTCAAATTCTCCTCCGCAGTAGAAGAGGTGTAAAAAGGAGTCGGATAAACTTTCCCCTCATCCCCCGGTTTGAACCACATTTTATCAGTCTGTCCGGCAACGGCATTTTTATTTGAGTTATCTTTATCACGCACATACGAATAGTTGAACTGATGAATACCGCCACGTACATAATAGAAATCCATATCCAAATCAAATGATTTATAAGAAAGAGATAACCCGAAACTTCCGCTATACGGAGGGGTGGAATGCCCCAATGCCACTACGTCATCCGCCGTTAATGCTTCACTTGCCGGCTTCTCCTGATTATCCTTTACCAAAAAGATAGGATAACCTGTCAAAGGATTGATACCCAAAGAAGAAGGACCATAAATCATATCATACGATTTACCTATTTCATAATCAGGAATCAATGCTTCTTCAGAAGTATATATTCTATCAGCATAATAAAGATCAATAACCTTGTTACGATTATAAGCCATATTCCCCCGCAAACTAAGCAGCCAGTCATTTGTATCCAGCACCTTTACATTCAGCCCCAATTCAATACCCTTATTCTCAAGTATTCCTATATTACGTTTCAATGTTGTATATCCGGTAGAAGAAGGAATCGGAACATCCAGCAACGCCTGTTCTGTACGCCGGTTGTACCAACTTGCCTCCAACGTAATACGGTCAAACAGACCTATACTGATCCCCGCATCAATGGATTTAGTCTGTTCCGGTTTCAGATCTTTATTATAAAGTCCCATTAAATCAAGCGGGCGCTGGTCTTCGTAACGGTTAGTGGAATAAGCGAAAGTAGCTACCGTAGACGAAACTGAAACACCGTTCAGATTAGCAGTATATCCATAGGAGGCTTTCAGATTCAAGCGAGTCAGAACAGGATTATCTGACAAGAATTCATAATAACTGGGTGTCCAACCAATCCCCACAGCCCAAGCACTGTTCCAACGTTTATCGGAAGGCAAAATAGAAGAGGCATCCGTTTTATAAGTAGCATAAAAGTCATAAATATTATCAAAAGTATACCCGGCAACAGCCCCAAATCCTAATTGTGCATTTTTATCTTTCAACGCTCCCACTTCAGGCTGGCGCATTCCTTGAATAGATTGATTGATAGCAGCTGCCGATTTTATAGTTCCAACTCCATAACCGGTCATAGAGACATTATCCAATTGAGTCAGATAATAATCCATATTAGCCCCTAACGTCACATTATGTTTCCCTGCGTATACATTATTATATGTTACACGAACATTGGTAGAAACATTGGTTGTGGTATTCTTCGATTTTGAATAAATCCCCCGTTTAATCTCCGGAACCCCCTCTGTCATTTCCGAATAAGCAGTAGAAGGGGTAAATTGTTCTGTCTCATCCAACAAAAAGTCAAGACCGGCCACTGCAGCAACATCCAGTCCGGGTAATGGATTCAAAATTAAACTGGCACTAATTCCGGCTGTTTTTGCTGCATCCTCCTGACTATACTGATTCATCAGATCTTTATAGCTACGTCCCGGATAGGATACCAATTCTCCACTATTTTTTGTCTCATAAGGATTCAATTCATACACCAGCTGAGTGGGATCTGAAGTTGTACCATTCGGAGTATTTGTTTTAGCATAGCCGCCATTCACACTTAATAATGCATAACCGATGTGTCCCAACTTCTGATCCATGTTCATACGCAAGCTCATACGTTGTTTATCGTTACCTGGTAGACGTCCCCCCTGTTTAGTATAGTTAGCAGAAACATAATAAGTCGTCTGTTCACTTCCTCCACGAATACTAACGTTATGCTTTTGATAGAGGCTGTTTCGAATAAGTTCATGAAACCAGTCTGTATTTACATTTTTCAGTTCATCCAATTTTTGTTGTCCGGCCGCTATCAATTGCGGCAGATTCGGATCATCCGCGTGATATTTATTATAATAATCTGCACTATATCGATAGCCAGGAGTTTCCGGATTCTGCAAGCGACGTTCCAATTCCAACTTTTCCGCAGAATTCATCATGGAAACTCCCCGGCGTCCACGAGTAGTGACTCCCATGTCCAATGTATAAGTAACCATTGTCTGTCCACTAATTCCGCGCTGGGAGGTTATTTCCAGTACACCGTTAGCAGCCTTAATGCCATATAAAGCACAAGCAGCCGCATCTTTAAGCACCTTGATTTCCTTAATATCTTGAGGGTTCAAATTATAGAATGTTTCCGAGCTTATGACCTTACCATCCATTACATAAAGAGGTTCGTTGGTTGTATTTCCTCTTCGTAAGGAGGAATTTCCTCTGATACGTATCTCCGGAGCAGAGCCTAATTCACCTGTATTCGTTACAATCAATCCCGGCACAGATCCTTGCAAAGCCAATCCCATGTCAATCATCGGCTTACTATTAATACGCCGCATATCGACTTCCTGCACTACGCCGGAACGAGCACGAATGTCTATCTCATTAATATTAGCTTTAGCAGTCACAACCACCTCATCCATATTGTTAGTATCGTCCGCTAAAGTTACTTCCAGCTTAGTCTGCCCTTTATAAGTAACACTTTTGCGCCGCATGCCAATGAATGAGAACTCAATTAATACGCCTTGCTCCCATTTACCTGTTAATACAAATTCTCCCTTTTCATTGGAGATTGTTCCATAAGGAGTGTTTTTCACTTTGATGTTTGCACCAGCCAAAGGCAGATTTTGAGAATCATAGACATGCCCGGTTATTCGATTTTCTCTTACTTGTGCTTGCACTAACATACAAAAAGCCATACAAAGCCAGAGTAAGGCTCCTCTTTTTACATTTTTTTTCATAAGTGCGCGTTTTATATCGTCTTTTTACAAAAAAATGAATAAAATATAGAAATATCAAACAAAACTTATTTTATTATATATTTTTAAACTTTTATCAAATAGACATATTTATCACATTTTCCAAATAAAAATAATAATAAAATTAAGAAAAAGCTTCCACAATCCTACTAGCGCCATCCCCTATGAAACATATAATTTTACAAAATTTTCACAAATAAGTCTACAACATATCTATTACAAAAAAAGGGAAGTTTTTCACTTCCCCTCTTTTGCTTTGAATGCCAATGCATACATTCGTATTTGTTTCACCATCGACAGCAAACCATTGCTACGCGTTGGCGACAGATGCTCTTTCAGCCCAATCTTGTCTATAAAATAAAGATCTGTATTCAAGATTTCATCAGGAGTATGTCCTGAAAGGACTTTAATCAATAAGGCAATAATTCCTTTGACTATCAAAGCATCACTTTCCGCTTTAAAAACGATTTTACCATCTACATCATCCGCTTGAAGCCACACCCTACTTTGGCATCCTTCAATCAGATTTTGTTCCGTCTTATATTTTTCTTCAAGTGGTTCCTGCTCATTTCCCAAGTCAATAAGTAGTTGATAACGGTCCATCCAATCGTCGAAGTCACTGAATTCTGCAATCACTTCGTCCTGTAATTCATTAATTGACATTATAAATAATTATTTAATCCTGTTATTTCTCATTATAGATCACTTCCAATACCGTCTGGCCTACTACTTTCAACATATTCTTATCTATATGCTCCATATTGTCATTGACGGTATGCCATGTCGGAGTAAAATCACCCTCCTGATTATATGGAATAATATCGATTGTTTTAATACGTGCCAAGCGATTAATGAACAGATGGTCATCGGTAACAAATCCTCCGTTACCATCCATGAACGTCTTCCCGTTGCCAATCTTCTTCGCCGCTTTCCAGACTTTCTTATTTATATCGGGAGCAAATTCTTCAGAATATCCCTCTTTCATAAACACGCTACCTTCACCGCCCACCATATCGAGCAGGATGCCAAAACGTGCATTATATCCCTGTACATGAGGATTGCGTGCCCAATACTGTGATCCGAGACACCAGAATTCCTCTTTATGCTGCCCCGTATAGAACTGCGGCGCACCATAATCCTCTGCATCCAGCAGAATAATATCGATACCTAACTCCGGTTGTTGCTGATTGACCAAGCGAGCTATTTCCAATAAAGCCCCTACACCACTGGCACCATCATTGGCACCCAAAATCGGAGTATTATGATTCTTCTCGTCAGGATCGTTATCAGCCCATGGACGTGTATCCCAGTGTGCAAACAGAGCGATTCGTTTTTTGCTTTCCGGCTTATAAGAACCGATAATGTTTCTCGCTTTCAACAGAGTTCCGTCATAAGCAATCAAATCGGCATATTGATTAGTCACTTGAGCACCGAAAGCCTCCAACTGACCGGCAAGGTAATTGCCACAGGCAACATGTTCTTTTGTATTAGGAACACGAGGTCCGAAATCTACCTGATTCTTTACATACAAATAAGCACTATCCGCATCAAATTGAGGTACATTCACTGCTGTCTCTTCGCTTTGTTCACTCGTACTATTTGCCTTATTACCTCCTCCGCAAGAGAATGCTGATAATAACAAAAAGGCACTCATTAATACTATCATAGTTTTCTTTTTCATCGTCCTTTCATCTATTAGGGCTTCAAAATTAGTTATTTTCATCACAGCATCGTTCAGATGGAATGGTTTATTAACATATAAACTTCAGTTCCACATTTTTCTTTCCGACCACAAGTTCCACTTTTGCGCCGTTTATAAGCGGCAGATTATGAGTCACGTGTCCTACCGGAAAATTAAAGCAGACCGGATAATCATACTCTTTTACTAAATCCGCCAAAGCTGCATACAATTCCTTACCCAACGAACAGTCTTCTTCATATTCCGTAAATTGGCCGATAATCAGTCCGGACAGTTTTTCAAGTACGCCTCCCAATTTCAAATTATACATCATACGCTCGATGGCATGCGGACGTTCGCTGACATCTTCAATAAACAGTATCGTCCCTTCTGCCGGAATATCGTATGGAGTTCCCCGCAAACCGTATGCTACCGCCATATTGCCACCATGCAAAACGCCTTGCGCAGTCCCCTGCTTATTCAGTTTGTGCTTCTCGCACGTATAAGAAGGGATATTTCCAAATAAGATATCCTTCAGATAGTTCGTACAAAGATCATCTTCCGGTTCTACCGTAAGATGACGGGCCATCAACGAATGTAGGGAAGCATATCCATTTTTCTGAAACAGATTGTGCAACGCTGTTATATCGCTAAAACCCAGTAACCATTTCGGATGTTCATGAAAAGCCGTAAAATCAATTTTATCAATCAAATGTACCGCCCCGTACCCTCCGCGACTACACAGAATAGCTTTCACCTCAGGGTCGTCCATCGCGTCCTGCAAATCTTTCAGCCGTTGCCTGATTGTTCCGGCATATCTCCCGGATGAACTTCCGGCATATTTTCCCATAGCCACTTTCAAGCCCCATGATTCTATCCGTTTCTTGGCTCCTTTCAGGAATTGTTGGTCTATCTTACTCGAAGGTGATACAATAACCACTTTATCACCTTTCTGCAAAAAGGGAGGAAATTGAATATCCATATATATTCTTATTTAATTGACTTTCGTTGATAAAATACCAGACTGCCCGGATGCATTTGTTTTCATCTGCAAAAATACAGGAAAAAACGGTTCCATGCACATCCAACAGTCAAAACAAATGAAATATAGCAAAATGTTACATAATAGATGCATTTTTTCGGGTTATAATCGTTATTTTTTCAATCATTTTTCTGATATTTGCTAAAAATCTAACGTTATGGAACCTATTCTAAATTTTGCCCAGCTAACGGCCCATCTCAAAAAACTAAACCATAGAAAACGAATTGCCGTGGTCTGTGCCAACGATCCTAACACAGAGTATGCCATCTCTCGTGCGCTGGAAGAGGGAATTGCAGAATTTCTAATGATTGGAGATTCTACAATTCTGAAGAAGTATCCCACGCTCAAACAATATCCCGAATATGTAAAAACTATCCATATCGAAAATTCGGACGAAGCGGCACGCGAGGCTGTCCGTATCGTTCGCGAAGGGGGAGCCGATATTTTGATGAAAGGGATTATCAATACAGACAACTTACTGCACGCCATACTCGACAAAGAAAAAGGGTTGTTGCCGAAAGGAAAAATCCTCACGCATTTGGCAGTGATGGAAATTCCTACTTATCATAAACTGCTTTTCTTTTCGGATGCTGCGGTCATTCCGCGCCCCACGCTACAACAACGCATAGAGATGATTTGGTATGCTATCTGTACCTGCCGCCACTTTGGCATCGAGCAGCCGCGTGTCGCCTTGATTCACTGTACGGAAAAAGTGAGTGCCAAGTTCCCTCATTCATTAGATTATGTGAATATCGTAGAGCTTGCCGAAGCGGGAGAATTCGGAAATGTGATTATTGACGGCCCGCTGGATGTACGTACTGCGTGCGAACAGGCAAGTGGTGATATTAAAGGGATTGTATCTCCTATCAACGGACAGGCAGACGTACTGATATTCCCGAACATCGAATCGGGCAATGCATTCTACAAATCTGTCTCCCTGTTTGCAAAGGCAGAAATGGCAGGATTGCTTCAAGGACCTATTTGTCCTGTAGTACTTCCGTCGCGCAGTGATTCCGGCTTGTCCAAATATTATAGCATTGCGATGGCATGCTTACAAGTGTCAGGAGATTGCGAGTGCAGAAAACAGGCCAGTCAGGTCACCAACTTATCATTCTAAATTCACCATTTAAAACTCACCATTCATGAAAATACTGGTTATCAACCCCGGCTCTACTTCTACAAAGATTGCGGTTTACGAAAACGAAACTCCGTTATTTATCAGCAATATAAAACATTCCGTAGAAGAGCTGTCTGCGTTTCCCGAGGTAATAGAACAGTTTGAATTCCGGAAAAATCTGGTATTACAAGAATTGGAGAATAACAAGATCCCTTTTTCCTTTGACGCAATCATTGGACGCGGAGGTTTGGTGAAACCGATACCGGGCGGAGTGTATGAGGTGAACGATGCCATGAAACGTGATACAGTGCATGCCATGCGTACCCATGCCTGCAACTTAGGAGGACTAATTGCCAGCGAACTGGCCGCCACCCTACCCGATTGCCCGGCTTTCATCGCTGATCCGGGAGTGGTGGATGAACTGGAAGATATAGCCCGCATTACAGGTTCTCCGTTAATGCCGAAAATTACCATCTGGCACGCCTTGAACCAAAAAGCAATCGCGCGGCGTTTCGCCAAAGAACAAGGGACGCAATATGAAGATTTGGATTTAATCATCTGCCATTTAGGAGGAGGTATTTCTGTCGCAGTCCATCACCATGGAAGAGCCATCGACGCCAACAATGCGTTGGATGGTGAAGGCCCTTTCTCACCGGAACGCGCCGGCACACTTCCTGCCGGTCAACTGATCGACCTTTGTTTTAGCGGTCAGCATACCAAAGACGAATTGAAGAAACGTATCTCCGGACGTGCCGGATTGACTGCTCATTTAGGTACGACCGATGTGCCTGCCATCATCCAATCGATAGAAGAAGGAGATAAAAAGGCGGAACTGATACTGGACGCCATGATTTATAATGTTGCAAAAGCGATAGGCGCCAGTGCTACTGTACTTTGCGGGAAAGTAGATGCTATCCTCCTGACAGGAGGAATCGCTTATTCGGACTATGTGGTTTCAAGGCTGAAAAAAAGAATCTCTTTCCTGGCTCCCATCTATGTTTATCCGGGAGAGAATGAAATGGAGTCGTTAGCTTTTAACGCCATAGGAGCATTGAAAGGAGAATTGCCGATACAAGTTTACAAGTAACATAAACTATTGATTTATCAATTCTATCGGTTTCACCTTATTTTACTCTATACTTTTACCTGCTATCTCCTTATTTCTCAGCATTTCAAGAATTAGGTAAAATGGATGAACCGCAAACCTTGTAGTAACATTTATGGTACTTATTTCTTAAGAAAGAGTTACTTCTTCCAACAAGGCAAGCTCCCAGCTACGCCAAACAATAGTAATTAACTTCAGTTCACCTTTCGCCTTGGCTTCTGCCACCAGCTCATCTTCACTATAACGAAGTAACTGTTCGCGCACCTCATCAGCAAGGGCACGTATTTCTTTTTCCGAAGCACCGGCTTTTGCATATTTCACCTCAAGCAGATAGGTGAAAGGAGGAAGTACGGGAACCGACAGACTAGGTTTGAAGAAGAAATCTGCAAAGCCTTTATTCAATTCGTATTCCGGATAAAGTTGATAATAACGATACATTCCTAAATAAGCAAGCAAGAAGCCTTTAATGTGCGCTTCACCTTCAATATATTCACGGATACGGCTTTGCTCACGAACAGCGTTGGCGATAAAATCGAACAAAGGTTTCCAATCTCCTCTGAAAGCCATATTCTCAAATAAAGCACTCATCTTGTTCATGTCTATTTTAAAGATATCATGCTTGATGTAGCCTTGTATCAAGAAGTTAAAAAGCTGTTCTCTTACAACTAAATTCGGTACATGCAGGATGGGTCTTCCCACCATATCTACACCTTTGATGGAAAGAAGTCCGAAATAGAATAATAAAGACTTGAAATTACTGGGGTCCGTCATCTCCAATGCAGAAAAATGAGTAACAATGTCAGTAATAATCTCTCCTTGCTCGGCTATTTCCTTTATAACAGAAAAATTCTCTCCCAATCCATGATCTAATTTTATCAAGTATGCCAACTTGTTAAAGTCAGTGCGAATGTTAGGGTCTACAATTTCTTTAGGCTTTTTATGATGAAGTACAAAAGATTTCAGAAAATAAAGTGCCATGTCAGAATTAAACATACACTGTTCCAATGTATCTTCACTAAAGCAATAATTGTCATAATTGGGTTTCATCATGGCAACTATTTCATCTATAGATTCTTGAAGTACTCCCTGCTCTTTATAATATTCCAGCATCTCACGCAACTCATTCTCACTGAATCCAACCAAATCATTAAACCATGAATCATTTGTGATATTGGTTCCGATGTTAAAGCCACTAGTTACATCATCCATCGTCACCGGACTCACTCCGGTAATAAACAACCGTTCAAGAGCAGCTCCGGTTCCGGTAGTGGCAGATTTTATCACGTTAAAGAAGCCACGAATAAAACCTTCGCCATGCGTTGCTTTCCTGTAAAACTCCGTACCGTAAGTTGAAAGAATGGTATTGGTGAAATTATCGTATTCATCAATAAGTAAATAAATACGAATATTTTTCTTACGGGTAGCATAGGAATTAATCGCAGACAGAAAAGC